>Ga0364873_10519_pt1 | contig 17512 bp, 16 predicted proteins | sample ExccelAu500001D3_2_FD_206928 | JGI IMG/M metagenome (GOLD analysis project Ga0364873, IMG submission 206928) | Enriched cells from Trout Bog Lake Hypolimnion, Wisconsin, USA - BchlTB.Aug07.5000.01.D3 | ecosystem: Environmental > Aquatic > Freshwater > Lake > Hypolimnion/Profundal zone | place... | reverse complement strand
CGTCGAGCCGCTTCGAGGAGCTTTTCGCTGCTCAAGACTGCGCCACTTTCAGAAATTCTTGTTCCGCTTCCTTGCACCATTGTCCGTTCCTTAGTTTGGCCGCAACCGTCGGGAAACGTGTCGGGAATTCCGCCAGCGGCACCAATCCGAGGTTTCGAATGAACGGGTAGACGATGATCTTGCCGTCGAGTGTTCTGTTCTCAACGGCAGCCAATCCGTCCTTTGCTCCCGCCATTCCGGAAACGGCGGCGACCGAGGTGTTCGTGTCGAGCGCCCCCTCATTAACCTTCGCAAGAACCGCTCGCATATCTTCCGGCTCCGATCCGCTCGTTCCGAACAGGAACACCTGCTTCTCAATGAGCGCATCGACGTCTAGCGGGTGCTTTACGGGTGCAGGAATACCGGCGAAGATGTTGACCAGCGCACCCTGGAGAGGCTGTCCACGGCGATCTCGGCATGATCACAGGTGAGGACGTCTTGGTGGTGTACTCACACCGCGGACAAACCGAAGAGGTTCTTCGGATCATTCCCTACATTCGCCACGTCAAAGCCGGACTGATCGCAATCACTTCGAACCCAGATTCCGAGCTTGCGAAGTTATCCGACGTGGCTCTCGTCCTGCCGATCGAAGCCGAAGCGTGTCCGATGAACCTCGCTCCGACTTCGAGCACCACCGCGATGCTGGCGATGTCCGACACGTTGGCGCTCGTTCTTCTTGAGGCGAGAGGCTTCGGTCCGGAAGACTACGCGCTCAGGCATCCGGGCGGTTCGCTCGGCCGTAAGCTGCTAACCAAGGTGTCCGACCTGATGCACCGCGACGAGGAGAACCCGATCGTCCAGGAAGACTGCCCGGTTCGAGAGGCGCTTTTTGTGATGACCCGATCGAAGCTCGCCGCGACAAGTGTTGTGGACAGCGCCGGCAAACTCGTTGGGTTCTTCGCCGACGGTGACCTTCGCCGTTACTTGAACCAAGGCGCCGACGATCTATCGCTTCCGGTGTCGTCCCTGATGACCCGAAACCCGAAAGTCGCCCGCCCCGACATGATGGCCGTCAAAGCCCTCGAGATCCTCGAGACCTTCAAAATCATCGAACTCCCCGTCGTCGACGAAAACCATCACCCCGTCGGAATGATCCACCTCCACGACATCACTCGAGCCGGAATCGTACTGTAAAGACAGTGCCGTGAATCGAACAAACTGGAAGGTTTCTGCTCAATTCGCGTGAACAGACAGTGGAGGCTTGTGTACCAGTGGAACAGCAGAGAAGGAGATGCCAGCGATCTTTATCTCGACGATCACAGCTATTGAGAGTGAATGATGTTGACAACGAATCGTGAGCCAGTCGGCGTTGGATAGATCCTCGTCGTAGAATTCCTTGAGCCTATGGGATTGACCCAAGGGCGCTTGCAGTGGCGATGGGTGTACAGCGAAAGCATGTAAACGAACTGCGCAACGGCCGCAGGAAAGTTACTGCGGCTACCGCACTGATTCTCGCCCGAGTTTTTGGGACGAGTGCAGATTTTTGGCTGAATGTCCAGCGGCGCATGGACTTATGGGAAGCCATGAATTCCCCTCACGAATTGGAGAGAATTCAACGAGCGCGACCACTTAGCAACGCTGCTTAGGAGGACATGGCGTTTGGTCCCGAATCGAACTTAAGGAGTGCGCTTTGCGCACCAAGGCAGCAACTTTCCAGATCGCTCCGTTCAGCAAGCACACGAAGGTGTTCGATTGCACGTTTATCACCAAGTTCCCCGAGGCCGAGGGCCGCGTCGTATTGAACGCGACGATCCGGGTCTTCGGTTAGGCGAAGGATCGTTTTAAACGCAGAAGTGTCTTTTGACTTCGCCAGGATCCACACCGCTCGGAATCGGACACAGGGATCCGGATGTGAGCAGGCTTCGATGAGCGGTATCGTTGACCTTCCAGCGTAATACCGAATGAGTAGCGCCTCAGCCCGTTGGGCTGTTGGTTCATCTGGATCGGCTAGCAAGCGAACAAGCGCTTGGATTCGTCGGGCTGAACGGGCGTTTGAAGTCGGCATCCTCGGCTCCGTAATGGGCGCAAAAAAGAGGAGTGGCGGAGAGGGAGAGATTCGAACTCTCGGAGACTTACGCCTCACCGCATTTCGAGTGCGGCGCACTAGACCACTATGCGACCTCTCCGAGCGATATTATGCCTTATCGGAATGCGCTACGTCACGGCAGTTCTCTGCTTGCTAAAGCCAGAGGCAGTCGATGGGCGGCTTCTTCCACCGTGAATGGACCGGAAACGGTCTTTCCGACCAGATAAATCCCCGGCGATTTTGCCTGAAGATCCTTGCGAAACCGACCCAGAGCCGGCGCTACGAAACGAGTCGGAACCTTTCGGTAAAGGGCATCGGCGAGGGGAGCGGCATTGGGGCCGACAGCGACCGCGTATAGATCGTCGAGCACTTCTGCCGCTGCGCAGAAATACCCGGCGGTGCCCGGACCGCCGCGGCTGGCGATGTCGGCGAATACAGCGGTCGTTTGGCGTGCGGATCGGATGAGTTCTTCGCCCTGGGTTGTGTCAGCTAAAAGTCGACCATATGCGAGTTCAAGGCGAATCGCTTGAGCGGTGCAGGATTCAGCAAGGTTGTCGGCAATCTCAGGTACGCACAAGGAGGAAAACCCGCCCATTTGCGACACGTCTTTGCTTAGGTTCATCTGGCCGGGTCTAGGTCCCTGAAACAGCTTCCTCGCCAAATTGAGGTAGTCGAGGCCGGACTGCAGTGCATTTGGCTGACCCATGGCCAGATATTGCTGGAGACGCGCATCGCTAAAAGCCAGATAATCTCCAAGGTAACCCATTATCTTGTCTTCGTCTTTTGCCCAATGGGTCAAATCGGTCGTATCGCTGAAGGCTCCCATCTTTGAGATAAGCGGTTGGAGCGAACTTAGTCGACTTTCATCGCCCCAAAGGCGTGAAACTTCAAGCATCCGGGCCAACGAATCGCCGTTAGTGTCCATGTAGCCTGCATCGTTGTAGGATGGAGGGTCACTTATCCCGCCGTGCAAGAGATCCAGGACCCTTTTCAAGCGGAAGTTTTCATTGAGAAGCACCGTTCGAGTCCGAAGGTAAGGAACCATCTGAGGGTTGGAAACCGGGTCGAGGCCCAGTTGTGCGCTCGCCCAAGCGCTGTCCTCGTGGCCCAATAGGTCTCGGAGTCGCCAGCCCGGAAAACTGAGTCTGGGGCTTCGACCCTGAGGGTTCTCGTCGTCTTCTTGGCACGCGGCAAGGAGTCCGTTTCGCGTCGCGCTTAGGTTGAGCCACTCAAAGGTCGATTCGGCGAGGTCCTTTAGGAAGCTATCTTGTTCGATCTGGGCTTGAATTGCCAGGGCAGCCATCATCTCAGCGTTTTGGCGCGAGCTTTTGTCGAATTCGACTCGGTTAACATCGCGCGTCAAGCCAGCTCTAAAGAAACCGCCTTCTTGAATGTCGACCATCTTCGAGAATAGGAGTGGACCAAGTGATCGATGCCACAGATCCGTGTTGCAGGTGAGCGAAAGAAATCGCCAGGCGTTCGGATACAACTCCTGCAGGTCTCCGTGGGGGAAACCCCCATTCTGGCGATCGCATTTTGTTCCAAGCACTTCGGCGTAGGCCGTCAAACTTGGCAATGCGACACCCGGGTGAGTGGAGAGGTACTGCAGATCGGGAGCTTGAAGGTCGGGAATCGGCACGTTCTTGGAAGCCCTCGATTTTGTGATTGCGTATTGATCGCGTGCGTCGATTAGCGCCTTGTAAATCCCAGGGGTATCAAGCTGATTCCCGCCGTTGGCTTGGCCGATGTAGCTCAGAATATGGCCGTCGGCATCCAAGGTCCAAACTTGAAATCCGGGATTGAATCCGACCTTGAGGCGAGAAACCGGCATGATGGCGTTTAGCCACTCAGGGTGTTCGTAGCCGTCGATTCGAATGCAATAGAAGTACTGCGCCAAGAAACGGACCGTGTCGATATCCTGAAACGCCTTGGAGTCGAATTCGTGGCCGAGCTTGTTCGAAGAGACGCCGACAACGAGCAGGATCGGCTTCTTGAGCCTCCTAGCCTCGGCGAACGGGTTGTTCTCGATCAAATGCCATTCGATCTCCTCGTGGCCGGCAAACGAAAGGAACTTCTGAGGCGAGTTCGCGAGTTCGTTTGTCGTTGCGGGCGGTATGAGGCCGATAAACGAATGCCGTCCAAACGCCAAGATGACGAAGACGATGAGAACACAGGTGACCACGGTAAAGCTGGGTTTGTTCATGGACGACTTCGACAAATAGGATTATGGTCGCTGTGCTAAACTTTGCCCATGTCGATCTCCCTAAACGAGGTGCGGCACGTCGCACGACTCGCGCGTCTCGAACTTGACGAATCGGAGATCCTTTCCCTCCAGGGCGAATTGAACGCTCTCCTCGGGCATTTCGCGGATATCCAGTCGATCGACAGTTCGGGAATTGAACCGATCTCGCACGCCGTCGCCATGCAGAATATCTGGAGCGAGGACACTCTGGGGCCGACGCTGCCCCGTGAGCGTGCCCTTCGCAATGCGCCGATGTCTCGTGCCGGTCTCTTCGTCGTTCCGATGATTATCGAGGATTAGCGGCGAAGTGCTTACACAACTGACTGCCGCAGAATTGGCGCAACGAATCGCGTCGCGTGAAGTTGGATGCGTCGAGGTCGCCCAGGCCTTTTTAGATCGAATCGACTCGCTCGATTCGAAGCTGGGCTGCTTTCTGACCGTTGACCGCGAAGGAGCTTTGGCGCAAGCTCTTGGGACCCAAGCTTCGGTTGACCGTGGAGTTGCTGGCCCGTTGGCAGGGGTACCGATTGCCTTGAAGGATAACCTCTCGACCGACGGTATAGAGACAACCTGTGCTTCGAAGATCCTCAAGGGATACATACCCCCTTTTGATGCGACGGTTGTTTCCAAGGTTAAGCAAGCCGGGATGACAATTCTCGGAAAGTCGAATCTCGATGAATTCGCGATGGGTACGTCGACTGAGAATTCGGCGTTTCAACTCACCCGAAATCCATGGGATCTGCAGCGGTCGCCAGGGGGTAGTTCCGGCGGATCCGCCGCCGCGGTTGCTGCAGAATTAGCCCCGTTGGCACTTGGGTCAGACACCGGAGGTTCGGTTCGGCAGCCGGCTGCGCTATGCGGCGTAGTAGGGTTCAAGCCGACGTATGGGCGCTGTTCGCGCTATGGCCTCATTGCCTTCGGTTCGAGTCTGGACCAGGTGGGGCCATTTGGAAAGACAGTGGAAGATGTCGCTCTTATTTCGGAGGCGATCAGCGGCCACGATCCGATGGATGGTACTTCGCTGCCGATCGGACCGATTCGTTCAACCGACCTCAAATCGCGGACCCTGAAGGGCCTAAAGGTCGCCCTTCCCAAAGAGCTTTTTGGCCACGGGATTCAATCCGGTGTTGCAGAGCAGATTCAATCGGCAATCGAACTTTTGAAGAAGGAGGGCGTCGAGTTCACAGAGATGTCGATTCCGTCGGTTTCGTATGGCGTAACGACGTACTACATCATTGCTCCCGCCGAGGCTAGCAGCAATTTGGCTCGATTCGACGGCGTTCGGTTTGGCCCGAGAAGCGAAGGCAAGGGACACATCGGCGTTGTCGAAAGAACCCGTGCCGAGGGGTTTGGCCATGAGGTAAAGACCCGTATCATGATTGGGACCTATGCGCTTTCGGCGGGCTATTACGACGCCTATTACGTTCGCGCCCAGCAGGTGAGGTCGATGATGCAGCAGGAGTTCAACAAAGCATTTCAGGAGTACGATGTGGTGCTGTCGGCGACCAGTCCGATCCCAGCGTTCAAACTTGGTGAATTGCACGACGATCCGATGGCGCTCAAGATGCTCGATTTCTGCACGATCCCTGCGAATATGGGAGGGATGCCCGGCATTTCGATCAATTGCGGCTTTACTGAGGGGCTCCCCGTCGGTCTTCAACTTGTCGGCGCCCCGCTCGACGACGAAAAACTGCTTCAAATCGCCTATTCTATTGAGCAAGCGCTCCCGACTGCCACGCAACGCCCTTCAATTTCGTAGAGACCCACAATGGACGACATCCGCCGACACGACATGCGGTTGTTCCTTCGGGAACTGGTGTCGCCGTTACGTCTGATTTGTACCGGCGCGATTGTCATTCTGTTGCTCGCCAACGCAGGCAAAGTAGGCGGAGTTCTGTACATGATGGCCACGATTGTGGTTTTCATCTCAGCGGTATGGGCCTACACGGAGTCGGACAAAAAGAAGTTCTCAAATAAGAGATTTCAGTCGCTTTGGGCGGGGTGCCAAGATCGTCTCTCCCGTTTTGAGGACGTTCTGAAACGGATGCGGAAGGACCAGATCGCCGATCTCTCCGAGATGCCTAATACGATCCGGGGCGTTTCGAAGTCGCTCTATATAGCCTTGCGGCGCGCCGACATTATCTCGCATGAAGTCCAGCTTTCCGAAAAAGGGCTCTATAACGAACCGCCGACTTGGAAGTCGCCGAGCCGTGATGCTCAGTCGCAGGAACTGTATCGAATTGCTGACAAAAACATTGCCGAGTATCGCGCCCAGTTTGCAGGCGTGATGGCGGGAGTTCAGCGAACCGAAGCACAGAGCGCCGTGTTCATGACGACGCTCGACACCCTTCGAATGAAGATGATCGGCTATCGGCTCGTTGGCCGAAGTCCTGAGATGTCGTCTCATGATTTTCTGGAGGCCCTTGCCGAGGCTAGAGCCCAACTTCAGTCCATCGATACCGCCCTTGAGGAACTGGATCTTGGGCACTATCCCCAGACGATCGCTGCCGTTCCGCCTCCTATCCCCGAGGATGCGATTCGCCATTTGAAAATCGGCGAGTGATTTACAAAACGAAGCGGCGTTTCCGACCTCGGAACCGGCTTTCGATCCAACATCGAACGATCAAAAAGCGGTAGCATCCGCCCGATGAGTAAGGCACCGATTCGAATCGGCATTATCGGTTGCGGCCAGATTGCGCAGCACCACATGTCCACCTACGCAAAGATTCCCGACGCAAAGATGGTAGGTTTTGCGGACATCAGCGAAGAGGCTGCGAAGCGGTCGGCAGAGGAGTACGGAGTCGAGTTTACGACCACCAATTTCCGAGAGTTGCTCGCTCGCGAGGACATCGACGCGATCGACGTTTGCCTTCACAACAACTTCCATAATCCAGCCACGTTGGCCGCCCTTGAGGCAGGAAAGCACGTGTACTGCGAAAAGCCGATGGCAGGTTCGTATGTCGATGCAAAAGCGATGCTGGATACTGCAGCGAAGGTAGGCAAGAATCTTCATATACAGCTTTCCACCTTGTACAGCAATGGAACTCGAGCGGCAAAAGACTTAATCGACGCCGGCGAATTAGGTGAGCTTTATCACGCTCGTTCGACCGGTTTCCGCCGACGCGGCAGACCGTACGTCGACGGATATGGGACGCCGTCGTTCGTTCAAAAACGCAACTCGGCGGGAGGGGCCCTTTACGATATGGGCGTGTACCACATCTCCCAAATGCTCTATCTCTTGGACAATCCCAAGGTCGAGCGAATTACGGGAAAGACTTACCAGAAGGTCGGAATGGATGCGAAGAGGCAAGAGATCTCCGGGTACGACGTCGAAGAACTCGGAATGGGTTTCGTGAGGTTCGAAGGGGAAACCACCCTCGACATCATCGAAGCATGGGCGATCAACCTCGATTCATTTGAAGGTTCGTACCTCGTCGGTTCCAAAGGCGGCGTTCGTCTAGATCCATTTGGCTACTTCCATAGCGCGGGCGATCTCGATATGAACGCAACTGCCAATTTGGGTTCGGCCCGATCTCGCTGGGATAGCGTAAAAGGAGACGGTGGCTACTACGGCGACTCACAGCGACATTGGATTGCTGCGCTGCAGGGAGAGATTCCTTTACTGCCGACCAAGGATATTGCCCTGAATACGATGCTGATCTCGGAAGGAATTTACCTTTCGCAGAAGCTTAACCGCGAAGTTACGGCAGACGAAGTTCGAGCGGCTTCGATAAGCACCGCAGCAAAGATGTAAGCCCTCTTGGGCTTACATCTCGGTTCGGTTTCATCAGTTTCGGATGACGGTGATCACGCCGATGTTTTGGTAAGTGCCTGGCCCGATGTCAGGCGTAATCGAAATCTTGCGGCCGAAGTTCATCCGCATGATTCCGCCGGTGGCTTTAGCATTAAAACTTGGGCCACTTGGTTGGAACACGTTGTTCAGATTGGCTATTCCGACCATTCCGCTATCGAAAAGCAGGCCTGAAGTCTTGTCATTGAATATCTGGACTTGCCCCTGAAGTGGGATCGATTGGGCGCCCGTCTTCGGGCCCTTTATCTTTGCCGGATTGTCGAAGCGTGAAAAGTCAAGAGTCAATGTGTCCGCGTGGTAGAAGCGGATCGTATTCACTTCCGTGTCGTTGCCGACTCCCCATCCTCGAACCACCCAGTTTGCGCTGAGATTGCCGATGATATAGAGGTAGGGATTCAAAGTCACTGTTGTTTTTGACGTGAGAGTGACTGGCCCAGCATGGGAAAAATCTTGGTTTACTGCGTCCGAAGCGAAGTACGTGAAGGTCCTTCCGGCAGCTACTTTGGATTTGTTTCCGCCGTCGCCGCCGTCATCGCCTCCATCGGCAAACGCCGCCGAAGCGATGCATGCCACGAGGATTATTGAGAATATTGATCTGGTTTTCATTTTTTCCTGCCAAGCTCCTTTTAAGGTTGAGCTCGTCTAATGCAGGTATTGTGCGGTCGATTCTGAATCTCAGCAATTCGCGTTTAGCGTGGACCTTCTTTAAGTGCCTCACAAACCGTGTGCAGACTCTGGGTAGCGTTAATCCGGCGACCGATTAGATGCACGTATAATTACCAGTAACTTCTTGCCTCGTAGGCTAGAATTCCAGGTTCTTTCGGTGGAATGCAATCGCCTCCTGAACGTGCTCGTTCCAATATCCCCACTCATGGCTCCCAAGAAACTCCTCATATTCGTGAGGGAAACCGATCGAAACCAAGTGGTCGCGAAACTTTCGGTTGTCGGCTAGCAAGAAGTCGTCGAAGCCGCAGTCGATCCTAAGTGCCGGACGGTCAACAGCCGACATGTTCTCCGCCGCCGCGCAGAGATCGTCAGGTCCGCCCGTAGGCGAGTCTCCCACGATTCTGCGAAACTCGAATTCTATCTTTGGGTCGAGTTCGCGCGGCAAATCGGTCGCGTCGAAAGCGTGGTGACCGAAGAGGACCGCTCCCGAGTGCGAATGTCCAGATCGGAACCGACCCGGGTATTTCAGGGCGAGTTTTGCCGCTCCGTATCCACCCATCGAGAGCCCCGTCGCGCACCAAGGCAACTTGGTGGGGAAGTAAGCCTCAATGAGTTTCGGAAGCTCGACTGCAATCGCGGTTTCGTATTGAAATCCGGCTACGGCGTCGGAATAGAAGCCCCTACCCCCGTCGGGCATCACCACGATGAGCGGCAATCCGTCCACATATCTCTCAATACTAGTCTGGCGTGCCCATGCGGTGTGATCGTCGGAAAGCCCGTGTAACAGGAACATTACGTGATACGGCCCAACCAAATCGGGATTGGGCAGAATCACGTTTGCGGCGGTGTGTTTTTGAAGTGCGTTCGAGAAATATCGTAGTTCGAGAAAAGCCATTTATGAGTCTATTGTAGGCTTGTCGACTCCAATAAGAAACGGACAATCGATCAGTTCTGCCGCAGTTCGGTAGAGGGAATCGACAAGGTCGCTCACGAAAAAGCTCCCCCGTCGCTTGGCTTCCGAATACCACGGATTCATCAGAACAGATCGAAGCAGGAAGACACCTTCTTGTTCATATTCGGACGGCAAGACGCCGAAGCGATTCAAAAATGAGGAAACGGTTGAAAGTGAGTATTGTCCAGGGTTCAGACTGGTGCGACTCAGGAAAAATGCCTGTTCGGTAACGTGCTTGCCACTCTTCTTCGAGTGATTGAACCGGTCGTAGATCGCACGGTTGAGGGAGTTCTGCTCCTTGAGGGTTCGGGCGCCGCCTCCACGAAAGGCAAAGCAGAGAATGTTGGAACCGGGAGCACAGATCGGAACTGCTTGGACTTCAGTCTTACCAGTGATGCTCGGGTATTGCTCAAGCAAAGCATGCAACTCGCAAGCATTGCGAATACTGTCCTGCATCAACAGGCCGTGCCCGCTTTTATCGAGTGGGATAAGAGTGTGCGATAGCCATACGGCCGCTGCTGCCGCTCCGGGTTTGCTTCCCTCCAAAATGTAAACTCCGACGCTCTCGGACTGTCTTTCCGACTTGACGTCGCCGACCCCGTCTTCAATGTAAGGCGCGTCTTGGCGGGCAAGTGGTTTGACGATGTCGGAACGGAAGCAAATAGCGCCGGCGGGATAGGGGACATATCCCAGTTTGTGCGGATCGATCGTCACCGAGTCGCACTTCCCGAGTGCTTCCAATGCGTCGCAAGAGTCGCCAACCGGCAGCTTGAGGGGAACATCGATCTTCTTGCCGTCGACTTGAACGGTGGCCGAAGGTTGCCCTAGTCCGATTCGGTCGGGAAGGGTCACCGTTCGGAGATAGCCGCCGTATGCTGCATCGGCATGAATCCAAAAGCTCTGAACCTGTTCTTCGCGCAATCGAACGATCTTATCAAGCGGGTCGATTGCGCCCTCTTCGGTAGTACCGATAACCGAAACGACTGCTAGCACATGATCGCCTCGCCGGTCGATCCGATCCAATTGATAGGCGAGATCCTCCATGTCCATCCGAAATTCATCGTCAACCCGAATGGTTACCAACGATCTTCGTCCGAGTCCGAGGACGTCGAGCGCCTTCTTGATCGAATAGTGCTGAGTTTCCGGGGCCAACACGGTGGGGCGCGACCCGATCTTCTCGAGGACGTTCGCAAATCCTCTCTCGACTACGTTGTGCTCGGAGTCGAGATACGCTCGAATGACGATCGATGTCGGAGCCTCGTCGAAGACTGCGGCGAACCCTTTCAATGCGACTTCGGGATGACATCCGAACACCGGCGCGGTAGCAGGAAGTCCGAGCCGGCGGCGCATATCTCCGACAACAAGGGGAAGGTATTTGACTGTCCTTGCCATCCACAGTGCTTCGATATTGGCGATCGTCCCGCCGCTAGTGAGGTGGGACCAGCTGTCGTCTCCATAACCCACCATTCTTGAGATCATTCGTGCCGCTTCAAGCTCGAGCCTGACCGTTACCGGCGCAGCCTCCGATGTTACGTTGTTCGGGTTGTAGAGCATCGCTGCGAGGTATCCGGCAATTGCCGGAAGCGTTTGCTCTGAAACCATATGTGCGGCGTATCGAGGGCTCTGGAACGGAAAGTCCGCTTTGAGCTTTGCGAGCAGTTCAAATAGGCGATCATCGAACCGATCTTGAAACGCTTCGCCAGCCCGACGGCTTTCGGCGTCAATGACCAAGCCGTCTTCGGGGAAATAGTTTCGGCGCCATCCATAGTAGTCCTGAAGGATCCGGCCGATGCAGCCGGTAAACCAATCGCCGTTCTCCCCCTTGGGGCCGGCAAACCATGCAGAAGTCTCAGTCATATCTCTCAACGGCGTCGTTGTCGAATTAGACTGTTCGAAATTCGCTTTGTGCGTTGGGCTTTTTAAGTGGCGTTGGATCAATTGGCCGGACCTCGTCGTCAGACCGGCAAATGAGTATTACTAGCTTCGCTAAGGGCGCTACGATTCTGTTGTCATCGGGAGTATTGGTTTCGATCTGTTCCGCATATCAGATTCGGGTCAATGTCGATGGACAGCCGACCCGATTCAACGATGCCCAACCTCAGATGATCCACGGGATGGTCTATGTACCGATCCGCGGTGTGTTCGAGCAGATGGGCGCCACGATCGATTGGGATCAAAGCCAGCACCAAGTCCTTGGAAGGCGCGGAAACCACACGTTAACCATGCAAGCTGAAGGTCGAGACGCAATGGTCGACAACCGAGCCGTTCACCTCGATGGGCGAGCAAGGATCATCGACGGCAGCGTCATGGTTCCCCTTCGCTTTGTCAGCGAAGCCCTTGGTTCCTCTGTCGACTGGAACGACTCAGCCCAGACGGTCGATATTCGAACTGAAGGAGGACACTTTATTTCCAGGGGGCTCCGGCCGATCAAGCGAAATGTCGGCGGTAAGCACGACAACGGCGATAAGCGCGACAATGGCGATCGCCACGACAACGGCAAGCGCCATGACGGAGGCTAGTTCGGGAATCAAGGTATCGGCCGAGCCAAAGCCTTTGGCCCAGTACCGTAGGGAGGAGCGTTTACCAGTCGAGCGTTCTTGATCCTGGGAGGATCGTTAGGTCGATCCTCCTTACCGACCGGGACCGCCGCAATCTTGAGAATGGTTTGTGCGCCCTTCACCGCCTGCCCGAACGCCGCATATTTCCCATCTAGGTGCTTTGTGCCATCTCGGCTAAGCCCAACGAAGATTTGGCAGCCATTGGTGTTAGGGTCGGTGGATCGAGCGATCGAGATGACTCCGAAGTCGTGATGCAGCGAGCTGTCCTCAAGCGGGTAACTGAACCCGGCGCCACCGCTGCCAGTGCCGGTTGGATCTCCTCCTTGGATCACAAATGGAGTTCCGTCTTTACGCTTTGCAACGACGCGATGGAAGATCGTATCCCGGTAGAGTCCGCCCTTCACCAACTCCATAATCGTCCAAGTGGTGTTGGGCGCCGCATCCGGGCGCAATTGGAACTCGATCGAACCCATGGATGTATCGAGAATAAGGTGCTGATCGACGTAAGCTCGAATCCCGTTGAACATCGGCCCGTCTTCGTCGGTGACGAACTCAACGGTCTTGCCATCCGCTTTGAGTCTCGAGATCTGAGGGTTCAGCATCGGCTGAAGAACTAAGGCAGGCCCGACTTTCTCGTCGCCAACCATCAACTGGGCGTACTTGAGCGCCGGCTTCTTGTTCGACCAAAGACCGTGAAACAACTCCGCCAAATCTTGCTCTCCGGTTGTTGTCGCCGCCGTTTCCACAATCTCTGCGGTAACTGGCTCAAGCAACGCAATCTTGACTTCGCCACGGTATCCGCCTGGTACGCGCACGTTCACTCGAAGCGGTCGCCCGATGCCGTTGTATGCGAACTCAGGTGTGATCTGTGCCGAGGCGGCGGAAGTGAGCGTTGCAGCCACGAGAATTGTGACAAGGCAGGGCGGTTTCACCCCTCCATCTTAACGATCTTGCTACCTGAAGCCAAGCATCGGATACGCTAACACTCCATGGACGCTCTCGACCTATTGAAAAACCTCACTGCGATTCCTGCGCCGCCCGGTCAAGAAAGCGAACTAGCCGACGAGATCAAGAGGCTGGTTAAGGAAATCGGTCATGGCGTTGAGCGCGATGCGAAAGGCAATCTGATTGTTCGCTTCGACCGAAGCAAGCCGAAGGTAGTTGTTACCGCTCATATGGATGAAATTGCATTGTTGGTTCGCCGTGTCGAACCAAACGGAACACTCGCGGTGACCAGTCTGGGAGGGCTCTACCCTTGGAAGCTCGGAGAAGGTCCCGTCGATATCCTTGCCACTGCCGGTGTCGTTCCGGGCGTGATCGGCTTTGGTTCGATTCATACCAACGATCCGTCTTCTCGTGCTCAAAGGGCGCGCGAACTCCCTCTCGATTGGACATCGGCAAGCGTCTTTACCGGTCTGACGGCAACGGAGCTATCGGCTCGCGGGGTCCGCCCGGGGACGCGGGTTGTGGTGGCCAAATCGAGACGTTCGATCCTGGAGTTAGGAGATTACGTTGCCGGTTACTTCCTCGACGACCGAGCCGACATCGTGTCCTGGCTTCTGGCGCTAGACCGATTGGGCAGTAAGAATGGGGTTGTCTTTGCTGCAACCAGTGCCGAAGAGGTTGGTGGGGAAGGGGCACAGTACCTGCTGCACGAATTGCATCCTGAGGTGTGCATCGCTCTGGAACTCGGGCCAATCGTTCCGGACGCGCCTTCGGACCTGACGTCGGCTCCCTCGATTTGGGTGAACGACAGCTATTCTGCGCCTGCTCCGGCTGACCTCGAGTTGATCGCAGAGATCGCACGAGAGATCGGCGTTCCAATTCAGTTTCAGGCATTCTCAAGAGGAGGGAGCGACGCTTCTTGCGCGGCATCCAAGGGGTTATGCGCCCGTCCTTTTACATTGGGTCTCCCGATGGAAAACAGCCACGGGTTCGAGATCATGCATTCGGAAGCGATGGAGCAGTTGGCCAGGCTGACAGTTGCGCTGGTGGATCGATTGGTCTAAGAGGCCCATACGTGGTCTTGGCCGGGCATCGCGTGATATCCTATGCGGATGGCCTTTGAAGGACGTGCAGCGATGTTGCTGGAGCCTGGCGCTCCGGTAGTGATTGAAGAGATAGTGATCGATCCACCCGGACCAGGAGAGGTCCTTGTCAAGCTTGCTGCAAGCGGTGTTTGCCACACGGACCTTCACGTTAAAAACATGAAAGGGATGGGGATGGCATTCCCGATTCTGCTAGGACACGAGGGCGCGGGTTACATCGAGGCTGTGGGCGAAGGCGTCACGACCCTCGCCCCCGGCGATCCCGTAGTCATCGCATACCGCGCGCCATGTGGCGAGTGCCCGGCCTGCCTTCGCGGCGATCCTCGCCGATGTTGGATGGCTCTGCGCGCCAAGCAGAGAATCCACCGAAAGAATGGCGGCGACCTGCTGACCCAAGTGCTTCGCTGTGGCACCTTTTCGACGCACACCGTTGTGCACCAGAAGGCTGCAATCAAAATGCCGGCTAACATGCCCTTGGACAAAGCTTGCCTACTTGCTTGCGGCGTAGTCACCGGAGTTGGAGCAACGCTCAATACAGCCCCGGTCTGGCCGGGCGCCAGGGTTGCGGTGATCGGTTGTGGCGGAGTCGGGTTGTCCGTTATTCAAGGGGCACGGATCGCTCATGCCAAGCAGATCATCGCAGTTGACCTTTCCCCAACCAAGCTTGAATGGGCGAAGAAGTTCGGCGCGACCGATGTCGTCGATGCGAGCAAGGTCGATGCGGTAGCAAAGGTTCGCGAACTGAGTGGCGAAGGCGTAGATTTCGCCTATGAAGCGGTCGGACTTCCACAGTGCATCGATCAGGCCGTTAGAATGCTGACCTATGCCGGAACTGCAATTCATATCGGCTTGCCGGAATCAAATGCCTCGGTAACCCTCGACCTGGGCGATATGGACACCGGCTTTTACTGGAATAAGGCCAAGCTTTGCGTATGTCATTGCGGAGACGCCCTGCCGTCGAACGACTTTCCTTTACTCGCGCAATTGTATCTGCAAGGCAAGCTGGACCTCGATGGAATGGTCACCAAGACCATCGAGTTGGAGCAGGTTGAAGAGGCGTTCGAGATGATGGAGACCGGCGACGTCATTCGGTCGGTGATCCTTTTCTAGCGCATCAAAGCGCAAGAAAATATTCTCGGAGGATATTGTAAATACGTATTCTTGTGCTACTATTGACTCCTGAATACGTATTCAGTGAATTCGTATTCTCAGAGTTAAGCGCCAATGAGGGTGACCCAACTTGATATCGCAAGGTTTGCGAAAGTGTCCCAGGCGACCGTGTCCCGTGTCCTATCCGGAGACGACAGGGTCGAGGTGGCAATTCGCGATAGGGTCCTCGACGTTATCCGCCTTCACAACTATCAACCCGACGTCCGGGCCCGTTCGCTTCGGCTTCGACGAACAGGTTTGATCGGCCTCGTACTCAAGCGTCCGTTCGGCGGATTGTCCGACGACCCGTTCTTCGCAGCGCTGACTGCCGGCATCATGGACTTCTTGTGCGGCAAGCCGTACCACCTTTGTGTGGACGTCGTTACCGACGAGGCTTCACAAGAAGGGATCTACGATGAGATGCTGCGCACGCGTCGAGTCGACGGCCTCATCCTCGTGGAACCGGAAGCTTCCGACGAAAGAATCACGCTTCTACAGCGCGACAAATTCCCGTTCGTCCTGATTGGCAACCCTAAAAACGACGACATTTACTCAGTAGATAACGACAACGTGCATGCCGGCGAAATCGCAACGCGCCACCTCATTGAGCAGGGATTCAAGCGGGTCGCGATGATCGGAGGTCCGGAGCATGTTACGGTTAGCGACGATCGAATCGAGGGGTATCGCAGAGCCGTCGTCAAAGAGGGCCTAGAGCCGATTATCTGCCACTCGAAATTCGGATTTGAACCGGCAAGGCATTCCGCGGTCGACCTATTGGCGACGAAACGGCCGGAGGCGATCGTCGTGCTGGACGACTTCATGGCTTGCGGAGTTGTCTTGGCGGCCAGGCAGTTGAACTATCGAGTGCCCGAGCAACTCGGCCTCGTCGCCTTCAACGACTCAAGTCTTTGTAACCTTCTCGACGGGGGCCTAACTTCAGTCAGTCTGGGTATCGAGCATATCGTCCAAGCAGCCGTCTGCAAACTGCTTCAAGTGATCGAGGATGAAGAGGCTTCGGATGTGCTTGTTCGCCAGATCATTCCATGCGAGCTTATGGTTCGCGGTTCTTCACAGCGGGCGATGGCGGTGGCCAGATGATCCTTGGCTACATCGGATTGATGCTGATGCAAACCGGTGAGGTTGACCACGCCTTCATCTATCACGCAATGGAGAACCTATCTCGCGTCAATGTCGCGGGAAGCTTCAATGGGTGGAATAAGGATGCCGATCCTCTCCGCGTTTCGGCAGACGGAGTAACGTGGACCAAACACATCAAGTTGAAGCCCGGGAGCTACACGTACAAATTTGTCCTCAACGGTGACACGTGGATCACCGATCCGAAAGCTGCCCGAAATGTGGACGATGGGAATGGGAATACGAATTCACAACTCATAATCGGGGGAGCAGGGGATTCGAAACCTGCTTTAATCGGCGACGGGATAATCACAGCGAGCGCCCTGCTCCACCTCTCCGAAATCCCATATCTGAATTACGATCGAGGCAAGCTGACGCTCGCACTGAGGACTCGCACGACCGATATCAAGAGCGTGCAGGTTGCGGTCGATGGAGTCGGGACCTTCAAGATGTCCGACGTCGGCGGCGACGGTTTCTACGATATGTATTCGGTTCAGGTGCCGTGGGATCGAAAGAAGGACGTCAATTATCGATTTCTACTCGACGACGGCAAAGGGCCATACATATTTGGACCTCAAGGCCTGAAGTCGCTTATGGGGATACCTGGTGGGCATCAACCCTGGAAAGCCTCAAAGCAGAAACCGAACCACAACTTGCCAGCCGATACCTTTGTCGTCAATGCAAAGACGTTCAAGCCGTTCGTGGTGCCGGATTGGGTCGAGCACTCCGTCATCTATCACATCTTCCCGGATCGATTTGCAAACGGCGACAAACGGAACGACCCCGCAAACGTCGTCGCTTGGGACGGCAAGCCGACCTACAGCAATTACTTCGGTGGCGATATTGCCGGTGTCGAGCAGCATCTCGACTATCTCAAAGGCCTAGGG
>Ga0364873_10516_pt1 | contig 17534 bp, 20 predicted proteins | sample ExccelAu500001D3_2_FD_206928 | JGI IMG/M metagenome (GOLD analysis project Ga0364873, IMG submission 206928) | Enriched cells from Trout Bog Lake Hypolimnion, Wisconsin, USA - BchlTB.Aug07.5000.01.D3 | ecosystem: Environmental > Aquatic > Freshwater > Lake > Hypolimnion/Profundal zone | place... | reverse complement strand
AAAAAAGTTTGTTCACCTTTTCATTCTGAACAGAAGTTGAAACAAAGAAATTTACATACGCCGTTAGTTGCAAATCATCCTTCATTAGAAGGTGCTGCCTCTTCTTTGGGTTACACTAATTTTCTTTTCTTATTACGACGATCCCGTATCTAATACTATGTTGCTCAAACGTAGTAATAGGGCTTTTACCAATTTTAAGGCCCATAGTGTTTTTATTCAATTTTATAATTTCTAATTGTGGTATATAAATAGTGGAAAATCAACAACAAATTATAATTCGGGTTGCAGATCATTTAGATACACATTATGCAAAACGCATTACAGACGAGATGGAATCCAGTGCTAAAGCGAGGGGAACTGGTATTGCCAAAAGATCTCCTGAATATGTAGCCAATAAAATGCTGGAAGGTAAAGCAGTAATAGCAGTTACCGCTACTGGCCAATGGGTTGGATTTTGCTATATTGAAGAATGGAGCCATGGAAAATTTGTAGCCAACAGTGGATTAATCGTTTCTCCTGAATTCAGAAAAAGCGGGGTTGCCAAACAGATAAAGAAAAGAATCTTTGACCTGTCCAGGGAGAAATACCCGGATTCAAAAATATTCGGACTGACTACCGGCCTGGCAGTCATGAAAATAAACAGTGAACTGGGTTATGAACCTGTAACTTACTCAGAATTAACAGATGATGAAACATTCTGGGCAGGTTGCAAGAGTTGTATAAACTATGATATATTAATGAGTAAAGACAGGAAAAACTGTATGTGCACGGCCATGTTGTTTGACCCTGCAGATCATTACGAATCAAAAGAAACCACTGAGGAGTTTACTAAGAAAAGCAAATTATACGAGCGTTTATTAAAATGGAAACAATTGTTCAGAAAGGATAAAAACGGAAATGGCAGTGGTTTAAAACAAAAATCTCCCATGAGCTTATTCATTCATTTATAATACCATTCCTGTTTCTTGATATGGAGTGGTTTAATAATAATTTAAGATTTCAGTTATGAGCAACAATCAAACAAACAGCACTATTTCTCAATCTGTTGCTGGTCCTAAGAAAGTAGTACTGGGATTTAGTGGCGGTCTGGACACCACTTTTTGTGTAAAACATTTTGAAGATAAAGGTTATGAAATTCACAGTATAATCGTAAATACAGGTGGGTTTACTGAGGAAGAATTGAAAAAAGTAGAAGCACATGCCTATAAACTGGGTGTAAAAACACATACCACCATTAATGCAGTAAAAGGATATTACGAACGAATTATTAAATACCTGATTTTTGGGAATGTTCTGAAAAATAATACCTACCCATTAAGTGTTAGTGCGGAAAGATTAAGTCAGGCTTTACATATAGCAGAACATGCAAAAAAATTAAATGCTGATGCTGTAGCCCATGGCAGTACCGGAGCTGGAAATGATCAGGTAAGGTTTGATATGATTTTTCATATCATGATACCAGGTATTGAAATTATTACGCCTATCCGTGATTTAAAATTAAGCAGAGAAGCAGAAATTGAATACCTGAAGACTAAAGGTGTTGATATGAACTTTGCAAAAGCACTTTATTCGATCAATAAAGGTTTATGGGGCACCAGTGTTGGTGGCAAAGAAACACTGAGCAGTAAAGGTGTTTTACCGGAAGAAGCCTGGCCAACACAGGTAACTAAATCAGGTAGTGAAGAAATTAAACTGAGTTTTGAAAAAGGCGAGCTGAAAGCAGTTAATGATCAGCTTTTCCAACATCCAACTGAAGCAATACTTTATTTGCAAACTTTGGCTGGACCTTACGGAATAGGCAGGGATATACATGTTGGTGATACAATTATTGGCATTAAAGGAAGGGTTGGTTTTGAAGCAGCGGCCCCAATGGTTATATTAAAAGGACATCATGCACTGGAAAAACATGTATTAACTAAATGGCAATTGAATTGGAAAGATCAATTGGCCCTGTTTTATGGAAACTGGTTACATGAAGGCCAGATTTTAGATCCAGTAATGCGGGATATTGAAGCATTCCTGGAAAGTTCTCAGGAACAGGTAACTGGTGATGTCTTTATATTATTACAACCATACCGGTTTCAGGTAATAGGCATTGAAAGCAAATATGATTTGATGAGTGACAGGTTTGGTAAATATGGTGAAATGAATACCGGATTTACAGGTGAGGATGTAAGAGGTTTCAGCAAAATCTTCGGCAACCAGGTTTCTATCTTTCATAAAGTAAAGGAAAGTGAGTAAGATTGTCTCCAAATATCAGTCTTTAACCCATTATAAATGGGGAAATGATTGTGATGGCTGGATTCTGGTTGATGATATAAATCTATCTGTTAAACAGGAACGAATGCCTGCTGGCAGCTCAGAAGAATTACATTTACACAAAAAATCACAGCAGTTCTTTTTTATACTTAAAGGAATTGCCACATTTGATATTGATAATAACAGGCTGGAGGTTAAAGAACAGGAAGGTATTACTATTAAGCCGGGTATTGCGCACAGAATCATGAATTACACCAATGAAGATTTGGAATTTATCCTGAGTACTCAACCTTCTGCTCAGCAGGACAGGCACCTGGTAACTCCAGATTAGGGAGGAAATAAATAGTTTTATGAATACGAAAGAAATTTTAACTGCTCCTAAAGAAAATAGTTCCCCAAAAAGAATCATTCTAGCAGGTATTATAGGTGGGGCTGGTTATACCGGTGGGGAATTAATCCGGTTATTAATTAATCATCCATTTGTACATATTTCATTTATACATAGTTCCAGCAATGCTGGCAACCTTGTAAGTAAGGTGCATGCTGATTTAACAGGCGATACGGATTTAATCTTTACCAATGACCTGACAGCTTTGACTGAAGGCACAATCGATGTTCTTTTCTTATGTGTAGGTCATGGAGATGCCAGGAAATTCTTAGCGGCAAATTTTATAGCAACATCCATCAGGATTATTGATTTATCTCAGGATTTTCGCTTAGAGCAGCATGCCTGTTTTGATGGGGTGACTATCAATAATCTGCAAACATCAGAAAGAACTTTTATCTATGGTTTACCTGAACTAAATAAAAAGGAAATTCAAACTGCAAAAAACATTGCCAATCCAGGCTGTTTTGCCACTGCCATCCAATTAGGATTATTACCACTTGCAAAAGCAGGTGTTCTGGGTGATGTGTATACAACCGGAATTACAGGAAGTACCGGAGCCGGGCAAAGTTTAAGCAACACTTCTCATTTCAGCTGGAGGGCAAATAATATTTCTGCTTATAAAACATTGCAGCACCAGCATATAAAAGAAATTCATCAAAGCCTGATCCAGTTACAGGAAAATGATGGAGTATATGTTTATTTTGTTCCCTGGCGCGGAGATTTTACAAGGGGTATTTATATCAGTTCTGTAATTGATACTGCCTTCCCGTTGGAAGAGGTAATACAATTATATAAAAGCTTTTATGCCGATTCTGCATTTACAATTGTTTCTGATAGCATGATCGATCTGAAACAGGTAGTAAATACCAATAAATGTTTGATACATATTGAAAAACAGGGCAATAAAATTGTAGTACATTCGGTTATTGATAATTTATTGAAAGGTGCATCCGGACAAGCAGTTCAGAATATGAACCTACTTTTCGGACTGGAAGAAACAACCGGATTGAAACTAAAAGCAAACTATTTTTAACACATATTTTCCCTTTAGGGGATAACCACATTCTTAAAATAAAAATCCCTCAGGGGTATGGGCTTATGAAATTATTCGACGTTTATCCGCTTAACAACATCACCATCACCAAAGCTCAGGGTAGTTATGTATGGGATGATAATGGTGTGCAATATTTAGATATGTATGGCGGGCATGCTGTAATAAGTATCGGCCATACCCATCCACACTGGGTGAAAAGAATTGAAGAACAAATTGAAAAAATTGCGTTTTATTCTAATTCCGTTATTATCCCTATTCAGCAGGAACTGGCTGATAAACTGGGAAAAATAAGCGGAAAGGAAAACTACCAGCTTTTCTTATGTAATAGCGGCGCGGAAGCCAATGAAAATGCTTTAAAACTGGCATCTTTTCATACTGGCAGAAAAAAAATAGTCGCATTTAAGAAATCATTTCATGGCAGAACTTCTCTGGCAGTTGCAGCAACGGATAATCCATCCATTGTGGCTCCTGTTAATGAAACAGATAATGTTATATTCCTCCCTTTTAATGATGAAAAAGCATTGGAAAAATGTTTCAATGCAAATGGTAAAGAAATTGCAGCAGTAATAGTGGAAGGAATTCAGGGTGTTGGTGGTATTAATATTGCCAAAGAATCTTTTCTGCAACTGATCAGAAGTTTATGTACACAGCATGGTGCTGTTTATATTGCAGATAGTGTTCAATGCGGTTATGGAAGATCTGGTAAATTTTTCTCCCACGATTATGCAGAAGTTGATGCAGATATTTATACCATGGCAAAAGGGATGGGCAACGGTTTTCCGGTTGGTGGAATTTTAATAGCACCAAATATTCACCCCAAATATGGTATGTTAGGTACTACTTTTGGTGGCAATCATCTGGCATGTGCAGCAGCCCTTGCAGTTCTGGAAGTAATTGAAGAAGAAAAACTGGTGGATGTGGCTAAACAAAGAGGCATGTATTTATTAAACCGGTTAAAAGCGATTGACGAAATTAAAAATGTAAGAGGCCGTGGATTAATGATTGGATTTGATGTACCCGAAGAAATTAAGGACCTGAAGAAAAAGCTTTTATTTGATTATAATATTTTTACAGGGGAAGCTAAGCCAAATGTAATCAGGTTGCTTCCATCACTATCTATTACCAGGAAACAGGTGGATGAGTTTTTAGAAACTTTAAAAGAAGCTATTGCCGAATTAAAACCAACAGCTGCTCCTTTTGATACAATACAAAAGGATGCAGAATAAATATATTCTAATTTAATTAATCACTTATTGAATGGATTCCTGATTATGAATCAATTTATTTCAGTTCATGACGTATCAGATATCAATGCAATTGTAGCAAAAGCATTAGCCTATAAATCAAATCCTTTTGCAGACAGGCAATTGGGTGCAGGCAAAAAAATTGGGTTATTGTTTCTGAATCCCAGCATGCGTACCAGATTAAGTACACAGATTGCAGCCAGTAATTTGGGAATGGAGTCAATAGTGCTGAATGTTGATAAAGAAGGATGGGCACTGGAATTTGAAGAAGGTGCAATTATGAGTGGCAGTAAAGTGGAACATATCAAAGATGCAGCTCCTATTTTAGGTAAGTATTTTGATTTGCTGGCCATGCGTACTTTTCCATCATTAATGAATAAAGAAGAAGATTACAGCGAGTTATTTATTAATCAGTTTATTAAATATGCAGGGGTTCCGGTTGTGAGCCTGGAAAGTGCAACCCTCCACCCCTTGCAGAGTTTAACAGATATCATCACTATTCAGGAATCAATGCTTCAGTTACCAATAAAGAAAAGCCGGCCTAAAATTGTACTTACCTGGGCTCCGCATGTGAAAGTATTACCACAATGCGTTGCCAATAGTTTTGCCCAATGGGTAAATGCATGGGGTGAAGCAGATTTTGTAATTACTCATCCCCAGGATTATGAACTGGATGAAAAATTTACCAAAGGGGCTACTATCACGATTGATCAGGATGAAGCTTTAAAAGATGCAGATTTTATCTATGTAAAAAACTGGAGTACTTACACTGATTATGGTAAGATTTATGAAAACGATTTAAGATGGATGCTTACCAGTGAAAAAATGGCGCTGACCAATCAGGCCAAAGTATTGCATTGTTTACCGGTAAGAAGAAATGTGGAGTTAAGTGATGAAATTTTAGATAGTCCCAACAGTTTGACTACAGAAGAAGCAGGTAACCGAGTTTGGGCTGCCCAGGCAGTATTGAGTGAATTGTTAAGCAACAAATAATTTGCATAATCACTACAATCTATGCAGGAATTAAATTCAAATATCATCAATAACAATTCTTTTTCTACTATAGAAAAAGATTCGCTTTTTATAATAAAGATTGGTGGTAATATTATTGATGATGAAGTCAAACTTTCTTTTTTTCTCAACAAATTTGCCCATATAAAAGGAAAGAAAATTTTAGTCCATGGAGGTGGAAAATTAGCCACTAAATTGGCGGCACAACTTGGAGTGGAACAACAGATGGTGGAAGGTCGGAGAATTACAGATGCCGAAACTTTAAAAATTGTAACCATGGTGTATGCAGGTTACATAAATAAAAACATTGTTGCAAAATTACAATCCTACAGTTGCAATGCCATTGGATTAAGTGGCGCAGATGGCAATACCATTTCCGCGCATAAACGACCAGTAAAAAATGGAATAGATTATGGATTTGTTGGGGATGTTGATACGGTTAATACCCAATTACTGGAAAATTTACTGGATCAGCATTTAACTGTTGTTCTGGCTCCTATAACTCAGGATTTAAACGGACAGTTGTTGAATACCAATGCAGATACTATTGCACAGGAAACAGCTAAAGCCCTGAGTTTTAATTATAATGTGCAGCTAATTTACTCTTTTGAAAAAAGTGGTGTTTTATTAAATGCAGCAGATGATCATAGTGTTATTAGCACTATTAATCAGGAATCTTATCAGGACTTAAAGCAAAAGCAGGTAATTTTTGCAGGAATGATTCCAAAACTGGATAATGCTTTTGCAGCTATACAGGCAGGGGTAAAAAGGGTTATTATTGGAAAAGCAGAAGAATTAGATTTATTAATCTCCGGTAATTCCGGAACAAGCATTGTTCATGACTGAGCCAATTGAAATACTTTTCAGCGAAGCGGTTATCTTATTAAAGAAACTGATTTCCACTCCTTCTTTCAGCAGGGAAGAAGCAGATACAGCTACTATTATTGATCAGTTTTTAGTTCAGAAAGGAATTCAGACAAATAGATTTTTAAATAATATCTGGGCTAAGAATAAATATTATGATGAAAACAAGCCAACGATTTTATTAAATTCTCATCATGATACGGTAAAACCCAATAAAGCATATACACTAGATCCATTTAACCCATTGGAAGAAAATGGAAAAATATTCGGACTGGGCAGTAATGATGCCGGTGGATGTCTTGTATCACTGATTGCTACTTTCCTTCACTTTTATCCACAGGAGCACCTGAAATATAATTTTATTCTGGCAACTTCTGCTGAAGAAGAAATAAGCGGTAGTAATGGTATTGAAATACTGCTTCCATTGCTGCCTCCAATAGATTTTGGTATTGTAGGGGAACCCACAAAAATGAACCTGGCATTAGCAGAAAAAGGTTTAATGGTATTGGATTGTGTGGCTACTGGTATTCCTGGCCATGCTGCCAGGGAGGAGGGAGATAATGCTTTATATAAAGCTGTAAAAGATTTAAACTGGATTATGAATTACCGCTTTGACAAAGTGAGTGATTTACTGGGGTCAATGAAAATGACAGCAACCGTAATCAATACTGAAAACAAACAACATAATGTAATACCTCCACAGTGTACTTATGTAGTGGATGTGCGGGTAAATGAGTTATATAATTTTGAAGAAGTACTGGATATTATCAGGGCAAATGTGGAAAGTTCAGTAACACCAAGAAGTTTTCGTTTACGATCTACAGCTATCTCTGTAGATCACCCGATAGTTCAATCTGGCATTCAACTTGGCAGGACTTATTATGGATCTCCAACAACCAGCGATAAAGCATTAATGGATTTCCCAGCATTAAAGATGGGGCCGGGTGACAGTTCACGGAGCCATGCTGCGGATGAATACATATTTACAGAGGAAATAAAAGAAGGTATTGATTTATATATTCAGTTATTAAATACTGTAGTGAAATAAAATATTTATGCAATGAAGTTATGGGCAAAAAGCAGCAATACAGCTGAAAGTATTAATAGTAATCAGGTAGAGCAATTTACTGTTGGAAACGACCGTGAAATGGATAATTATCTGGCTGCTTTTGATGTTTTGGGTTCGTTAGCCCATACCACTATGCTGGAATCTGTTGGGTTACTAACAAAAGAAGACCTGATAGTATTAAAGCTGGCTTTGAAAGAAATTTATGAACAAGTGGTATCCGGTAATTTTAAATTACAGGATGATGTGGAAGATATCCATTCCCAGGTAGAGGTTTTGCTGACACAAAAACTGGGAGATGTTGGCAAAAAAATACATTCTGCCAGAAGCCGGAATGATCAGGTTTTGGTGGATGTGAAATTATTTCTGAGAAATGAGATTGAAGACCTGGTGGAGTATATCCAGCCATTTTTTGAATTACTGATTGAACAAAGTGAAAGATATAAAGCACAACTGTTACCGGGATATACCCATTTACAACTGGCAATGCCATCCTCCTTTGGGCTTTGGTTTGGAGCTTATGCAGAAAGCCTTGTGGATGATGTGATTACCTTACAGGCTGCTTATCAGGTAGTTAATAAAAACCCGCTGGGAAGTGCCGCTGGTTATGGTTCTTCATTCCCGATTAACAGAACACTCACAACCGAATTATTAGGATTTTCTGATTTGAACTATAATGTAGTATATGCACAAATGGGAAGAGGCAAAGCGGAACGTATTACTGCCCAGGCTATGGCAAATCTGGCAGATACACTGGCTAAATTAAGTATGGACATGTGCCTCTACTTAAACCAGAATTTTGATTTTGTTTCCTTTCCATCAAGTTTAACCACGGGAAGCAGTATTATGCCTCATAAAAAGAATCCGGATGTTTTTGAACTGATTCGTTCTAAATGTAATGCCATTAAAGCTTTGCCGAACGAAATAAGTATGATGACCACCAACCTGCCTTCAGGATATCATCGTGACCTTCAATTATTAAAAGAGCATTTATTTCCTGCATTTAAAACAATAAAAGATTGCTTACAGATGGCGGCTCTGATGTTAAGCAATATATCTGTTAAGGATAACATTTTGGATGATGCAAAATACAAATATGCCTTTAGTGTGGAAGAAGTAAACAAATTAGTATTACAGGGTATACCATTCAGGGATGCCTATAAAAAAATTGGTCTGGATATAGAATCTGGTAAATTTAATTACAATACTACACTAAACCATACCCACGAAGGAAGTATTGGAAATCTCTGCAATGACAGGATTCAGGCAAATATGCAAAAAATAGTTGCTGCATTTGAATTCAATAAAGTACATGTTGCTATTCAGCAGCTTCTGCAGTAGCCTAACTTATTTTGCCCTTGTATCGATTATAGATTTAATGATATCATTACTTTTTCCTGATTGTCTAAATTTTTAATCCTGATAAATGTCTGCCAGATTCAGAATTACATATATAATCAAGCTGGCGAGCAATGCAAAACTTACCTGTGTTAATTTATTCAGTAGTTTGGTCATCTTCATTTCAAATTCAGATAAAAATCTGCAAATCAATGAAATAACAAAAAACAATAGCAATATATCCACCTGAACTTTTGCTTTTAAAAAGGATTTCCTTAATGTAACCACATCAATCATAGCATTCACAGCAGGAATTATTTGATTGATAATTACTTGGATTACGGGGTTATTGGGAAATTTTCCTGATTAATTGATCTGATCATGCCTTACAGATTAATTAACTTTTTATTCTCCTTACAGTAACTTTTAACAGATAACTTCGTTTTACCAATTCCTAAATACTTAATATGAGCTTAAAAACAATTTACTCCCTGATTTTCATGATCATTTTAAGCTTTTCTGTACTTGTTTTTATGCAAGTAAAGCTTGATAATACACAAAATGGAAATAAAGCATGCAATCGCTGTAATAGCCCTAAAAACATGAATAATAAAACAGAAAATCTCTATTTTGACCCCTTCAGCCATCTGATAGCTCGTTTATAAAACATTCTCCCGCAATTAATGCGGGATTTTTTTTCTTTGTATTGTAACAAATCATCGCTTTATCCGTATCACTATAATAAAGACAATATTTCTAATCATTCCAGCTGTTTATGACTGAAAGAGAGTACAATGAGTGTGTAAATCTGTATGCTGATAATGTGTACCGTTTTATTTTGAAGAATCTTCGTTTAGAAGAAGATGCAAAAGATATTGTACAATCTTCATTTGAAAAGTTATGGAAGAATAAAGAAACTGTAGAAAATACCAAGTCCAAATCATTCCTTTTTACAGTTGCATACAATCAGATGATTGATCATATCCGAAAAAATAAAAGAATTAATTTAAAAGATGATTTTAATGAAAATATAAAAGTGGGCTATCAGCAACATTCTTCCATTAAAAAAACCCTGATGGATGCTTTAAACCGATTAAATGAAACCCAAAGAAGCCTGGTGATGCTGAAAGACTATGAAGGGTATAATTATGAAGAGATTGGAGAAATAACTGGATTAAATTCCAGCCAGGTAAAAGTTTATTTACACAGGGCGAGATTAACTTTAAGAGATTATTTGGTGAGACCTGAAAATGTAATGTAATGAAAAAGATTAACAGACATAATTATGAAGAATTTTTTCTTCTTTACGCTGACCAAGAACTTTCAGAACAGGAAAAGAATGCAGTAGATCTTTTTACAGAACAAAATACAGACCTGAAATCTGAATTGAAAAGTTTACTTCAAACCAGATTAAATATCCATGAGGAATTCATTTTTGAAGATAAAAAGTCCTTATTTAAATCAGAAGCTACCATTCATGATGGAAACTATGAAGAGCTTTTTCTGGATTATCTGGATAATGAATTAAGTGATCAGAAAAGAAAAGAAGTAGAACATTTTCTTCAATCAAATAATCAACTTCAACCACATTTCAGCTTATTGCGATCACTTAAACTGGAAAATAAACCTATAATATTTATTGAAAAACATCTTTTATACAGACAGGAAGAAAAACCGGTTATCTGGTTACAATGGAAAAAAATGGCAATTGCAGCTGCTATAGTTGGTATTATAATAATTTTATGGGGCATATATCCCACAACTGACAAACAGAAATATATTGCTGTTAAAAACAAAAAGACATTACTTAATTCTGAAAACCAGTTTCCAGAAAAAAGTACAGAAAGCATTCCATTAAAACCCGAAAAAAATATTTTTATTTCTGCCCAATCAATATATATCCATAAAGCATCAAATAAGGGAAAGACTATACAACTTCAGAGCTCAACAGGCAACTTAGCTAATAACAAAGAAACTATTGTTCAGCCTGAACAAGAGTTGCCTGTGCAGAATACAGTTGTAAAGAATTATGCTACTGATTTGAAACCCAATAATTATCCTGCAGAAAAAATTGAATACAAGACATTGGCAAGCACGGAGGATGATCAGCAGGCCATTATTACACCCACTGTATATAAGGAATTAAATACAGAAGAAGATGCAGATAAAAACAATCTTTATATTGGCAGTATTGAAGTTAATAAAAACAAGCTGCGGGGCTTCTTGAAAAAAGCAAAGGATATTTTTAATACTTCTAAAAATGAAGACAACAAAGTATCCATTGCAAATTTTGAGATAACCAAGTCATTGAAATAACTAAAGCACATATTTATGAAAAATTGGATGGTAATTATTGCAACATTATTTGTTGCCTCCGAAACATTTGCCCAATCAGTAACCAAGGCTGATACTATAAAAGCTGGCAATTTCATTATTATTAATGAAGAAAAAAATATTGTAAAAAAGGATTCCACAACAATTATTACGACTGATTTTAATACTCAAAACGCAGGTGATTCCATTGTAGTAGGCAACTTTGTAATCGTTAGAAAGAATAAAAACAGTCATAATATTGGAAGTTCTGTAAATATTACTATTGATAACGATACTTATAAAATCAGCCACAAAAGAAAGCAATCAAATATCAGTACCAATTGGATCATATTTGATCTGGGTTTTACCAACTTTAGGGATAATACAAATTATATCACTGCGCAAACAATGGGGTACTTAAATCCTGTAAATGGGGCATTAAACAAAAATAGTTTTGCACTGAATACTGGTAAATCATCTAATTTTAATTTATGGTTCTTCATGCAAAAATTAAATATCACAAAGCATGTGTTGAATCTTAAATACGGACTGGGATTGGAAATGTATAATTTCAGGTACAATCAGAATATCAGTTTCAGAGACAATCCTACACCGAATGTTTATATCGACGATATCAGTTTTTCTAAGAATAAATTATATGCAGAATACCTGACAGTTCCTTTAATGCTGAATGTAAATACTACTCCTCACCGTAAAAATGGGTTTAGTTTTAGCCTTGGCGCCAGTGCAGGCTACCTGATAGACAGTAGAAATAAACAAATAAGCGGGGAACGCGGAAAGCAAAAATATCATGGCAGTTTTGACTTGCAACCCTGGAGAGTAGCTACCATTACAGAACTTGGATTAGGCCCGGTAAGATTATATGGCAGTTACAGTTTAAATGCTTTGCATCAGGCTTCTACCGGGCTGGATCAATTTCCCTATGCTGTTGGCTTAAGATTCAGCAACTGGTAATTTCGATATTTTCCACATTTTTAATATAAACATCCCTTTTTAAGGGATGTTTGTATTTTCCTTTGGTTAATTTTAACTAAAATCTATATTTAAGTATACCATTTTAACCATCTTTACGTTATTAAAGGTAAAAACAACCCATAGTATGAGGCCGTTATATTATATTATTATTGCGGTTTTATTATTCAGCAATACATCCTTTCATTCTACCATTGCCGATATGAACGATTTTTATATCGTTATAGAAAAGCATAGCTATGAAATGAAAGTGTATGATGCCAATAATAACTGGCTGATTACTTATCCTGTTGTATTTGGAAGCAAGGATCTGGGAGATAAAATGATGCAGGGAGATAGAAAAACACCTGAAGGTACTTTTCATGTGGCTTCTAAAAGAATTCATGAAAAATGGAACAGATTTATGGCATTGGACTATCCAAATGCAGAAAGCTATGAAAAATTCAACGAAAGAAAATCTGAAGGAATTATTCCTTCAAATGCTCAGATTGGCGGAGAAATAGGAATTCATGGTACCTGGCCGCATGAAGAATTTGCCATTGACCAATATCAGAACTGGACGATGGGTTGTGTTAGTACCAAAAATTTGTATATCCAGGAATTGTATAAAAATATTCCCGTAGGCACCACCGTAATTATTAAACACTAATCAGTTTAAAAAATCCCCTACAGTTTTCATCCATTTTACTGGCTCTTTTTTCAAAAGGCTTTCATGACCACTCATTGCATATTTCATCAACAGTTTATCATGAGATGCCAGGTTTCGGTAGATCAGGTTCGTTTCATTTACAGTTACTCGATTGTCATTCAGTCCCCATTGCAGCAAAACCGGGCAATTTACAAAACGTGCATCTTCAAAGGGCTTCATATTAAATGCCCAGAATAAATGTTCTGATCCACCCCAAAATGTTAATAATAAAGAAAGCGGTTGTACAGGTAAGTTCATCATTCTGATTTTGCCTTTTACAGCATCATATAAAGAACCAAAAGGCATTTCCAGAATTAGCCTGGCTGGCTTCAAATGATAAAGTGCAATAGCATGTAATGCTGTGGAAGCCCCTAATGATATACCATACAATATAATATTCTTTTCCCCTTTTAGCTGTACATACTCGTAAGCAGCTTTCACATCTTTAGCTTCTTCCACTCCAATTGTACAAACATTACCCTCACTGTTTCCATGTGCTCTAAAATCAACCATCAGTATATTATATCCTAAGGTATAAAATGCTTCTGCTTCTCTTATAATACCACTTTTACTGCTGCTATGACCATGAAATAAAATTACAGTTCCTTTCATCTTTATTCCAGCAATTCCTGAAGAATCAGAAAAAGCTACATTTTCCCATGCTTCTAAACTCAACCCGTCTTCAGTATGAATGGTTACTTTTAAATGTGCAATATGCAAACTATCCAGTACTTTACTTTTTGGAATTTTTAAACCAAATAAAACAGCTGCTGCTTTTTCTGCAACATTCATTTCTTCAATTTTTTTAGGCTTTGGAATACCAGCATAAAAATGAGTGAAATGATAGGCCTGGAAAATTACCATCATATTAATCAGCACAAATACAAATGTTACTGCATACAGAAATCGTTTCAGCCATTTATTCATAAAGTATAATGCATTGTTGTTTAGCCGGAATAGGCAGACAAATATCAGATTCTTAAATTACATTGAATTAAATAAAAATTGGCTGCCCTTTCTCCCAGGTCAGCCAATTTCAATATTTAATACATTTCAGTCAATAAAGAAAGCTTACTGTAATAAAGCACTTCCAAAATATGGCTGTAATACATCCGGAATCCGGATACCCTTTTCCGTCTGGTTATTTTCAAGTAATGCTGCAACAATCCTGGGTAATGCCAGTGAACTTCCGTTTAAAGAATGAGTTAATTGCATTTTACCATTTGCATCCTTATACCTGCATTTCAACCTGTTGGTCTGAAAACTTTCAAAATTACTTACTGAACTTACTTCCAGCCAACGTTGCTGAGCAGCACTGTAAACCTCAAAATCATAAGTTAAAGCAGAGGTAAAGCTCATATCCCCACCGCATAATCTTAAGATCCGGTATGGCAGTTCCAATGATTGTATAAGCTGTTCCACATGAGCTACCATGGCATCCAAAACAGCATAACTGGTAGCAGGGTCTACTATCTGAATGATTTCTACCTTTTCAAATTGGTGTACCCGGTTTAATCCTCTTACATCCTTTCCAAAACTACCTGCTTCCCTCCTGAAACAAGGTGAATAAGCTGTCATTTTAATTGGAAGGTCTGATTCTTTTACAATTGTATCCCTGTAAATATTGGTAACAGGTACTTCTGCTGTTGGAATTAAGTAAAAATTATCCGCTGTAGCGTGATACATCTGGCCTTCTTTATCGGGCAACTGACCAGTACCATAAGCACTGGCTTCATTTACCATAAAGGGTGGCAGGTATTCTGTATAACCGGCACTAGTATTATGATCCAGAAAATATTGTACCAGTGCCCTTTGCAATTTTGCACCTTTTCCTTTATATAAAGGAAAACCACTTCCGGTTATCTTAGCTCCAGTTTCAAAATCTATGATATCATATTTCTTTATTAAATCCCAATGCGGAACTGCAGTAACAGAAAGGGTTGGAATAATTCCCCCTTCTTTGGCAACTACATTATCTTCCGGTGTTTTACCATGTGGAACAATCTCTGCCGGTAAATTGGGCAATAAAATAATTTTATCCAGCAATAATTTTTCCTTGCCTGCAAGTGCTTCACTCAGTTCGGCAACCTGTAATTTATACTCAGCAACCTCATTTTTTAAAGTTTCAGCTTCCTCTTTTTTACCCTGAGACATAAGCTTTCCTATCTCTTTGGAAGCAGTATTTACCCTGGATTGTGTATTATCAAAATCTGCCTGAATTTTCTTACGCTCATCATCCAGTGCAATAATTTCATCTACCAGTTCTGCCTGTTTAAAATGTTTAACTGCTAATCTTTCTTTTACTTTTTCCGGATTACTTCGCAGCACATTCACTTGTAACATAATTGAAAATTTTTGCAAAGATAATTGTTGATGAATGATGATAAGCCGCAAACAATAACTTTGCTTCATGTTTATTCAAGATGATTTACAAAAAAGATGGTGGGATCTGGAATTAAAAATTTCCGAGAAATTTGGTAAAAAGCCCGATGTGGAAGCTATTTTGTTCTTAATAGGAATGCAGGAAACTGGTTTTATTCAACAAAAAATAACAAAAGAACAAAAACAGGATCTGATGCATGTAGCAGTTTGTAAATTATTGGGACAAAGTGGGTATTATATACTGGAAGGCCATGATGAAGATGGATGGCCTCATTTTAAACAGGTTAAAGAATTACCTGATTTTGGATTAATTGAACAGGAAAATTTTTTAAAAGACCATATTCTGCTTTACTTTGAACAACAAGGTTTCTAAAACTGATTAAAAAGTCTGAACTATTTATGAAAAAAATTATATTGTTATTTAGTATTTTCCTGGCATCAGATCTAATGGCTCAAACCAACACTAAAGTAAATGCACCAAAATCTGCATCATCAGCTGTCGTTAAAAAAAATCCATCAAACGGTAATCCAGTAACTATTAAGGCAAAAGAAACCCTGGTAGAAATCTCAACAGATTATGGAGTAATGGTAGCTAAATTATATAACAGCACTCCTTTACACAGGGATAATTTTATCAAACTGGTAAAACAGGGTTTTTATGATAGCTTATTATTTCACCGGGTTATCAGGGAATTCATGATACAAGGTGGTGATCCGGATAGTAAATATGCATCAGATACAACCATGGTAGGCGCAGGATCAGCCCCAGGAACAGAAAGGATACCAGCAGAATTCAGGAATAACCTTATTCATAAGAGAGGTGCCCTTGCAGCGGCTAGAGATGGCAACCCTGCCAAAGCCAGTAGTAATTGTCAGTTTTATATCGTAGAAGGAAAGAAAATTGATTCATCAGAGCTTAACCAGATTGCTCAATCTGTAAAAACGAATAATCCTGGTTTTTCTTATACTCCAGCCCAGAAAGAGATATATAAACGTATTGGTGGCACACCATTTCTGGATCAGAACTATACTGTATTCGGAGAAGTTGTAAGTGGACTGGATGTAATTGACAGAATAGCATCTGTACAGGTGCTACCGGGTGACAGGCCATCTAAAAATATAAGAATGAAAGTAAAACTGCTGAATTGATTTTTATAGTATTTAATTCACACAGATATTTGTACCCTAAAATAAAATAAAATGAATTTCCCATCCAATTTACGTTACACACAGGATCATGAATGGATAAGCCTTGAAGGCAATGTAGCTACAGTAGGTATTACTGATTTCGCACAAAGCGAATTAGGAGATATTGTGTATGTAGATATCAATGCAGTTGGAAAAGAATTAAAAGAACAGGAAGTATTCGGAACTGTGGAAGCTGTAAAAACAGTAAGTGATTTGTTTTTACCTGTTTCCGGAACTATACTGGCTGTAAACCCAAAATTGGAAAAAAATCCAGAATTGGTAAATAATGACCCTTATGGTGATGGCTGGATGATTCAGTTAACCGTGAATAATCCTGCTGATGTGGAAGCCTTAATGGATGCTGAAAAATACAAGGGCCTGGTACATTAAACAATAATATGCTGAATAAGAAACGTTTATCCCTTATTGCAGGAGTCTTATGGTTTATTGTCAGTTTTATTTTACTGACACTTCCTGGTAATGATTTGCCTAAAATTAGCTGGATGGAATCGCTGCAGGTAGATAAACTGGTACATATTTCCATGTTTTTCATACTTAGCTTTTTATTTATGTATCCTTTGAAAGACAATCACAAGGCTGTATTGCAGCTTTTTTTAGTAGCATTATCAGGACTTGCTTATGGCATTGCAATGGAGTTTGTACAGAAATATTATATCCCAAACAGAACCTGCGACATAAATGATATGATTGCAGATGGTATTGGTGCTTTTGCCGGATTTTTCTGG
>Ga0364873_10427_pt3 | contig 17692 bp, 4 predicted proteins | sample ExccelAu500001D3_2_FD_206928 | JGI IMG/M metagenome (GOLD analysis project Ga0364873, IMG submission 206928) | Enriched cells from Trout Bog Lake Hypolimnion, Wisconsin, USA - BchlTB.Aug07.5000.01.D3 | ecosystem: Environmental > Aquatic > Freshwater > Lake > Hypolimnion/Profundal zone | place: USA... | reverse complement strand
CGCAGGCGGCCAGCGAACGGCAGCAAGAGCAGCGCAAGGGCTAAGGCTGGCAGTTTCCCGGAGAAGCCACCAGCCGGTTCAACCTTCCCAACGGTGGTGCTAGGTGGCACGGTGATTGTGAGAACGTCTTGCTGGGCTCCCAAGCCCGCCAGTATGGTAGCCGGCGTGAAGCTGTAGGTTGCACCTGCAGGCAGGCCATTGAGCGACAGTGCGATGTTCGCCGGGAAGGTGGTTGAGCCCAACGGCGACACCGTGAAGTTCACAACCGCTTCGTGATTAGGTTGCAGCGTGAATGAGTTCAACGTAAGGCTGAAGTTAAAGTCTGTCACGGTCTCCGTAAGCACTGCTGACGTTGCCGAGGTGAAGTTAGCACTGCCAGCGTAGACTGCTGTGATCGAATTGGCTGCAACCGGCAGAGAGGACGTGGTGAAGGTTGCCACGCCGTTGATGATGGTTCCAGTACCGATTTGCGTGGTGCCATTCAGGAAGTTGACCGTACCACCGTTGAGATAGGCAACCACGTTTCCAGGAACCGAGTTGAGGGAGACGATCGCGGTGAACGTGACAGCGTTATTCGTAAAGATCGGCGAAGCGCTGGACGTCAGGGTGATTAACGGGACCGCCTGGTTAACGGTATAAGATGCTGTCGCCGTCAACGAGCTGTAGTCCGTCGTATCGTACGGTGTAAAGCTGGCCGTGAGGGTGTAAGCCGCCGCAGGCAGGATAGTGACCCCTGCGATGGCCGGCACCGTGGTTGTGCCAACGGTTGCCGTGTAGGTAACTGTGCCAGGTACCACGGTACCGTTAGCTGTGGCCACTGCGTTCAATGAACCTGCTGTGATTGGTGTGCCGAATGACTGCGAACTCGGGCTTGGGTTGAAGATCAGCTGAGGCGTGTTCTTGGTAACCGAGTAGGCTGCCGTCAGAGTGGCCGGGAGATAAGAAGTACCCGGATTCGGAGCAAAGGACGCCGTGAGGGTGTAAGTGCCAACCTGCAGGATGGTCGTGTTCGGGATCAGCGTAAGCACGGGGCCAGAACCGTTCTGAGCCGTGTAGCTGATGACGCCGGACGTGTTGATATTGGCCGAGGTTGTTGGATCGAAGAAGTTCGCATCCAGTGAAGTGCCAGCGCCGACACCCGTAATGGGTGTTCCGTAGACCTGCGTGGCAGGCGTCGGAACGAAGTTGTCTGTCGGCGGCGCAGCGGTTACTGTGTACGCCTTCGTGATGAATGCAGCAGAGGCGTAGTCCTTGGTGTCTGTCGGTGTGAAGGTTGCAACGATCAGGTACTGACCGGCCGGCAGAACTGTGCTCGAACTGGTTCCGGCACTCGGGTTATTGGTGCTTGTGCCGATCTGAGAAGCGTTCGAGCTGTTGTTGATCGAAGTGGTGTAGGACCAATTACCAGGAATCGGGTTCGCTGGCGTGGTGTTGGGGTTAGACAGGTTTGCATTCGTCGCAAGCGCATCGAAGACGCCGGCTGGAACTGTTGTACCAAAGACCTGTGTAACCTGACTCGGGCTGTAGGACAGGGTCGGGGTAACCACATTGACCGTGTAGGTCGAAGTGGCGGTTCCACCGCCGATGTAGTTTGAAGCGGCGGTGTTACCCGATGCGCCTGTCGGCGTGAACGTGGCTATGACCGCGTAGGAGGTGCAGGCGGGAAGAACCGATGTGCTTATGACACTGGCAATCGTTGTCCCGCAGCCCGTCATCGAGATGGCCCATGTGCCAGGAATGACCGTTGTGGTGCCGTTGATCACGGCAGTTGCCGATGCAAAATTATTTCCCGGTGTGGCTGACGTGTAGGTCGAGTTGACCGTTGTGACCGTTGGACCATAGTTCTGTGCGGCTGCTGTCAGTGAGAGCGTCGGAGCGAGCGGCGTCACCGTGAGGGTTGACGTCGCAAAGCTGGTTACGAACTCGCTGGTGTCAGTCGGATTGAAGCAAGCCGTAATCGAGTAAGGCGTGGCACTCGCTGCCAATGGCGCCGTGGCTGTGCTGATCTGGGTGCCAGAGCAGGCGGTTCCCAGATAGTAAGTAAAGGCACCAGCTGGCGTTGCTGCGTTATTGTTACCCGACGGCGGGACAACATAGGAGGCTGCCGCATCAAAGAACGCCGAGGGAATGGTTGTGCCAAAGGCCATGGTGCTGAAAGGCGGCGTGAAGGTGGTTGTTGTCGGGGCCGCGTTCACAGTGTATGTGGTCGTCGGCAGTGGGGTAGCCAAACCTGCGTAGTCCACCGTGTCACTCGGCGTAAAGCTTGCCGTGACGGTGTAAGTTCCGGCAGGTAGAACTGTTCCGCCGATGCCCTGCGTGAGGGTTGTTGTGACACCGTTCACCGGAGTTGTATAGGAATAGGAGCCTGCCACAGGAGTGCTGGCAAGAACACTATCCTTTGCGGTGAGGGCAAACGTTCCGGCTGCGATGGGGCTTCCGTAGTTTTGCGAGGCTGGGCTGGCCGCGAAGGGCAGCACAGTCGCCAAAGGCGTTTGCTGGTTCACCGTGTAGTAAGCAGATGCCGTTGTAATGGCATAGTCCTGCGTATCAGTGGGCGTGAATGTAGCCGTGATCAGATATGTATCCGCTGGCAAGCTGGTTTGGCCTACCGTAACGGCCTGATTGGGCACGCTGCTGATGGTTGTAGAGAAGGCGGTTGTGCCGGCAACCGCATTACCCGGAGAACTCAGATTCGGGTTGGTTGCTGTAATTGCGTTGGTCAGCGAATTGGCAACAAGCGCCTGGTGGTAGGTCGTGGATGAGGGTGCCGGGGTGTAGACCACGGACGGCGTAACTTGCGTGACGGTGTAGGTGGAAGTGACGGTGCTGCTGGCAAAGTTAGTTGCAGCCAGTGCGCCGGATACACCATTCGGAGTGAAGGTACCTGTCACCGTATAGACGCAGGCTTTAAGTTGTTCAGCAGCGAGCTGGGCAGCTGTCAGGCTGGGCAGACTGATGCTGCAGCCGGACACCGCATAGCTCCATGTTCCCGGAACCGTCTGCGAGCTTCCATTCACAAGGGCTGTTGCCGTTGCGCTGGTTGCGTAGCTGGAGTTTGCAACACCGATTGTCGGGCCGTAGGGCTGCGAGGCCGGAGACAGAGACAGAGTCGGTGAAAGCGCAGTTACGGAGTAGGAGGCCGTTCCGGTGACCGAGCTGTAATTGGTCGTGTCATTCGGCGTAAAGCTGGCCGTGATGGTGTAATTGCCAACCGGCAGCGCCGCCGTCTGCGGGGACAACGAGATTACCGGTCCGGCACCCACCTGTGCGGTGTAGCTGAAGGTACCAGCTACCGGGAGAGTGTTGCCCGGATTCAAAGGACTGATGGCGTAGCTTGCCGTTGCATCCAGAACTCCGGGGAGTACGTTCGTTCCGTAGACCTGTGTCGCCGGCACGGGGGCAAAGCTCACTACAGGCACGGCCTGAGTGACCGTGTAAGTACTGAATGTTGTACTGGCGCTCGCGAAGTTGGCTGAATCCTGCGGGATGAACGTCACGCCCAGCGTGTAGGAACCCACAGGAAGAACCGTGCCTCCGGCGCCAGCCGTAATTGCCAGGTTAGGAACGCCATTGATGGTCGTCGTGTAATGGAACGTACCAGGGATGGTAGTGGTGGTAGCGCCTGAAGTTGCGTTTGTTACGGTCGCATCGAGAACGCCGGTTGGAATCGGTATGCCGTAGGCTTGCGTGCTTACCGAGGGCGCCCAAGCCGGGCTGAACGTCGGCGTCGCCTGCGTCACTTGATAGGGCGCCGTACCGGAGACCGGGGTCAGCTGTGCGGCCCATGTGGCGTTTGGAGTAAACGTGGCGGTGAGGGTGTAAGCAGCAACCGGCAGGACCGTCCCGCCAACGCCTGGCGTCAGGTTAGTTATCACAGTGCCGCCGGCAGTAGTAGCGGTATAGGTGATGGTTCCGTATTGGCTGCAGTTCACGCTCACGACGGGGCATGACGCGCCAACAAATGGACCATTCAGGCTCGTGCCAGGGTTGCCCATGACCGTTCCCGTGAAGGTTGCATTGAGCGAGCCGAGCGCGATCGGAGAGCTATAGGTCTGCGAGGCCGGAGCCGGAGTGTAAGGATCCAGCGGCGTTTCGATGGTCACCGTGTAGTTGCTGGAAGCTGTTGATGAAGCCGCGGTGAAGTACGTATTGTACGGCGCGACGTTCGGCGTGAAGGTAGCCGTGATGGTGTAGGTACCGACGCTGAAGAGGCTGTTTGCCGTTACTACGTTGCTGGCGCAAGGCGCAGGCACGTAGACCGGGCCGGCACCGTAGCAGGTGGGATTGGGCGAGGATGTATAGGTCCACGTTCCATCCGCGGTGATGTTCGTATTGACGCCGCCCACAAGGCCGAAAGCCGTTGCGCTGTTCAGATACGCAGCGCCGATCTTCGGTCCGAAGACCTGCGTGCCCACAGGCATGGTGACTGTCGGCGCAATCGCCGTGACGTTGAAGGTGCTGCTCGGGCCGGCATGCAGCAGAGGCAGACCGCTCGATGGGTTTGTATTCAACGCAACCGAGGCAGTCAGTGTGTCCGCTGTAGCGGGGCCGGTGAAGATGAGGCTACCGAAGGTGGCAACACCTGCGCTGGCCGGCACGATTGACGTGCTTGCTGTTGCCGGGGTGCTGGTCAGGTCCGAGGCGAGATCCGTAAGGCTCACCGGAAGCGATGCACCGCCAAATGGCGCTCCGCTCTCAGAGAGGATGACCGTAGGCGCCGGCACCATGGTCGTACCAGGCGCGACGCTCGGAGGCGGCTGCACGCCCAGTGCCAGTGAGTAGTTAGTCTGCACTGCGCCAAGGTCCGCGCAAACACTGGAAGCATAGGTGGAGTTCGTGTTCGGCAAGCCGCGCTGATCGAGGGTGAAACCAAGCGGAATCGCAATGGGATCGGCAGCGCAGATGGCGGCGCTCGAAGGCAGCGGAAGCAGAGTCTGCGTCGGCGGCACCAAGAGCGAGCCGTTGTTGGCCGGAGCCAGTTCCAGGTGCGGGTTCGCGTTAACAAGCGGGTTGCCGGGGACGATGGCGCTGTAGTTTCCGCCATTCAGCTCGCAGCGATAGCAATCATCCTCGATATCGGTGAGGGTATCGATGTTGTTGTAATAGTCGTTGTCGTATGCGTAGGTGTACGCACTATCGACTAAGTCAACGCCGGCCGCACCCTTCGAGCTGCCACCAGCAATGATGCTGTTGTAGAGGATCAAGTAGCCATCGTTATAGATGCCAGCGCCATTACCGAGCGGTGCTGAGTTATTGGAAAGGGTGGCGTTGTTTACCCATATGTTTGCACCGTTGCTGGCGATTGCACCGCCGTTGCCGTTCGTGACCGCATTCTGGAAGAAGGTGCTGTAGTTCACGGTTGTGTCATCCAGCGAGTAGATTGCGCCACCGCTCACGTTGGCCGTTTCTCCATTGAATGTGCTGTCGGAGATGCTCAGGGGGCTACCATTCTGGTAGATACCACCTCCCCATCCACTTGCGGAAACGCCGCCACCGGTAAACTGGACAGCATTGTCTTTCGAGAAGCTGACGTTGGCAACCGACAACGTTCCAGCGTTGAGGATTGCACCACCACCAACCGCAGTGTTGTTGCTGAAGGCGCTGTTGGTGAGCGTTACATTTGCATCGCTCTCAACGATCAAACCGCCGCCTGCGCCGCCACCGAGACCGCTAATGTTTGCAGCGTTGTGGTAGAAGTACAGATTGTCCAACGTAACCGTTCCAGCCACGACGTCGATACCGCCGCCGTTATTGGCGTTGCCGTCAGAGAGCTTGAGCTTTGTGACTGCCACGTTGGTAGCGTTCGGCGCGCTGGCGTCGATTGTTAAGACGCGATAGGTGTTATCGCCGTCGACTTCGATCACGTTCTGACCGGGGCCGGTAATGCTAACCAAGCCGGAGACGTTGGGCAGAGCGCTCTCAAGTAACGTGGTTCCAGTAAGGACCTGAGTGAAGGTGGGCGCGGCGAAGTGCGACCAGGAGATGTAACCTGCGCCGCCGTTGTTGGCCATGGCTGCCGTGACCGCATCGCGGAGCGAGCAATTGGAGTCAAGAGGCGTGGCAGGGTTTGTTGGAGGCAGCGGTGTTGCCGGCGGAATGAACGGTGTGCAATTGCTTGCAATGCCGTTCGAGGGCGAGCCGGTCGACTGCGGATCATCCGTCTTAACGGTGATCACGTAGTACGGAATCGGCTCAATGTCTGCCGTGATGGTTTCCGGAGCGCCACCCATATTGACAGTGGTACTCTGCGCGTTCGGGTTAGCAATGCCGCTACCTGACCAGCTCTTGAAGTAGCAACCCGCGGAGGGTGTCGCCGAGATTGCGATGGGCGTGTTGGCTGGCATAGCAACCCACTCCGTTGCCGGCGTCACTATGTTGGCGCTGCAGAAGGCTGGAGAGTTGGTGTTCACGGTCAATTGAACAGCCGTGAGGGTGAAGTTCGCCGTGTAACTGAGGGGACCTGAAGCCGTAACAGTTTGCGAGAGACCTGTGAGGGTCGAGCTGCCGGTCCAGTTATTGAACGAATACTGATATGCGCCGCTTGCCTGAGGCGAAGTGGTCGAGAACGAATAGGAAGTGCCCGAGATGACGCCTGTATCGGTCTCGGAGTTGGTATCCGGCCCTGTGGAGAATGCTCCACTGATCTTCGTGCCGCTCGTGGAGACGGTCAGCCCAATAGCACCCGGATTCGTTGTGATGCTCATGGTGTAGGTTGTCGGCTGGATGAAGTGGGCCGTAATGGTCTGCGGCGCACCCGTCGTCGTTACGGTTGTCGAGGAGCTGTTCGCGTTGCCAAAGGTGCCGCCGGTCCAGTTGCTGAAGATGCACGACGCATTGGGCGTGGCGGAGATATTGACGACCGCGCCGGAAGCATAGTAGCCGCCGCTGGGGCCTGCCGTCGATCCGGTGCAAGCACCCGGTCCGGCAGTAGTCACTGTCAGTTGCCACGCAGTTGCTGTGTAGTCAGCTGTAAACGAAGCCGGCTGGTCAGGCACTGTAGTCGGGGGAACGGGACTCCACGACTGGAAGGTGTACTGAACGCCACCGGAGTCCACGGGAGAGGATGCGCCGAGCGACAAGGTATCGCCGATGGTCCGCACGCCTCCACCGCTCAGGCTCGCACCGATACCTCCAGGGCTGCTGCCCAGGGAGATATTCACGGTCGTATTCGAAGTGCCGCTCAGGTTAGCAATTGTCTGCTGTCCCGTGCCGTTGACATTGGCGGCTACGACGATCGACCCGCTATAGGAACCACCACCGGGGCCTTGCGGCTGGAACTCGGCAGCATAGGTGCAACTGGCGTTAACCGCCACCGAATAGGTGCCCGAAGTGATGTCGGAGCAGGTGCTGCTGGCAACATAGTAGTTGAAGCCGCTCGCGTAGCTTGGATTTGCGCCCGAGCTGGGAGTCGTGTAGAGCATCGACTGGTTGCCGATATTGGTGAACGTAGCCGTCTTGGGACCGTCTGCCGAGTCCACGTTCGGGATGGTTGTTGTGGTTGGGAAGGTCAGCGTCGCGGGGCCGCTGACGTTAATCTCGACGGCGCGGTTGTGGCCGGTATCCGCGATGAAGATGTCGCCGACACTGTCCAAAGCCACGCTCGAAGGGCTATTCAAGCCTGTTCCGAGATGGGTGCAATTAATCGCGGACGTGCAATGCAGGTCGCTGACCAGCACTTTGATAGCGTAGGCCTTGCTGAAGTCGGCGATATACACGTTGCCGGCCGGATCGAGGCTTACGCCGTAGGGCAGCGTGAGCGCAGGAACAATGCTATCGGCAACCAGCGTGCAATCAGCAGGCGTGGAGCAGGTAAGGTCCGTGCTTGGCACGCGCAGAACGCGATGATTGTACGTGTCGGCAATGAAGATATTGCCGCCGCCATCGAGCGCTATGCCCTGCGGACCATCCAATCCAGCGCCACTCGCGATATTGGTGGTGCAATCACCGGGCGATAACAAGCGGTCTACTTCTGGTCTGGCCATTTTAGGCTAGCCTGGGAAGTTTTCGGTGAAATCTGTTCGTTTTAGAATTGAACCGTGGAAGGGCTCATCCGAATGTGGATGAGCCCTTCGCATTTGTGTGAACGAACTTCCACTTGGGTGGAAGCACTTATAGCTCCCACAGAATATACGGAGCCAATACGTCGTACGGAGTCCACTTCCTTCTTAGATAAAGCGGGACATGCCAGTCGTATGGTTTTCAATATGTTAACTTGACATTACACTCCAGTAGTCTCCGAGGAGTAGGGCAGGACACTGGAGGTCCGGACGAGGGTCTCCAAAGACACAGAAATCTAATCGTCAGGCACGAGAGGCTGGATGGGAATAGTAGTTGCGCTCAATCACCGGACAAGGTATTTATACGAGAGGCCAATTTCGCTTGGGCCACATTCCATTCGGCTTCGCCCCGTGTTTCACTGCCGAACCCCGATACGGAACTACTCTCTTGGTGTCACCCCCTCCGACCACATTTTGAACTGGCAGTTGGATCCACTTCAGAACCGTGTTGCTCGCGTGATCTTTCAGCAGAAGACTCGCGAACTTATAGTGGATGTCGATTTCATCGCAGATTTGTCGCCGACGAATCCGTTCGAATTCATCCTTGAGCCGGAGGTTCTGGAATACCCATTCACGTACTCTCCGGAGTTGGCCGGCCACTTGCAAACCTACCTGGAGTTCGACCCGCCAGGTCCACTGATGAAGGACTTTCTAAGTAGCTTAGAGGGCAAGAAGCAGGGGACAGTCAATTACCTACTCGACCTGAATCGGAAGGTGAGCAAGGAAGTGAGCTATCTGACAAGGCTTGCTCCCGGAGTGCAATCCTGCGAAGAAACTTTGAAACTGGGCACCGGTTCCTGCCGAGATTCTGCTTGGCTTCTGGTTGAGTGTCTCAGAAATCTTGGAATTGCAGCGCGATTCGTATCCGGGTATCTGATTCAGTTAACGGAAGAGAATCCCGATCTGAATAGTTTAGGCAACGGTCCCAAGGCAGATACCGCTGACTTGCATGCCTGGGTAGAGGTATTTCTTCCCGGCGCTGGATGGATCGGGCTCGATTCCACTTCCGGCATGGTTGCCGCAGAAGGGCATATTCCTCTGGCGTGCACAGCGAATGTATCTCAGGCTGCACCGATTGTAGGAACCTCGGAACTGATTGAAACGGACTTCAGTTATTCCATTTCAATCCGTCGATTAAGCGGCGCTGGTCAGCCGTCAATTCCTGTTACTGACGAAGTTTGGCAGCGCATACGGCGGGTCGGTCATGCTGTGGATGCCGAGCTCGCAGCGAACGATGTGCGCCTCACTATGGGCGGTGAGCCAACATTCATAGGGGTTGATGATGCGGATAGCCCCCAATGGAATATAGATGCGCTCGGGGCGACCAAACGTACGCGGGGACAGGCACTGATCGAGGGACTCCGTGAAAGAATGGCGCCCGGGGCCCTGCTCCACTATGGGCAAGGCAAGTGGTATCCAGGCGAGCCTATTCCGCGATGGGCGCTGAGCTGTTACTGGCGCACTGACGAGGTCCCTATATGGCAGAATGTGAATCTGATCGCGCGCGAGGATCAAGACTACGCTTTTCGCTCAGCGGATGCTTTGCGATTCATCAACGCGCTTACACGTCGTCTGCAAGTCAGCGCCGAAAACGTGCTGCCGGCCTACGATCCGGAATCTGAATCGGAAGAGCCGGCAGGATATATTGTTCCGGTTCGAAGACGACAATCGGAAGGCCAACTGCGCTGGTCAAGCCAGCTCTGGTTCCCGCGGCCGGAGCGGTTGGTTCTGTTCCCAGGTGATTCTGCAATTGGTTATCGAATCCCCACAGAGCCAATGCCATGGGTTAGCCCAGACGAGTTAGAGTACGAGTTTGATGCAGAGCCCTTCGCAGATAAGGTTAAGCTGCCATTAAGCATTGCGCGCCGTGTAGAACTCTTTGATGTCATACCAGAGCCCGACCCGCTCCCTGCCATCTCGCGCGATGCCGAATCGGCGCCGGAACTGATACGTCCCTCTCTTTGTGTGCAGACACGAAAAGGCCGTCTACATGTATTCCTTCCTTACGCCCCCGTGCTGGCTGACTATATTGATCTGGTAGCCGCCGTTGAAGACACATGCGCGCACCTGGACATGCCAGTCTGGGTAGAGGGATACGCGCCTGCTCCCGATCCAAGGCTGAAAGCGTTCAGCGTTGTTCCAGATCCGGGCGTGCTTGAAATCAATTTGCCACCGGCCGGCAATTGGGACGAGTTGGAGCAAATCGTCACTTTGCTTGACACGGAGGCGCGCAAGAACCGCCTGACCACTGAGAAGTTCACCATGGATGGTGCTCACGGCCCAACTGGCGGCGGATGCCATATCGTGGTTGGCGGAGCAACTCTGAAAGACAGTCCCATTCTGCGCCGGCCTGACGTACTGCGCAGCATGATTGCTTTCTGGCAGAATCATCCTTCGTTGTCTTACCTCTTCTCAGGAACCTATGTTGGCCCAACCAGCCAATGCCCGCGTGTTGACGAAGCGCGCATGGATGCCTTGTACGAACTCGAGGTGGCCTTCCGTAATCTCCCGGAATCCGATTGTCCTCCGTTCATCGTTGATGGCCTGTTCCGCAACCTCCTCGCAGATGTAACAGGGAACACGCATCGCGCGGAGTTCTGCGTTGACAAGTTGTTTCCGCCGGAAGGTCTTGGGTTGCAACTCGGCCTGCTCGAATTGCGAGCCTTTGAAATGGCACCCCATGTCCGGATGACCCTTCTTCAGATGCTCCTGATTCGTGCCCTGGTTTGCATGTTTTGGCAGAAGCCGTTTGATAGGGGTTTCATTCGATGGGGTACCGCTCTCCATGATCGGTTTATGCTGCCATCCGCTATTCAAAACGACTTCTTTGAAGTGCTCGCATTGTTGCGCAGCTCGGGTTTCGACTTCGAAGATGAGTGGTTTGCTCCTCAAATAGAATTTCGCTTTCCAAAGATCGGATCCATCTCTGTCGATGGTGTTGAACTCGAAATCCGCAAAGCGCTGGAGCCGTGGAATGTTCTCCCTGAGGAGACAGTCTCAGGTCGCACGGTTCGCTCAGTAGACTCATCGCTTGAACGCGTTCAAGTCAGATTATCCGGCCTTCCTTACGATTCACGGTACGTCGTTAGCTGTAATGGCCGCCGGGTTCCTCTGCTAAAGACCCCCATTCCTGGTGAAGCAGTTGGTGCCGTGCGCTATCGTGCTCGCAGGCTCTCAGTGACGCTACATCCTACAGTTCCCGTCCACGCGCCACTTTTGTTTAATCTCATTGATACGTTGACGGGCTGCTCAGTGGGAGAGTGTACATACCATGTCGCTCCGCCGGATGGGCGCTTGTATACGGCTCTGCCTGCGAATGCCAAAGAGGCCGATGCGCGGCGACAGGAACGTTTTCAGGTTGCCGCACCCGCACGCACTCCCACAGCGGTTCCAGAAGATGAGACCAACCCAGTGTTTCCGGCAACTTTGGATCTGCGCATGCCGCCCAGGTCGCCGAACAACAAGTTGGGACTCGATTCATGACCCTCGATTTGCATCAAGACTTGCTCCCATGCGGAGATGCCTATAACGAGCTATCGGCTGATGGAGTCAATCCTCGCCCGCATTGGGCCCGCCTCATGGAGTCGCTTCGTAACATCGGGCCCGAGGAGTTGGAACGACGCTGGGCGCGTGCAGATCGGCGCATTCGCGAAAACGGCATTACGTACAACATCTATAACGATCCGCTCGGAGCAAATCGCCCCTGGCAGATCGATGTGCTTCCTTTCCTGATTTCCGCGAACGAGTGGCGTTATATTGAGGCCGGAATTATTCAGCGAGCGAGGCTATTGAGTCTGCTCCTCGAAGATCTTTACGGCCCTCAGAGCCTGCTCACCAGCGGAGATTTCCCGCCGGAACTCCTTTATGCTAATCCCTCTTTTCTTCGTCCGATGGTTGGAGTGCGGGTTCCAGCAAACAGTTATCTTCATATGCTGGCCATCGATTTGGCTCGCTCGCCCGACGGTCAATGGTGGGTGCTTTCGGATCGCACCCAGGCGCCCTCAGGTAGTGGGTACGCACTTGAAAACCGAACCATCGTGCCCGATGTGCTGCCCGATCTGTTTCGCAACTCAAACGTCCTCCGCCTTGCTCCGTTTTTTCGTGCGCAGCGCGACGCCCTCATTGCTCTCGCTGATTGCAGCAATCCGCGCATCGTCCTCCTTACCCCCGGTCCCTATAACGAGACCTACTTCGAGCACTCGTATCTGGCGCGATACCTCGGATTCACTCTGGTTGAGGGAGCAGATCTTACCGTTCGCAACCGATGCGTATTTTTAAAAACCGTCGCCGGGTTGGAGCAGGTAAACGTTATCCTGCGCCGTGTTGACGATAGTTTTTGCGATCCTCTTGAACTGCGCAGCGACTCCCTTCTGGGGGTGTCCGGACTCGTGGACGCCATCGTGGCTGGCAATGTAAAAGTTGCAAACGCGTTGGGCAGCGGCCTTATTGAAACTGCGGCAGTCATGCCTTTTCTTCCCGGCCTCTCCAGAATCCTGATGGGCGAAAAGCTCAAGCTCCCATCCGTAGCTACCTGGTGGTGCGGACAGCCCTATGCGCTTGATTGGGTGCTCGCCAATCTGGATTCAGTTGTCGTTAAGCCGGCCTTTCCTGCTACTGGAATGGAGCCGGTCTTCGGTGCCGAACTTGAACAGGTAGCCAAGAGCAAGCTGGCTGAGCAATTGCGAGCCAGCCCCCATAGCTATGTTGCTCAGGAACAGATGTCGCTTTCCAGAGCACCCGTTTGGGACAAAGGCAATCTGACTGCGCACAATGTGGTCTTGCGAACCTATGTGCTCAACAACGGCAATGGTTGGACTACGATCCCCGGCGGCCTCGTGCGCGTTGCAGATGAGCGAGGCTCGGTTGTATCCATGCAAAAGGGCGGCCATAGTAAAGATGTCTGGGTCCTCTGGGACAGTCCGGTAGACACCTTTAGCATGCTCCATCCGAGGAATGAACCTGTTGCCCTGCGCCGCGAAACTGCCAGTGTCCCAAGCAGTCTGGCCGACAACGTCTTCTGGCTTGGCCGTTATGTTGAAAGGGCCGAGTCCATCGCGCGCATCGTACGTGTCATGCTTTCTCGCGTTCCGCGTGCAAACCATGCCGAGTTGGCCTGCCTCATAAGGCTGCATGGCTGCCTGGAGTCTCGCCAGAGCAAGTTGCCAAAGAGCAGGAAAAGGAAGATAACAGCCGCGGACTTTGAAGCGGAGTTGATATCGCTGATTACAGATGTAGAGCGAACCGACAGTCTGGCTTATACGCTATCTGAGGTGGCCCGCGTTGGAGGTCACGTGCGCGAGCGCCTCTCTGCCGACATGATGTTTCTCGTCAGCCAGTTGCGCGAGTCCATCAAGCCGCTCCCCGCTAATCAAAACCTCGAGTATCCCGCCATGCTGACTGCCTGCCTCGAACTTCTCTCCGCATTCTCCGGCATGGAACGCGAAAATATCAATCGCGGCATTGGTTGGCTGTTCATGAGCGTTGGCCGCCGGCTTGAACGCGCCATCTTCCTTACCAGGCAAATGCGAGAAATCATTCGCCCCCTCGGAGAAAAGGACTGGCAACTACTCGAGTGCCTGTTGGAAGTTGCTGACAGTTCCATGTCCTACCGCGCACGCTATTACACCACCTTGCAACCGCTCGCGGTGCTCGATGTGTTGATGGCTGACGGCACAAATCCCCGCTCGCTCGATTTTCAACTTGCCCATCTTGTAGATATCTATGAGCAGCTTCCAAGGCATGTGCCGGAAGATTTGCATGCCATGCAGGACGCGCTGTCGTTATTGCGCAGCTTTGACCTGGATAAGATCAAGTACCCGCTTCCAGGAGCAACGGATAGCGCAAAGGCGGCCAGTGGGCTTGCCCGCCTTGAGCGCTTTCTCAGAGGGCTGGAACTCCTTCTGCCCTCCTGGTCCATCAACTTGTCGAGCAGGTATTTCAGCCACGCTCGTACTATGCCAATTACCGTAGGCTTATGAATTACAGAATCACTCATCGAACCACGTGTAACTATAGATCCCCGGTGCCGGTTGGAAAGCATGTCGCGTGTCTTCGGCCGCGCGTGTTGCCCAACCAGACGCTCATAAAGAGTGAACTCAGCGTTCTCCCGGTTCCTGTCTCCATCACCGAGCGGGTCGACTATTTCGGCAATATTCAATATTTCTTTATCGTGCAGGAGCCCCATAAGCAGTTGGTTGTCGAGGCAAGAAGCGAAGTGAGAGTGGAAGCCGGGCCGGCACTGCCCATGCCCAAAGACTCGCTGCCATGGGAAGAAGTTGTACGCCTTTTGCCCTTGGATCAAAGTGCTGCCGGGCTTCAGGCATACGAGTTCGGTTTTGAGTCGCCACGCATCAAGCAGCGTCCGGAGTTTGCTTCCTATGCGCTCCAGTCGTTCACTCCCCAGCGCCCCATCCTTGAGGGACTTCTCGATCTCACCGCGCGAATTCACAACGACTTCCGCTTCGATCCCAAGGTCACAAACGTTCGCACCACAACCGAAGAAGTCTTTCGCAAGCGCCGAGGCGTCTGTCAGGACTTCGCACATTTTCAAATCGCATGTCTCCGCTCTCTGCGCCTCTCGGCGCGCTACGTCAGCGGATACCTTCGCACCCATCCGCCGCCGGGGAAGCCGAGGCTCGTGGGCGCCGACGCATCGCATGCCTGGATCTCCGCTTATTGCCCAGGCTACGGATGGGTCGGTCTCGACCCGACGAATAATCTGGTCCCGTCCACGGAGCACGTCACAATCGCCTGGGGTCGAGACTACGGCGACGTCAGTCCACTGTATGGCGTGATTCAGGGCGGCGGCGCACACGCTCTTCATGTGGCAGTGGACATTGAAGAAATTGAAGCCTGACCTCTTGCAGCTTTGCGATTCGTTCAAGCACCCTCAGGCTGGATCGGCCCAAAGCCCTCTGCTACGTTACCTCGTCTGTTGCCTCGATCTCGGTCTGTACAAAGAAATGGCTCAGATCCGCTCGTCCAAATGAGGTCGTCATCGCAACGTCGGAGGCATCGCGGCCTGTCGCCATCAGGACGCGTGCAAGCCGGGGTCGGTTATTTCTGGCATCAAATGTCCACCAGCGGCCTTCGAGATAAACCTCAAACCACGCGCTGAAGTCCATCGGGAGAACAACCGGCACGCCGATATCGCCAAGGTACCCCGTGGCGTACCGCGCCGGAATGTTCAACGCCCGGCAAAACGTAATCGCCAGGTGCTGATAGTCGCGGCAAACGCCTACGCGCTCCGTATAAACATCCAGCGCAGTCTTTGTGGGTCGCGCATGTTGATAATTGAAGGCCACCTTGTTGTGCACCCAGTCGCAGATCGCCTGCACGCGTCCCCAGCCAGGCGTGCAGTTCCCAAACAGTTCAAAGGCGATATTTGAAAAGCGGTCTACTTCACAGTAGCGGCTGTTCAGCAGGTAACCGAGCGTTTCATGAGGAAGATCTTCAATAGCAATCTCACGCGCTCCCCAGTTCACTTCATCCGGCTCATCCGATGCCTGGATAAGGGTCGAGTTGCTCAGCCGCAGCTTCCCAGCCGGCGCAACAAACCTTGTGCAGCGGTTGCCGAATCCGTCCGTGTAATAAGTCAGCTTGAGCTTTGGATCAGTTTGCAACTCATCCGGCTCCAGAAGATCGTGCACCCTGGAAGAATGCACATTAAGAAGTGCCACCATCGGTACTGGCGCAGAAATATCAAATTGAATGTCGTAAGCAAGGCGGAGCAGCATGTCGGGTGCCTCTTGGATTCAGGGTGCGGAGAAAGTCTTAACTTGGCGCGCGGAAGGGAAAGCTCCTGCTAGTCCATCATTTCATTGTTTTGATCCCGAAAGGGATCAATGCGGCTCTGCGCCGGCAATTTAGTTTCAGGCTGGAAAGATCAGACCGCCTTGGAGAGATATAGCATTTTAAGAAAAGGCGGATTCAACAACGAAGTGCAACGGGTTGGTTAGAGTGTAATTGCTCCCAAAAGACCTGATGCGGTGTTTTGTATCCGAGGCATTTTCTTGGTCTGTAGTTTAGGCGGTGTTGGGCCAGTGCGATTTCGTCGTCGGTGACATCTTCGAGCTTACGATGTTTTGGAAAGAACTGGCGCAGCAGATCATTGAGGTTTTCGTCTGGCGGACGAACTCCCATGCGGCAACAGGCACGCGGCGAGCGTTGGCGGCGCTTAGCTGACTGCGGGCCGTAGCCGGCAATCCGGCCACCTGCGGCTGATAAGGACCAACGACACGATTGCGATTCAGTTCACGGCTGATGCTCGAAGGATGCCGTCCCAGTTTGGCCGCGATGGAGATTCGCCGTTGGAATCCTCCGTACAGTTTCGTTGACGTGCAGCGTTCAGGTCCATACAGCCTCTGGCATCACACGCATCGGTTTCAAGCCCACGGCGACCGCACAAAGATGATCGATGTAGTCAGATACGTACTGCCATTCGGAGTCCTGGGCAGAATCGTTCATGCCCTCAGCGTTCGAGACCAGGTGCGGACCATATTCGACTACCGCCGCCAGCGAATCGATCAGCTCTTCCCCCAGCCCTGAAGCAGCACGATCTGAAACTCGTGTCCCAACTATGAAGTTTGCAGAACAGTGGAACTTGTCATCCTGAACGGAGTTTGCCGCGCTCCATTGCCCGTCCCGCTAAACCGAACGTAGAATAGAGCAGTGGTTGCCAAAATCTGCGCACCACAGCTAGGCATGGCCCCGTAGCTCAGGTGGATAGAGCAATGGTTTCCTAAACCACAGGTCGGGAGTTCGAATCTCTCCGGGGTCACCAGTCCTTTTTTTGACATTACTCCCCTTATCGACTATAAAAGTTGATGTCATGGAAGTTGATTTCATGACATCACTGCGGCGCCACTGCGGCGCTGCCCTTTAACCACAGCAATCGCCTGGATGCTCGGGAAGGCGGTGAAACTCCGCCACTGCCCCGCAACTGTAAGCGCAACTGCCTCTGTGCCCGTACCATTGGGATATTGCACAAGAGCAGGATTTCAGCCAGACCAGCCCTCGCAAACGGCGCACAGGTCTACAAAGCCACTGACTCCCAGCCTCCGGGCCTGGATTCGGGAAGGCGGCTGAAGATGGCGCAAGTCAGGAGACCGGTCCTCGGCGTCTTCACCCGCTTTGCGTTCCGAGGGGAACGGAGGAGCAACATGCCTGTCTATTCATCCCTGCGCGTCCGCGTCCGCAAAACCACATTCGCCTGCCGCAATATCGTTCTTCTCTCCGCATTCGTCGCCTTCAGCGCTCTACTCAGCCCCGCCGCCTCCATTCGCGGCGTCGTTACAGATGCCTCCGGCGCCAAGGTCACTGGCGCAAATGTCTCGCTCGTCTCGAACGGCCAGGTCGCGGCTTCTGACGTCTCTCGCGCCGATGGCAGCTTCCAAATCCTCACCGGGGGCAATGGTCGCTACTTCCTCATCGTCGCCGCGCCCAGCTTTCGTCAGTTGCAGACGCCCGATTTCTACGCCGGCCAGCTCGACTCCATCGAGCGCAACATCGTCCTCGAGCCCGCATGGGTGCGCGAGTCCATCGTAGTCACAGCAACCGGTGCGCCCACGCCCGGCCCCCAGACAAGCTCCTCCGTCAGTGTTCTCGGCCCGCTCGACTTGGCCCAGCGCACCAAC
>Ga0364873_10513_pt1 | contig 17769 bp, 14 predicted proteins | sample ExccelAu500001D3_2_FD_206928 | JGI IMG/M metagenome (GOLD analysis project Ga0364873, IMG submission 206928) | Enriched cells from Trout Bog Lake Hypolimnion, Wisconsin, USA - BchlTB.Aug07.5000.01.D3 | ecosystem: Environmental > Aquatic > Freshwater > Lake > Hypolimnion/Profundal zone | place... | reverse complement strand
CGGTGACACCATCAGCCCGGTCGGGAATCCCCCAAGGGCCTTTGAACTGCTTGTCGGTAATGAAGTTATCGAACGTCTGGCCGAGGACGTGCGCCGGTTCAGGATATCCCATGAAGTAGAGCGCCAGGTCGATCATGTGCAGGAGGTCGATCAGCGGTCCACCGCCGGAAAGTTCCTTGGTGGTAAACCAACCGCCGAAACCCGGAATGCCGGTGCGGCGTATCCATTTCGCCTGCGCCGCGTTGATCCGGCCCACCGTGCCATCGGTGAGATAATCCATCATGGCTTGGGATTCGGGACGAGCGCGGTTGTTGAAATTAAACTGCAACCGCTTGCCCGCCGCCTTGGATGCGGCGAGCATCTCCTCCACTTCACGCGCGTTCAGACCGGGGGGCTTTTCGCAGAACACATGCAGCCCAGCCTGGAGACACTGAATGGCCAATTCCTTGTGAAATTTATTGGGGACGATAACGGAGACGGCATCGAGATCCGGGCACGCCTCAAGCATCGCTTTCACCGATTCGAACGATTGACTGATCGCCAAGGCGGAAGCGGCCCGGGCCGCTGTTCCGGGTGAGGGATCAGCGACCGCAGCCACTTCGGCACCTGCCTGGCGAAAACCTTCCACGTGAGAGCGAAGCATACCGCCCGCCCCAATAACGCCAACCTTAAGAGAATGCCTCACAGGGGCAGCTTATTTGGCCCCCAGAGGCAGGGTGAAGGGGGTTTGGGCCGTGGGCATCGGAGGGTAGTCCGGGCGCTCCAAGCCGTGGACAAGATCTTCCGTTTTAATCCAGCAACCCTCAGCCATGGAGCGGTTGGCCGCAATGCCGCACAGGATGGAGGCCGTCCCGCTGCGATGATCCGCCGCGCGCAGGTATTGATCGGCTCCTTCCGGCGCAAAGAGATCGCGAAGCATCACATCGTCGCCGCCGCCGTGCCCCCCCGTCCCGGTCCAAACGGGAACTTCATAGGCAGGTTCCCGCGTGGGATAAATGCGGATGGATGTGCCTTCTTTTTTGAGTGCGCCGGGCACCGTTCCATCGCCGTTGATGTAAACGGTTTCCTCACATTTATGTTCCAGCCGCCCTTTGGTTCCGTTGAACTGAATGGCATACCCTTCCCAGGAGCAAAATGCGTTGAGGCTGTATTTCAATGTCACGTCATTATCGTAGTTCACCAGGACTTGCATCGAGTCCTCAATATTGGTGTCGGGACTAAAGATGCATTGGTCGCGATGGTATCCATCGTGCGATTCCTGCTGAAGATAGAGTGCGCTCAAGTCTTCATTGGCAGCGAGATCCAGATAGAACGGGCAGGCACCCCGGTCGGCACAACCGGTGCAACGCGGCCCCGGCTGGGATAACCCAAGCCGTTGTGCGGTTTGCGGCGTGGCGAAGCGCCGATGCCCCGTTGCCACAACCTCCTTTGGCATGGCCGAGAGCCACCAATTCACCAAGTCAAAATGGTGCGTGGATTTATGAACCAGCAGTCCGCCGGAATTGCCCTTGTTGCGGTGCCAGCGCCGGAAATAGTCAGCTCCGTGATAGGTATCCAGCATCCACTGGAAGTCGACGGAAAGCACATCGCCGATCACTCCCGACATGAGCAACTCCTTGACCTGGGTGCGCGGTGGCGCATAGCGGTAGTTAAATGTAACGCGGACGTTGCGCCCGGTGCGTTTCTGCGTGTCGATGATTCGCTGGGCCCGTTCGGCATCAATCGTCATCGGTTTTTCCGTGATCACGTCACATCCCAATTCCATTGCCCGGCAGATATACTCATCGTGGAAGGAATCCTGGCAAATGACGACCACAACATCCGGACGAACCTCGCTAATCATGAGATCAAAATCCGCAGCCGAGTAAAGCCGGGGCGCGACGGGAGTGATGTAAGGAAGCTGCGCCGCCAGTTGCAGTCGCCCTTGGTTGCTATCGCACAGAGCGACAAGGCGCGAGGTGGAGGAAAAGGTTTTGGCTATGGCTTCCAGATACATCCGGGAGCGTCCTCCAAGACCGACAATGGCGTAAGTAGTGATTTTGTTCATAGAATTTTATCCTGTTCTGAGGGTTTGTTGTGAATTTTGCTGACGGTCTCCCATGCGGCACGTTGCCCGGTGCACTTGCAGCAACGTATTGGGCGTGCTGCGGGCACAGCGGTTGGCAGAGATCGGTTTTTCGGGCCGAATGCCGTTACCCAGCGATTTCAGCCGCTCTTTCATCGCGGCACCAAAGATTTGCTCAACGGAGCAGGGAAATGGGTCAAATAAAATGGGGGTCACTTGGCAGGCATTTCTTGGTCGACAGGCAGTTTTCTCGAAAGAGGCTAAGCAGATTCACTTTCAATGCCAAGATAAATAGCAGATAGGGTTGGCATACGCGCAAAAAAGCGCAAAATCCGGTCATTTGTGAATTTTTTCACAAGCTCACGAAGAAAATGTTTTGATCGTCCTCCGGTTTTCCTGTATTCGCATTTCCGCAATATCACGCCTTATCCCGGCGATCATCCTTCCCTTCACAATTGGAGGGTGGGATTCCGCAAAAACGGAGTATCCCAACAGGGGTGCGTCACTTAGATAAGACGTGCTACTCGTCCGGCCAAATGGCCGGCCTGATTGTCACCACAGTGAAAGCCATTATCTCCTTCTACCAATCGTCAATCGGAAAGAAATGGATCGTCGCCCTCACCGGCCTTGTGCTGGTGGGCTTCGTAACCGGTCACATGATCGGCAACCTCCAGATCTTTCTCGGTCAGGAACCGCTCAACAAATACGCCGCCTTCCTCCAAGGCCTCGGAGAACTTCTCTGGGTCATCCGCGGAGTGATGCTCGCCTGCATCGGCATCCACATCGTCACCACGGTGTTGCTGACCATTCAGAATGCAGCCGCCACGCCGCAGAAATACGCGGTCACCAAATCCCAAGCAGCCTCTATTGGAGCCAAGACGATGGCCGTCAGCGGCACCATCGTTCTTTGCTTCCTTATCTTCCACTTGCTCCACTTCACCACCCTCTCCATTCACCCCGAATGGCAGGGATGGCATGACGCCGAAGGCCGTCACGACGTTTACTCGCTCGTGATCGTCGGATTCCAGGATCCCCTCGCCTCCGGCTTCTACCTGCTGGGCCTCTTCCTCCTGTGCATGCACTTGAGCCACGGCATCCAGAGCTTCATCCAAACCCTCGGCCTGCGCTCGCGCAAAATCGCCGACGGCCTCACCACCGCCAGCCCTTACCTTGCTGGACTCCTTTTCCTTGGCTACGCCTCCATCCCCGTGGCGTGTTTCCTCGGCATCCTTAAACCCATCCTCGCTCACTAAACATGGCCACGCTCGACTCCAAAATTCCATCCGGCCCGCTTGAGAAGAAGTGGGAAAAACACAAGTTTGAAAGCAAACTCGTCAACCCGGCCAACCGCCGCAAATACACCGTCCTCGTCGTCGGCAGCGGCCTCGCGGGCGCTTCCGCCGCCGCCAGCCTTGGCGAGATGGGTTACAACGTGAAATGCTTCTGCTATCAAGACAGCCCCCGCCGGGCACACTCGATCGCAGCCCAGGGCGGCATCAACGCCGCCAAGAACTATCCGAACGACGGCGACTCCGTTCAACGCCTCTTCTACGACACAATCAAAGGCGGCGACTTCCGCGCTCGCGAAGCCAACGTCTATCGTCTGGCCGAAGTCAGCTCTTCCATCATCGACCAGTGCACCGCCCTCGGCGTTCCCTTCGCCCGTGAATACGGCGGTCTCCTCGCCAACCGTTCCTTCGGCGGTTCGCTTGTTTCCCGCACCTTCTACGCTCGCGGACAGACCGGCCAGCAGCTCCTCATCGGAGCTTACTCCGGCCTCTGCAACCAGATTGCGCAAGGCACGGTAAAGATGTATCCGCGCACGGAAATGCTCGACCTCGTCGTCGTCGACGGCCATGCCAAAGGCATCGTCGTCCGTGACATGGTCACCGGAAAAATCGAAGCCCATGCAGGCGACACCGTCATCCTCGCCACCGGCGGCTACGGCAACGTCTTCTACCTCTCCACCAACGCCAAAGGCTGCAACGTCACGGCGACCTGGCGGGCTCACAAGAAAGGCGCTTTCTTCGCCAACCCGTGCTACACGCAGATCCACCCGACCTGCATCCCGGTTCACGGCGACTTCCAATCCAAGTTGACCCTCATGTCTGAGTCGCTCCGCAACGACGGCCGCGTCTGGGTTCCCAAGAAAAAGGAAGACTGCGGCAAGCCTCCGGGCGAAATCGCCGAAGAAGACCGCGACTACTACCTCGAGCGCAAATACCCGACCTACGGCAACCTCGCCCCGCGTGACATCTCCTCGCGCGCCGCCAAGCAGGTCTGCGACGAAGGCCGCGGCATCGGCTCCACCAAGCTTGGCGTTTACCTCGACTTCAGCAAGGCCATCAGAGAACAAGGCAAAAACGTCATCCGTGAACGTTACGGCAACCTCTTCGACATGTATCACAAGATCACAGCCGAAGATGCCTACGAAGTACCCATGCGCATCTTCCCCGCCGTGCACTACACGATGGGCGGCCTCTGGGTGGACTACAACCTCCAGTCCAACCTCCCCGGCCTCCACGTCCTCGGTGAAGCCAACTTCTCCGACCACGGCGCGAACCGCCTCGGCGCAAGCGCCCTCATGCAGGGCCTTGCGGACGGCTACTTCGTATTGCCCTACACCATCGGCAACTACCTCACCACACAGAGCGGCAAGAAAGTCACCACCGACCATCCCGAATTCGTCAAAGCCGTCGATGAAGTCAAAGCCCGCACGGAGAAACTCCTCTCCATCAAAGGCAAACGCTCCGTCGATTCCTTCCACCGCGAACTCGGCCTCCTGCTCTGGGAAAAATGCGGTATGGGCCGCACCGAGCAGAGCCTCAAGGAAGCCCTCGCCAAGATCCCGCAAATCCGCGAGGAATTCTGGAAGAACGTCAACGTCCTTGGCGAAAGCGACGACCTCAACCAGTCCCTCGAAATGGCTGGCCGCGTCGCTGACTTCCTCGAATTCGGCGAACTGATGTGCCTCGACGCCTTGGAACGCCGCGAATCCTGCGGCGGACACTTCCGCGAGGAATACCAATTCGAAGACGGCGAAGCCAAACGCGACGACGAAAACTTCGCGCACGTGGCCGCATGGGAATACGTTGGCGACGTCGCCAAATCCGTCCGTCACGTTGAACCACTCCACTACGAGAACATTCACCTGGCTGTCCGCAGCTACAAATAACCATGTCCGACACACTCAATCTCACCCTGAAAGTCTGGCGTCAAAAGAACGCTGGCACGCCCGGAAAGTTCGTCGAATACCCCGCGAAAGGCATCCCCACGGATTGCTCCTTCCTGGAAATGCTCGACATCGTGAACGAAACCCTCGTCCAGCAGAACATTGAGCCCGTCGCATTCGACCACGATTGCCGCGAAGGCATCTGCGGCATGTGCTCGCTCGTGATCAACGGCGTTGCGCACGGCCCCGAACGCGCCACCACCACCTGCCAGCTTCACATGCGGCACTTCAAGGACGGCGACACCATCTACATCGAGCCGTGGCGCGTGGGAGCCTTCCCGCTCATCAAGGACTTGATCGTGGATCGTTCTGCATATGATCGCATCCAGCAATCCGGCGGCTTCATTTCCGCCCGCTGCGGTTCCGCGCCCGACGCAAACTCCGTGCCGATTCCAAAGCAGAACGCCGACTCCGCCATGGACGCCGCCGCCTGCATCGGCTGCGGCGCCTGTGCCGCCGCGTGCCCCAACTCCTCGGCCATGCTCTTCGTCGCTGCCAAGGTCTCTCACCTCGCCCTGCTCCCGCAAGGCCAGCCTGAGCGAACCAAGCGCGCCCTCAAGATGGTCACCACCATGGACAAGGAAGGCTTCGGCAACTGCACCAACTACTACGAGTGCGAAGCCGTCTGCCCCGCAGAAATCAAATCCTCGTTCATCTCGATGCTCAACCGGGAATACGTTTGCGCCGCCGCACGCGACGCCGTCTCGGTGATCTAGGCACACAACGTCAGTTACTTCAAAGAAGCGGAAAACGAAAGTTTTCCGCTTCTTTTTTATTCCCGAGGCTTTGCCGCAAATAGGCGGGATTTGGAAAGCGGGATGCAGGCAAGTGCCAGCTTTTCGTCCGCAGAAAAATTATGGTGCCAGGGGGGAGAGTTGAACTCCCGACCAAGGGCTTATGAGTCCCCTGCTCTACCACTGAGCTACCCTGACGCAGGGCGGATAAAGTAGGGGAGTCTCGCCGCAGGTTCAAGTGTTATTTCACGTCTTGCGCACGGTTATTCTACAATTCCCGTGGGGACGAGGACGGCGTCGCGCATTCCGTGGAGGAGTTTTTTGTCCGCCGGGCAGATGGTGGCGAGCGCTCCGCCCAGCCGCGCTTTGCCTTCAGCGAGGAAATAGTAGGGGCAGAGGCGCACCCGTCCGTGCAGTTCGCGCGCCGCGCCTTGGGTGTCCACGTAGGGTTGGGTGACGAGCTTCCCTTTGCGGAAACGCTGCAAAATGTAGGGGCGCGTTTGGTGGCAGGCCAGCGCGCTTTCCAAGACGGCACGCCATTCGGGCTGCGAGAGATCTGATGCGACGTGGACGCCCCGGCTGCCCCAGGCCAGTTCGGAGAATCCACTGATTTTCAGGATCAACTCCCGCTCTTTTTGCGAAAACGCGGCGACTTCATTCCAGTCGTGGACTCCCAAACCGGGCAGGACAGCGTGGGGTGGCAGCGGCGCGGGATCGACCAGCCAGGTGTAGGGGATCGCTTTTTGCAGCGCCAAAAAGTGCCGCTCGCTGAGTTCCTGCCGCCAGAATTCCCGCAGCGGGCGCAGCCAGAAGAGGGCAAACCAGAGTTTTTCTTCCAGAAACGGTTTGAGGGGTGGGGTGATGCGGGTTTTGCCTTGGGCGACGGCAGCCTGCAAGGGTGCGGCGCACGGGATGTTGGGCAGGTCGAAGAGCTCAAAGAAGCGGTATACGGCGGGCTGCCAGGTGAAAGCGGGGTCGAGGGGGCACTCTCCGTCCAGCACGCGCCAGTGCTCGGGCGCGAACCGGGCGTTGAGTTGGGCGGCCAGCCAGCGCATTTCGGGCCGGTAGGTGGCACTTTCTTCAGAAACGACGATGTCCGCGCCGCCAGGGGTGATGGAGCGGAAGCCTTCTATCATTCCCGCCGCGCCGCCCAGGATGTCGTGGCCGAGCCCGGCGTAGGTGGCACCGAGCCACGCGGTGAGGCCAATGCCGCCGGGTACGCTGTCGAGTTCGCTGATGGCAAAGCCGTCCTCGGTGAGGATCAGGTCGGGGCGGATCACCGGCGGAAGCTCTTCACGCAGGCGGCGCGCGGTTTCCACCAATTCCGGCGGCTTGCCGCGGTCAAGCAATTCGGCGATCCAGCGTGGCTGCTTACCCTTGACGCTCTGGAAGTAAAGCTGGTTGCACGCGCGCACAAAGAGGTGGAGCCGGTGGCCAAGCTTTTCGAGTTCGTCGGCAAACGCATTGGAAACCGGAAAAGGCTCGGGCGAAACCAGCCAGTCTTTGCCGTCGAAAAGGCCTTCCTCGGGAAGGGCGTTCCGGATGGATCGTGTTTTCTCTATAATCTCTATAGACATTGCGATATTCTGCTGCTACCGCTTTTCAAATGCAAGCCGTGAATCGGTTTTCCTTCCCTTGAGCAGCTTAAATCAAGAGCTTGAGCGCCTGGCGCACGAGGTCTTCGACACTCGCCGTCACCCCGGACGCCCCGGCGTCTGAAAGCGCGCGCTTGACTGCCTTGTGGGCGTCCACCTGTTTGTAGCCCAGCGAAATAAGCGCCAGCACGGCGTCGTTGATGCGCAGGTCATCCGCGCTTGGGGCATGCTCCGCAGAAGCGGCTTCCCACGCGGCGGCAATGCCGAGTTTGTCCTTCAACTCCAGGACGATGCGTTCGGCGGTTTTTTTGCCGATGCCGGAAATTTTCGCAATGAGCCCGGTGTTGGAGTTGACCACAGCGGACTTGAAATTGCCCACGGTCATGCCGCTCAGGACGGCCAGCCCGAGCTTGGGGCCGATGCCGGAGACGTGGTTGATGAGCAGGCGGAAGAGATCGCGCTCGGCGTTTGTCATGAAGCCGTAGAGGATATGGGCGTCCTCGCGCACTTGCAGATGCGTTAAAATCTTGATCGGCTGGCCGTTTGGCGGCAGCTTGTCGAAGCTCGAAAGCGGGATGAGCACTTCGTAGCCGACGCCATGGACATTGACAACGATCTGCGTGGGGAGAGACTCTGCGAGTGTGCCTTCCAGAAACGTAATCATAAGGTGTGTGCCCAAGAAAATGAAGTTTTGCCGCCAAAGTGCAAGGTTCAAAACGGGTTTGCGAAAACTCGTGCGTCTGACCGTTTGCGTGGGCTGGATGGCCGGAGTCGCCCACGCCAAGACGATGCCGGAATCCACCTGGCGGGTGGTGGTTGCGGGTTCCCTGCGTCCGCTGGGTACGCAAGTCCAGCCCATCCCCGGAGCAAGGGATACGAAATACGCCGCTGCTTGGGTCACAGCCGACACGGTGGTTTTCCTCAGTCAAGAGCAGTTCGCCAAGTTGGGGGTTGATTGGGCCGCTTTTTCAGCCAAAACCGCAGATGCGGCGTCCGCCGAGTTGGCAAAAATCCAGCCGGAGTTCATCCGGGATCGCAACCAGGTTATTGAGTGCGCCATTCTGCGCTCCAAGGCACCGGGGGAGAATATCACCGCGGCGGTTCTGGCTCCAGATTTCCTCAAGCGCTTCGCTCCCGTCTTTGGCCGCAAGATGCTCCTGGCCATTCCAGATAAAGAGACCGTTTTCCTTTTCCCCAAGCTGGCGAGCCGCTACCAGGACTACGGTGAGAGGGTGCTTGCCGCTTACGGGAAATCCGCGAGCCCGGTGAGCCGCGAGGTCTTTGAGCTGAGCACGGAAGGGTTGCGCGCCATTGGCGAATACACGGGGCCGTAGGCAGCGCAAGCGCAGGAGTTCCCTGTTGCATTTCCCCTCCGCACCGCCTTATACAACACGCTCATGAATTTCCTCCCCAAACAGGTTGAGCGCGCTCCACTCCAACTCACCCCTCCCGCCGTTTTCGCTTATTTTGTGGTGGCGGGAGTGCTGGCTGGGGCGGCGTGGCTGCATCTCGCGTCGTTGATCGTGACGGTATTTTTTGCGCTCTTGGCCCTCAAAAAACTCAATTTCGCGCAGCGCAAATGGCTGGCGCTCACGCTTTTTTCCGTGCTGGTTGTGGCCGCCCTTTATGGGTTCGGGTTCTTCTGCCACCGAGCCTTCAAGGAGTTGCCGAAGATCGTCGGTGATGTCGTCCCAAAGATTGTCAAGTATGCGGACAACCACGGAGTGGACTTGCCTTTTGACAACGTGGAAGACCTCAAGGAAGCCGCCCCTCAAGTAGTGCAAAATAGTATTGGATATCTCGGAAATTTTGCCAAGCTTGCCACCAAGGAATCCGTGATGCTGCTCGCGGGAATCGTCATTGCCATCGGCATTTTCGTGAACTCCGCGCCCAAGAGCCCGCCTGCGAACCTCTACGCGCTTTACGAAACGGCGATCCGGAGCCGGTTCCGCGCGCTTTTCCGAAGCTTTGAGACGGTCATGGGGGCGCAGTTGTTGATTTCGCTCATCAATACCGTGGCCACGGCCATCTTCGTGCTTTCCACCAGCTTGCTGCCTTACGGAGGGATCGTGATTCCGCTGACGTTTATCTGCGGGATGCTGCCGATTGTGGGGAATTTGATCAGCAACACCTTGATTGTCGGGATCGCCTTCGGGCTGGTTTCCCCACAGATGGCGCTTGGGGCATTGGTGTTCCTCGTGATCATCCACAAGCTGGAGTATTTTTTCAACAGCAAGATCATCGGCGCGCGCATCCTGCACCCGATGTGGCTGACCCTGGTTGGCCTGATCCTCGGCGAAGCCTTGATGGGCATTCCCGGGGTCATTCTGGCGCCGGTGATCCTCAACTTCCTCAAAGTGGAAGGCTCGCGTTATCCGCTGCCGGAGGCGGCCGCATCCGTTGAACCGTGAGGGGCGGTTCAGGGGTTCCCTCTCCGTTTTTCCTTGGTGCGACGGGCCTTGGGGTGAAATCCTCAAAGCATGAAAAGAACGCTCGTTGGGGTCGTGCTCGCGGCAGCCTGCCTTGCTATGGGAGGGGCGCTCTGGTGGCGCGTGCAGGAGCGTTCGGTTTGCGCCGCCCAACTGGTTCCCGCAGAAATGCTGCTCCTTGCCGAATGCCCTGATCTGCCCGCCACGGCGATGCGGTGGAAAGAGACGGCTCTGTATGCCCTGTACCACGAGCCGCAAGTACAGGCGTTCCTGGCCCAGCCACTGGCCGCGCTGCAAAAGAACGACGCATGGGCGGGGATGCTGCGCAGCCTCACGCAGATCCAGCCGAAGCAGGCCTTTCTGGCGGTTACGAGTGTCACCAACCACATGCCCCGCGCCGTGGTCGGCCTTGCGTTCGCTGGCCAGCGCGCGGAGGTGGAGCGCCTTCTTGCCCAAGCCCGCGAGCAGGCCCGGAGCGCTTCGCCCAACGGCAAGTTAGAATATCTGCCCTACCGCACTTTTTCCATCGAGACCTTCAGCGACAACGGGATCACGCTGGCGGGATGCTTTGCCCAAAACTGGTATTTCGTAGCGAATGACGTGGATCTATTGAAGACAACCCTGGATCGATTCAGCGGCAAGACCATCAGCGCGCTGGAGAGCACGTCCGCCTATCGGCAAAGCCTGGCGCTTCTGCCGCCGCGTTCCGATTTCCGGCTTTTCACCCAGCCCGGCGTGATCTCCGACCGGCTCCTCACCCGCCTCAACGCCTCGCTGGATCCCCAGGAAAGCGCTGCATTGCGAAAGATCCGCGCCGTTGCGCTCTCCACACGGCTGGAAGAGCAGCGGATGCGCGGCTCTCTCTTTCTCTACCAGCCGGAAACCGCGCTGCGTCCCGTCTTGAACGGCAAGACGCTGGGCCTTACTACGACGAACACGCTTTTTTATGCGGCAATGGCTCCGCTGATCTCCGACGATACCCCCCAACGCGGCGAGCCCCGGGTTTTTCCCGGTCTCATTCCAATGAAAATCCTGCTGGCTGCCCTGAATTCTCCTCCGGCGACGTTGGGACTGTTCAAGACCGCATTTGGCCCGGAACATGCCTTCCTGCTGGATTGGCCCGCCGGAGAGATTCAGCCCAATGTTTTCCTCGTTTCTGAAATCCGCGATCCTGCCGAGGCGCGGCGGTTTATGGAAAGCGTGTTTCACGCATGGAACCGCGCGGATACCGAGGGGATCTCCATCTGGACGCTGACGATGGATGATCCCGCGATGGCCCAATTCCATCCGACAGTGGCGCTTACGGCCCATCATTTGCTGGTCGGCTTGAGCCCGGAAAGTCTCAAACCCTTCGCTTCCAACGCCGTCCATCTCCCGCAGGGCACGGGCGCCACGCTGGAGCAATCCCCCGCATTCCAAGCAGCCATGGCCACCCTGAGCAAACCGCAGGTAGGCATCGCCTATCTGGATGCCAAGCCCTTCTTTGAGCGGGTTTACGGCTTGTTGCGCCCCTGTGCCATGTTGTGGGGCAACGGCATTGAGGGTCTGAATGGAGTGGTAGATTTTTCCAAACTGCCGGTCACTTCCGTCATCGCCAACCACCTTACGCCCATTTGCCTCTCGGCTGTGCAAACCAACTCGGGAATCCTTCTGGAAAGCACGGGGCCGGTCTCCTTTCTCGAACTGGGAGAGGGGATTGGGGTGGGCGCCCTTTTCCTTGCACTGCCCGGGCTTCAGGAAAAGCAGTCCCTTTTGCGCAACGGAAGCACCCCTTCGGCACCCGGAGCCCCGCTCTCCGCTCCACCGGCTTTCACAACTCCCGGAATTCCAATGAGTTCGCAATCTGCCGTTGCGCCATAAGCTGCGCAAGGATCCATTTACAGAGTAGGGGAAAGCACGCATGCGTTAAATATTTTAGGGGTGATTGCATTTTCCGTTCGTGATTCTTGAAAAAGGTGCTAATATTAGGGTCTATGCCTATTCAGAAGAAAACAGCGTTTTCCCGTCGTTTGCCTGACCTCGTGACCGAGGAACTGGTCAGCGTGCTTTCGCGGAAAAGCTCTTTCGAATTTAAGCAACTCTTTGAGATCGTGCATGAGAACCTTCGGGCTCGGAATGCAGCCAGCGGCGGCGAGGAAATGCTTCGCCTGCGCGCCTACGAGAAGCTGCAAAACCTGGTGGCTCGCGGCATGGTGAAAAAGACCGGCAAGAAATACAAAGGCCTTGCCTCTCTGGCTACGATGCAACCGGTGGTGCCCGCAGTCGCGGCTTAATTGCAGGGCGGCCTCATCCAGCACCCCGGTATGCTTGAGCAATACATCCCTGTTCTTATTCAGGTCGTCGTGGCGATTGGTTTCGCCGCCGCCGCACTCATTTTCAGCGTACTCTTGGGAAAGAAAGGCACGCCGAATCCCACTAAAGACAGCCCTTACGAGTGCGGCATGCTCCCCTTGGGCGGCCCACAACCCCGTTTCGCGGTGAAGTTCTATCTGGTGGCGATGCTCTTCATTCTGTTTGATCTGGAAGTCGTCTTCATGTATCCGTGGGCGGTCTCTTACCGTGAGTTTATCGCGACCCAAGGCCCCGTCATTCTCGGGAGCATGTTCAGCTTCATCGCCATCGTGACGGTGGGCTATGTGTACGCCATTAAAAAGGGCGTGCTGGACTGGAAGCGCTAGTCAAGCGCAGTAGCTGTAATTGTCCCTACCGCCCAAGCTGGAAAAATCCCGCAAAGGGTGGCTACAGAAAAATTGAACCCATCTAATCCCCGGCACCCTCTTCCACCGCCGGTTCGGCTTTGGACTTTTTGCGTTTTTGAGGTTTGCTCTCATCCTTGAAAAGTTCCTTGAGCACTTCCCCCACCAACGGAGCCGCAACGGTTCCGCCATGAGTGTTTTTTTGGTTCACGTCGCTCTCGTAAAGGGCTGCGAAGGCATACTTTGGATTCCCGGTCGGGGCGAACCCGGCAAACCACGCGGCGTTGCGCTCCTTGTTTTTGGGCCCCCACTGGGCGGTGCCGGTCTTACCCGCCACTTCGACGTTTTCCACTCCTGCCTTGCCGCCGGTGGCGTGCGCACCCGCCACAACACCCACGAGCCCCTTCTTCAAGGCCTCAAGGTTTTTGGGCTTCATTTCAAGCTGATCTTTGATGCGTAGATCGTAGCCGGTGACGATTTTTTCATCCAAACTTTGCACTTGGAGCACCAACCGCGTTTGATGAAACATCCCGCCGTTGGCGACAGTCCCCATCGCCTGGGCCATCTGGAGCGGCGTCACCAGCAGGTCGCCCTGGCCAATGGAGAAGTTCGCCAAATCGCCCGAACTGAGTTTGCGGGCTTCCTTTTTCTTCTTATACTCGTCCGTGGGAACCAGCCCTTCCTTCTCGTCGCGCAGCGGGATGCCTGTCTTCGCGCCAAACCCGAAGCGTTGCGCCCACTCGACAAGCGGCTTGGAGCCGGTCTTGATGCCGACTTGATAAAACCAGGTGTCGCATGACTGCTCTATCGCCTCGGCGAAGTTAAGCATCCCGGCATCGGTCTTCTTCCAGTTGCGCATGACAATGTTGCCGATCTCCAGGGAAGGCGGGCCGGAAAACTCATCCTCGGGAGTGATCGCGCCGCTCTCCAGCGCGGCGATGCCAACGAAGGTTTTGAAGGTTGAGCCGGGTGGGTAAGTGGCGCGGTAGGCGCGCGGAATAAGCGGGTGGTTGGGATCATCGTTCAGCGCCTTGTAGCGCTCCGCGGAAATGGAGGGGATGAAGAGATTCGGATCAAACGAAGGCCACGAGGCCATGGCGAGAATATCGCCGTTGTTCGGGTCGGTGAAGACGAATGCACCCCGCTTGACGCCCTTTTCCAGCGCCTTTTCGCAGAGCCGCTGGAGGCGGAGATCGAGCGTGGTGACCACGGTGTAGCCGGGTTGCGGCGGTACGGTGATCTTTTCGTAGTCCTTCTTTCCCTTGGCGTCAAAGTGGACGGTCATCTGGCCGGGTTTTCCAGTGAGCTGTTCGTTGAAAGCCAGTTCAAGCCCCTCCATTCCCTCCGCCTCGGGCCAGAGCAGCTCGTTGTTTTCCACCGGCCCCTCCAGTGCCGCTCCGGCGCGACGCACATAGCCAAGAATGTGTGCCGCCAAGGGCCCGTTGGGATAATAGCGGGCATACACCGGGTGAAGCAGCAGCCCCTCGCCCAAGTGCCCCTTTAACGCGGCTTGCTGCGCGGGCGTAAGATCCTGGAGGATGTCCAGCGGGAGAATGCCCCGGTTGGTGTAATGCCGCTCAATCGATTTGTCGGAAATGGAAGCCTGCCGCCCGGTGAGGTGCTCCGCTTTGGCAATTTGTTCGCGGGCGAAAGCGACCGCCTTGGCGGCGGGGTAATCGAGCGGCGCGGGAAAGACGATGCCGAGATTCTGGCTGACGCGCGTGACAGCAAGCGGTTCGCCGTTGCGATCCACAATCTGCCCGCGCGGCGCGGGAATTTTGAGCGTGTAGGTACGCGCAAATTTCTCTGTCAGCCAGGTGGGTTTGATCGTCTCGCTCTGGGCGAGGGCGCAGCCCGGGGAAAGGAGAGCAAAAAGAAAGGCGAGGAGGACGATCCGACGGTGCATGAGGGCATAAACCGTAGCGTGCCCGGCGGGATTTCTCAAGCGGGTTTAACCCGCATCTTTCATCGTTAAATTTCATCGACGCTTTTGGCGCGACGAGGGGCTTCAATAAGACGCTTTAAGTGCCGATGGCCGGACTCGAACCGGCACGGGAGGTGAATCCCAACGGATTTTAAGTCCGGTGCGTCTGCCATTTCGCCACATCGGCATGGGGTTGCGCCCCAGCAGTTCCAATTTGAAGAGCGCGAGCGCAACCGGCAATAAGAAAGTGCATGGCTTTTTCAGCGGATCACCACCGGAGCGCCTTTGTCCACAAGGGTGGAGATTTCCTCCATATCCTCGGGGTTCATCCCGATGCCGGAACCCGGCTTTTGCCCGCCTTCAGTGTAGAGCGTGTAGCCTTTCACTGTCAGCTCCACCCAGCGGGCGCTTTCGGCGTATTCTTTGGAGCCGAAGGCAACCGGCGCGCCGTTGTACCACGCCTCTTTTTTAGCCACCTTTGCGGGGATAGCCACCCGCTCCATGCCCTTCTTCACCGCCGGGGCGTTCCAGTTCGCGGCGGTGTATTCTTTGAAAAACTTTTTCCCGTTGATCAGCGTGACCGTGTGGGCCTTGCGGTCAATGCTCACGGAAAAATCCGCCGGGCTCACCATGAGCACCTGACCCACGCGCAGCCGCCGCGGGTCGTCGAGGTTGTTGCAGCGCATGAGCAGTTCCGGCGTAATCTTGAGCTTCTTTTTGATCCGGTCGAGCGAGTCGCCGGAGTGGACTTCGTAGCGGGTTTTTTCCGGCGCGGGGATGGCAGAAAAGAAGATGTCCGAGTTCACCGCGCCCAACGCCTTGCGCGCCTCGCCGAGCTTGGTGGAAAAGGGGTAATTTGCCATGAACCGCTCCAACGCCTCGCGCGCCTCCACCGGCTGACGCGCCGCTTTGATGCTCATCGCCTTTTCAAATTCCGGCAGACTCGGATCCGCCGGGGGCGCCGGTTTCCCTTCCACAAGTTCCTGCGGGGGGATCTGCTTGGGTACGATCAAAATCTGGTAGCCAAACCACGCGGCCGCGCCGAAGACCACCGCGCACAACGCGAGAAGAATCAGGCTTTTGAGAATCCAGTTCATTCCGGGGTCAATCCTGTCATAAAAACGGCCCCTAGAGCAACCCCCGCCGCCGGAAGTCGTTCATGTTTCCCCCGGCCGATTGCTGCACGAGATCGACCGTGAATTTCAACAAACAGACCTCCCATGCATCGTCCACCCCTTCAATGATGGCCGTAAGGGGTTCCTCGGCGCGGTTGATGCCGGAGCGAATCCGCTCCACAACCTCCGGGAGCGGGCTGTGGACAACCTCCTCCACCACGTCCCGTTTGCGGAACTGGAAGCCGTATTTGAGAAACGCGAGCTTCTCGGGCCGCTGCTCCAGCCAGTCGGCGTAGTTGCGCGCCTTTTCGCCGAACCCCTCCAGCAGCAGCTTGGCGTATTGGCCGGGAGCCATGATGCGGGGCTGCTCGGCCTCGATACGCCCGTCGCGCACGCGGACGACATTCACCTCGTCCAGCAACTCCGTCACCAAGTGAAACCGGAACTGGGTGCTACCAAAGGTCTCAATGCGCCGATCTGGCGCCAAAAGCACCCGGGTGTTCTCGACCGCATACTGGAAGTCATCTTCGCTTTTCATGATTCCCCCTCAACATAAAGGACGAACCCCCGGCGTGCCAGCGGGTTCTTGAGAATTGAGAGGGGGCAGGAAATGCTTGCAGCCCAGTTACCAGGCCCTGTCGATACCTCGTTCACACCCAATACCACAGGGGCAACTCTTGCCGCCTCCTTCCATGCCATTCCCCAGATTCCGCGATTGCCAAAACGCCCCGGGCTGTGAATGATTGCCGCCATTATGTCGAAACCTGTTGTGCTCATTATCCGCGATGGTTGGGGGATCAATCCAAATGGCCGCGCCTCGGCTCTGGCCGATGGCAATGCCACGCTTCTGGCCTCCACCCCGTTCCACGTTGCAATGTTTGCCCGCTACCCCGGCGCGACTTTGAGCGCCAGCGGCCTTGACGTCGGCCTGCCCGAGGGCCAGATGGGCAACTCGGAAGTCGGCCACCTCAACCTCGGCGCGGGCCGGGTCGTTTACCAGGATCTCACCCGCATCAACAAAGCCGTTGAGGAAGGCAAACTGCGCGAAAACGCGGTTCTCCAGCAGGCGTTCGCGCAGGCCAAGGGCAAGCGGCTCCACTTTTTGGGCCTCGTCTCCGACGGCGGCGTGCACAGCCACATGGAGCACCTCATCGCGCTCTCCAACGCCGCGAAAGAAGCCGGTGTGAACGACATCATGGTGCATGCCATCACCGACGGGCGCGACTGCTCGCCCACCGGCGGCGCGGGTTATTTGAAGCACCTCACGGAAGCCCTCAAGCCAAGCGGCGCACAGATTGCCACCGTTGTGGGCCGGTATTACGCGATGGATCGCGACAAGCGCTGGGATCGCAACAAGCTCGCTTGGGACGCCATTGTGCTGGGCCGCGGCACCACCTCCACCGTCAGCCCGAGCGAGACCCTCAGCGATCTCTACGCCAACGGCCAGACCGACGAATTCATGCCCGCCCTCATCTTCTCGCACCACAACGAGCAGCGCGTGCATGACGGCGACGTGATCTTCTTCTTCAACTTCCGCGCCGACCGCGCCCGCCAGCTTTCCACGGCGTTCCTGCGGCCCGAGTTCGACGGCTTCGACCGCGAAGTGACCCCGAAGGTCAACTACGTCACTCTCACCCAATACGATAAAACCTACGGCTGCCCGTGCGTATTCGGCCCGCAGTCGATGAACAACATTTTGGGCCAGGTCGTCAGCAACGCCGGGTTGAAGCAACTCCGCATCGCCGAGACCGAGAAATACCCGCACGTCACCTACTTCTTTAACGGCGGCGTCGAACAAGCCTTCCCCGGTGAGGAACGGGCCATCGTCCCTTCCCCCAAAGTCGCCACCTACGACCTCATGCCGCAGATGAGCGCCCCCGCCGTCACCGCAAAGGTCGTGAGCGAACTGCACAACTTTGACCTCGTCATCCTCAACTTCGCCAACCCCGACATGGTCGGCCACACCGGCGTGGTCGAGG
>Ga0364873_10488_pt1 | contig 17770 bp, 16 predicted proteins | sample ExccelAu500001D3_2_FD_206928 | JGI IMG/M metagenome (GOLD analysis project Ga0364873, IMG submission 206928) | Enriched cells from Trout Bog Lake Hypolimnion, Wisconsin, USA - BchlTB.Aug07.5000.01.D3 | ecosystem: Environmental > Aquatic > Freshwater > Lake > Hypolimnion/Profundal zone | place... | reverse complement strand
GGTAAACATACAGGATTGAATCATTTAGTGATCTTTGGTGGTGTTTCTCAGCAAGCACAAACAAATGGTTTACGTCGCGGTGTTGATATTTTAATTGCCACACCGGGAAGATTATTGGACTTGATGCAACAACGTTTTGTTTCCTTACAGCATTTACAATTCTTTGTATTGGATGAAGCAGACAGAATGTTGGATATGGGTTTCATTCATGATGTAAAAAAGATCATCACGAAATTGCCTGCAAAGAGACAAACATTATTTTTCTCTGCAACGATGCCAACTGAAATTGCAAAATTATCTCAGAGCATTTTAAGCAATCCGGTGAAAGTAGAAGTTACTCCTGCTGCAACCACTGCTGAAAAAGTAGAACAAGCTATCTATTTTGTAGAAAAAGAAAACAAACGTGACCTGTTACTGCATATCTTAAAAGATAAGAATATTGCCAGTGCATTGGTGTTCACCCGTACCAAACATGGTGCTGATAAAGTTGCCAAAGAACTGAACAGAGCCAATGTAAAAACAGATGCTATTCACGGTAACAAATCGCAAAACGCCAGACAAAAAGCATTGAGCAATTTCAAGAACGGACAGATCCGTGTTTTGGTTGCAACAGATATTGCTGCAAGAGGTATTGATGTTGAATTATTATCGCACGTAATTAATTTCGAATTACCGAATATCCCTGAAACGTATGTTCACCGTATCGGCAGAACAGGAAGAGCAGGTGCCAGCGGTATCGCTTTATCTTTCTGCGATCGTGAAGAAAAAGTTTTCTTACGCGATATTCATAAACTCACGCTGCAAGCCATTCCTGTGGTGGATGAACATCCCTACAAAATGCTGCAACCGAGTTATGAAGAAACAAAAGCTACGCATGCAAGAACATCATCTAATGCAAGACCATTTGCACCAAGACGTTCAATGAATCAGCGTAGATGGAGTCAGTAAATTTTATTTTGTCTTGCTGAGGTTCTCGAAGCATAGACAAATACAATTCATAAAATTGAAACTGCAAGCAATTAAAAATGCTTGCAGTTTTTTTTATGTTGCAAGCTGAAGTGTTTCTTGGCGGCAGTTGTTGCGTCGCACACTTGTGCATTTTGTTTTTATAGCAACAATCTATTGCGTGAAAATTAATTTGCATGTGATTTATAGCTTTTGTAGTTTTAAGTTTTAGCAATATTTTCTATGAGACCTCCCATTCTAATATTTCTCATTTCGGCCTTGAGCTTTATCGATTGCAACGCACAAAAAGCCATACCGGAAGGCACATTCTATTTAAAAGATAATATTTACATCGACAAAGAGCCCATTAGCAATATTGCTTATGCAACATTTTTAGCTTCAGTTGAACAATTTTGGGGGCCACAAATGAGTGATAGCCTCAGAAAACTTCCACTGTTTGGTATCGAAACAAAAAAACTATTCGCTATTAGAGACAGTACTTGGCATTTGAAGAATAAGAATTTGATTGACAAAATGCAAATTCCAAAAGTTTATTATAAAGGTGTAGATACAAATATCTCTTTGAGAAAATATTTAGTTGTGCAGAAAAAAATTCGCAATATCCCTGTTGTCGGAATTAACTATGAACAAGCAACAATGTATTGCAAATGGCGAACAGACATGGTACTTCTATATTATTCTTCCCAATCTCATACTTTGGCTGAGAGAAATAAGTTTTTTACATCAATTAATTATCGCTTGCCCAAAATAGATGAGTGGGTATCTGCATTCGATAAGAACAGCTATAGCAGGAATAAAATGCCATTTTACTGGGAAGTATCAGATAGCCCAGCCTACGATATTTTTATTATGTACAATAAACTAATCTCAGAATTACTTTTAGAAGAAGCAAGTTTGATTCAATCTATTTCCAAATCTTATATATTCAGAAAGAAGGAAGAAGTTCCTAAAAATGAAATAGGTTTTCGTTGTGTTTGTGAAGTAAATGATTAATCCATCAACAAAGTACAGAAAGTACAAGTGTGATATTCTTTCACTGAAAGAATCGAAGGCAACGAAGCTAAATTAATATTCTACAGCTGGCTACAAAAATCAATTCATCATCTTCACCACCATTTCTTTCATGAGTCCTGCATCGCCGGTTCCTGCATCATGCACACCCACACTACGGAGATTGTATTCATGTAAGAGTAATAAGATCCTTTCTACACCGGTAAAGCTGTAATTCCGGGCGGCCTGCATATAATCTTTCATGAAATAAGGATTAATGCCGAGTGCAGTGGCAATGGTTTTTTCATCATTCGATCCTGCACCAAACACCATAAACACTTTACTGAAAAAATTATACAAAGCAGGTAAGATCATTTGTATGGGAGCTGCTTTGGGATTGGCTTCGAAGTATTGAATGATGCGGATAGCTTTACTGAAATTCTTTTTGGCAATGGCATCCTGCATTTCAAACACATTGAACTCTTTGCTTACACCGATATAATTTTCAATATCATCTTCGGTGATATTTTTTCTGGCACCGAGATTAACGGCTAATTTTTCTATTTCGTTTTGTATGCGGATCAAATCGTTACCGATATGATCCACCAACATTAATAATGCACGCTGATTAATGGTAAGACCATGTTGCTGCACCATTTGATTGGCCCAGTCGGGCAATTGATTATCGTAGATCTTTTTGGTAGTGAGCAACTCTCCTTTTTGTTTCAAAGTTTTGGAAAGTTTGCTTCGGCCATCTACTTTCTTGTCTTTATAACTAACAACAAAAATGGTGGAGGATAAAGGATTATCGATATAACTTTCTATTTTATCAATATCCTTCATTTGCTGCGCTTCTTTCAGCAAAACGACCTGACGTTCGGCAAACATGGGATAACGGCGACAAGCATTTACAACAGCAGCCCAATCGGCATCTTTTCCGTAAAATACAGTGAGGTTAAATCCGGTTTCACTTTCGCTTAAAATTTTATGCTCGGCATAATCTACTAACTGATCAATGAAATAAGGTTCTTCGCCTTCTAACCAATAAATCGGTTTGAAGTTGCCTTTCTTCCAGTCAGATAATATTTTGTCGATCATGGGCGCAAAGATAAGCCTATAGCCTATTGATGATGATTGATGGGAATTCTTGTGGAAAACGAATTTGAAGAAAATCTATTGTACGATCTTATGTTACCAATATTATTTTTTCTTCACTTAGAACAGGGTGATTCATGAAACGGAGGATGATGTTGGCTGTAACCACTACATCTCGCTGACAATAATCAACGATCCGTTTGAGATTTTTTTCTTTGTAATAGACATCCTGCACCATACTGCCGTCAATATCTGTTTTGGATGTAGGGATGCCCAGTACAGAAGCCAATAAATGCAGTGATATATAATTTTTGTTATCACCGAACTTCCACCAGTTCATGGTATCGAACATTTTTGTTTCCCAGGGTTTCTTATCATTCAATTGAAGATATTCGGGCAATGGAAGTTGGTTGATCATTAACCTGCGGCAGATATAAGGAATATCGAATTCCTTGATATTGTGTCCCGCAAACTGAAAATTCTTATTGTATTTATACATCTTATCGCATAATGCGGTGAATGATCGCAGCAATGCGACCTCATCATCGTCTGAAATGCTTTTCATTTTCAAACACAATTCTTTGTTATCATTTTCCTGAAAAAAAGCAGTGGAGATACATACGATCTTACCAAACTCTGCTAAAATGCCGCCTTTCTTTTTATAGCTTTCTTCCGGGCTTGTGTTTTCTGGCACGGTTTTGGAAATTTTGTCCCAGAACAGGGTTTGCCATTCAGGCGAAAGAGAACTGAAATCCTCTTGTTGAGGAACAGTTTCAATGTCTAATAATAGTAAATCTGTCAACATAAGTTTATCTTAGCATTATTAAAAATCACAATTATGAGTTACTCACCCGGCACAACACCTGAGGCACCGCAAAAAGACAATCGAAAAACCATTTATGCACTGTTGATCACTGCATTGGTTTTAACTTGGGGTTATTTGATCTATGACAAAAGCAAGAGTAAAGAAGTTATTACTCAAAAAGAAATTCAATATGTAAATGTAAGCAATGCAAAAGATTCTTTGCAAGCTTTATTTAATGATGCCACTGCAAGAGCAGATTCTTTAACCGGAAGCAATGTACAATTAACAGGTGCTTTGGCTGAGAAGAACAGTGAAATATTAAAGTTGAAATCAAATATCGGCAGCATCTTAAAGAAAAAGAATGCAACCGATGCTGAACTGAAACAAGCCAAAGAAATGATCACCGAATTAAATGGCAAGATCGATGGATTGTTTACCGAGATCACTAAATTGAAAGGTGAGAATCAGCAATTAACTTCTGCCAATCAACAATTATCTACTGAAAAAACACAGTTAACAAACGAGAAAGGCGAATTGCAAACCAATCTCTCTAAAACACAAGCGGAGAAAGCGAATGTGGAAGACCTCGCCTCTACTTTACACGCATCAAATATTTCTGTTAATGCTGTAAAAGTAAAAGGTGATGGCAGTCAGAAAGAAACTTCTTCTGCAAAACGTGCTGATTTGTTTGTGATCAGTTGTAATCTTGATGAGAACCGTGTTACACCAAGCGGCAAGAAGACCTTATACGTTAGCGTGTTCAATCCCGATGGAACTCCATCAGGTGCTGAAGGAACATTCAAATCAAGAGACGGAGTTGATGTATCTTATTCTAATAAAGTAGAAGTGGATTACACAACAGGTAAAGCTTTACCCGTATCTTTCAGTTGGAAACCCGGTGCCAAATTTCAGGCAGGAGAATACAAGATCGTTATTTATCATAACGGATTTAAAATTGGCGAAGGCAAAAAAGATTTAAAGAAAGGTGGATTTTTAGGCCTTTAAGTTTATTCATATATTCAGATAAAGCCGTGAGGCAGTTATTCGTTAACTGCCTCTTTTTTTTGTTTAACAGCATAATATCTGTTTAAATAAGAAATAGGATGTCATGGTGAGCCCGCCCGGATGAATATTCGTTCGGACGGGGCACTCGAACCATGATCCATGAAAATTGATTTTTAAAACTCACCCTTCGAGTACCTCAGGGTGACATTACTCCTTCATTCAAATCTCGGTAAGTCTCTTTTCTTCTTTAACTCTATGTGTAAGTTTTCTCCCACATCGTTTCACAATTAATCTTATTTTAGGACCATGATTCAGCAATGGTTCAATTGGAGAACATCATTGGCATTTATTGCCATCTGCATTGTAAGCGGTACCATTTTCTATTCACAATATCTTGCAAAAAAGATCGCTAAAGAAGAACGGCAAAATGTAGAAGCCTGGGTGGAAGCACAGAAAACAATCCTTCATGCATCAGACAGCAGCAGCTTAAATCTTGCGGTAAAAATTTCGAGCGATAATAATTCCATACCTATCATCGAAACAAATGAGAAAGACAGTATCACCGGCAATTATGTGAACATTGACAGCAGCAAAATAAAAGCAGATAAAAATTATCTGAAGCAAAAATTAAAAGAATTCAATCAAAAGAATAAACCCATTATCCTGGTCTTGAAAGAATCTCCGTACACTGCCAATAAATATTATTACGGAGAAAGTGTTTTATTAAAAGAAGTGAAATATTATCCATTGGTACAATTGCTGATCGTAGCCTTATTTATTGCAGTAGTCTTTATTGCACAAAGAATAGATTTTCAAAGCACGCAAAATCAGGTATGGGCAGGCATGGCAAAAGAAACAGCACATCAATTAGGAACACCCGTTACCAGTTTACAGGGTTGGGTTGAAATGCTGAAAGAGATAAAAGAGAATGAAAGAATAACACCGGAGATAGAAAAAGATGTGAACCGTTTATTATTGATCACAGATCGTTTTGGTAAAATAGGAAGCTTACCGCAATTAGAAGAAAAGAATATTGTTGAGCAAACACAACACATGGTTGATTACATTAAACGAAGAGCAGGATCTCATGTTGAATTTTCATTACAATCAATTTCGAATAATATCAGCGCAAAAATTTCGCCTCCCTTATTTGATTGGGTGATCGAGAATTTATTAAAGAATGCATTGGATGCCATGGAAGGAACAGGCAATATCCATATCAATATTGAAGAAAATACTGCGCATATTTTTATTGATGTAAGTGATTCAGGAAAAGGTATCAGTAAAAAAAATGTGAGTAAGGTATTCAAGCCGGGTTTCACTACAAAGAAACGCGGATGGGGATTAGGGCTTACGCTCACTAAGCGGATTATTGAGCAATATCACAAAGGTCAGATCTTTGTGAAACATAGTGAACAGAACAAAGGCACTACTTTCAGGATCGTGCTGAATAAAGATTATTCTGCTTCTTCCTGATCAGGCGCTAACTGGTCTCCATTCAATCCAAAACAATGCATCACCGTGTACCATTGCTGCAATGATTGTGGTGTTGTTGTTTCAGTGTACAGATCAGCTTCGCTGCAAAGATCCAATAACTCATTCTGATGTTTTGTTCTTTCTAACGGAGAAGTTTTTTTGTCAGCCAGTCTTTTAAAACTCTGCCGCATGCGGTTCAGTTTTTCATCAGATAAGTGATCGAATGCATGATCGTGCATTAATTGCCCTGTTGCATTCACTAATAATTGTTCCGATCGAGTTTTCATATTCTACGGTTTTATTGTATGCAATTACATATATAGACAACAATTAGACGTGTTTTGTCTATTAGCAAATTGTTACTGCAAAATTTTTGTGCATAAGTTGGGGATTTCAGATGTAAAAAATCCTCCTGATATTTCAGGATGATGGTTATTTCATAGAGGGGGCCAATCAATTTTGTTTTTTTACTGAACCACCGCTGCTTACATGAATGTCGCGTATCAATCCATCTCCCTTATAACGTATAGAACCGCCGCTGCTTGCTTTTGCAGAAAGTTCTTTAGCCACACTTACTTTCACATCTGCTCCACTGCTTACATCAGCATAACATGTGGTTGTTTTAAGGTCGTATCCGTTAAACTGACTGCCGCTGCTTCCATCCACATTCAATGCTTCTGCACTGCCAGACAGATCTATCAAAGCACCGCTGCTTTGCTTTACTTCTAATTTATTGAATTGAACATCTGATCCTTTAATACTGGCACCGCTGCTCGCTTCCAAACCATCGATGTTCACATAAGAAACATACACTTTAATATGCCAGTCCTTAAAATTGTTCCAGAATTTCCAATCACTTTCACGATAGATCTTTAATACTCCATTCTTAACTACTGTTTCAACTTTACCGATCAAATCTTTTTCACTCGCACTCACGGCTAATTCTTCTTTTGTTCCTTTGGTAAGGATCACCTGAATACCTGCAGAAGTTTCAATGGCATGAAACGAACCTACATTTCTTTTTTCAGCATTATTATCATACACAATGTTTTGTGATAGTAAAGTTGAAAATGCAGACAGCATGACAACAAACGACAGCAATATTTTTTTCATGATGATAGTTTTGAGTGTAACGGAAGTAAAAATAAAAAGTTACAGCGCTCTAAAAATTATGTTTCACATTAATGGCATAAACCAATGACAGGCGGTAAAAAAAAATAAAATGAGCCAGACACATGTATGTATGATGGCTGACTCATTTTAAAAACGAAATAAAATTATCTCAACACCACAGCACCCAATGCAGGCAACTGTACTTTTAGTTTATACCATTGATCATCTTCATTTACCAACTCTGCTTTTATTTCGGGATTGAACACATCTCCCGTTCCCCAAAACGCTTTATCGTTACTATTAAATATTTCTTTCCATTCATTTTTACCATACACATGAATTTCCCAATCATTGCGAACAACAGGCGTAACATTCAATATCACCAACACATCATCTTTTTCTTTCTTGCCTTTTCGTTTATACACCATCACAGATTCTGCGCGATGGTTCAGATCGACCCATTCAAATCCTCCCACCTCAAATTGCTTTTCATACAATGCAGGTTCGTTTCTGTACAATTCATTTAATTTTTGAACACAGTATTTCATACCACCATGGCTTATATGCGATAACAGATCCCATTGTAATTCGCTTTTATAATTCCATTCACTGGTTTGTCCGAACTCATCTCCCATGAACAATAGTTTCGCTCCCGGATGCGTGAACATATACGTATATAAAATCCTGAGGTTCGCAAACTTCTGCCATTCATCACCCGGCATTTTATAGATCATCGGAGATTTTCCATGCACCACTTCATCATGCGATAATGGCAACATGAAATTCTCATCATAGAAATACATGATGCTGAATGTAAACTTGTCCTGATGCGCACCTCGGAATATAGGATCGAGTTTAAAATAATCCAATGTATCATGCATCCAACCCATCATCCATTTCATTCCAAAGCCAAGCCCGTCTTCAAATGTAGGCCTGCTGATCTTGGGCCAATCACTCGCTTCTTCAGCAATGGTCTGAATATCTGGGAAGTCGCGATATAATGTTTCATTGAGATCTTTAATAAATGCAATGGCTTCAATATTTCCGTTACCACCAAATTCGTTAGGTTCCCATTGACCTTCATTGCGACTGTAATCCAAACGCAACATGGAGCTCACTGCATCCACACGAATACCATCTATATGAAATTGCTCGAACCAGAATCTTGCGCTGCTGATCAAAAAACTTTTTACTTCACCACGTTTGTAATTGAAGATATAAGAATTCCAGTCGGGATGATAACCTTTTCGCATATCTGCATATTCGTAAGTATGCGTACCATCGAACATGAATAAACCATGCGCATCATAAGGAAAATGCGAAGGCACCCAATCTAAAATAACACCAATGCCTGCATTATGAAATGCATCTACCATGGCAGCAAATTCCTGTGGATTACCAAAGCGTGAAGTAGGTGCAAAAAAACCCGTGCCCTGATAACCCCAACTTCCATCAAAAGGATGTTCCATCACCGGCATGAATTCAACATGCGTAAATGCCATTTCTTTCACGTAAGGAACTAATCTCTCTGTTATTTGCTGATAAGTATTGTAGGTTTCTTCATCGTGTTTATCCGGTCGCATCCAACTAGCCAAATGCACTTCATACACAGAATAGGGAGATGATAATGCATTGTGTTTTTTTCTTGTCTTCATCCATTCCGCATCATTCCATTCATAATTTGTTTGCCAGGTAATGGATGCAGTGAAAGGACGTTTTTCCCAAAAGTGTGCATAAGGATCACCCTTATCCAATTTCATTCCCTGATAACCGTGAATATGATATTTGTATGCTTCGCCTGCATGAATATCCGGAATGAATCCTTCCCAAATCCCTGAATTATCCAGACGAACTTTTAACGGGTGTGATTCTTTATTCCAATCATTAAAATAACCTGTAACTGTTACCAATGTTGCATTTGGGGCCCATACAGCAAAATAAGTTCCCCATTTTTCGAGTACCTGAATTTGCTTATTCCCTAACACACGATATAAACTATAATGTGTTCCGTTTTGAAAATTTCGAACATCATCATCAGTCAATAATGAATAATTCCAGACAGATTGAGTTGTATCAACAAAATGAATTTCCTCATATTTCTTTGTTGGCTGATTATTTTTCTTTGAAGTCTTTGCCATTATAAATAAGATTGGAATTGATCTTAAATATACAATATAAATATGGGTTGGTTTATAAAATATAAAATCAGGGAAATCATAAAAAAAGATTGTTTTTAAACATTACAACCCCAATTTTATTCAACCGTTGAGTTTACAAAACAAGAAAATAAAGCCGTTGTAAATACTTTTAAAGCAGATGAAGGATTGAAACAGAATATTGTAAAACTGGAAAACTATTTAGTGTAACAATCAAGATAATAAGCAAAAACATTTCGTTTATTAATATAAAAGCCCCGATATTATTCGAGGCTTTATATTGGTTTTTACTCTTTATACTTTGCAGGTGTTCCTGATTTCGGAATTGATTTAGCAATGAATTTTCTCAAACTCTCATTTGCTTTCGCCAGATCATCTTTACGCAGATACATCATGTGTCCGCTGCGGTATCCTTCCCAACTCATCCTGTCCTTTAATTTTCCCGCAGGATCAATTTGCCACATGCTGTATTTCGCATTGAAATAATCACAAGCACCATCATAATAACCTGATTGCACCAATAAATGCAGATAAGGATTTTCAGACATCGCTTTTCCGAGATTCAATCCGGTTCTGTCATTCGTTCTGTCCCATGGATTCACAGGGCCGAATAAAAAATAACTGAGATCTGTTTTATAATTCAATTCATCTCTCAAGTAAATATTCATTGCCGGCATGAAAGAATGTTCCCATGAAGAAAGTTCAGCATTATAATCGGGCCTTTCGCCTGCATCCTGTCTATCTATGCCTAAATATCTTGAATCTAATCTTCCAACCGTATAACCCTTATCGCGTAATAATTCTTTCCAGAAAAAGTTGGTAGGGATTTCGAAATTATGTTCCAACACCGCTTTTTGAGAGAGCCCGGTATATGCAGCATATTTAGTTGCTACTTCTTTTCTTTTTTCATCACTTAATGCACCGCCTTTGGTAATAGCAGGAATCAATTCATCAATAGTAAATTTTTCTACTTCAGGTAAATAATCTGTGAGATCTTTTTTCTGCAATTCTTTACCCAATGCTTTATGATACCATGCAGTGGCAGCATAATACGGAACAAATAATGCAGCGCCAACAGGTCCGCTCCTTTCAATTCCCAGATCAGTGGGTGATACTAAAACAACGCCATTCAAATACATCCATTGTGCATCCTGCAATTCCAATGCAAGCCCAGAAACCCGTGTGGTGCCATAGCTTTCGCCGATCAGGAACTTAGGAGAAGCCCAACGCTTGTATTTACTTACAAAAGAATTGATCCATGCTGCGAGATATTTTATATCAGCATTGGTGCCAAAGAACTTTTGTGCAACACCTTCTTTAATTAATGGACGTGAGAAACCGGTATTTACCGGATCGATATAAACAATATCAGCAACATCCAAAATAGAATGCGGATTATCTTTTAATCCGTAAGGTTGTATCGGATAACCTTCATCATCTACATTTAAAATACGCGGACCGGTATAACCGATCTCCATCCAAACAGAAGGAGTTCCGGGGCCACCATTAAAAGAAATGACCAATGGTCTTGTTGTTTTATCTTTTACATCATTTCTTTCATAATACGTATAAAACACATTTGCGATCGAAACATTATCTGCATCCAGTACAGGAGAAGTTCCTGCAATGGCAGTATAAGAAACTTTCTCTCCCTTAATTGTAATTTCATTTTTTACTGTAACAGTTGAATCTGTTTTAAGGTTCACCCTTGTTGGCGCTCCCGTTGGAGTTGTTAAAGTCGGAGCTGTTGAAGTTTGTCCATCTCCTCTATTCCCTCCACCACCTCCGGGTCTTTGTTGGGCTAAAGCAAGACCAACAGAAAAAGATATCATGCAAAAACAAAAAAAGATTTTCTTCATAAACGTTTGGTTTTGGTTTATAAATGTATGGAGGTTTTGTGAAAATAAAATTCTAAATCGGGGAACACCTCAATTATATTAGGTTATGAAAATAATAAAAGCAAATAAAATACCTGTCTTATTTGCTTTTATGTGGCTATGTTATTTTCGTTCGCCTATTTTTTCAATTCCAATACCCACATTCGTTTTGCAGGAATTGAAAATGAATTATTGAAAGATGCGCCGCTAATAACATCCACAGCTTTTGAAAAACCGCTGGTGCGTTCATCATAATTTTTAAAATCGATCTGTTTTTCTTTATCACTTGTATTCATCACACACATTACAGTTTGATTGTTATCGTAACGGAAATAAACATACAAACCATCATTGGGAAGATATTGCATCAACTTTCCTTTTGTGATAGCGGAAGAATTCTTTCTGTAATTGGCCAAAATTTTTGTGTACGCCAACATATCTTTCTCTTCATAAGATAGCCCTTCTTGTGTAAAAGCGCTTTTTTTATCGCCATTCCATCCACCCGGAAAATCCAAACGCACCCAGCCATCCGCAGGGTTCTTCTCTCCTTTCATCAATACTTCTGTGCCATAATAAATTTGCGGAATTCCTCTTGTGGTCAACAACCATGCAATACCCATCTTCAGTTTGTTTACATCTTCTTTCATCTCAGAATAAAAACGGGTCAAATCATGATTGTCTAAGAAGATCACATTGTTGTTTGCATTTTTATACAAGAAGTCATTACTTAATGTGGTATACAATTTATTGACGCCCTCTGTCCATCCAAAATTCTCTTTCAAAGAAGGCATGATACCGTAAAACAACATTTGAAAATCCGTTGCACCCGGCAAATTGCTTTTGAATGGTATATTAAAATTATTCGCTGTAAAGTAAGCCTGGCTAGCTGTTCCGTGAACCCAAGTTTCTCCGAACATCGTCATCTTCGGGTATTCTTCTATCAATGCAGCATTGCAACGGTTCATAAAATCAAGATCATTATAAATATAAGTATCGATCCTCCAACCGTCCACTCCAAATTCTTCCACACTCCAAATTGCATGTTGGATCAAGAAATTTGCGAAGTAAGGATTTGATTGATTTACATCAGGCATTTTTTGAGTAAACCAACCATCTTGCATGATCTTTTTTTCTTTTGCCGAACCATAAGGATCGAAGATCACCTGATCTTTATAATTGGTCCCGGTATAAGTTGGCCATTGATGAAACCAATCTTTTGTGGGTGGATCTTTTACAAAAACATTTTCACTGCCAACATGATTATACACTGCATCCTGAATTAATTTCATTCCACGTTGATGCAATGCATCACTTAATTTTTTATACGCTGATTCACCACCAAGCCGTGGATCAATCTTATAATGATTGGTAAAAGAATAACCATGTTCAGTTCTGTGAGGCTCATCGTTTTCAATGACAGGTGTCATCCATAATGTAGTGATACCAAGGTTTTGCAAGTAATCGAGGTGATTGATGATGCCTTGCATATCGCCTCCATGACGATCATAAATTTCGCCGCGATTCAATGACTGGTCTCTCATGCCTGCAACGTGGTCATTGGTTGTATCTCCGTTGCTGAAACGATCAGGCATGATCAAATACACAAGATCGCTTGAATTAACACCTTGTGCGTATTGCGAACCGTTGCCTTTTCTTCTTTCCTTCAATTGCCATGCAACTGCATGCGCTTTACCGTTTTGGATAAATTCGATTGTAACAGTTCCTGGTTTAGCAGTATTTGCAATAGTGATATCAGCACTGATATATTTTCCATTATCTAATTGATTGACCTTTGTAATGGTGATCCCGGGATAATTAATACGCAGTTGTTCTTTATTAAATGCATCATAATCTCCTTTGATCAGCAACTGAATTTTATTATGTTTCATTCCAACCCACCAATTCGTTGGATACACTGTTGCATACTGAGCAAACAAACTTTGACAAAAAAATACTGTTGACAGGATCAACAGTAATGAGGTTTTCTTATACATGATTATATTTTTATACTGAAAAATTATTCTTTCGATTTGATAACGATCTTGGCAAATATTCCTGCCAATATCATTGAACAGCCTGCTAATGCAATCACATTAATGGCGTTATCATTCAATAATCTTAATGCAATCCCGCCCAGCAAACCAGCCGCAATTTGAGGAATGGTAATCGTTGCATTAAATATGCCCATATACACACCTGTTTGCCTTGCAGGTAATGAAGAAGAAAGAATGGCATAAGGCAATGCGAGAATCGCAGCCCATGCAATACCCACTCCTATCATTGGTATGAACAATAAATTTTTATCATTGATAAACATCATCGATAATAATCCTAAACCACCTGCGATCAATGAAAGCATATATGTATTTTTTCTGCCGAACTTATCTGCCAATGGTGTTAATACTAATGAATACAATGCAGCAAAAACGCTATATGCAGCAAATATGACCCCTGTCCAGTTTCCTGCTTCATTAAAATCTTTTGATTTAGGATCGATCGTATGCCAAATGTTTTGTGCAATACCTTGTGTGGTATACACCCACATTAAAAACAAAGAAAACCAAGAGAAAAATTGAGTGACTGATAATTGCCACATTGTGGCCGGAATATTTTTCAATAAATCCCAAAAAGACATTTTCACTTTTTCTTCTGTATCAATATTATTGTATTTGGCATATTCTTCTGGAGGATATTCTTTAGTTCTGAAAGATGTCCATAAAACACTTAACAATAATGCGCCTCCTCCAAAATAAAAAGCCCAAATAACTGTAGGCGCCACTTTTTGTCCCGGCCCCGGTTCATTCGCAACACCTATCCATGTTAACACAAACGGCAGTATTGAACCAACAACTGCACCTGTATTGATTAGAAAACTTTGGATCGCATATCCTTTATTACGCTGGCTTTCAGGAACCATATCACTCACCAATGCCCTGAAAGGTTGCATGGTTACATTAAAAGATGTATCCATCAGCAACAACATGGTTGCGCCGAAAATCAATGGTGGTAATAATTGCGCAAAGTGTTCTGAATTCGGCATGAAGAACATGGCAAAAGCAGACACAAAAGAACCGCCGAGAATAAATGGTATCCTTCTTCCGATTCTTGTCCATGTTTTATCACTTGATAAACCGACAATAGGTTGAACAAAAAATCCTGCTAACGGAGCCGCCAACCAGAATAAACTTAAATGATGCGGATCTGCGCCGATGGCAGATAATATTCTGCTGGTGTTTGCATTTTGTAAAGAGTATCCAATTTGTACACCAAGAAACCCAAAACTGATATTCCAGATTTTCCAGAAACTCAAAGCAGGTTTGGTATTATTTGAAGTTGCAGTTGAAGCGTTGGTAAATGCCATAGCAATCGTTTAATCAATATGTAAAAAATACACGAAATAAAAATACAATAAAAAAACATCCTAAAGGATGTTTTCAGAAAAGTTTAAATCACAAAACCATCAGGCAATATGGCTCCCTTCTTCACCACCACAATTCCATCTTTCACTGTATATAAAGGATGATCTGTATTCTCAAGATGCTTGCCACCATTTATTCTCACGTCATTACCAATACGGCAGTTCTTATCGATCAGTGCATCTTTGATATAACATCTTTCGCCGATACCGATCTTTGGAATCCCGTTTCTTACATTCTCTTCCATCACTTCTAATGTTTCATAATAATCATTACCCATGATGTAAGTGCTGACAACAGTTGTACCATAACCGATTCTTGCACGGATACCAACCACACAGTTTTCCAAACGACTTGCATTGATGATAGAACCTTCTGCAATGATCGTTTTTTCCAAAGTAGTTCCACTGATCTTCGCAGGGGGTAACATTCTTGCGCGACTGAATACAGTTTTATTATTATCAAATAAATTGAATGGCGGGATTTCCTGTGTCAATGCAAGGTTCGCTTCATAAAAAGAATAGATATTTCCGATATCAGTCCAGTAACCGTCATATTGGAAACTGATCACTTTATATTTTTCTATTGAATGCGGCATGATCTCTTTTCCGAAATCGGTCGCATCAGGATATTCTTCTTTCAGCAAATGATACAATACTTTTTTGCTGAAAATATAAATACCCATTGATGCCAGGAAGTTTCTTCCCTGATGCTGCATATCCGGCCCTGTATCACTTACCCATTCCCCCAAAATCTCTGCTTTTGGTTTTTCAATAAATGATGTGATGATATTATCATGATCTGCTTTCAGTATGCCGAATTCAGAAGCTTCCTTTGCAACAACAGGAATGGTTGCAATAGAAATATCCGCATTTTGTTTTTTGTGTTCAGCGATCATATCGGCAAAATCCATTTGATATAATTGATCGCCGCTCAATATCAAAATATATTCAAATTCTAAATTGTTGATATGGCGCAATGATTGACGAACCGCATCTGCAGTTCCCTGAAACCATCCCGGATTATCTGGTGTTTGTTCAGCAGCGAGAATATCAACAAACCCTGTGCTGAATGCACTGAAGTGATAAGTGTTTTTAATATGCTTATTGAGTGATGCCGAATTGAACTGGGTTAACACAAACATTCTGTTGATGTTTGAGTTGATACAATTACTGATAGGAATATCAACCAATCTGTATTTACCTGCAATAGGAACTGCAGGTTTGCTTCTACTGGCTGTTAACGGATATAATCTTGTACCTGCACCTCCCCCAAGAATAACTGAAATCACTGAGCTGGCTATCGTTGTCATAGATTTTTTATTTACAGTTTATAAATTTACTAACAATAGAGTAATAAAAAATATTTTTATTACCTGAAAGAACGATATATGTTCATGTATTGTTCTACTGTACTTTCCCAACTATGATCTATCTGCATCATGTGCTTTCGCATCCAGTTGAAATGTGTTTTATCCTGATATACGCTTACTGCCCTGCTTACTGAATAATGAATATCACTTACAGTAGCATTATTGAATCTAATTCCAAAACCTTCCCATTCCCCCATATCAACAACCGTGTCTTGCAATCCACCTGTACTTCTTACCATTGGCACCGTGCCGTAACGCATGGCATACATTTGATTTAATCCGCAGGGTTCGACTCTGCTCGGCATCAATAAAAAATCTGCACCGGCATACATATTATGAGATAATGTTTCATCATAACCCATCACTGCATGATAAAAGCCGGGATAATTTCCATTCATGCTGCTGAGTTGCCATTCTACATGCGGATCGCCGCTGCCGAGTATTAAAAAACTTACCTGACCATTCATGCTGAATAATGATGATCCGATTGCATCGGGCAAAACATCTGCAGCTTTTTCTCCAACCAATCTGCCGATAAATACTATCAATGGTACATCTTCATTCAATCCAAAACGTTTGCATAATTCTTGTTTATTTTTTTTCTTTCCACTAACAACAGTTGATGCTTTAAAGTTGTGATGCAGATAACTATCTGTTTCAGGGTCCCAGACCTCATTATCAATGCCATTCAAAATACCAACACATTTTCCTCTTTCATATTCAAAAAGATCTTCGAGTCCATTACTGTTGTAACGCAGTTCATTCATATAACTCTGACTGACAGTAGTAACTTTCCAAGCACATTTAACCGCACTTGCCAATGGATTTATATTATTATTCCAATCAAGGTCGCCCCATTTCCAACTATCATATTCAGGTATGTTTGTACTTTTATTCCAACCCATTGCGCCTTGATATTGTCCGTTATGAATGGTAAGAACGGTAGGCACAAAACTGAGATTTCTATAAGCAAAACAATTCTTCATCATAAAAGGGATAAGTCCTGCATGATGGTCGTGACAATGCACTACATCAGGTTTATGTTCCCATCTGCTCATCCAATCAACTACTGCGATCTGAAATGCCATAAAACGTTCGGTATCGTCATCATATCCATATACTTTTTCTCTGTCAAGCAACCCGTAAATATCTACAAGAAATAAATCAAATCCCAGTTTATTGGTTCGTTCTTTTATGATAGTGTAATCAAAAAAATAATCACCCATATTCGCACTGCCTTTATAATCCACATCCCAATCATTATTGAGTAAAAATTTTGTGCGGTACATGGGCATCACCACTTTTGCGAAATGACCGGCCTTACATTGATATTTGGGAAGCGCACCTACAACATCGCCCAGTCCGCCGGCTTTTGCAACAGGATAACACTCGGCACTTACATGTATAATTTCCATATCTTTTATTTAAAACGTTTTTGAAGATAGATAAACGATCAATAAAGGTTGTAATTATTTTTAATTAACAGCAGGTAATTATAA
>Ga0364873_10512_pt1 | contig 17794 bp, 15 predicted proteins | sample ExccelAu500001D3_2_FD_206928 | JGI IMG/M metagenome (GOLD analysis project Ga0364873, IMG submission 206928) | Enriched cells from Trout Bog Lake Hypolimnion, Wisconsin, USA - BchlTB.Aug07.5000.01.D3 | ecosystem: Environmental > Aquatic > Freshwater > Lake > Hypolimnion/Profundal zone | place... | reverse complement strand
CGGCTTGCGTCGCGGTATGGAAGTGAAATCTACTGGTAAGCCAATTTCTGTTCCTGTTGGTCCGGCTACGCTTGGTCGAATTATGGACGTGTTGGGTCGCCCAATTGATGATGCGGGCCCAATTGCAACTGAAGAACGTCGCGCTATTCACCAACCGGCTCCTAAGTTTGATGAGCTCTCACCTTCTGTCGATTTGCTTGAAACTGGTATTAAAGTTATTGACTTAGTTTGCCCTTTCGCAAAAGGCGGTAAGGTTGGCTTGTTCGGTGGTGCTGGTGTTGGTAAGACCGTGAACATGATGGAGTTGATTAATAACATCGCCAAACAACACTCGGGCTTGTCAGTGTTTGCTGGTGTTGGTGAGCGTACTCGTGAAGGTAATGACTTCTATCACGAGATGAAAGAGTCAAATGTTATCGATAAAGTAGCGATGGTGTTTGGTCAAATGAATGAGCCTCCTGGCAACCGTTTGCGTGTTGCGTTGACCGGTTTAACAATGGCTGAAGCTTTCCGTGACGAAGGCCGTGATATTTTATTCTTCGTGGACAATATTTATCGTTACACGCTTGCTGGTACAGAGGTTTCAGCTTTACTTGGTCGTATGCCTTCTGCTGTGGGTTATCAACCTACATTGGCTGAAGAAATGGGTAAGTTGCAAGAGCGCATTACTTCAACCAAGACTGGTTCTGTAACGTCAATTCAAGCTGTTTATGTTCCTGCGGATGACTTAACCGATCCATCCCCAGCTACAACCTTCTTGCATTTAGATTCAACAGTTGTGTTATCACGTGATATTGCTGCATTGGGTATCTACCCTGCAGTTGACCCACTTGATTCAACTAGCCGTCAGCTTGACCCACAAGTAGTTGGTCAAGAGCACTATGAAGTTGCTCGTGATGTACAGATGACATTGCAACGTTACAAAGAATTGCGTGACATTATTGCGATTTTGGGAATGGATGAATTATCTCCAGAAGATAAATTGGCCGTATCCCGTGCACGTAAGATCCAGCGATTCTTGTCTCAGCCATTCCACGTTGCTGAAGTGTTTACTGGCTCTCCTGGCAAATACGTTCCATTGAAAGAAACCATCCGTGGTTTCAAAATGATTTGTAGCGGCGAATTAGATCACTTGCCAGAGCAGGCGTTCTATATGGTGGGTTCAATTGATGAAGCCATCGAAAAAGCTAAAAAGCTTTAATCGAATTCATCTAGGGAAATTATGTCCACTATTCACGTTGACGTAGTAAGTGCCGAAAAATCTATTTTCAGCGGGGAGGCAAAGTTTGTAGCGCTTCCCGGTGAAAGTGGCGAGCTTGGCATTTTACGCGGCCATACACCACTGATTACACGTATTCGTCCTGGTTCAGTTCGTATTGAAAAGGCTGATGGAGATGAAGAGTTTGTATTTGTCGCTGGTGGCTATTTAGAGGTTCAGCCAGATCGCGTTACCGTATTGGCAGATACTGCTATCCGCGGACATGATCTAGACGAAGCAAAAGCTTTGGAAGCTAAGAGGCGCGCTGAAGAAGCAATGCAAAATCGCGGAAGTGATTTTGATTTGGCTTTGGCCCAATCTGAATTTGTTTTAGCTGCTGCACAGTTGGCTGCAATTGCGCGCTTTCGTCGTAAGAAGTAAGGGTTAGCTATCTCCTTGCTGTTAAATGAACGGTTTTTAAAAGCTTGCCTGGGCGAAGCGGTTGATCAAACACCGCTTTGGCTCATGCGCCAAGCTGGCCGTTACCTTCCTGAGTACAACGCTACTCGTGCTAGAGCTGGAAGTTTTCTAGGTCTTGCTAAAAATCCTGCATATGCGACTGAAGTTACGCTTCAGCCTTTGGATCGATATCCATTGGATGCTGCAATTCTGTTTTCGGATATTCTTACTATTCCCGATGCAATGGGATTGGGGCTTAAATTTACCGTGGGCGAAGGGCCAAGTTTTGATAACCCCCTTCGTACAGAGGAAGCAGTTAAAAAATTACGCGTTGCTGATATGGATCAGCTCAAATACGTATTTGATGCCGTTTCTGAAATTCGAAAAGCATTAATACAAGACGGTAAACAGAGAGTTCCGCTGATTGGGTTTTCAGGTAGCCCATGGACACTGGCCTGCTACATGATTGATGGTTCAAGCTCTGAAGATTTTCGTCATGCCAAAACCATGATGTTTAGTCGCCCTGATTTGCTTGAATATATTCTTGAAATTAATGTCCAGTCTGTAGCCGCTTATTTAATAGAGCAGGTGAAGGCGGGGGCGCAGGCTTTAATGATTTTTGATACGTGGGGTGGAATGTTGCCCGATGGCTGGTATCAGCGCATGTCTTTAGCGGCCATGCAAAAAGTAATAGCCCTTTTGCCGCGTGAACATGAGGGCAGAAAAGTGCCAGTTATCATGTTTACTAAAGGTGGTGGGATTTGGTTGAATGATATGGCTCAAGCCGGTGCTGATGTGCTTGCAATCGATTGGACCATGTCATTAAGTCGCGCAAGAAAACAATTATTGGATATTGATAAGCCATTGGCATTACAGGGAAATCTAGATCCTTTGGTATTGTTTTCAGAGTCAAAACAAATTGCCTCCCAAGCAAAAATCCTTCTAGAGGATTTGGCAACGGCTCCTGCCCTAAAGCCGGGGCTTCATCCCCTTGATGGACATATCTTTAATCTTGGACATGGTATTTCGCAATTTACGCCGCCAGAAAGTGTTACTGCCCTCGCGGAATCTGTCATTACCCATTCAAAAGCTCTTAGATCCAAGCAGTAAAACCTAGTGATTGCTAACTTCACTAGAAGTTTTTTCTCTAAAGTTATGCACAGATAAGGGGAGAATCTCAAATACAGTGAGATTCGGAAGAAAGGTCATAACATACCTTTACTTAACTTTATAAGTCTTTGATTATATTTAAATAATGTGACTATGCTTAAAATAAGTGCAAAATGTACTTTCATCAATAGACATCCATAAATCAAAATCATCTGATGATATCCACAGAGTTATCCACAGGCTAAATGCAAATTAGAAGTAAAAAATGTCAAATCCTATAGTGGTGCAAATTGTTTTAGACAAGCCCTTAGCTCAAGGTTTTGACTATTTGTGGGATGAAAAAAAGTTAGGCTGCCTTCCGGAGGTTGGCAATATAGTCGAGATTCCTTTTGCTAGGTCCAAGGCTATTGGTATAGTGATTAAAGTAAGCGCTCACTCTGATTTTGATAAACTTAAGACGGTTGAGAAAGTAGCGCCCCTCCCTCCGCTAGACCCCGCTTTACTTCGCCTCATGAATTTTGCAAGCCAGTATTACATTCATTCACTTGGGGAAACGATTCTTCCAACAATCCCTTCGATGTGGAAAAAAGCAGAATCTTGGGAAAAAATTCCTAAGATTTTAGAAGATGCAAAAACTCAGGCTCAAAAAAATATAAAAGTTCTTGCAAGCGAAGGACTTGTTGCCAAGGACCAATTAAATCTTGAGCAGAAAAATGCTCTCGAAGCTCTTGATCATCCAAATGAAGGATTTAGAGCCATTTTGTTGCAAGGGCAAACGGGAAGCGGCAAAACAGCAGTATTTTTGAATTGGTTAGCTGAAATCCTTGGCGATGCTGATGCACAGGTTTTGCTTTTGGTCCCCGAGATTAATTTAACGCCTCAGCTTGAGAGGCGAGTTAGAGCTTATTTCCCAGAAAAAAAGATGGTCGTTTTACATAGCGGGATCAGTGAGAAAAAAAGAGGTATTGCTTGGTATGAGGCAATGACAGGTAAGGCGCAAATAATCTTGGGAACTAGATTGGCGGCGCTAACTCCCATGCCAAATTTGCGCGCAATTGTTGTTGATGAAGAACATGACACCAGTTATAAACAGCAAGAAGGAACGCGGTACTCGGCTAGGGATTTGGCAATATGGCGCGCACATGACCAACGTATTCCTATTCTTCTTGCATCAGCCACGCCATCGCTTGAGACTTGGATGGCTGCAAAAGACGGACGATATGAATGTATACGACTTGATCAGCGTGCTCAAGGCGCAAGTTTGCCTAAAGTGCATTTAATTAATGCCAGAGATCCACAAAATCAATTTAGTCCTGGTGATGAAGGGGCGCCAAAACAAAAAAGCCTTATTACAAAAACTTTAGCGACGGCCATTACCAAGAATTTTGAGAGCAAAAAACAGAGTTTAATTTTGATTAATCGCAGAGGCTTTGCCCCTGTATTGAGTTGTGGGGCTTGTAATTGGCTTTCTAAATGTACGCAATGTTCCACATATATGGTGATGCATAAGTCAGATATGTTTGGAAAAAAGGCCATGTTAAATTGCCATCATTGCGGTCTTGTAAGGCCTATACCAACTTTTTGTCCAGAATGCGGTAATGCGGATTTAAAGACCTTGGGGCACGGAACGCAGAAACTTGAGGATGCCATTGAAGAAATGTGGCCGGCGGCAAGGGTGTTGCGAGTAGACGCCGATGCTAGCAGAAAGAGTAAGGGCGCTGAAGGGCTTTTTCAAAAAATTCATGATGGAGAAGCAGATATTATTGTCGGCACTCAAATGATTGCTAAGGGGCATGATTATCAGAACATTGGATTAGTCGCTGTGTTGGATGCAGATAGCCGACTCTATTCTGCAGACTTTAGAGCGGCAGAAAAATTATTCGCGCAGTTAGTTCAAGTGGCGGGACGAGCAGGAAGATCGAGCAAAGAGAATCAAGACAGTGGAGATATCTTTATTGAGACTCAATATCCTGAAGCAGCTGTTTTCCAGTATCTATTGCGTCATGATGTCGACGGATTTTTAGCCTATACAGCAAATGAGAGGGATGAAGCAAAATTGCCACCCTTTTCTTATCAGGGGTTGGTGCATGCAGAGGCAAAAAGCTTGGAGAAGGCGATTGAGTTTCTTAGTGCGCTTAAGGGGCGCCTAAAGTCGCAGGGCTTGATGACAAAGCAACTAAAAGTTTACGACCCAGTCCCCAAGGCGGTAATGCGTGTGGCCGGCTCAGAGCGCGCCCAGTTGGTGATTGAGTCGAGCAATAGAAAAGCCTTACAAGAGGCTTTGGAATTTATTGATCAGGACTTAAGACGGGACTCACAAGGGCGAATAAGTAAAACTTCACGAATACGTTGGCTTATTGAGCGCGATCCTATTGCTATTTAATGGACTGGGGAATTTCTAAGCACCAGCAGTTGCAAGATATTTTTCCAGATTCATGAGTTGATCAAGATCTGCGGGAAGACTTGAATCGGAAGTGGGCTTGATTTTGAAAAGCCAAATCGCGTAAGGCTGCTCATTAACGATTTCTGGATTTGAATCTACCTCTTGATTTAGAGCAACAATCTCACCGCTAACGGGCGCATGGATATCGCTAGCTGCTTTTACAGATTCAATAACTGCGATAGCCTCGCCCTGCTTCACTAGCTGCCCCACTTTTGGTGCTTGAAAAAACATAACATCACCAAGCGCCTCTTGTGCGTGGTTGCTTATGCCAACCCAAACTAGCCCATCGTTTTCTGCGGATGCCCATTCATGGGTTTGGGCAAATTTAAAGTGTTCTTGTGTATGCATGATTATTCCTTTTAAAACATTTTATCTGCAGTGCCATAAACTAGTGACTTATCCATTTACTAGCCTTGCCTATTTATGCCAATCAAATTAGGAATTGTTCCCGTTACGCCATTCGAACAAAATTGCTCAATTTTAGTTTGTCAGGAAACTGGCGATGCAGCGATCGTTGATCCAGGCGGGGATATCGATAAAATTTTGGATGGGGTCAAAAAAATGGGTGGAACGGTAAAGAAGATATTGCTGACTCACGGCCATTTAGACCATTGCGCTGCCGCAAAAGATTTGGCAGATCAATTGAATGTACCCATTGAAGGGCCGCAAATTGATGAGCAATTTTGGATTGATCAGCTTCCAGAGCAAGCGGCAAGATTTGGATTTGGTCATGCAAAATCATTTGTACCAACACGTTGGTTGGATGATGGTGATCATGTTCAGGTGGGCAATGTGGATTTAGAGGTGTTTCATTGTCCAGGACATACGCCTGGGCATGTAGTGTTCTTTGATAAAGAGGATCGCCTAGCCTTAGTCGGCGATGTATTGTTTGCTGGCTCTATCGGGCGCACGGACTTTCCTAGAGGCAATCATGCTGATCTTATTCATGCCATTAAAACCAAATTATGGCCACTGGGTGATGATGTGCAGTTTGTTCCTGGCCATGGGCCAATGTCTACCTTTGGCAAGGAACGTCAAACCAACCCCTATGTCGGGGATGGCGTATAAATCAAGATGGGTTGATTAGGGTTTTGCGGAACCAGTACGATGTGTACGGTTATATAAGCAACTAGCGCAGATCCAGCGTTGCTTGCGGTTGCTGGTTGGAATCCATGTGCCGCCTTCCAAGCGTTTCTCGCGACTGCAAGAAGAGCAAAATTTAAGGCTCTGAGAGGTGTCTTGGGTGGCGGCTGGGGTCGAGGTAGTCATAGGCAATCCGGGTGAGGCAATCTTGTACAGAGCGTCTATTTTACCCGTTTTGTGTCGATGGAGCTGGGCTTAAAACAACTCTGACTGAATCTGCGGTCTTGTTGCCATCAAAATCGAGCCAAGCCTTGTTTTCAAAGTCATATAGCTTGCATTTGCGGGCTGTATCAAAATACCAACCCCAAGAGAACTTCTGAACAAAAATACGCTCTGGAAGGATGGTTTCTAGGGTCGTTTGAGCCTCTTGAAGGCGATAAAGGGGTACGCTCATATCAACGTGATGGGCAGTATGCTCCATGATGTGGTGCATTAAAGAGCCCCAAATCCAGTTAAACGTTAAATGTACGGTCGTAGATACAAAAGGCTGGGCACGTAACCACTCTGATTTCTTGTCATACCAAGAAACAGATGGGTGGGTATGGTGAACGTAGACCACAAAGCCGATCATTCCGTTCCAGAAAAGGAATGGAATTGCAAAGCCTGTAATTAGACCAACCCAAATAGATTGACTGGTTGCAATCGCTCCAGCAATGAGGCAGCCGATCCAAATGATGGCAAAACCGGTTACTAGTAAGTTGTCTTTGAGAAAGATGGGTCTATTGCCGGGTTTGTTCTTTGCGTTAGGGAAATACTCGCGTCTCCACCAGATCTCAATGAGATAGTAGAAAACAGGCCCCCAGCCGCTACGGTAAAGGCGCTCAAGAGCCTTGCGCCAAGCTGGTAATGCGTCGAACTCAGGCTTTGATAGCGGGGCCCAAACAAAGTCAAAACCCTTCAAATTAGTTTGGCCATGGTGAACAACGTTATGGCCAACGTCCCAGAGGCTGTAGGGCGTTAGGGATGGGAGGAAAGCTATGCGACCCAAAACCTTATTTAGCTCACGGTTAGGTGTAAAGCTTTGATGGCATGCATCGTGGCCCAAAATAAAAATTCGACCTGTAACAAAGCCAGCAACTACGCCAAACAGAATTTTGAGCAGAATACTTTCAACAAAAACCGTCCCCGCAATGCATCCAAGCCAGAGAATGGCATCAATTGCTAATAAGAGTAAAGCTTTCCCTGTCTCACCCTGCGCCATGGGAATTAGCCAGCTACGAATAATTTTTCGATGCGGTAAAGGTAAATCTGGAGCCAGGGGGTTGGCTAAAGAAGGTTCGGACATGGAGGTATTTAGATGGTTTGACATAATAAGAACCAATAAGTTAGGTGCAAATGATAGTCTTTTCCGTGATTTTATGCATGATATAGGTCAAAAAAACCCTAAATTTGGTGCGCCCGGTAGGAATCGAACCTACGACCCTTGGCTTCGGAGGCCAATACTCTATCCACTGAGCTACGGGCGCTAGAAAAAACCGATAACCTCACTATTGTAAGTGCCTATAGGCTAAGCTCTAGCTATAATGGCCACAAACCATACCTAAACCTCATTAAACACTAAAAGCCCTATGAGCAACGAGCACGGAAATCTAATTAAATCCCCTAAACAGCTGATTATTATGGTGTTTGCAAGCTTCTTTGTGCCATTAATCATCATTTTGTTGCTGATGGTTTTTGTAAACAATGGAAAGCGTGGCGAGACAACGGCCTCAACAGAGCAACTTATTGCTCCTGTAGCAAAGTTAAACTTTAAAGATGCTAGCGGTCCACATGAGGTTCAATCTGGCGAGCAAGTATATAAAGCAGTATGTTCGGCTTGCCATGCCACAGGTGCAGCAGGAGCACCTAAGTTTGGCGATACCGCTGCATGGGCTCCACGTATTGCAAAGGGCTATGACGCGCTCATGACTTCTGTATTAAAAGGCAAGAATGCAATGCCAGCCCGTGGCGGAGCTAATCCAGCTGACGTTAGTGATTACGAATTGGGTCGCGCTGTTGTTTATATGACGGCCGCTGCTGGCGGTAAGTTCCCAGAACCTAAGGCTCCTACTGCTGCCCCTGAAGCTAAGTAGAAATTTTTAGTAGATTAAAAAAGCTGGCACATAAGCCAGCTTTTTTATTTCTTGGTTGCGGTTCTTACTTCTTTACTTCTAACGCAATTTGATAAGCTTCTTTTTTTGAGAGCTTCAATGTTTGCGATAGGACTGCCGCAATTTCTTTGGTGCCTAGGTACGGCTCTAGTGCATTAGCCCATAGTAGTAGCGCACTATGGTCCACTCCCTCCTCCATGTCCGGGCACCGCCCAGCGACGAGAATAATAAATTCTCCTTTAAGACTTTCTGCATTCTCAAGCCAATGCGGTATATCCCCTGCCTTGAGCGACACAATTTGCTCGAATTTTTTGGTGAGCTCTCGACCTAGCAAAATTTGATGTTCTGAATTTAAAGCCTTTGCAAGTACTAGCAAGGTTTCGCGAATATGGTGTGGCGATTCAAAAAAGATACTTGTCTTATGGCTTGTGCTGAGCTCATGAATTAGCGCATCACGATCTTTAGTTTTATTTGGCCAAAACCCTAAAAATTGAAATCGACCCTCCGAACTCAGCATTACTGAGCCAGCAACAGAAATGGCCGAAGATACGGCGCTCGCCCCAGGTATGGGAATGACGCGAAAGCCCGCTCTTTGAACTTCATTGACCAATCTAGCGCCAGGATCGGATACGCCTGGAGTGCCAGCGTCGGATATATATGCCCATCGTTCATTTTGTGCGAGGCGTTGAATGACTGTTTGAGCGCCCGTAATTTCATTGTGCTCGTGAAGGGCCATGCATTTTTTATGGATGCCAAATTGCTGCAGGAGCGCAACGCTATGACGGGTATCTTCGCAGGCAATGCCATCAACGGCATTGAGGACATGGAGTGCGCGTAGCGTGATATCCCCCAGATTGCCAATTGGTGTCGCAACCATATAGAGGGCTCCAACAGGTAAATCCTGTTGATGGAGGAAATTGAAAGAGCTTAATTCCATGGGGATATTTTTGTAAGCCTAATTGATAAATTAGTAAGAGCATACGTCTGTTTCAATCTGATAGGCGTCATCCAGCATTACATATGCTTTGGCGCATAATATTGGAATGGATAAAGATACGATTGAGCGTCTTCGTACGCGGACCTCTCAACACTTCTTGGATAGCATTGCAGTTAAGCAAGAGGCAGAAAAAATTCTTCCGGAAGCGGTCGCATATGGCGTGCTTGCAATGGTTGAGTGTTTGCGTGATGGCGGCAAAATTATGGCCTGTGGTAATGGGGGGTCGGCTGCGGACGCGCAACATTTCGCTGCGGAGTTAATTGGCCGCTTTGAGCGCGAACGTCAAGAGTTGGCCGCTATAGCATTAACTACCGACACCTCAATATTAACGGCTGTTGGAAATGACTACAGTTACGATGAGATTTTTAGTAAGCAAGTTCGGGGTCTTGGAAAAAAAGGCGACATCCTGATTGGAATCTCTACATCTGGGAACTCTAAAAACGTGATTAAGGCTATAGAAGCAGCGAAAAAGATGGGAATCAAAATCATCGCGCTTACTGGTAATGGAGGCGGAAAGATTGGAAGTCTTCTAGATAAGGATGATATTCATCTATGCGCCCCATCAACGCGCACTGCTCGCATACAAGAAACGCATTTAGTGTTATTACATGCACTGTGCGATGGTGTTGATCATCTATTGCTCGATTAAGCATTTCATTTTTCTAATAAAGGCTGTCCATATGCATGTCAAGTTAATGGGTAAAGTTTTAGGGGTCCTCACCTTAGTTTCATTTTTATCATCGTGCGCAGTAATAGCTGTTGGTGGCGTGGCCGCTGGCGCTACCGGCACAGTAGCCGTTATGGCTGATCGAAGGTCTCCAGCTGTCCAAGCTATTGATAAAGGCATTGAGTTGCAAGCGGAGAATGCGCTGGCTCAACGCTTTGGCGACAACGCACACATTAATGTTACTTCTTTTAATCAGAAAGTACTCCTGACAGGTGAAGTAAAAGATGATGCGATTAAGGTTGAGGCTGGCGATTACTTTAAGGACATGAAGAATGCCCACAGCGTATTTAATGAATTGCTTGTTGGCCCAAACAGTTCTTATAGTTCGCGCGCCAATGATTCTTATCTTGAATCGAAAATTAAGACCCAAATGATTTTTACTGACAAGCTGCCATCAAACTCAATGGATATCGTGGCTGAAGGCGGTAATGTTTATTTGATGGGTATGCTTACTCAGAGCGAAGCTGAGCTTGCGAAAAAAGTTGCAAGCAATACGAATGGCGTAAAGGATGTCTATGCGTACTTTGACATTATTTCCGATGCAGAAAAAGCACGCCTTGAAAAGCAAGGTAAAGCAGATGACTCACAATCAAACTCTCCACCGAAATATCAATAAACCTTTATAGAGAAGTTTAGATATGAATTTTCTGTGGCGACATACAAGAGATATTTTTGTAGTCGCCCTTTTCTTTTGTGCAGCCCCTAGTGCATACGCATCAGAGAATGACAGCGACGCGCGTGCGGTATTCATAGCAAAACAAAACGCTTGTTTAGGTTGCCACTCTGTAAATAAAAAAATTGTGGGTCCAGGCTTTCAAGATATTGCTGCGAAATATAAGAACAACTCTAATGCGGGCGCATACCTGAAAAACAAAATTCTTTACGGGGGCGCGGGTGCTTGGGGAGTGGTTCCTATGCCAGCAAATAGCAAATTAAGTGATGCAGATTTATCAATACTGGTGCCATGGGTATTGCGGGGCGGACAAGGTCTTAATTAGTTGCAAAGAGTTTTGTGGTGAATGCATTTGGTCGGCCCAGAAACCAAGACCAAGCTTCATTAGAGCGTTTCAGGTTTGCTTTTAAAGCGTAATCGAAGTCAGCCCATTGTTCATTGGCGGCCTCTTCAACAATTGTTCCCGGATTAGCAGGTGATAGCTTGAGATACGCGTCGGCATCCCCATAGGCATATTCAACTTGCATGCCAGCTTTTTGGGCCAAATGCATCATGGCGCGATTATTGGCTAGGCAATGCACAAAAAGGGTATCAATATGGGTGTTACGTGAATGTATGGCCGCACGCCCTAGTAAGGCGGTGCCAAGCCCTTGTGCGCGACCTTCTGGGAGTACTGATACCCCAAACTCTGCAGCTGTTGAGTGGCCCTTAATCGCTGGAAGGTAGGCTAGATGGGCTATACCAACGATATTAAGTTGAGTATCAAAAACGCCAAGAACCGTATCTTTACTAAAGTTAATGCCTTCTACATAGCGTTTAAGAACTTCATCAGGAGTATGTGTACCAAAACGCATACGACGATCTTCATCGTTTAGTTTTAGAAAGTGATCCAGTACTTTTTCCCTATGGCCGGCATGTAGGGCGCGAACTGGGACTGCAAGCCTTACCAGTCGGGCCTTAGTGGATGTTCGCGCATTGATAAAGTGGTTGTTCATTGCCCCATCTTATCAGGAATAATGGCAAAACAAAGGGTTTTCCCTAGGCTTGTTTTAAAAATGAAAGTAAAAATTTCAGTAAAAAACATAAGTTTTAGGATGTTTTTTGAGGCTTGGTTAGAAATTTCACGAAAAAAGTCAATTATTTGTAAAAAAAGTTGAAATTTTTTTTAAACGATATCTCCTTGATTTTATTAGGTTTATTTACTTTTCTAAAAAATATTTCACTTTTTTATGCAAAAAGAGTGAGAAAGGTGTTGACGAACCCCTAAACGTAGGATAAAGTCTCATCTCTCTGCTGAACGTTATTAAGAAATACGAAACGAGTCAGCCCTCTTTAAAAATTAGTCAACCGATAATTGTGGGTACTAAGTGAAAGCATCAAGTCCTTCGGGACAGATGTAAATAAATAGTACTCATAGACAGTAAAAAGATTTGGTTTTAAAACCAAGTCAATTTCTTGAATGAGTGCGACGATCCGCAAGGATCACAGGAATTGAACTGAAGAGTTTGATCCTGGCTCAGATTGAACGCTGGCGGCATGCCTTACACATGCAAGTCGAACGGCAGCACGGGTGCTTGCACCTGGTGGCGAGTGGCGAACGGGTGAGTAATACATCGGAACGTACCTTATCGTGGGGGATAACGCAGCGAAAGCTGTGCTAATACCGCATACGCCCTGAGGGGGAAAGCGGGGGATCGAAAGACCTCGCGCGATTAGAGCGGCCGATGCCTGATTAGCTTGTTGGTGGGGTAAAAGCCCACCAAGGCGACGATCAGTAGCTGGTCTGAGAGGACGATCAGCCACACTGGGACTGAGACACGGCCCAGACTCCTACGGGAGGCAGCAGTGGGGAATTTTGGACAATGGGGGAAACCCTGATCCAGCAATGCCGCGTGAGTGAAGAAGGCCTTCGGGTTGTAAAGCTCTTTTGTCAGGGAAGAAACACCGGCTCTAACACAGTCCGGGAATGACGGTACCTGAAGAATAAGCACCGGCTAACTACGTGCCAGCAGCCGCGGTAATACGTAGGGTGCAAGCGTTAATCGGAATTACTGGGCGTAAAGCGTGCGCAGGCGGTTATACAAGACAGGCGTGAAATCCCCGGGCTTAACCTGGGAATGGCGCCTGTGACTGTATAGCTAGAGTGTGTCAGAGGGGGGTAGAATTCCACGTGTAGCAGTGAAATGCGTAGATATGTGGAGGAATACCAATGGCGAAGGCAGCCCCCTGGGATAACACTGACGCTCATGCACGAAAGCGTGGGGAGCAAACAGGATTAGATACCCTGGTAGTCCACGCCCTAAACGATGCTGACTAGTTGTTCGGGATTTACATCCTGAGTAACGTAGCTAACGCGTGAAGTCAGCCGCCTGGGGAGTACGGTCGCAAGATTAAAACTCAAAGGAATTGACGGGGACCCGCACAAGCGGTGGATGATGTGGATTAATTCGATGCAACGCGAAAAACCTTACCTACCCTTGACATGTCACTAACGAAGTAGAGATACATTAGGTGCTCGTAAGAGAAAGTGAACACAGGTGCTGCATGGCTGTCGTCAGCTCGTGTCGTGAGATGTTGGGTTAAGTCCCGCAACGAGCGCAACCCTTGTCTTTAGTTGCTACATTTAGTTGAGCACTCTAGAGAGACTGCCGGTGACAAACCGGAGGAAGGTGGGGATGACGTCAAGTCCTCATGGCCCTTATGGGTAGGGCTTCACACGTCATACAATGGTGCGTACAGAGGGTTGCCAACCCGCGAGGGGGAGCTAATCTCAGAAAACGCATCGTAGTCCGGATCGTAGTCTGCAACTCGACTACGTGAAGCTGGAATCGCTAGTAATCGCGGATCAGAATGTCGCGGTGAATACGTTCCCGGGTCTTGTACACACCGCCCGTCATACCATGGGAGTGGGTTTTGCCAGAAGCAGTTAGCCTAACCGCAAGGAGGGCGACTGCCACGGCAGGGTTCATGACTGGGGTAAAGTCGTAACAAGGTAGCCGTATCGGAAGGTGCGGCTGGATCACCTCCTTTCTAGAGAAAGATGCTGGAGCTATAGTGCCCACACTTATCGGTTGACAATAAAAGCCACGGGTCTGTAGCTCAGCTGGTTAGAGCACTGTGTTGATAACGCAGGGGTCGTAGGTTCAAGTCCTACCAGACCCACCACCAGCAGTAATACAGATCTAGTGGGACGTTGGGGGATTAGCTCAGCTGGGAGAGCACCTGCTTTGCAAGCAGGGGGTCGTCGGTTCGATCCCGTCATCCTCCACCATCATCTAAATGTCAAAACTAAGAAATTTCTTAATTCTTTAGTTTTGCCATTTATGGCTGTTCTTTAAAAATTTGAGTAAGCAAAGTGTCTAATGTTTCTTTGAGAGGACATTAGACAATGTAATAAGGGTAAAGATTGAATCATCAATCAGTAATATCAAACGAGTAGTAAGAGTTCTTAAAAAGTACTTAAAGTTTGGATTACGGCAAACATGTCAGAAGTAGAAGTAAAACCTGTAACGGTTACTAGCAATGGTGCTCGTTATAGGATCAAGTGAATAAGTGCACATGATGGATGCCTTGGCGATTACAGGCGACGAAAGACGTTATAACCTGCGATAAGCCCCGGGGAGCTGGTAAATAAGCTTTGATCCGGGGATTTCTGAATGGGGAAACCCACCACTTTTGTGGTATCCATACCTGAATACATAGGGTATGAGAAGCGAACCTCGTGAACTGAAACATCTAAGTAGCGAGAGGAAAAGACATCAACCGAGATTCCCAGAGTAGTGGCGAGCGAAATGGGAACAGCCTTCTAGTGATATCTCAGTAATTAACAGAATGGAATGGAAAGTCCAACAATAAAGGGTGATAGTCCCGTATGTGAAAATTATTGAGTGGTACTAGGCTAGAGACAAGTAGGGCGGGACACGTGAAATCCTGTCTGAATATGGGGGGACCATCCTCCAAGGCTAAATACTCGTAATCGACCGATAGTGAACAAGTACCGTGAGGGAAAGGCGAAAAGAACCCCGGGAGGGGAGTGAAATAGATCCTGAAATTGTGTGCATACAAACAGTAGGAGCCTCGTAAGGGGTGACTGCGTACCTTTTGTATAATGGGTCAGCGACTTACATTCAGTAGCAAGCTTAACCGAATAGGGAAGGCGTAGCGAAAGCGAGTCCGAATAGGGCGCTAGTTGCTGGGTGTAGACCCGAAACCAGTTGATCTATCCATGGCCAGGTTGAAGGTGCGGTAACACGTACTGGAGGACCGAACCCACTAACGTTGAAAAGTTAGGGGATGAGCTGTGGATAGGGGTGAAAGGCTAAACAAAACTGGAAATAGCTGGTTCTCTCCGAAAACTATTTAGGTAGTGCCTCGTGTATCACTGTAGGGGGTAGAGCACTGTCATGGTAGTGGGGTCCATTGCGGATTACTGCGCCATAGCAAACTCCGAATACCTACAAGTGCAAGCACGGGAGACAGACATCGGGTGCTAACGTCCGGTGTCAAGAGGGAAACAACCCAGACCGCCAGCTAAGGTCCCTAATATATGCTAAGTGGGAAACGAAGTGGGAAGGCTAAAACAGTCAGGAGGTTGGCTTAGAAGCAGCCATCCTTTAAAGAAAGCGTAATAGCTCACTGATCGAGTCGTCCTGCGCGGAAGATGTAACGGGGCTAAGCATATAACCGAAGCTGCGGATCACAGCAATGTGATGGTAGGAGAGCGTTCTGTAAGCCTGTGAAGGTGTCTTGTAAAGGATGCTGGAGGTATCAGAAGTGCGAATGCTGACATGAGTAGCGATAAAGGGGGTGAAAAGCCCCCTCGCCGTAAGCCCAAGGTTTCCTGTTCAACGTTCATCGGAACAGGGTGAGTCGGCCCCTAAGGCGAGGCAGAGATGCGTAGCTGATGGGAACAAGGTTAATATTCCTTGACCATTGTTAGATGCGATGGGGGGACGGATCGCGGAAAGTTGTCCGGGTGTTGGAAATTCCCGGTTCCTGCTTTGGAGATGGCTATTAGGTAAATCCGGTAGCGTAATTCAAGGGAGTGGGACGAGCGAATTTATTCGCGAAGCAATTGGAAGTGGTTCCAAGAAAAGCCTCTAAGCTTCAGTCTAACAAGACCGTACCGCAAACCGACACAGGTGGGCGAGATGAGTATTCTAAGGCGCTTGAGAGAACTCAGGAGAAGGAACTCGGCAAATTTGTACCGTAACTTCGGGATAAGGTACGCCCTCGTAGTTTGACCCTGTACAAGGGGAGGACGATAGGGTTGCAATAAAAAGGTGGCTGCGACTGTTTAATAAAAACACAGCACTCTGCAAACACGAAAGTGGACGTATAGGGTGTGACTCCTGCCCGGTGCTGGAAGATTAAATGATGGGGTGCAAGCTCTTGATTGAAGTCCCAGTAAACGGCGGCCGTAACTATAACGGTCCTAAGGTAGCGAAATTCCTTGTCGGGTAAGTTCCGACCTGCACGAATGGAGTAACGATGGCCACACTGTCTCCTCCTGAGACTCAGCGAAGTTGAAATGTTTGTGATGATGCAATCTACCCGTGGCTAGACGGAAAGACCCCATGAACCTTTACTGTAGCTTTGCATTGGACTTTGAACCGGTCTGTGTAGGATAGGTGGGAGGCGTTGAAAGCGGAATGCTAGTTTCGCTGGAGCCAACCTTGAAATACCACCCTGGTTTGTTTGAGGTTCTAACCTTGGCCCATTATCTGGGTCGGGAACAGTGCATGGTAGGCAGTTTGACTGGGGCGGTCTCCTCCCAAAGTGTAACGGAGGAGTACGAAGGTACGCTTGGTACGGTCGGACATCGTACCTAAAGTGCAATGGCAAAAGCGTGCTTAACTGCGAGACCGACAAGTCGAGCAGGTGCGAAAGCAGGTCATAGTGATCCGGTGGTTCTGTATGGAAGGGCCATCGCTCAACGGATAAAAGGTACTCTGGGGATAACAGGCTGATACCGCCCAAGAGTTCATATCGACGGCGGTGTTTGGCACCTCGATGTCGGCTCATCTCATCCTGGGGCTGTAGCCGGTCCCAAGGGTATGGCTGTTCGCCATTTAAAGAGGTACGTGAGCTGGGTTTAAAACGTCGTGAGACAGTTTGGTCCCTATCTGCCATGGGCGTTGGAGATTTGACGGGGGCTGCTCCTAGTACGAGAGGACCGGAGTGGACGTACCGCTGGTGTACCTGTTGTTTCGCCAGAAGCATCGCAGGGTAGCTATGTACGGAAGAGATAACCGCTGAAAGCATCTAAGCGGGAAACTTGCCTGAAGATGAGATCTCCCGTAGGTTAAACCTACATAAAGGGTCGTTGAAGACCACAACGTTGATAGGTCGGGTGTGTAAGCGCAGTAATGCGTTGAGCTAACCGATACTAATTGCCCGTTAGGCTTGATCCTATAACCAGCACTATTGTGTTGGATGTTTGCGAGATTCAATCGCAACCCAAATTACATGCTTACTCAAATGAGTTGTTGATTTATCAACAACTCAACCCTCTACGCCCGGTGACCATAGCGAATTGGAACCACTCCTTCCCATCCCGAACAGGACAGTGAAACGATTCTACGCCGATGATAGTGCGGATTACCCGTGTGAAAGTAGGTAACTGCCGGGCACCAACGTGACGCCCAGACCCAAAAGGTCTGGGCGTTTTTACTTGTGCGAAGCGATTAGAGATTGACAGATACTCCATTTGGAGTCAGAATATTGGGTTGACGGAGGGGTGTCCGAGCGGCTAAAGGAGGCAGACTGTAAATCTGTTGGCTATGCCTACGTAGGTTCGAATCCTACCCCCTCCACCAGATGTGCGGGATTAGTTTAATGGTAAAACAGCAGATTTCCAATCTTCGGTCAAGAGTTCGATTCTCTTATCCCGCTCCAGATTTGATGTAAAAAATTATGCCCATGTGGCTCAGTGGTAGAGCACTCCCTTGGTAA
>Ga0364873_10230_pt1 | contig 17797 bp, 15 predicted proteins | sample ExccelAu500001D3_2_FD_206928 | JGI IMG/M metagenome (GOLD analysis project Ga0364873, IMG submission 206928) | Enriched cells from Trout Bog Lake Hypolimnion, Wisconsin, USA - BchlTB.Aug07.5000.01.D3 | ecosystem: Environmental > Aquatic > Freshwater > Lake > Hypolimnion/Profundal zone | place... | reverse complement strand
GTTGGATGTTGGATGTTGGATGTTGGATGTTGGATGTTGGATGTTGGATGTTGGATGTTGGATGTTGGATGTTGGATGTTGGATGTTGGATGTTGAATGTTGAATGTTGAATGTTTCTGCTCCAATGCCGAAGCGGCGGAGGGCTCTGCACCTTGCACGGATCTGCCGCAAACCAATCAAGCAAGTTCCGGCCGGCACGATCGCTGCCCGAATCCCAAAGGGATTCCGACTCGAAGCCCAGGGTTGGCGAGTCGGCGAGCCTACCCTGGGTAATCGTGGAACGAACTTCCCAACCGCAACGCGGTTGTGGCCAAGCTTCGCGAATGCGTCTCGGCTATGGAATGGCGCAACCGCGTTGCGGTTGGTTTTGCTGGTTGGACCAGAACCCAGGGTAGCCGCTTTGCGGCAACCCTGGGCTTCGAGCCACAATCCCTTTGGGATTGCCAAAGTGGTAGCGCATCCGCCCTCCAAGATTAGTGCAAGGTGCAGAGACCTCTGGCGTTTTGGATCGGGTGAAGGTTCTCGTTGGCTCCTTGGCGTATTGCGCGTCCGAAAGCGGCGGTGAACGCGCCGCACTCCAGGACGCTGGCGCGAAAGTGGGCACGCTCGTTAATCGCGCCAGCGTCTGGCGGTGGCTTCAGCACCGCTTTCGCGCGGGTGAAGATTCTCGTTGGCTTCCTGGCGTATTGCGCGTCCGAAAGCGGCGGTGAACGCGCCGCAAACGCTTCGCGAAAGTGGACACGCTTGTCAATCGCGCCAGCGTTTGGCAACTTTCCAGTTTCAGGATTATTGTGTAACCATTCCCTGCCCGCCAACGTATCCTTGGTTGAAGCGGGAAGAACTTTCCGGCTAAAATCAAACAACTTGAATCGCCATGAAAATTATGAACTCAAATTCCTGGAAATCCGCCCTGTGTATTGGCGGCCTTTGCGGTGTCAGCCTGCTGGCCAGCGCCGCCCCCCTCGAGCGCGCCGATGTGGCCGCCAATCCCGCCTGGGTGCTGCATCTGGACTGCGACGCCTTGCGTCCCACCACCATTGGCAAATATATTTTAGCGGAAATGGACAAGCCGGAGGCCAAAGCCAAACTGGCGGTGTTCCAAACCCTGTTTGGATTCGACCTCCGCACGCAACTGCACGGCGCGACTCTTTATGGCACCAGCCCCGCGCCGGAAGAAGGGCTGTTGTTGGTCTATGCGGATTTTGATCCCGAGCATCTGGTGACGCTGGCCAAAGCCGCGAAGGATTCCCAGAGCAGCCGGCATGGCAAAGTCGAGATTTACAATTGGATTGACGAAAAAAAGCCGGCCAAGAACGGCCGCCAGCCCCGAACCTACGCCGCGATTGTGGGGAACCGCGTGATCTTCGGTCAGCGGGAGGATTGCGTGGGCCGGGCTTTGGACGTGTTGGCTGGCAGCGCGCCCAATCTGGCCGGCGAGGCCTCGTTTGCCGATTTGGGCCGGCCCCAATCCGGGCATTTCGTGGAAGCGGCCGCCCGAAAAATGGCGTTGCCGGACTCGGATCCAAACGCCGTCATCCTGAAAATGGCGCAGTCGGTCCAACTTGCCATGGGCGAATCCCAAGGGCAGTTTGACGCGGCGGTGACGCTGGTGGCCGACAACGCCGAGGTCTCGGGGCATGTCCTGTCCATCGTGCAAGGCCTGCTGGCGCTGGCAAAATTGCAAACCGACAAGCCGGAGTCCGTCAAAGTCGCCAATGCCATTAATCTCACCCAAACCGGGGAGCGCGTGGTGGGGAGTTTGCACCTGCCTGCCGCTGACGTGGTCGAAGTGATGAAAGCGGACGCCGCGCGCAAAGCCGCCAAAGCGGCGAAGGCGGCCAAAACCGAACCGTGATGGTATCAATTGCGAAACCACTGCCCGTGGACCCGGAACGCTCATTGGCCCCGGATGCCGAATTGATTCGGCAATCCCAGGCCGGTTCGCTGGCGGCTTTTGAGCAGTTGGTTTACCGCTACGAGCATCGGGTTCATGCCTTTGTCACCCAGCTCTGCCATAACGCCACCGATGCGCGCGAAGTGACGCAGGACACTTTTGTGAAAGCGTCGCAAAGCATGAAACAGTTCGATGCGCGCCGCGAATTCGCCCCCTGGTTGTTCACCATTGCCCGGCGCAAATGCGTGGACCGTCATCGCGCGGCGCCGCCGGTGGCGGACGCGCCGCTGCCGGAGCTGGCGGATGACGCGAATCCCCGGGAATTGCTGGCCGAATATGAAGACCGGCAACAACTCTGGCAACTGGCCCGCCGCCGCTTGTCGGACGGCCAGTTTCAGGCCTTGTGGTTCCGCTATGCGGAAGATATGGACGTGGTCCAAATCGCGGAGGCGCTGGGCAAGAGCCGGGTGCATGTGAAGGTGCTGCTCTTTCGCGCCCGGCAAATTCTCGGCCGCCATCTGCGTCCCGCCCGGACCCTGGCCGGGGCGATTGCGACCCCGATGCCCGATCCGTGCCAGACGCTCCACCCCTGTGCCAAGGCCATGTCGGTGCAAGCCGCAAAATGAATTCGCGAACAATCATGAATACCTGGCTGACAAAATGGAGAATATCCAACGCGATGGATGACCGCGGATCCTTCCCGCCCGCCGTCAAAATCGCCCTGGCGCAGTCCGCCGAATTACGCCAATTCGCGGCAGACGCCGCCGCCTTGGAACTGGCGCTGACCCATGCCCGGCCCGGGCCGGCAACGTCGCCGGCCTTGCATGCCTCGATCATGCGTGCCGTCCAATTCGCGGAACCCGTCCGCAGCTTTGCCTGGCCGGAGTATCGCTCGCGTTTGATGCCGGCTGCGGCACTCGCGTTGCTGCTGCTGTTGAGCATGTTCAGTGTGTGGCGGTTCACGAAACCGTCCGAGGTCATTGCGCCTTCAAGTTCGATGGCCGTGGCCGGAACCGCCTTGGACACAGGCTGCCAACTTGTCCGCGCCATGCCGGACACCGCTCTGTCCCCATTGACCAACGAGCGGCAGTGGTTGGACCGCGACTTGGTCAGTGCGCAGGAGTTTCTTCTCGCCAGCCTGCCTTGACCGGGATGATGCAGAAGATTCTGGTCAGCGGGGACCGCGAGTCGGACATCATGGATTTGTATGGCCGCGCGACCGTCGCGCCGGCCAACTTGTATTTTCTGATTCGGGTGTAGCATGATCGGGTGCTGGCGGCGGGAGAAAAACTTTGGGACCGCTTGTCCCAGCAGCCCGCCGACGCTTTTCTTCCGCGTGCCAACCTGCGTCCCATTCCCCCACCTCACTTCCAATAACCCCAATCCACGTCGGGGAAAAGATTGTCCCGGGCTTCGATTTCCTGGAGCCACGGTTCGTTGATGCCCGTGAGGGTGAGTTGCTCGTGCAGGGCGATGAAGCGGAGCAGATGGTCTTTGACGCGGCGGCGGGCGTATTCGGGACTGGTCTTGGCGCGCAAGATAAACGGCCAATCACTGGCTTGCGCGAGCAGCAGTTCGCGCGCGGCCTGGCGCAAGGCGCGGGCGTGCAAACCGTCAGCTTGGGGAAACTGCCGGGCCAGCTCCGTCATGCGGTCTTGCGCCACCTGCAAGTGCGGATAAATCCACTCGTTCGTTTCGTTGAGCCACACGCGCCAGTAACCCTCCTCGCCCCAGGAGGACGCGCTCGGGGTGGCGATTTGATTCGTGGGATGCCGCCGGAGATACCCGCCGGGCGTGAGCAGCGACAACGTGGCCGGCTGTTCCTGGCAGAGCTTGCGGACGAGAAAATCGAGAAACTCCGGCCCCTCATACCACCAATGGCCGAACAACTCGGCGTCGTAGGGCGCCACAATGATGGGCGGACGATCCAGGATGCCTTCGAGCTTGCGGACCTGCGCGAGCCGCTCGTCCAGAAAATGTTGCGCATGGGTGCTGGCGGCGGCCAGGGCGTGGTCGCGCTCGTAAATCCGTTTTTCGCCCGTGCCGGTGATGCGATAATACTTGATCCCGGTGAATCCCCGATTGTCCGGTGACGGCAGATGCGGCCGGACATAATCGAAATCCAGGTCAAAGCCGATGTCGCGGTAGAAATCGCGGTAACGCGGGTCGCCGGGATAGCCTTCGTGCTGGCTCCAGACCTGCCGCGAGGAATCGAAGTCGCGCCCGAAGGCGGCGACGCCATTGGGCGCGAAGATGGGCGCAAAGGTGCTGTACCGCGGGCGCGGCGTGGCATGCAACAGCCCGTGCGAATCGAGGATGAACCAGCGGATGTCGGCCTCCCGTAAAAACTCCTCGACCCCGGCCGAGTAGGCGCATTCCGGCAGCCAGATGCCGGCCGGGTCGCGGCCGAAGCAACTCCGGTAATGGTCGCGCGCGGTGAGGATTTGCGCGCGGAGGGAGGGCGGGTGGCCAGTCAGCAACGGCAGCAGGGCGTGGGTGGCGGCCGTGGTGATGATCTCCAGCACACCGGCGTCTTGAAACAATTTGAACGCCTGCACGAGGTCGCCGTGGTGGTGTCGCCACAGCTCGCGCGCGCGCGCGAATTTGTCGTGATACATCCACGCCAGATCGCGAAAGGCGCGATCCCAGTGCGTGCGATGGATTTCCTTTTCCGCAAGCTCAATCAGGGCGTCCAGATGCCGCGCGTAGCGTTCGCCCAGCAGCGGATCCCGCAGCATGGCGCAGAGCGTCGGCGAGAGCGAAAGGGTGAGGCGCGCCGCCAAACCGTCGCGCAGCCAGCCATGGCAGACTTGCAGCAGCGGCAGATAGGTTTCGGTGATGCCTTCAAAGAGCCAGCTCTCTTCCAGAAATTTTTCATGCTCCGGATGCCGCACAAAGGGCAGGTGCGCGTGCAAGACCAATGATAAATAGCCGGGCATGGCGGGGGGGGCGGATTTATTGATCCAACTGGTTCGCAATCCATTCGGCAATGGCGCGGGCTTTGACCAGCAGTAAAATGCCTGGCACCGCCCAGAGCGAGCGCAGCAGCACCGGCAGCACTTCCACTGGCCGGGGATGCAGGGGGGCGCGACATTCTGCGAGGTATAGGCCCAATTCCAATAGGGCCGCCACCAAGAACGTCACGCCGATCAGGCGGACCAGCGTCAAGGCTCCGCGTTCGGGCGCATCCATGAGATCAAAGGGTGTCCGCCAGCGGGGGCTGGAGCGCCGGGTCCGGCGGCGTGACGCCAACCTCGCCCAGGTATTCGGTGGCGCGGCTGAATTTTAATTCCGCGGCGCGGCCGTCCGTGCCGTCGGCGGAAACCGCCACTGCCGGCAGATCGTATTTTCCGTCCGGCAACGCAAACCGGAAGCTGAACGTGCCATCGGCGCGCAGTTTGATTTCGTGTCCGCCGAGCGTGACTTTGGCATTGGGCTCGGTGGCGCCGTAGATGACCAATTCGGCGTTCACGTTGAACCAGAAGTTTTTCGCCCCGCCCCCCGGGCCGCCCATCGGACTGCTGACACCGGAAGGGCCGGCCGGGGCGGGCACAATGCCGGGCACGCCCACCCCAAACGCGCCCGCTCCGAACGCGGCCATCGGTGACGTGACTTCATGTGCCAGCCGGCGGCGGACGAGTTCGGTGATTTCGAGCGAGCCCATCCAGACGCGGCGGGTCTGGTCAATGTTGATGATGCGGGCCAGCGCCTTTTCCTGCTCCGGCGTCCACACGCGCACGGAACCGGGCTTGCCCGGGGCCGGGGCAGCGGTGCCGGGCGTCCGGCCAGCCGCCGTTGCCGCCGCCGGACCGGACTCGCCCGAGGGCGAGGGCGCCACGGAAGAATAGCCGGACGACGAAAAGCGCGGCAGGTCGGGATGGCCATGCCGGCGCAATTCCTCGATGGCCACCGCCAGCGGCAGATTGTCGCGCACGGCTTCCTCGATGATCTGCATCAACTTGGCAAAGGGAAATTCAAAGGGGATGGTGGCAAAATCCGCCTCGCTTTCGGCCGAGGCCGCGTCGGGCGGCGTGAGCGTGCCGCTGGAAACCGACACGCGCATCCACTTGCCCAGCGCGGAGTAGTAGCCCAGCTCGGCGGCGTAGGAATTGCCCGCGCGCTCGACGTGCGCGAACCAGTGCCGCGATTCGGGATGGACATGGATTTCGTAGGCGGGATGGCCTTCGATTTTGCCGGCGTAAATGCGGAGAATCAGGTGGCCGTCGCTGGAGGCGGCGTTGAGTTCCTTTTGTTGCGCGGGCGTCAGATCCCAGGTCGCATACAGCCAGTGGGGATCGCGCGCGGTGAGGAATAATTTCCGGGTGCCATAGCTGTCCGGCAGTTCGCCGCCCGAGAAGTTTTGCGCCGGCGGCGTGGCTCCCAGCGAAAATTTCTCGCCCGGACCGCTGGGCGCCGGCGCTGCCGGCTCGTCGCCTTCCAGCAAAATTGCCGGCACCGCGGTTTTCCCTTTCCGCATGAGGGGGTGGCGAACCACGGTGGTGGAATCCACCTTCACTTTTCCCACTTTCGATGCTTCGCCGCCGCTTGCCTTGGGGACGGAGGGGCTGGCGGCGGGAGCATCCAGGGCGGATTGCGGACGGCGGCTCACGCTGACCGCGCTGTCGCTCTGGCGCAGCGGCTCGGCGCTTGGGGTGGGAACGGGGACGTGAGGTTTGGCGGCGGAGGCTGCGGGCGATTGCGGAAGGTTGCTTACGCTCGTCGCGCTCGCGCTCTGGCGCAGCGGCTCGGCGCTTGGGGTGGGAGCGGGGACGTGAGGTTTGGCGGCGGCTGCGGGAGCCGGTTGACGACTCCCCGCCTCGTCGCTGGGAAGGGGAATGTTGGATTTGATAACTGCGGACTCGGTGGGGGCTGACTGGGCGGGGGTGGATTTTGGTTTGGGCATTACTTTGGCGGCTTTCTTGGGGGATTTTGGCCGGGATCTTTGAGCAGCGCTTGCAGGCGTGGGTGGGTGCGGCTCCCCGGGAGCCGGTGTCGCTGCCGTTTGGGCGGCGCGAACCGTGCGGGGACGCTTGGTTTTGCCGGCAGTTTTAGGGATTTCGTGCGCGGACGCTGTTTGTTTTTTCATGGCAGCAATTCCTTGTTCGGCGGGTGCAGTGCCAGTCCGCATCCTACGCGGTCAGACGGCGGGATGCAACTCGTTTCCTGATTTTTCCGTCCCCGACCGATTCTCCATAAGAAGCTGGAATGTCGCATGGAATGCGAACCCTGAAGTTGCCCATGCTCCGGCTGATGCAAGTCTGCGGTGGCGCCGTAGCGGTTGGCATCCGTGCCAGCCGTAGAGCCGGGCTTCCCAGCCCGGCGGCAAGGGTCTCGGCCGACCGACGCGCGTGGGAATTCCACCACGACACCACCGAACCCACGCCATTTCGGGCGGCAAGGATGCACGCCCTCTACGTCAGGCAAGGATGCCTGATGCTACGCCGTAGTGGTCGGCATCCGTGCCGGCCGTAGAGCCGGGCTTCCCGGTCCGGCGGAAAGGGTCTCGGCCGACCGACGCGAGGCGGACTTTTTTCAACGAGCGTGGTGCGGTCCAATTCCGTGCCGCAGGATAGGCGGCCCAGGCAAAAGTGTCGGGGCGGCGACAGTTTGTCGCCGCTGGGGAGTTGGCGACAAGCTGTCGCCACCCCTTAACTTCAGGCCGCCTCAATGTCCGCCACGTCGAAGGTTCACCAACGTGCTGAACCTGGCGGAGACTGAAGCGGCGTAAACGCCGCGCCCCGACGCACTTGCTGTCGGCTTCGCCTTTTTCTTTTTCGGAGTCCGGGATCCAACCCCAACGCTTGCTATAAAGCAGAGGCAATTATGGTGGGAAAATCAGGCCAAACTTTGGGCGCGGATTCCAGGTGAATTTTGGTCAGCTTCCCAATGCAGATGGCGTACGGGAAGGGAGGAGAAGATTCCTAGAGAGCCGGGCCACAGCCGACTTGCGACGTGAACCGCGCCAGCGGAACTGACAGCGCCAGCGGTGGTTGGCTCCGGCGACTGTTGGCCGCAGTGTTTGGGCGATTCTAATACTTAAATTCATCTTGCTTGTCATTCTCTGCTGGTAATGTCGAGGGAATAGGATTCTCAATTGGTGGTGGCATATCGTGCGTCAACGTCATCGTGTACTCATCTGTTGGAAAACGCTGCGGGTCGCTGACAAGCAGGTCAATCGAATCACGAGAGGAGAGAAGGAGTACGCCAAGGCGCTTCGAGAAAAATCGCGGATTAAGTTGAAGTATCTCATCGAGCGCGCTGAGCTTGCAAGGTGATGCCTTCCATTTCAAATAAGCTTCGCCGTCCTCGAAATACTTGAAGGCAACGTAACGACTACCACGATTCGTCTTCATGACCACAGGTTTTCCGTTGCAGTGGAGAATGAACATGACTGTAGCCTAACGACCCCAGAGCCGAGCTGAGCCGAACTTGTGGCTCGGACCAACCTGTTTCATCTCGATGAACTCAGGTATCCGTCCGGCTCCGACTTCGGCGATGTGGTTGGGCGGCATCATCGTCATCTGAATGATAAACCTGTGACCTCACCGACTCTAGCGCAATGCTTGGTGCCGTCTGGCTCAGTAAAGACTACAACACCGCTCTCATAAATGACGACGTGTCCTTCCGTATAAGTGCGGTGTATGAACTTGAAAACGGCGTTCGTTCCTTCGGGCGCAGCATCTTCGGAAAACATGCAATGAATGATCTCTCCGCTCGCTATCGGAACTGGTGGCTGACTTTTGGCTTCCGCCGGTCGAGAGCAGCCCGACAATGCGAAACCAAAAAACAACACAGCTAAACAGCACACTGAATTGCCGTATTTCATAAAAATGTGAGCCGCCTACTTGTTAATATACGGATCCCCGGGTTCGTATATTGAAACCGGCATTTTGACCCATTAAAAAGTTGCAACCTATTCATAAGTAACAGTCCAATTCCCGACTGGTCCACATATTGAGAACAGCTTCATCCCAGGATCCGAAAAATGCAAGCCCTTTATTTTCCACACCACTGGCCCAAAATCATCCACTCCCGGTCCGTACATTGAAATCGCCCCTTGGACCGCCTACCTCCCCTCTGCCGAAATCGGCCCCAGTATGAACCTGCCCATCGCTATCGAACGGCTGCGGAACGTGGTCCGCCGTTAGCACAAATCCCTGTCCACTGAGGACTCCTACGTCTTATTGGCTGCGGCGTTACGCCTCCGCCCCGAACGCCATGAAACGCGGACTGAAGATCCCAAATATGACAGCCTTGGGGACGGAACGCCGGTCTCTGACCCGACTCGTCGGTCTGGCGAAGCCAACGTGGCAAATCAGCACAAGCAAAGCCGGCTACGACGTAGCTGGCGGACTGATCTTATCCAAGACGGCTCGTTTGAACCACGCGGGCACTTGGTCGGTTCTCATTTCCAATTCCTTGCCCTCGGTTATCTCAGCCATCCAGGTGTGCCTCCGGTTGTCGCCGGAGTTGTCGAAGACGTAGGCGCGGTTCGTGTGCAGGATGGCTTGCATCAATAAATCCAGAGAGCGTTGGTAGCGCTTTTCAATCCGGTCTTCCGGCACAGCGTGGCCACCCAGTTTTACCCGGCTGCGCACGCGCGAAATGTTGATGGCCGGGTCGTCCGTGGCGACGAAATACAAATAAGTCCGGTAGCCCGCCGCCTGCGCTTCGGCCAGCAACTCCACTTTGCTGAAATGCGACATCACCGTTTCCAAGGTGAAAGAAATCCTCTGCTCCAAGAGTTTGCGCCGGAGAAAATCCACCGCCACCGACGCGAAATAAGAATTCACCGCCACCCTCCCAAAATCCAACCGGTCATTGGCAAAATCAAGCTGTCGAGCCACATCGCCAAGTCCGGCAGAGATCAAAAACGCGGAAGCCTGGAAGAACGGCAGCACCTCTTCCGCCGTCGTCGTCACACCAAAAGCGGCAAAGTTTAGAAAACCTTGCTGGCGAATCTCCTGTTCCAACTCATCCGGGTTCAGATAAACGCCCAACAATTCCTTGGGCAGGATTGATTTCAAGGTGCTTTTGCCCGAGCCATTCGGCCCGGCAAATATCCGCAAACGTGGCGGGGTGGCGCTCACCGGATGGTGATTTTGCGACCGTAAGTATCGGGGGTGGGCGGTTCAACTTTTTTAAACGGCACGCGCCGTCCATCGGGAAAAATTTCGTAAATGACGCCATTTTCAGACTGCAGCACACTCTGGCCTGACTTGAGAACCATGTCCCGTGCCGCCGCAAAAGCCGAACCGGAGGCGGCAGGAAACTGGCTTTCCAAAACTTCAATGTTGTTTTCGTGTTCTGCCATAACGAACCTTGCTGTCTTCACCATAACGCGCCCGGCGCTTCCAAGCAACTGTGTTTTGAGGATTTCTATATTCAAGGTCATTGCCCCGAAATCATCCACCGCCGGATCGTTTGCGCTCTTTGTTCCTTTCAGACCTGCTCACGGTCCATGAACCAGACCATGGGATCGCCGGTCTTCAGACCCGGCTTGATGGCGCGTATTTTGAAACGAGCCGGGTCGGAGTCCGGCGCTCCAATCCAGTGCCGCGGCGAATGCCATTCCACCGGCCTCCAGCAGCAACGTCATCCACCGGGGCTTGAAGTTGGCAGAATGATTGAGGGCAGAATGATGCAGCCCGGAAACCTCATTCCCAAAACCATTCCGCCCTCAATTATTTTATTCTGTCACATTGAAGCAACTCTGGCAGACGCCAAAGACAAAAAATGTGCATGGTTTGGTAAAATATGGTTAGTCCAAAAGGCGCACTTCGCCGATTCTGGTGGCAGTCACGGACAAAAAATGTCGCAAGAAGTGCTAGAACTGCAAAGCCCGCCCGCCGCCGCCTGGCGCGCGGTCGGGCGCTGCTATCATTGTGGCACCCCCTGCCCGGACAATGCCTTCGTCTTGGACGGCCGGGCATTTTGCTGTTTCGGCTGCCAGACCGTGTTCAGCATCCTGCGGGAAAACGGGCTGGAACAGTTTTATCAGTTGCAATCCGCCCCGGGCGTGCGCATCCGCGCCGCGTCCGCCGCCGCCAAATGGAAATTTCTCGACGACCCCGTGGTCCAAACCAAGCTGTTTGACTTCTCCGACCACAGCCGGACCAAAGTCACCCTGCACCTGCCGGCGATTCATTGCGTGGCCTGCGTGTGGCTGCTGGAAAACCTGTTCAAGCTGCATCCGGGCGTCGGTGAATCACGGGTTAATTTCGCCCGGCGCGAGGCCGCCATCACCTTCGCGCCGGATAAAATCAAGTTCAGCGAACTGGCGGCGCTGCTGGCGTCCATCGGTTATGAACCCCGGTTCATGTTGGGCGAGACCGAACCGTCCGAGCCGTCGCCGCTGCATAAAAAAGCCTGGCTGCAAATCGGCCTGGCCGCTTTCGGCTTTGGCAACATCATGCTGCTGTCGCTGCCGTTTTATTTCGGCCTGGATACGTTCAACGGCCCGTGGTTCAAAGCGCTGGCGGGCTGGTTGGGCCTGGCGATGGCGTTGCCGGTGGTGACGTACAGCGCGGCCGATTTCTGGCGCGCGGCGTGGCTGGGCCTGCGGCAGCGCACGCTCACGCTGGAGGTGCCCATCGCGTTTGGCCTGGCGGCGATTTATCTTTCCAGCATCCTCGAGGTGGCCGCCCACCGCGGCCCGGGCTACTGCGATTCCCTGACCGGGCTGATTTTCTTTTTGCTGTGCGGCCGCTGGTTCCAGAAAAAGACCTATGACCGGCTGACGTTTGACCGCGATTACAAAGGGTTTTTCCCCTTGTCGGTGACCCGCAGAACCGGGGCCGGCGAGGAGAGCATCGCCATCTCCCGGCTGCAAACCGGCGACCGCATCCTCCTGCGCAACGGCGAGTTGCTGCCGGCCGATGCCCGGCTGATTTCCGGGGCGGCGTGCGTGGATTACAGTTTCGTGACCGGCGAAGCGGAACCGGTTGCGTGCGAACCCGGCGCCCACCTGTACGCCGGCGGACGCCAGGTTGGCGGCGCGATCGAGGTGGAGACGGTCAAACCCGTGGCCCAGAGTTATCTGGCGTCGCTCTGGAACCATGAGGCCTTCCGCAAAACGCGCGACCATGATCTGGACTCGCTGACCAACCGGTACAGTCGGAGATTCACCAAGCTGGTCGTGGGCGTGGCGCTGGGCGCGGCGGCGTTTTGGCTGTGCCGTGATCCGGCCAAGGCGCTGAAGGCATTTACGTCGGTCTTGATCGTGGCTTGTCCGTGCGCACTGGCGCTGGCGGCCCCGCTGACGCACGGCACGGTGCAACGATTGCTGGCCAGAATGAATATTTTTCTGCGCAACGCCCTGGTCATCGAGCGCATGGCAGCGGTGGACACCATCGTGCTCGACAAGACCGGGACGCTGACGACGGCGGATGCGCGTGGCATCCAGTTTCACGGCGCGGAATTGTCGGCCACGGAGGGCGCATGGATTTCCTCGCTGGCGCGGCATTCCACGCATCCGAACTCGATGCGGCTGGCGAAGTCGCTCGGGGCGGCGCAGTTGCCGGTGGCGGGGTTCCAGGAAACGCCCGGCTGCGGCATTGCGGGCGAGATTGACGGGAACAGGATTTTGCTGGGTTCGCAGGCGTGGGTTGCGGGTGGCGCAGGCGAGTTTGGCAGGGGTGGGGACAGCTTGTCCCCACTTACCGAAACCCCGAGTTCGTGGGGACGAGCCGTCCCCACCCCGCCACCTGCCGCCGGCTCGGCGGTGTTCGTGGCCATCAACGGGGTCGTGCGCGGGTCGTTTGCGCTGGAAAACTCCCTGCGGCCGGAAGTGCGGCAATTGATTGAGCGGCTGGGCGGGCGATTCGAACTGGCGCTGTTGAGCGGCGACAACGAACGCGAAGCGGCCCGGTTCGGGGAGATTTTCGGCCGCCGCACGGTGCTGAAATTTAACCAGAGTCCGGCGGACAAATTGCGGTTCATCCAGGAACTCCAGCAGCGCGGCCGCAAGGTGATGATGGTGGGCGACGGTTTGAATGATGCCGGGGCGCTGAAACAGGCGGACGTGGGCGTGGCGGTGGTGGAAGCGGCCGGGGCGTTTTCGCCGGCCAGCGACGTGATTCTGCACGCGGCGGAACTGACGCGCTTGGCGCGCGTCTTGGATTTCTGCCGCGCCGCCACGCGCGTGGTGCGCGCGGGCTTTATCATCTCGGCGCTTTACAATCTGGTGGGCGTGAGCATCGCGGCGGCGGGGCTGTTGCAGCCAATGGTGTGCGCCATCCTCATGCCCATTAGTTCGGCGAGTGTGGTGTTTTTCTCATGCAGCGCCACCACGTGGACCGCCCGGCGCCTGGGGCTATTAATGAAACCTGGGCCGAATTCCGTTGCGGCGGTAGCGCAGGCTTTCCAGCCTGCGGGTTCTGGCGACTTTCCCGTCGCCAGTTCCGGGAACACGGGACGGGAAGCCGAAGCTCGGCCGGCCAGCCCCGTGAACCCGCAGACAGGAATGTCTGCGCTCCATCAACTTGCCCCGCCGACACCGTCATGAAACAGCTCGAACCTCCAGAAATTGACGCGTGGCGCAAACTCGCCGCGTCGCCCACAGTGCGCGAACAGCAAGTGGCCTTCACCTGCGCCACCGGCGTGCCGTTGACGCTCTCGCCCGCCAGCGCCCATGCGCTGGCGGAAGGCACATTTTGCGTGAAAGGCTGCCTCGGCGGGCACAGCGGCGAGGCTTGCCGGCATAAATTGCTGCTGGCGGAAAAGCGCGCGGTCACGGGGCTGGCTCCCGTGCAATACTCCTGCCCTTCCGGCTTGGTGAAAATTCTGGTGCCGGTGTTCATCGCCGGCCGGCACGCGGGCATCTTGCTCGCTGGGCCGATGGCCTTGCACACGCTGGATGCGGCGCGTTTGGAACAGCTCACCCGCCGCCTGGACAAAGCCGGCTTGGGCGGGCGTGCCGAGCAGTTGCAAACCACGTGGCGCTATACGCCACAGCTTTCCCCGGCCAAATGCCAGGCCGCGGAAACGCTGCTGCGGATGTTCGGCAAGTATCTGGAAGAGACCGGCAAACAGTATTTGCAGGAGCACACCGCGCCCAGTTCGCCGCTGCTCAAAAAGATTGAAGCCTTTCTGGCCGGCTGCCAGGACGGGCCGGTATCGCTGAAGCAAGTTGCGGCGAGCGTCAACCTAAGCCCGTGCCATTTTTGCGCCGTGTTCAAGAAGCAGACGGGCGTGACCTTCAGCCGGTATCGGGTGCGGCAACGGCTGGCCAAAGCATGTGAACTGCTGGCCGACCCCGAACGGCGCGTCAGCGACGTGGCATTCGAATCGGGCTTCGAGTCCATCCCCTATTTCAACCGGGCATTCCGGTGGCAGTTTGGCTGTTCGCCGACGGAATATCGGCGCCGGCTGGCCCGCCATAATCCAGGACAAGAAAATCGAAATCCAGGCGTAGCGCAAAACCGGAGGGTCGGGTTCAATAATTGACTTATGAAATGGCACCCGCCTTTCCAAGGCGCGTGATTAAATCATGCATACCACCATCAACCTCAACCCCTTGAAGCGACCATGAGCGTCGTCATCATTTTGATGCTGGCGAGCCTCGCGGTGGGGCTGGTGTTTGTGGGTGCGTTCGTGTGGTCGGTGCGCAGCGGGCAATATGAGGACACGTTGACGCCCTCAATGCGGGTGCTGCTCGACGACACGACGACTACGAACGTACCGCAGACTTCCAAGTCTGCGGTATCGCAGGTTTCCAAACCTGCGGAGCGCGCGGACCAGCGACGCGCTGCCGATTGGGAAATCGGCGATACGGCAGGTTTGGAAACCGGCGGTACACTGCAGTCACCCACTGCACCGTCCGCGACAGCGCTGAAGATTTAAGCTTTAAGAGCAAACACAAACTATGAACATCGAAACATTCAAATATGACAACCGGATCGTGCGCGCGTTTGCGATTGCGACCGTGATTTGGGGCATTGTGGGCATGCTGGTTGGCCTGCTGGCGGCGGTGGAATTGTTTTTCCCCGGCGCGAACCTGAACTTCCAGTTCATCACCTTCGGGCGCATTCGTCCGCTGCATACCAACGCGGTGATCTTCGCCTTCGTGGGCAACGGGATGTTCATGGGCATCTACTACTCGCTGCAGCGGCTGTGCAAGGCGCGCATGTTCAGCGATTTCCTGAGCTGGTTCAACTTCTGGGGCTGGCAACTCATCATCGTGGGCGCGGCGCTGACCCTGCCGCTGGGTTTCACCACCAGCAAGGAATACGCGGAACTGGAATGGCCCATCAAGGTGGCCATCGCCATCGTCTGGATCGCGTTCTCCGTGAACCTGTTTGGCACCATCGTCAAGCGCCGGGAAAAACACATGTACGTGGCCATCTGGTTTTTCATCTCCACGGCCGTCACCATCACGGTGCTGCACGTCGTGAACTCGATGACCATGCCGGCGGGCCTGTTCAAGAGCTACTCCATGTACGCCGGCGTGCAGGACGCGCTGGTGCAATGGTGGTATGGCCACAATGCCGTGGCGTTCTTTCTGACCACGCCGTATCTCGGCTTGATGTATTACTTTTTGCCCAAGGCGGCGGGGCGCCCGATTTTTTCCTACCGGCTTTCGATCATCCACTTCTGGGCGCTGGTGTTTCTTTACATCTGGGCAGGGCCGCACCATCTGCTGTACACGGCGCTGCCCGATTGGGCGCAGTCGCTGGGCATGGTGTTCTCGCTGATGCTGATCGCGCCGTCGTGGGGCGGCATGTTGAACGGCCTGCTCACCTTGCGCGGCGCGTGGGACAAGGTCCGCCAGGATCCGGTGCTGAAATTCATGGTGGCGGCCGTCACCGCCTACGGCATGGCCACGCTGGAAGGGCCGCTGATGTCCATCAAGACGGTGAATTCGCTGTCGCATTACACCGACTGGACGATTGCGCACGTGCATGGCGGCGGGCTGGGCTGGAACGGTTTTCTGACGTTCTCGATGTTGTATTACCTGTTCCCGCGCCTGTACAAAACGCAGCTCTGGTCCACGAAACTGGCCAACTATCATTTCTGGCTCGGCATGCTGGGCATCATTTTCTATGTGGTGCCCATTTACGTCGCCGGCATCACGGAAGGCTTGATGTGGAAGCAGTTCAACAAGGACGGTTTCCTGCAGTATCCGAACTTCCTGGAAAGCATCGTGCAAGTCGTGCCGATGTTCCGGCTGCGCTCGATTGGCGGCACGCTCTACCTGCTGGGCGCGCTGCTGATGGCCTATAATTTGTATCGCACGGCCAAGGCCGGCCAGTTTGAACCGGATACCGAGGCGCAGGCGCCGGCCTTGGAAAAGGCCCCCGAGGCACCGCAGGGCAAGTACTCGTTCCATCGCTTGCTGGAAGGCAAACCGATGTTCTTCACGGTGCTGGCGATTGTGGCGATTCTCGTCGGCGGCATGGTGGAAATCATCCCCATGTTCCTGATCCAGGCCAACGTGCCCACCATCGCCAGTGTGAAACCGTACACGCCGCTGGAGGTGTTGGGCCGCGACTTGTACATCCGCGAGGGCTGCCTGGGCTGCCATTCGCAAATGATCCGGCCGTTCCGTTCCGAGACCGAACGCTACGGCGATTACTCCAAGGCCGGCGAATACGTCTATGACCATCCGTTTCTATGGGGTTCCGAGCGCAAAGGACCCGACCTCGCGCGCGAGGGCGGACGTTATCCCGATGCCTGGCATTTCAACCACATGGACGATCCGCGCGCGACTTCGCCCGGCTCCATCATGCCGCGATATTCGTGGCTGCTGACGCAAAAACTGGATCGGGAATCGCTGCCCGCCCGGCTCGCCGCACTGCGCCGGGTCGGCGTGCCCTATCCGGCCGGGTTTGAAAATGGCCCCGCGCAGAAAGACCTCGACGCGCAGGCGGCGAAAGTGGTGGCCAACCTCAAGAGCGGCTCGGTCACCTGCGACCCGGACAAGGAAATTGTGGCGCTGATCGCGTATCTGCAACGGCTGGGCACGGACATCAAGTCCGCCCCCGTCACCACTGCGGCCAAATAATCAACCGGAGAAACATTATGGAAGAAAAAATCATTGGCAGCATGAACGGCGTCGGCATTTATGGAGTGATTTCCATTTGCATCTTCGTCGCCTTTTTCACGGGCATGCTCGTGTGGGCCTTCACCAAAAAGGCCAGCTATCTGGACAAAATGGGCCGCCTGCCACTCGACAGCGACGAAAAAGATTCCAACGACCAACCTCAAGCTTGAACCAATATGAGCAACGATCCCAAAGAGCCTCTGCTGCTGGACCACGATTACGACGGCATCCAGGAACTCGATAACAACCTGCCGCGCTGGTGGGTGTGGCTGTTTTACATCACCATCATCTTTTCGGCGGTGTATCTGATCTATTACCACGTCGCCAAGGCCGGAGCCTTGCAGGCGGACGAATACAAAATGGAGATGAAGGCGGGCGACGCGCTCAAGGGCGCGGCGATGAGCCATTTCGAGGCCAACATTCCCACGCTCACGCCGTCCACCGACCCGGCGGTGATTCAGAACGGGAGTCAGGTCTATGCGAAGTTCTGCGCGCCGTGCCATCGGAACGACGGCGGCGGGTTGGTGGGCCCCAACCTCACGGACAACTACTGGATTCACGGCAGCAATTACGTGGATACCGTGAAAGTCATCTGGGATGGCGTGCCCGCCAAAGGCATGCTCACATGGAAGACGGTTTTGAATTCGGATCAGATCCAGTCCGTGGCCAGCTACATCTATACGCTGCGCGGCGCGAAACTGGCCACGCCCGGCAAGCCGCCGGAAAATCAGCAGCCGGCACAGCCGGCCGGGCCGAGCCAATTCGAGTAGCTGTTGTGCGTGGGAATTGCCCATGAATCCCAGGATCTGCAACCGCCGGAGCGCCGGTCTGCGACCGGCTTTGTGCGTTCGGTTTCAAAG
>Ga0364873_10509_pt1 | contig 17878 bp, 10 predicted proteins | sample ExccelAu500001D3_2_FD_206928 | JGI IMG/M metagenome (GOLD analysis project Ga0364873, IMG submission 206928) | Enriched cells from Trout Bog Lake Hypolimnion, Wisconsin, USA - BchlTB.Aug07.5000.01.D3 | ecosystem: Environmental > Aquatic > Freshwater > Lake > Hypolimnion/Profundal zone | place... | reverse complement strand
GAGTGGTTCAATTCCCACCACCTCGTACTCGGTTCCGCACTCTTCGCAGGCGACCACATCGCCTTCTTCAACTTCATCTAATTCGACGTCTAGATCATTTTCGCATTCCGGGCAGCTGGGCATGGCGGCCTCCTCTCTCTTTTCGGGCATGCGCGTTCGGGGTCACGGCTTGTCACAGTGCAACATCGCTAGTTTTAGGGAGAACCCTGCCTTCGGTCAAGGGGCTCTCTCGCTGTCCGTCCCGAGCCTCCCATCCTGGGAACAAGGGGCAAGCGCGCCTTGGTTTCACTGTCTTGATCTGATTCGACGATTTGTCCTTGATTTGGTTTAACACATTCGCCCTGCTCTGATCTGCCCGGCAGCGACCATGACACCGGACTGCCAAAACGTTTACCCTGAGAGCAGCGATGCCAAGAATCGGCTCCAGCTCGTTTTCCTTCCCCGACTTCAGAGGAGCCACGCGCACACTGGTCTTCGTCAACCTGGCCACTTTCTTTGCATTTCTGCTCGCGCAATTGCTCTCAGCCGATTCGGCCCTTCGCTTCTTCGGCCTGCTTGCCTTTGATCCCGCCGACTTCCTTCATGGCTATCTCTGGCAGCCGCTTACCTACAGCTTCGTCCACGCCGGCCTGCTCGGCACGCTTTTTGAACTTCTTTCTCTCTGGTTCCTGGCCGGGTTCCTTGAGCAGATGCACAGCTCCAGCTGGGTCAACGGCCTATATGCCGTCTCCGTGCTGGGAACCGCCGCCGCCGCGCTGGTCATCTACGCCCTGAGCGGCCCTCTGGCCTACGCCGTTGTCCCGGTGGTCATGTTTGGCTGCTTCGGCGGCATCTTCGGCCTGCTGGTCGCCATCGGCACGCTCTACGGCGACACGGAATTCCTTCTGTTCTTCACCATCGGCATCAAGGCCCGCTACATGGCCATCATTTACGGCCTCATAGCCATCGCCATGCTCTTCAGCCAGCAGCGGATGTACGCCTTTGCCCAACTGGGCGGAGCGCTTGCCGGCTGGCTCTACGCGCAAATGGCGCCACGCCGTGGCATCTCCTTCCTGCTAAGCGAGCGCTGGTACGGCCTGCGCAACAGCTACTACCGGTATAAGCGCCGCCGCGCCGCCCGCAAGTTTCAGGTCTACATGAACAAGCAGGGCCGCAGCGTGCGCTTTGACGGCAATGGCCGCAAAATCGACGACGATTCCGACGACAAGACACGCTGGAACTGAGGGACTTTCCGCTGGCCCGCCTCCCTAGCCGGTTCCCGGCTCCCGACATGCCCGCAGCCACCCATCACCCAGAGTCCGGCAGAGTAAAATTTCATTGAAATGTCCATCAAGATAGCTTTCCTCTTTCCGGGGCAGGGCTCGCAGGCCGTTGGCATGGGCCGCGAACTGGCCGAGCGTTTTCCCGTCGCCGCACAAACCTTTGCCGAGGCCGACGAAGCCCTCGGTTTCCCGCTCTCCAGGCTCTGTTTTGAAGGCCCTGAAGACGGTCTGCGGCTCACGGAGAACACTCAGCCCGCGATCATGACGGTAAGCGTGGCTGCTGCGCGCGTGCTGGCCGAGCAAGGCATTGCGCCCGCTCTGGCAGCCGGTCATTCGCTTGGCGAGTGGTCGGCCCACGTCACCGCCGGGACGTTCAGTTTTACTGATGCGGTCCGTTCAGTGAAGGCCCGCGGCCGCGCCATGCAGCTCGCCGTCCCGGCCGGACAGGGCGCCATGGCCGCCATCCTTTCGCTCGACCCCACACTGGTGGCCGAAGCCTGCCAGGAAGCCGCCGCCGAAACCGGCCTTACCGTGCAGGCAGCCAACCTCAACTCGCCCGGCCAGACGGTCATCTCCGGCGCATTGGCTGCGGTGGAGAAAGCCTCGGCGCTCGCCAAGGCCAAAGGCGCCCGCCGCGCCGTCATGCTCCCAGTCAGCGCACCCTTCCATTGCGCGCTGATGCAGCCAGCGCAGGAGGAAATAGCCCGCGTCCTCGCCGCGCTCACCCTCGCCGATCCGCGCATCCCCGTGGCAGCCAACGTAACCGGTGGCCTCGTCACCACCGCCGCGGCCGCCAGCGATGCGCTCATCCACCAGGTAACGGGAGCGGTAAAGTGGGTGGACTGCGTAAACGCGCTCAAGCAGGCTGGCGCCAATCTCTTTATTGAAGTCGGCCCCGGCAAGGTGCTCTGCGGATTGCTCAGGCAGATCGATTCCGAGCTCAAATCGCTGAATGTGGAAGATGCCGCCAGCCTGGAGAAAACCCTGGCGGAGCTGCGCTCCTGACACCGCGCCTGAACTGCTGCCTCAATCGGACCGATGCTCAGACAGCAAGCAACCGCTGGAAAAACGCCTGCAGGTCCATGTAGTTCCAGGCATCGATAATCTGGCTTCCATCCGTCACAATGAAGGATGCGCCGCTGATCGCGCCCGCCTTGCCTGTCGCCTTGAAGCCAAGATGATCGCCCGTATGCGTCATCGTCGCCTTCCATCGAATCGCCGCCCGATCCCCCTCGATCACAATGTCCTCAACTTCCATGTGCAGATCAGGGAAAGCACCACAGAAGGTCCGATGAACTGTCTTGAAACCTTCAGGGCCCACAAGGTAACCTTCCGGGTCGGGAAACCCATAGGCTTTGCCTTGCGGGTGAAACAGCCGATCAATCGCTGCATCGCTTTTCTGGTTCCACACCTGCTCAAACCAGTCATTGATCAGCCCTTTGGTCGCATTCGACATGGCGCCAAGAGTAGCGGAAATGCGGTCGTCAAGCAAGACAATTTCTCAAGAAAAGAAGGCCTGCGCTTATCCGCAGACCTTCTATTGCATCTCAAATTTCGACTGACACCGCGGCCCTCAGAGCGGCCGGACGGCTGTCAGGTTTCCAATCAGAAAAGACTCTACGGGCCCAGGTACAGTTCCTCGCCCGGCGGCGAGAAGTCCAGCGTGTGCGTTTTCGGATCGTAGGTCAGGTTCAGCGCGCCGCTCTTGCGCCCGTTGATGAGCACTGCCACCAGCAACACATTGCCGTAGACACGCGCTGCCGCAATCTTGTGGCTTTGGATCACGCCATATTCGTTGTCGGGGCTGGTCCGGCTCCAGTCCTGTTGGAAGCGCGAAAAAGGATACGCGCCGCCCTGAGCCGGGTGCTGCTGCCAGTCCTTGTCGTGCTGCCAGATGCCGTATGCCTTGGGCAGATCGTTCTGCTCCACAGCGTCGAGGAAGTTGTTCACCGCCATTCGGCCCAACATGTGCGCGTTCCAGTTCCATGGCCAGTCCACCGGCCTGCCGGCCACCAGCCACCACGACACAAGCAGAGCAAACACCAGTCCCGCCGCGCCGTAGAAAACCACCCGATTGCGGCGTTCCTTCACTTCGTCAAACTTTGGAGCATCCAGCAGTGTCATGGAAGGTCTTCCTCAATGTAAGAATACGGCGAAAAAGCAGGGATCAGGGGTCAGAGATCAGTGATCAGTCCGGAAAAACCGGCACTCCCTCTTAGACACCGCAGCAAGAATTTGAGTTCCCTGTCTGGCGCGGGCCGGAATCTGATCCCCGACCCCTGATCTCTGATCCCTGCTTCTATTCCCTGCTGTAAACGTTCTTGCTCTTCTCCTCATATCGTTCCAGCCCTAGCTCAATCAGCCTCGTCATCAGGCTCGTGTAATCAACCCCAGTGGCCTCCCAAAGCTTGGGATACATGCTGATGCGCGTAAAGCCGGGCATGGTGTTCACTTCATTCAGATAGATCCGCCGCTTGCCGTCCGGCTCCATCAGGAAATCCACGCGCGCCAGCCCCGACAAATCGCAGGCGCGAAATGCCGCCACGGCCATCGCGCGAATCTGCCTCGCCTCGGCGCGCGTAAGTTTGGCGGGGATCACCGGCACTGAGCCCTCGGAGAGGTACTTTGCTTCGTAGTCGTAGAACTCTTTGCCGGGAATGATCTCGCCCACCACGCTGGCTTCAGGCAGGTCGTTGCCGAGTACGGCCACCTCGAGCTCACGCGCTCTCGCCTTCTTTCCCCCGACTCCTTGCTCCACCACCAGCTTGCGGTCGTAGCGCGCCGCCAGATCGAGCGCCGGCCCCAGTTCCTTGCGGTCGTGCACCTTGCTGATGCCCACGGACGAGCCCAGGTTCGCCGGCTTCACAAAGAGCGGATATTTCAACGCCTTCTCCACAAGCGCCACGGCCTTGCGCGGCGACTTTTCCCAGTCCGCCCTCAAGAGCGTCACGTGTCTCACCTGCGGCAGCCCAGCCTGAGCAAACAGCCGCTTCATCACATCCTTGTCCATCCCGGCAGAAGAGCCCAGCACCCCCGAGCCCACGTAGGCAATCCCGGCAAGCTCAAGCAGCCCCTGAATGGTCCCATCCTCGCCAAAGGTCCCATGCAGAACAGGAAACACCACGTCAAGGCCTTTGCCCTCAGGACCCTGGGAACCGGGCATGGGCGCCATCAGCGTGGGAATGCCTTGCTCGAGCAGTTTTGCCCCCGGCGTGGTCTCCGGGTCTCCCGCGCGCAAACGCGCGGTCACCGGACCGCCATTGCCCTCGAGTAGGTTGTTTGAATCCGTCGCCGTAAGCCAGCGGCCTTCTTTGGTGATCCCGATCGGCACCACCTCGAACTTCTCCCGATCGATGAACTTAAGCACGGACGCGGCCGACAGCAGCGAGACTTCATGCTCGCCGCTGCGCCCGCCAAAAAGGATCCCTACGCGCAGTTTCTTTGCCATTTCCCTCTTCAATCGACCTTGCGGATCGTGTGGCTCGCAACCCTTCCAGTGTAGAACCCTTTTGCACCCCCCACTTCCCACTTCCAGGGTCACGAATTTGGTACCATTTTTTGCACCTGCCTTGGCGTGCTTTTGATCGAGTAAACGCTTACGATGTGACCGAACTCACTCCAAGGGAGCGAGTTACGGCCCAAAAGTGTTATTTAAACAAATTTCCTGAAGCGTAAGATTGGGCCATGCAAGAACACGACGAATTTGCCCCCTGCGATAGACTCGCCAAGTCCAACTTCGCCCGCGTTTCTGATGTTCCGGATCATATCGAAATCGACACTCAGTAGACGGGCAAGAAAGCACCTGCCCCCGGACCGTTTCAGATGAAGAAAGTATTCGTATTGGTCGCTATCGCCCTGGGAAATTTTTCCCCCGCCAGGGCGAACACCCCCGCTCCGCTTACTTCGGTACGCGCTGTCACTGCTCTCTCCACGGCCCAGGCCAGCCAGGGGCTTCCCGTAGAATTTCAGGCCACCGTCACCTTTTTCCGCGGGTACCAGAAGAATCTCTTCGTCCAGGACGGCAAGGCCGGCACCTACGTCAAAGCCACCACGGACCTGAGCTTGGTTCCCGGCGACCGCGTCTTGGTGAAAGGAATCACGCGGGCCAATTTCGGTCCCGATGTGGTCAGCAGCGACATCACCTTGCTTGGCCACGGTGCGCTGCCCAAGCCCGTTCCGGCCACATTCGATGGGCTGATCCAGAACCATTTTGATTCGGTCATGGTCACCACGCGCGGCATCGTGCAGTCAGCCACCTTGGATCCGCCTTCGTCAAATCACCCTCACGGCACAACTCTCAGAGTCCTCCTAGACGGAGGGTATGTCGATGCGATCGTCGATAGCGACGATCCTCACGCGCTGGATGAGCTATTGGATTCCGAAGTCCAGATCACTGGGGTTGCCGGCGCTAAGCTCGACGGCAAACGCCAGCTCACCGGAATTGTCCTCCATGTGAACGGTCTCGCGGATATCAAGATCCTCAAGCCTGCCCGCGTCAGTCCTTTTGCGCTTCCCATCACGCCCATGGACCAGGTCCTCAGCGTCTATCACATCGTGAATCTCACCAGGAGAGTCCGGGTCAACGGCATCGTCACTTTCTATCAGCCAGGCTCGGCGCTGGTCTTGCAGAGCGGTGATCAGAGCATTTGGATCAAGACCGACAGCAATCTTCCGATGAAACTCGGCGACCTCGCCGATGCCACCGGCTTCCCTGCCGTCAGCAACGGTACCCTCATGCTTTATGGAAGCGCGATTCAGGATACTGGAATTCAGGAGCCCGTCGAAGCCCGAACGGCTACCTACCAGCAGCTCGCGTCCAGCCAGCACATCTTTGACCTCGTCTCCATTGAAGGCAAGGTCGCCATGAAGGCCAGCGAATCCACTCAGGACGAGTATGTCCTTGTCGCAGACGGCCGCTCGTTTTCAGCCGTCTTCCCCAAGGCGAGCGGGTCCGGCGTTGCTGCACTCATGGAGTCGGTTCCCATCGGCGCCGTAGTGCGCGTCACCGGCATCTGCGCCATGGATAACGCCAATCCATTCGGCCACGACGTCCCTTTCAACATCCTCATGCGCGCGCCGGCCGACTTGACTGTCATCAGCGAGCCTTCGTGGATGACGGTTCGCAATCTCGGCATCCTCGTCATCCTTCTCCTGGTAGGCATGTTGATGGTGGGCGCCAGGGCGCTGTACAACGGTCGTAAAATGCGCGCCCATGTGGCTGCTCTCGGTTACATCGGAAATCGGCGAGCGCGGATCCTTGAAGACATCAACAACGCACGTCCGCTTGCGGGAATTCTTGAATCCATTACTGAGCTGGCCTCAGTCAGTCTGAAGGGCGCGGCTTGCTGGTGCCAAATCGCGGATGGAGCCAAGCTCGGCAACTGTCCCTCGCAGCCGGATGCCTCGGGCTTGCGCATCGTCGACCAGGTCATCGCCGCACATTCAGGTCCGGCCCTGGGCACCATCCACGCCGCCTTTGACGCCCGCACAAAACCTCATCACGACGAGGGCAAGGCGCTGGCAAGCGTGGCGGAACTGGCCACCCTCGCCATTGAAACCCGCCGGCTGCATGCGGATCTGGTCCGTCGCTCCGAGTTCGACTTGCTAACCGACGTCCAGAACCGCTTCTCGTTTGAAAAGCATCTCGACTGGCTCATCAACGAAGCGCGGAATACTGCCGGCATCTTCGGTGTCATCTACATTGACCTTGACGACTTCAAGAGCGTAAACGACGTATACGGCCACCAGGTTGGCGATTTCTATCTCCAGCAGGTCACCACCCGCATGAAGCGCCAGCTGCGCCCCGGCGACATGCTCGCCCGCCTTGGCGGCGACGAATTTGGCGTCCTGGTTCCCGCTGCCCGGCACCGCGCCGACGTGGAAGAAGTCGCCGAGCGGCTTGAGTCGAGTTTCACAGAGCCCTTTGTCGTGCAGGGCTGTGTTTTGCGTGGCTCGGCCAGCGTCGGCATAGCCGTTTACCCTGAGGACGCTGTCAGCGGCGATGCCCTCGTCACCATCGCCGATTCGGCCATGTACACAACCAAACACTCTCAGAAAAGCGCTGCCCGGCTTTAAACGGCCTTGAGCCCGCGAACGGAGAGAGGACCAGTGCGGACAGTACCAGACTCTGCGCCACACTGTGCTTGACGCAAGTAAAAGGCCCGGCTTGCGCCAGGCCTTCCCTGTTGAGTTCCTTCGATCGAAGCGTTGCCTGGAGATCTCAGCCTTACTCGGCTGCCATCTCTTCGGCCTCGCCTTCCTGACGCATCAGTTCCAGTTCGCGCTCGGCGGCTTCGATCTCCGCCGTCACTTCCTGCTGCACGCGCGCTGCCGCTTCTTCAAGCTCCGGACTGAGCTGCACGTTGCGGTAGTACTCCAGGCCCGTGCCCGCGGGGATCAAGCGTCCCACGATCACGTTCTCCTTCAGTCCGCGCAGGTTGTCAATCGCGCCGTTGATGCTGGCTTCGGTCAACACACGCGTTGTCTCCTGGAAGCTGGCGGCCGAGATAAAGCTGTCGGTCGAGAGCGACGCCTTGGTAATGCCCAGCAGCAGCGGACGCCCGATGGCCGGACGGCCTCCTGCATTGAGCACGCGCTCGTTCTCCTCGCGGAAGCGGAAACGGTCCACCTGCTGCTCGAGCAGGAAGCTGGTGTCGCCCACTTCGTCGATTCGCACCCAGCGCAGCATCTGGCGCACAATCACTTCGATGTGCTTGTCGCTGATGGCCACGCCCTGCAACCGGTAGACTTCCTGGATTTCGTTCACCAGGTAAGACTGCAGTTCCTTCTCGCCCAGCACGGCAAGAATGTCGTGCGGGTTCAGCGGACCATCCATCAGCGGATCGCCTGCACGCAGACGCTCGCCTTCCTGGACGTTAACGTGGATACCGCGCGGCACCGAGTATTCCTTCTCATCGCCGTTGTCGGCCGTCACGTAGATCTTGCGCTGGCCTTTGCTCACTTCGCCAAAGCGGACAACACCATCGATCTCGCTGATGATGGCCGTCTCGCGCGGCTTGCGGGCTTCGAACAATTCCACAACGCGGGGCAGACCGCCGGTGATGTCCTTGGTGCGCGTCGACTCCTTGGGAATCTTCGCCAGCACATCGCCCGGACCCACTTCGTCGCCGTCCTGGATCATGAGGTGAGCGCCGCGGGGCAGCAGATAACGCTTGTGCGCCTTGGCGTTCTTTACCATGAAGGCAGGCTGACGCTTTTCGTCGGGCGAGTCGGCAACCACCCAACGCGAGAGGCCGGTCACTTCATCGACTTCTTCGTTGAGCGTGATGCCTTCCTGCAGATCCTTGAACTGCACCGTGCCGCCGATCTCAGTAAGAATCGCGTACGTGTACGGATCCCACTCAGCGAGCAGCTGGCCAAGCTTTACGTGCTCGCCATCCTTCACGCGAAGGCGCGCGCCATACACAACCTGGTAGCGCTCCTTTTCACGGCCACGCTCGTCCTGAATCGCCACCGAACCGGAGCGGTTCATTGCCACCAGCGTGCCGTCTTTGCTCTCAACGTAGTTCAGATTGATAAAGCGAACAAAGCCGTTGTTCTTCGCATCCAGGCGCGACTTGTCCTGCACGCGGCTGGCCGTGCCACCCACGTGGAAGGTACGCATCGTCAACTGCGTTCCCGGCTCGCCGATGGACTGGGCTGCGATCACGCCGCAGGTCTCGCCGAGTTCAACCATGCGGCCGGAGCCGAGATTGCGCCCATAGCACAGCGCGCAAACGCCGCGCCGCGACTCGCAGGTGAGTACCGAGCGGATCTTGACCCGCTCAACGCCCGCACCCTGGATCGCCGAGGCGATGTCTTCGTCGATACCCTGGTTCACATCCACCACGATGTTGCCGTCGTAGTCCTTGATGCGTTCGAGAGACACGCGGCCGATAATACGATCGCGCAGCTCTTCGATGATTTCGCCGGACTCGACAATCGAGCCCACGTAAATGCCTTCCACCGTGCCGCAGTCGTACTCGGTCACGATGACATCCTGCGCCACATCAACCAGGCGACGCGTCAGGTAGCCCGAGTCGGCGGTCTTCAGTGCCGTGTCGGCCAGGCCCTTGCGCGCTCCGTGCGTCGAAATAAAGTACTCGAGCACAGTCAGCCCTTCGCGGAAGTTCGCCGTGATGGGCGTCTCAATAACTTCGCCCGAAGGCTTGGCCATCAAACCGCGCATACCGGAGAGCTGGCGAATCTGCTGCTTCGAACCGCGGGCGCCGGAGTCGGCCATGATGTAAATCGGGTTCATCGCGCCTTCGTCGTCCGCGCGCTTCATGTTCCCGAACATCTCGTCGGCCACCTGATCCGTAACCGCAGACCACATCTGGATGACCTTGTTCGAACGCTCGCCGTTGGTGATGGCGCCGTCCATGTACTGCTTCTGAACTTCGATCACCTTCTTGTCGGCAGCGTCGACCGTGGTGTACTTGCTGTCCGGGATGACCATGTCGTCCAGGCCTACTGAAAGCCCGGATTTGGTCGCGTACGTGAAGCCCAGAGACTTGATCCGGTCCAGCATGCCCACCGTCACCTCGAGCCCGAGGTTCTGGTTGCAATAGTTCACCAGCTGGCCGATGCCCTTCTTCTTCAGCAGGCCATTCACATAAGGCATGCCCGGCGGCAGCGAGTCGTTCAGAATCACGCGGCCCACCGTGGTGGAGATGTACTGCTTGTCGAAGTCCACCGGCTCAGTGTGCGTCAAATCCTGGTCGTCGTAGGCGGTCGTCATGTCCAGCACCTGTCCTGTGTAGCGCAGGCGAATCGGCGACAGTGTTTCCACTTCACCGGCTTCGAGCGCCATCAGGATCTCTTCCGTGTTGGCAAAAACGCGTCCTTCTCCCTTGCCGCCCTTCTTGGCCTTGGTCAGGTAGTAGAGGCCAAGCACCATGTCCTGCGTGGGCACGGTGATTGGGTGGCCAGAGGCCGGCGACAGAATATTGTGCGAGGCCAGCATCAGAACGCTGGCTTCAATCTGCGCTTCGGGCGACAGCGGAATGTGCACCGCCATCTGGTCGCCGTCAAAGTCAGCGTTGAAGGCCGTGCAAACCAGCGGATGAATCTTGATGGCCTTGCCTTCCACCAGCACCGGCTCAAAGGCCTGAATGCCCAGGCGGTGAAGCGTTGGGGCGCGGTTCAACAGCACCGGGTGGTCCTTGATCACTTCTTCAAGGATGTCCCACACCACCGGCTCCTGCATCTCCACCATTTCCTTGGCCTGCTTGATGGTCGTGCACTGGCCGGTCTGCTCCAGACGGTGATAGATGAAGGGCTTGAACAGCTCGAGCGCCATCTTCTTCGGCAGACCGCACTGGTGCAGCTTCAATTCTGGACCTACCACGATGACCGAACGGCCCGAGTAGTCCACGCGCTTGCCCAGAAGGTTCTGACGGAAACGGCCCTGCTTGCCCTTGAGCGTATCGCTCAGTGACTTCAACGGGCGGTTGTTGGCGCCACGCAGCACGCGGCCACGGCGGCCGTTATCGAACAGCGCGTCCACTGCTTCCTGCAGCATGCGCTTTTCGTTGCGCACAATCACTTCAGGCGCGTGCAGGTCCATCAGCTTCTTCAACCGGTTGTTGCGGTTGATCACGCGGCGATAGAGATCGTTCAAATCGGAAGTCGCAAAACGGCCGCCATCCAGCGGCACCAGCGGGCGCAACTCTGGAGGGATGACCGGCAGCACATCCAGAATCATCCACTGCGGCTTGTTCGAACTCTTGCGGAAGGCCTCGACAACTTTCAGGCGCTTTGCGTACTTGATCTTCTTCTGCGCCGAGGTCTCGGTCTTCATGCGCTCGCGCAGCTCGATGCCCAGCTCGTCAATCTGCACGCGCTTGAGCAATTCCTTGATGGCTTCTGCTCCCATCATGGCCTTGAAGCCCGAGGGACGGAACTGCTGATCGAGTTCGCGGAACTTGGTTTCGTCCTTGATGATCTCGCGTTCCTTCACAGGCGCGTCGCCCGGATCGACCACGACATAGGACTCAAAGTAGAGAATGCTCTCCAGGTCGCGGAGAGAGATGTCCAGCAGGTGACCGATACGCGAAGGCAGGCCTTTGAAGAACCAGACATGGGAGCACGGCGACGCCAGCTCGATGTGGCCCATGCGCTCGCGGCGCACCTTGCTCACCGTCACCTCGACGCCGCACTTGTCGCAGATCACGCCGCGGTGCTTCATGCGCTTGTACTTGCCGCACAGGCACTCCCAGTCCGTTACCGGCCCAAAGATGCGGGCGCAGAACAGGCCGTCACGCTCCGGCTTGAAGGTGCGGTAGTTGATCGTCTCCGGCTTGGTGACTTCACCGTGCGACCAGCTCCGGATCTTTTCCGGGGAGGCCAGCATGATGCGGATTGCGTCGAAATCGGTGATGGGACCAGATAGCTCAAACGGGTTCGAACGGAACAAGGCGACCCTCCTTGGCGGGCCTTTTTGGCACTCGCCGCGGTAACTCCCGGGATTCTTTTTCGGGTTCTTCCTTCCCGGGAAGCGGTGTTTGCCGCTCTCAAAGAAGAACCCTAACAACAACTGAAATCTGGGTGCCCCACCATCGCCGCGTTTATGTTTTTGCGGCTGGGTGGGATACCACGTGCCTTACTTAGTCGGCAACCGCCGCCACTTCCGGCGCCGGGAGTTTCTTGATCAGGTCCGCGCGCTTGATCAGCTCCACGTCAAGGCAGAGCGACTGCAGCTCGCGAATCAACACGTTGAACGACTCGGGCACGCCCGGCTCAATTGCCGCCTCGCCCTTCACGATCGCCTCATAGATCTTGGTGCGGCCGTATACGTCGTCCGACTTCGCCGTCAGCAATTCCTGCAGGATGTAAGCCGCGCCATATGCCTCGAGCGCCCACACTTCCATCTCGCCGAAACGCTGTCCGCCGAACTGCGCCTTGCCGCCGAGCGGCTGTTGCGTAATCAGCGAGTACGGTCCAATCGAACGCGCGTGGATCTTGTCGTCCACCAGGTGCGACAGCTTGAGCATGTAGATGTAGCCCACCGTGACGGGCTGCTCGAACTGATCGCCCGTCATGCCGTCGAACAACGCAGTCTTGCCGGAGGAAGGCAGACCGGCCGAAGCGAGCAGTGCCTTGATCTCGCTCTCCTGCGCGCCGTCGAACACCGCGGTTCCGAACCAGATGCCGCGCTTCATGCCGGCGCCGACGCGCAAAAGCATCTCGTCGTCCAGTTCCAGCAGTTGGCGGAGCGTTGCCGTTCCTGCGAACTCCTTCTTCATCAGTTCGCGCGTGGCTTCCACGTCGCTATTGGCCTTGATCAGAGCCGCGATCTTGGCGCCGAGTGCGTGCGCGGCCCAACCAAGGTGCGTCTCAAGAATCTGACCCACGTTCATACGTGAAGGCACACCAAGCGGATTCAGCACAATCTCCACCGGCGTTCCATCGGGCAGATACGGCATGTCTTCCTCGGGAAGAATGCGCGCGATCACGCCCTTGTTGCCGTGACGGCCTGCCATCTTGTCGCCAACACTCAGCTTGCGCTTCATGGCGACATACACCTTCACCAGCTTGATCACGCCCGGAGGCAATTCGTCGCCCTTCTGCAGCTTGGCCACCTTTTCGTTGGTGATCTTGCGCAGCACTTCGATTTGGCGCGACGTCATCTCCTCGATCTCGTCGATCTGCTCATTGACCCGCGGATCCTTGTCGTTATAGCGGATGCGCTTCAGATTCTTCGTCGAGATACGCTCGATCGTGTCGCGGTCAAGAAGCGCACCCTTCACCAGCAGGCGCTTGTTGGTCCGCTCGTCGTGCAAATCGGCCAGCACTTCCTTGCCGCCCAGGATTGCTTCCAGACGCTTCAGGCGCTCGTCGGTCAGAATGCGGATTTCGTCGCCAAGGTTCTTTTCGAGCTTGGCCACGTACTCGCCTTCAATCAGCTTGGCGCGCTCGTCCTTCTCCTGGCCCTTGCGGCTGAAGATGCGCACGTCCACCACCGTGCCCTCGATGCCCGGAGGGCAGGTCAGCGATGCATCGCGCACGTCGCCGGCCTTTTCGCCGAAGATGGCCCTGAGCAGCTTTTCTTCCGGAGTGAGCTGCGTTTCGCCCTTCGGCGTCACTTTGCCCACCAGGATGTCGCCGTGCTTCATTTGGGCGCCGATGCGGATCACGCCGCTCTCGTCCAGGTCGCGCAGCGCGTGCTCGCTCACGTTGGGAATGTCGCGCGTAATCTCTTCCGGCCCCAGCTTCGTGTCGCGCGCCTCGATCTCGAATTCTTCAATGTGCACGCTGGTGTAGTAGTCCTCGCGCACAAGCTTTTCCGAAATCAAAATCGCGTCTTCGAAGTTGTAGCCGCGCCATGGCATAAAGGCCACCAGCACATTGCGCCCCAGCGCCAGCTCGCCCTGCTCCGTGCAAGGTCCGTCGGCGATGACCTGCCCCTTGATCACGCGGTCGCCCTCGCGGACAACCGGCTTCTGGTTGATGCAGGTGTTCTGGTTCGAACGCTTGAACTTGATCAGCTGGTAGATGTCAGAACCCACCTCACGCGACAGCTGCGTGGGATGGTGCTCGCCCTCGACGCGCACAATAATGCGCTCCGAGTCCACCGAGTCCACAATGCCGTTGCGCTTGGCCAGGATCACGGCGCCGGAGTCGCGTGCCGTCACACCTTCCATGCCCGTGCCCACCAGCGGTGCCTCGGCCACCAGCAAAGGAACTGACTGCCTCTGCATGTTGGCGCCCATCAGCGCGCGGTTGGCGTCGTCATGCTCGAGGAACGGCACCAGCGATGCAGCCACTGAAACCAGCTGCTTCGGGCTGACGTCGATGTAGTCCACCTCGGTGCGATTCACCAGCACAAAGTTCCCCTGACGGCGCGCATTCACCAGGTCCTCGGTGATTTCGCCCTTGTCGTTGAACTCGATGTTGGCCTGCGCAATGGTGTGCTTGTCCTCTTCCCACGCCGACAGGTAAAAGCTGAACGGAATTTGGTCGATTCCCCGCTTGCCCGCCTTCTTCAGGCTGGCGTTCAGGCGCGCGGCTTCTTCCTTCTCAATGTGATCGCCCACGCGCAGTCCGCTTTCGCCGGCGTTGACGATTTCAACGAAATCGAGAATGCGCGAGTCCTTCACCTTGCGGTAAGGCGACTCGATAAAGCCATATTCATTGATGCGCGCAAAGCAGCTGAGCGAGCTGATCAGTCCGATGTTCGGACCTTCCGGCGTCTCAATCGGGCAGATGCGTCCATAGTGCGTCGGGTGCACGTCGCGAACTTCGAAACCCGCGCGCTCTCTCGACAAGCCGCCCGGTCCAAGTGCTGAGAGACGACGCTTGTGCGTGATCTCCGACAGCGGATTGGTCTGGTCCATGAACTGCGACAGCTGGCTCGATCCGAAGAACTCGCGGATCGCGGCCATTACCGGCTTGGCGTTGATCAGGTCGTGCGGCATCGCCGTCGAAAGCTCCTGATACACGCTCATCTTTTCCTTGATGGCGCGCTCCATGCGCACCAGTCCGATGCGGAACTGGTTCTCCATCAATTCGCCGACTGCTCTCACGCGGCGGTTGCCCAGGTGATCGATGTCGTCCACCATGCCGATGTTCTTGCGCAGCTTCAGCAGGTAGCGGATGGTCGCGTAGAAATCCTCGGGCGTCAGCGTGCGATGGTCCAGTCCGCTGGCATCCTGGCTCTCATACAGCTTGATGTTGAACTTAAGCCTGCCCACGCGCGAAAAATCGTACTTGCGGGCGTCGAAGAACATGCCTTCGAACAGCGCCGTCGCCGTGTCCAGCGTCGGCGGGTCGCCCGGCCGCAGCTTGCGGTAGATTTCGATCAGCGCCTCTTCCGGCTTGTGCACTGAGTCGCGCTTCAGCGTGTTGGTAATGATGTTGCCCACGTCGTCGCGATCCGGGAAGAAGACCTCAAAGCTGGCCGCGCCGCTCGACAGCACCTTGTGCAGGCGATCGGCCGTCAACTCAACGTTGGCCTCAGCCACAACTTCGCCGGTGTTCAGATCCACCACGTCAGACGCTGTAAGTGCGCCGTCCAGCTCCGCCGCTTCCACTTCAATCTTCCCGATCGCGGCCGCGCGGATGGCCTTCAGCGTGTGCGCCGTAATCTTGCGGCCCGAGTGCGCAATCTCTTCGCCGTTGTGCAGCACCGCATGCGCGGGCTTGGCGCCCACCAGGTGAGTGCCGACCTTCGCATCCTGCCCAACCGCCCAGTGCAGCTTGCCATCGGCAATGTGAATCCGGTCCACGGTGTAGAAGGTCTTCAAAATCTCTTCGTCCGAACGCAGCCCGAGAGCGCGCAGGAAGATGGTGCCGAGGAACTTGCGCTTGCGATCGATACGCACATACAGCGTGTTCTTCTGGTCGTATTCAAACTCCACCCACGATCCGCGATACGGAATGATCTTGCCCAGGAAGTAGGTGCGGTTGTTGGCCGTTTCGAAAAAGACGCCAGGCGAGCGATGCAACTGCGAAACGATCACGCGCTCCGTGCCGTTCACAATAAAGGTGCCGTTCGGCGTCATCAGCGGAATATCGCCGAAAAACACCTCCTGCTCCTTGATGTCCTTGATCGACTTGTTGCCCGTCTCCGGATCCTTGTCGTAGATCGTCAAGCGCACCGTGACCTTCAACGGGGCTGAGAACGTCATGCCGCGCTCTTCGCACTCCTGCTGGTCGTACTTCAACTGCAGGCTCACCGGGTCGCCGCACTTGTTACAGAAGTCAGGTGTGTTCTTGTTGTACGTTCCGCACTTCTGGCAGAGCACGTCGCCGGGAAGGAACGGATCGGTAATCACCATAGCGCCGCAATGCACGCAGGCCGTGCGCAGGTGGTGGAGGCCCTTCAAGTGGCCGCACTTGCACTCCCAGTTGCCGATCGAGAAATCCACGAAGTCCAGCTGCGAAATGCCGCGGAAGTCGGTGATGGGGAATACCGACACAAACACCGACTGAAGGCCAGAATCATCCCGTTCGTTAGGCAGCTTGTCCATCTGCAGAAAACGCTCGTAGGACAACCGCTGCACTTCAATCAGGTTGGGAATCTTGGTTGCGGTGGGAATCTTCGAAAAATCGAGCCGGCTGCGAATCGCGCGCTTCTCGTTGGGCATGTTCACTCCTGAGGCTCGTCACTCCGACGCCGCCATGTTGGCTGCCCCGGACCAGCGCCAGAGTCTCGAGGCGCCGGCTGATTGCGGTAAATAAGTCGAAAGACCAAGCGGGCGGACTGCGGAAATCCAGCCCCCATCCACATGCACCCGGCACGCGCAAGGGCTTCCCCTCAGGCATTCCGGAATAAAACACGCCAGGTTTGCTCCTATACACGGTTCGGTTAAATTCGCGTGGCAGGCATTGCCGTGCTTCCGGCAAGTGCGCTAGACTGCGCACAATCGGAAGAAGCGATCACCGAGGTTGAACCCCCTCAAACCGGGATCAACCCGCAAGGGAAGGTACTGCGTTCAGGGCAGATTGTTGGTCAAAAGTCCTTCGTCTGCTGGTGGGGGAGACACGAAATGCCCGCAAGGACGCAATGCCTCACGAGCTCAGCCTATTGGCTTGTGCTCCCATCCGATTTTCACTTGCCCTGTTCTCGCCGATCCCAAAATTCGCTTCTGCCGCTCGCTCGCCAGCCACTCGAACCCCGTCAATGCTCATCTGGCCTGGCACCAGATAAATTATTGACCCTAAGGCACTTAACAAATGCTGATTGCCCGCAGCCGGAAGGCTTGGCTCCGCCTTTGACCACGAACCACCGCGTGCCAAAACAAAATACTCGTCGTGCGATTCCCGTTTTGCGACCCAGAACGCGCCGTCCAGCTCCGCTCCATTCCTATAGATGCCGGAATGAGCCGAAAAGACGCGCAACGAACATCGTAGCGCGTCTTGGCCGCTCTTGCAAGTCCCGGAAAGTTACTTGACTTCGATGGTCGCGATACCTTCGAACTTTTTCTTGATCGCCTCGGCCTCGTCCTTGGTCGCGTTTTCCTTCAAAGGCTTGGGAGCCCCATCGACCAGGTCCTTGGCTTCCTTCAGGCCGAGCGAGGTAACTTCCCGCACTGCCTTGATGGTGTTGATCTTGTTCGCGCCGAAGTCCTTCAGGATGACCTGGAACTCCGTCTTCTCTTCAGCTGCCGGAGCCGCCGCTGCGCCACCGCCGCCAGCAACTGCCACCGGGGCCGCCGCTGCTGCTGAAACTCCAAGCCGCTCTTCCAGCTTCTTTACCAGGGCCGCTGCTTCCAGCAGGCTCAGGCCTACAATTTGCTCTTCCAACTGCGCCAAATCCGCCATTTTGTTCTCCATTCGTTACCATTTGAATTTGATGTTTCCCCGGCTTTCAGCCAGATTCGAAAGTTTCCGATGCGCCAGACCCGCGCCCTTCCAATCCACCTACCAGCCAAAACTTGAAAAAGCAGCTTCTAGCTTCTAGTTGCCAGCCTTTAGCTCGCCCCAAGCACCAAAGCCTGAACTCCCGAAAGAAAAGCTGGAAGCTAGAGGCTAGAAGCTAGGAGCTCAAAACTTACGCCGCGGCGAACTTTTCCTTTTCCACGCCCTGGTTGATGACCACGGCAAGATCGCGCCCGGTTGCGTTCATCACTGTCACCAGCCTCTGCGCCGGAGCGTTGATGAGGAACAGCAAC
>Ga0364873_10507_pt1 | contig 17930 bp, 13 predicted proteins | sample ExccelAu500001D3_2_FD_206928 | JGI IMG/M metagenome (GOLD analysis project Ga0364873, IMG submission 206928) | Enriched cells from Trout Bog Lake Hypolimnion, Wisconsin, USA - BchlTB.Aug07.5000.01.D3 | ecosystem: Environmental > Aquatic > Freshwater > Lake > Hypolimnion/Profundal zone | place... | reverse complement strand
TTCCCCCCCCCCCGGAAAGTGCGGGAAAGGGTTTTGCGGACAATTTTGTGCCAGGCCCTTTTCTTATAAGCTGAAAAACCTGTACAATTCAATATGAATAAGCGACGTCTCCCGCCCGCCACTTCACGGGCGGGACGTCTTTAACATTAATTAACATAAATACGTTGTTACCTTTAAGTAATAAGGTCCATCTTAGCATAAACATCCTTTAAATGAAGTTTACCTTACCTTTCGCCGCTTTTTTATTATTTGGTTTCAGCGTGTTTTCACAGCAGGTTAGCGTCAGCGGAAAGATCACCGATGAAAATAACAGGCCCATCCCTTTTGCGAGTGTCTACATCAAAAACACTACCAAAGGCACATCAGCAAACAACGAGGGCGAATACATTTTACAGTTAGCTCCCGGTGCTTACGCTGTGCAATACAAAGCGGTGGGCTACAAACAAGAAAGCCTGAAACTGGATCTTAGTACCAGCCAGGTTGTTAATATGGTATTAAAAATCGAAACCTACCAGCTTAAAGATGTTATTGTAAATGGCGGAGGTGAAGATCCGGCCTACGCCATCATCCGAAAGGCGATAAAAAAGCGCAAGTCACATTTAAATGAAGTGGATGCTTATACCTGCGAGGTTTACATTAAAGGCCTGCAAAAATTATTGGCTGCGCCTAAAAAGTTTTTGGGTATTGATGTGCAAAAAGCGGCCCGCGAAAACGGACTGGACTCGAACCGCAGGGGAATAGTTTATCTGTCGGAATCTGAATCGAAGTACAGTTTCAGGAAACCAAACGATGTACATGAGGAGCTGATCTCATCGAAAGTTTCGGGTCGTAACAAAGCATTTAGCTTTAACCGCGCCACGGACATGAAAGTTAATTTCTACGAAAACATCCAGGACTGGGAAGGTTTAAGCAACAGGCCCTTAATATCTCCCATTGCTGATAATGCCCTGTTTTATTATAATTATAAATACATTGGTTTTTCGGTTGAGAATGGTGAAACTATTGATAAGATACAGGTTATACCCAAACGCGGTTATGATGCCTGTTTCCAGGGCTATATCTATATCCTTGAGAATACCTGGCGCATTTATGGCCTTGACCTTTATATTACCAAAAAGCAGAACATTAACTTTGTAGATACCCTGCGGCTGAATGAGCAGTTTTTCCCTGTAAACGCCAAAGTTTGGATGCCTTCGTCGGTTAAATTTGAATTTACTGCCGGTTTGCTTGGGTTTAAATTTGGAGGGTATTTTATATCTATTTATAAAGATTATGATCTTGAGCCCGCCTTTGCCAAAAAAGAATTTGCCGAGGTACTGCGGATTAATCAGGGGGTTAACAAAAAAGATTCTATCTTTTGGGAAAACGAAAGGCCCATCCCTTTAACTGAAGAAGAAAAAACCGATTATAAAAATAAGGCGGTATTGGCTAAAAAACGGGAGTCAAAGGTTTACCTTGATTCACTGGACAAAGTAAACAACAGGTTCAAACCTGATAAGTTTCTGTCTGGCGGTTACCACCATAGCGACCGCTACCATCATGAATATTATGAGCTCGATCCGCTTTTAACTTCAATAAAATTCAATACGGTTCAGGGATTTGTTTTTGATTACGGGGCATCTTACCGAAAACGGATCGATAGTACAAACAATCATTATCTGTTAATTGGCGCAAGGGCGGGCTGCGGGTTTTCGGACCATAAATTCACCGGCAGCGTTAACAGCACCGTACCTTTAGGGGACTACACGCTCGGCCTCAATGCAGGGTCTGACATCATCGACTTGAACAGTACCATGCCTGTTTCGCCATTTATTAATTCCCTTTACAGTTTGTTTGAAAAACAGAATTACGAGAAGCTTTATCAAAAACAGTTTATTTCGGCAACTCTTCACAAAAGGATTACCGGCGGCTGGCTGGCTACAGTCGGAGCCGGATGGGCGGACCGCAAATCGCTGACCAATACATCAAGCTTTAGCTTTTTTAATCCCGGTAACCGAACCTATACATCAAACAACCCATTAATACCGGCGCAGGATGTGCCGCTGTTCGCCGAAACTCAATCGTTCAAAATTACATTGCGTACCACATACGATTTCAGCGATAAATATGAAACCTTTCCAACAGGAAGGCGGTATTTGCCCTCACCTTACCCTACTATCGGGTTCAGTTATATTAAAGGAATAAAAAACTTCTTGGGTTCGGATGTGGATTATGACCAGGTATCGGCAGATATTTCAAAATCAGACATCAATGCAGGTGTATTGGGCCGTACCTCGTTTTACATCGGCGTGGGTAAGTTTCTCAATAACAGCAGCCTCTATTATCCCGACTACAAACAATTTGCGGGCAATGAAGTATTGTTTTACAAGGGTGGTATCAGTAGTTTCTTATTGCTGAACTATTACAATTTCAGCACCTACACCGAATATTTTGAAGCGCACCTGGAACATAATTTTTCCGGTTTTATCCTGAATAAGATTCCCCTGATACGAAAACTAAAATTGCAGGAAATTGTTGATGTAAACTATTTAAGCACACCCACTATAAAAAATTATGCAGAATGGGGAGCAGGCATCCAGTACCTCAACTTCCGGTTAATGTATGGTCGGTCCTATAACAGCGGGAGCGCCACAAATTCAGCAATCAGGCTGGGGGTAAGTTTTTGAGCTGGCTCATAGTTGATAGTTCCTGGTCGATAGCCAGAGTTGCTTAATGACCCCTGAACTTCCAACAAAATACCATGAACCATGAACCATGAACTATGAACATTTACTATATTAGCACTTTTTAAATCAGGATGAACAAATTTTATGGGACTGGGGTAGCTATGGTAACCCCTTTTCAAGCAGACGGGCAGGTTGATTATGATGCTTTAGCCAAACTTATTAACTATTTAATTGATGGTGGCCTTGAATACCTGGTTTCTTTAGGGACAACAGGGGAAAGTGCTACGTTAAGCGCCGAAGAACGAAAAAAGGTTTTTGCCTTTACAGCCAAAACGGTGAATGGCCGGGTAGGCCTGGTTGCTGGTATTGCCGGCAATAATACAGCAGAAGTTGTTGAGCAGATAAAACAGTTTGATACCACAGGCTATGATGCCATATTATCAGCAAGCCCGCAATATAATAAGCCGACCCAGGAGGGTATTTACCAGCATTATAAGGCTATCGCCGAAAATTCGCCTTTGCCGGTAATTTTATACAATGTTCCGAGTCGTACCGGCAGTAATGTGAGTGCAGAAACAACCGTAAGGCTGGCACATGATTTTAAAAACATTATAGGCATAAAAGAGGCATCGGGAAATTTTGACCAGATCAATCAATTAATGCGGGATAAGCCCGAAAGCTTTTTGATGATCTCGGGTGACGATCCGATCACCCTGCCGATGATCGCATTAGGCGGCGTTGGTGTAATATCTGTTACAGGGAATGCATTGCCACGCCAAACCTCTGACATGGTACGTCTTTGCCTGGCCGGTGATTTTAAAGCCGCGCAAAAAACACATAATCAATTAATTGATTTCACCAGGCTTATGTTTGTTGAAGGCAGCCCGGCAGGCGTAAAAACTGCATTAAAACAACTTGGGATTTGCGGTGATACTGTTAGGTTACCCCTGGTACAGGTTGGTGAAGCAACAGCGGCCAAAATAGTGACAGAAACAAAGAGCTTTTCCTGAATAAAAATACCCGTCCTGATTGATCGGGACGGGTATTTTACAGAAATAACGAAAAATCAATCTCCTTACTCTATGCTTTATTTTTTGCCTCCTGCACTTCCAGACGGATCGCCTGGGCTAAGTTTTTGAGGTCTTGCATTCCTTTACGAACACGGGTGCCGGCTGCGCTGTTCCCCTTGTTGTAAAATTTGTCAGCGTCAGCTTCCAACGACGCTACCAGTTCTTTCACTTCAGTAAATTTTTTCATTTCAGTTACTCCTTTTAAATATTGAGGTTTATTGTTCTATAAAGCTAATCTAAATTGTTTTTTTTAAAATAAAAATTTTTAAAGCAGAAAAATAATGCCTTTACAGTGGTTTTTTTCAACATTTAGCATTACATCGGTTATTTAATAATATAAAAAACAATAATATATATATTAAATATCAGTCTATACTGGCATTTAGTTTATCAATAAAAAAAATAGTTATCTAATAATTAAGCTTTCCGTGTTTAAACACCAAAGAATGAATAATATTTTATTTGTTTAAACTTCAAAAATACTTTTGCAAAAAAATACTTTTGGTTGATTTCTTATAATATTTCCGGATGATATTTGTGTGTTTTTATGATTAATTCGCCAAATAGAGTATTTGCCCAGGCAAACCATTTGCGGGTAAAGTCGGTTGCATCATCTTTATTGAACGATTCGTGCATAAAACCAGTGCTGGCATGTGTGTTTTTTAACCATTTAAGGCATTTAATTATTTCGGCTTTGTCGGTAGATGTCAGTGCACGCATAATAATGCTCATTGGCCAGATATAATTTAAGCCGACATGCGGGCCGCCAATACCCTCGGCTGCCTTTCCTTTAAAAAAGTAAGGATTAGTACTGCTTAACACCATACGCCGGGTGTTTTGGTAAAGCGGGTCCTGTAATGACATAGCGCCAAGGTAGGGCAAAGCAAGTAAGCTCGGCACATTGGCATCATCCATAAACAATTGGTTGCCGAAGCCGTCAACCTCATACGCCAACACTTTGCCATGGATGGGATGAATGGCTATCGCATATTTTTGCAGGGCGTTATGCACTTCTGTGGCTAATTCGGTACATGAATTAGCAGTTACCATATCTTTTCCGATGAGCGAATACATTTCGGCCAGCTGTTTTAAACTAACTACCGCAAAATAATTTGATGGAACAAGAAACGGAAAAATGGTAGAATCATCAGAGGGCCTGAAAATGGAGCAGATTAAACCAACAGGCTTCACCGGGTTACCATAACCACTATTTGGTGCAGTATCACTGGCTACTTCAGTCCGCCTTTGGAAGTGGTAAGGGCCCTGCCCGTTCTTTCGCTGCTGTTCTTTAAAAGTTGCCACGATCAATTTACCGGCCTTTTGCCAGTTTTCATCAAAAAAACTACTGTCGCCACTGGTTTTCCAATAATGGTAAGCCAGCCGGATAGGGTAACATAAAGAGTCGACTTCCCATTTGCGCTCATGCAATTCGGGCTTCATGGTGGTGCGGTCACTGTCCCATTCACTGCCGGTTGCACCGGCGTTAAATGCATTGGCATAAGGGTCAATTAACACACAGGCAGCCTGCCGGTTAATTACTCCTTTTATTAAATCCCTTAACTGCAGGTCATCTTTAACCAATGGCAAATATGGCCAAACCTGTGCCGATGAATCGCGCATCCACATGGCATCAATATCGCCGGTAATCACGAAGGTATCGGCCCTGCCATCTTTTATCGTATAGTTAACTGTGGTATCAAGTGTATTTGGATAGCAGTTTTCAAACAGCCAGGCCAGTTCGGGATCTTTGATATCCGCTTTTACATTTTTGATGGTTGCCTCAACGGCCTTGCTGTTAAATTTCCGGTCGCCCGGTTTGGGTCGCTTGCTATCAAATTGATTAATAAACCAGGTGGGCTTCAAGCCGATGCCTAAACCGGCAGTAGTTACAGTATTAAGTTTGATAAAATGACGGCGTGAAAGCATAGCTATTTTTTTGTTTGGGCATAAAAGTAAAAAAGCCTTTCGGATTAACGAAAGGCTCAATAGAATATTTAATGCTGTTTTATAAAGACGCTTATGCCACCACCAGTTTGTTCTCTTTATAATACCCAGCCTTTAGCTTTTCAGCCATTTCGCTGTAAGCGTCAAGGGTGCGCTGCACATCTTCCAAACTATGTGATGCCGTTGGGATCAAACGTAAAAGGATCAATCCTTTAGGGATAACAGGATATATAACTATCGAACAAAATATGCCGTAGTTTTCGCGCAGGTCACGGGTAAGCGCAGTGGCTTCCTGCAATTCGCCTTCCAAAAACACCGGGGTCACCATGGTATTGGTTACACCGATATTAAAACCACGTTCTTTGAGGCCACTTTGTAAAGCATTGGCAATTTGCCACAGTTTTGCACGCAATTCGGGTTTTGTTCTTAGCAGTTCCAAACGTTTTTTTGCCCCTATTACCATAGGCATTGGAAGCGCTTTTGCAAATATTTGCGACCGCATATTATAGCGCAGGTAATCGACAATCTCTTTGGTGGAGGCTACAAACGCGCCAATACCAGCCATCGATTTCGCGAAGGTGCCGAAGTAAACGTCAACGCCTTCGATGCAATCCTGCTCTTCATGAGTACCAGCACCGGTTTTGCCCATCGTGCCAAACCCATGCGCATCATCAACGAGGATACGGAAGTTATATTTATTTTTTAATTCAACTATCTCTTTCAGTTTGCCCTGCGCGCCTGACATGCCAAAAACGCCCTCGGTGATCAGCAGGATGCCGCCACCAGTTGTTTCGGCTAATTTTGTAGCACGCTCCAACTGTTTTTCACAGCTTTCAAGGTCGTTATGCTGATATACATAACGTTTGCCCATGTGCAGCCTTAAGCCATCGATAATACAGGCATGCGACTCAGCATCATAAACTATAACATCGTTACGGTCAACCAGCGTATCGATAATCGAAAGCATACCCTGGTAACCATAATTAAGCAGATAAGCGTCTTCTTTACCAACAAAAGCGGCAAGGTCGTTTTCAAGTTCTTCGTGATGCCTGGAGTTGCCCGACATCATGCGCGCACCCATTGGATAAGCCATGCCATAATCGGCCGCCGCTTGTGCATCAGCTTCACGTACTTCGGGGTGGTTGGCTAAGCCAAGGTAGTCATTCAGGCTCCAAACCAAATGTTCTTTGCCGTTAAATTGCATGTGCGGACCAATTTCGCCCTCAAGTTTAGGATAGGAAAAATAGCCATGCGACCACTTTTGGTGCTGACCCAAAGGCCCACCCATGTTTTTCGATATTTTATCAAATATGTCCAAAATGGTATTGTATTATAATTAAAGCACAAATATAGCCCTTAAATCGTTTAGGAACAATTGTTATAACTTTTTATAATAGGCTATAAATAGTCCGTAAGTCGGAAAGCAAAAAGTCCGAAAGAAAGAGTTTATACTAAAACATCTTTCTTCCGGACTTTCGGACTTTACTGACTTTCGGACTAAAACTCAATCCACATTATCGTGCAGGAATGAATTGTTGGTGCGAATATCTATTTTACCTTCGTCGTCGGGCATTAAAGAGAACCGGGACACATGGCTTTCATTTGAAGCAGGGGTTTGCTGAAGCGCGATTTCCTTGCGCTTGTAAGCCGGAATATTCTCCATTTCCTGCAAATTACCACTACGTAATTTCATGCTCAGGTCTTTTAACCGCATGATCCGCTCGCGCGATTTCCGCAATTGATCCTCTATGGATTCATCGGTTTTATGATCATCGGCGCCAACAACAATTTCGGGCTCCTTTTCAGGCTCGGGGTGCTTTTGTTCTTTGATAGGTTCAAAACTAACCTCCGGTTCTTTTATTGTAAAAATCATCTCAGGAATCTCCACTGACTGATTTTCATTTGTGATCGGTTCCTCAGTTAAAAAATTATGTCTTATAACCTCAGGCTCTTCAGCATGGGGAGCAAACAGATCGAATAAGCCGGTTTGTTTTGGCTCTTCTTTAGGGTGCTTTAAATAGGGCTCGGCCGTAGCATTGGCTTTTACGGGGTTGATAAATTCGTTTACCGGCTTAACTAAAGGGGGCGTATCTGGCCCAAGTGAATAAATTTTCTTTTCATTAACCTTTTCTTTCTCCCGCTCGTCTTTGGTTTGAAAACCTGTCGCAATAATCGTTACGGACAATTTATCGCCAAGGCTTTCATCTATGCAATTACCCCAGATCAGATCTGTTGTTAGACCGGCTTCATCCATAATAAAATCAGTGATTATGCTGATCTCATCCATGGTTACCTCTTTTGCACCCGAACTGATATTCAAGAGGATATATCTTGCACCCTGTATTTCATTATCCTTTAACAATGGCGACAGCAAAGCGCTCTCCACGGCCTTTTTGGCCCTGTTTTCGCCTTCACATGCCGAGCTGCCCATAATGGACACACCGCTGTCTTTCATTACTGTGCGAACATCCTTAAAGTCAACATTTACATAGCCGGGAAGCGTTATGATCTCCGCGATGCCTTTTGCGGCAGTTGTTAAAATATTATCGGCCTGGGCAAAAGCGGAACCTAAAGTAAGGTTACCAAAGATCTCGCGCAGTCTGTCGTTTGAAATTACCAAAAAGGAATCGACATATTTTTTCAATTCCTCCATCCCGGCATCGGCCTGCATTTTACGGCGCTTGCCTTCAAATGCAAATGGAGTAGTAATAATGCCTACGGTTAAAATATCCAACTCGCGGGCTGCTTTGGCAATGATCGGGCTTGCCCCGGTACCAGTACCACCACCCATACCTGCCGTAATGAACAGCATTTTGGTATTGGTGCCAAGCATTTGTTTTATGTCGTCAATATTTTCGATTGCGGAGTTTTTACCAACTTCGGGGATTGAGCCTGCACCCATACCTTCAGTAAGGCTTGCACCAAGCTGTACTTTGTTGGGGATAGGGCTTAACTCCAAAGCCTGGGCATCGGTATTGCAAATAATAAAATCAACACCGGTAATACCTTGCCTGTACATGTGGTTTACCGCGTTACCCCCACCGCCGCCAACACCAATTACTTTGATGATCGACGACTTTTCTTTTAACATCTCAAACTGCATAATCCTTGTTTTTCAGTTATATGTAATTGTTGATTAACATAATTTCTCTAATGTAATAATAAGGCTTTTTCCACAAGCTTTATCCACATTTGTGAATATGTGGAAAGATTGAAAATTGTGAATAATTATTTCAAAAAGTCCTCATCAGGGATATCATCCTTCATAAATTTCTTCCCGGTATCCAATAATTTACTTAATAAACCAAGTTTTTTATCACCTGCAGGTTTCGCTTTTCCAACCTTAATTTCTGCCGGCGCCTGTGCCATGTCATTGTATTCCATCTTCTGGATACCCTTTATCAGCAAACCTATACCTGTTGCGAATGTTGGGCTTTGCAACTCCTCATAAATATTTTTGGGCAGCACCTCATTTTTCGCCAGATGTTCATTCGGAAAGCCAACGCGGCAATCAAGCCCGGTTACATACTCAACCAATTGTGACAGGTGTTTTAACTGCGCCCCTCCACCGGTGATCACTATGCCTGCGATCAATTTTTTCTCGTAGCCGGAAGATTTGATCTCGTAATACACATGTTCCACTATTTCTTCCATACGTGCCTGGATCACGAATGCAAGGTTTTTTACTGAGATCTCCTTTGGTTCGCGACCACGCAAGCCAGGAACGCAAACAATCTCATTTTCCTTATTTTCTTCAGCAAGTGCAGATCCGAACCTCACTTTTAACTGTTCTGCGATGTTCCGCATAACCGAACAACCTTCACGGATATCTTCGGTTACACTGTTTCCACCAAAAGGGATAACTGCAGTATGCCTGATGATCCCTTCGTGGAAAATAGCCACATCCGTGGTACCACCGCCTATATCGACTAAAACAACACCCGCTTCTTTTTCCTCATCGCTTAATACTGACTCTGAAGAGGCAAGCGGTTCGAGGATCAGCTCCTGGCTCTCTAAACCGGCTTTATTTACACATTTAACAATATTTTTAATGGCCGTAACCTGTCCGGAAATAATATGAAAATTGGCCTCAAGCCTTACCCCTGCCATACCTATCGGATCTTTGATGCCCGGCTCATTGTCCACGGTAAATTCCTGCGGCAAAACATGGATGATCTCCTCGCCCGGAGGCATTACCAGGTTATACATATCCTCTATCAACTTATCGATATCCTTTCTTGAAATCTCTGACTGGATATCGCGGCGGGTAATCAATCCGCGATGTTGCAGACTTTTAATATGCTGTCCCGCTATCCCTACATTCACCACCCTGATCTCCACATTGGATTGCGTACCAGCAACGTCAACTGCCTGGCTGATACCCTGAACAGTTTTATCAATATTTGAAACCATGCCACGGGTTACACCTGCCGACTCGGCCTTACCTATTCCTAATACTTCTATCTTTCCGTTTTTGCTCCTGCGGCCAACAATGGCGCATATTTTTGTAGTTCCGATGTCCAATCCTACTACGATTGGTGAACTTTTTTCCTGAGTTGAGCTTTTGTCCATATTATTTCCTTATTAGAGATGTATCCTTTTTTAATGTTGTCGAGTCCCGGCCTGCTTTTTTTGCTGAAAGGGAATCCTTTTTTATATTTTCATTCTTTATACCAATAACCTGATTGGCATATTTAATATTGATCATTTTGTATACGTCCCAACCCACCCGTGGCAATGCTTTTTTATAAAATACCAGCAGGTTATGAAATTTGACGTCTAATGAATCTGCATTTCCTAGCAAGATCCGGTTGTTTCCAACACGCGGTATCAATTCAATTTCGTGGTCCTTATTTACATAGATCTGTGCTATTTGAGCGTCCCAAAGCGAATCTTTCCTGATAAAGTCGACTGTCTTAAACAACTCCAGTGCCATGGCGGTGTGCAGGGTATCAACGCGATTGGCAAAAAGCTCATCGATATACCCGTTAGCAACCAGCACCCTTGCGGTAAAGTTTGCCGAAAGCGGCATCTTTAAACCATGCTGATCCACATAAAAATCCTGATCGAAACGGTTCATTACCCGCAAAATTGGCTGCCGCTGACTAATCACAATGTTTATTATACCATCCATATCAGCATAAACCTTTGCATATTCGATAAAAGGGTTTCCCTTTAGTTTATTTTGCAGATCATGAATATTAATGGTCTCCATTCTGTGTCCGATTAACGCATGGCTGTGTATCTGTAAAATATCGTCAACCTCGTCCCGGTCAATAAAATACTGATTACCGGGTATGAAAACTTTTACGTCCTTGCAAACTACCTCTGCTTTTTTTGTTTCGATAAAACTCATCAGCACAATCAGTCCACCCAGGCTAACGGCCCAGGCAAACCCGATTAACAGGCGTTTCCATATTCGCTTTTTAAACATCCTCCAATGCGTGTTTTAAAGGTTGTATCAACTGGTCAATATCTCCGGCACCTACAGTTAAAAGCAGCCCGGGCCGCTCATCACTCACTATGTCTATTGCCTCCTGCTTCCCTGCCCTGCGTTTATTTTCTAATTTCATCCGATCAAGTATCATATCGGCATTTACCCCTTCAATCGGTAATTCACGGGCAGGATAAATGTCGAGCATAATAAGTTCATCCGTCAGGTCAAGTGCCTCGGCAAAACCATCAGCAAAATCGCGGGTACGGGTGTATAAATGCGGCTGAAAAATTGTGGTGAGTTTTTTATCGGGATACAATCTTTTAACCGACCTTATACAGGCTTTTAATTCTTCGGGATGATGGGCATAGTCATCAATATAAATCTGGTGATCGTTTTTTATGATGTACTCAAAACGACGCTTCACCCCTTTAAATGAGCCTAAAGCGCTTTTTATCGCATCCGCCTGCACACCTAACAGTAAGGTTGCTTCAATGGCTGCTACTGCATTTTCAATATTATGCAAACCTGCAATACCCAGTTTTATATTGCTGATGGATGTATTGTTATTCTTGAAATCAAAATAAAAATCGCCGTTTTCAATCCTTATGTTCGATGCGTTTGCATCGGCATCGGCATCAACCGCATAGGTAAAACCGGTTTCTAAAGGCAACCCTATACGATGGATAAGTTTACCCCCGGGTTTTATTTGCGAAGCAAACAGTTTAAACGAATCGGTAAGATGCTGGTGATCGCCATAAATATCAAGGTGATCGGCATCCATTGAGGTTATAATAGCAATATCAGGATACAATGTAAGGAATGAGCGGTCATACTCATCAGCCTCAACTACCACAATATTGTTTTTGCCATACAGTACATTGCTTTGATAATTGGATGAAATACCACCCAGAAATGCAGAACAATCCTTACCCGAATCTTTTAGAATATGTGCCACCATGGTGGATGTTGTAGTTTTGCCATGTGTACCGGCTATCCCGATAGTAAACATACCTTTGCTGATAATGCCCAGCACCTGCGAACGTTTAAAGAGTTCAAAACCTTTATCGCGGAAAAAATTTAAAATGGCAGAATCTTTTGGGATAGCCGGGGTGAAAATGATCAGCGTTCCCGGATCCGGTGTGCGGAAACTGAGTGGAATCCATTCTTCACTGTCACTGAAAATAACCGGGATCCCTTCCCTGTGCAACTCATTGGTTAAATCAGTTGATGTTTTATCATAACCGCAAACAACACAACCTAAATGATGGAAATAGCGGGCAAGACCACTCATACCAATGCCGCCTATGCCAATTAAATAAACCCGTTTTATGTTGCTTAATTCCATTTTTTTATCTTGATTTCACCGATTGTTTTTTGATTTCACCGATTTATACTATGAATTATGATTATCAACTATCCTTTGGCCAATTTCATTACTTCTTTTGCGATAACTTCATCTGCATCAGGCATAGCCATTTTGCCTATATTCACGCTTAACCTTTTCTGGGTTTCAATATCATTTAAAAGCTCCAGTGCTTTATCTACCAGGTTTGCTTCAGCATCTCTGTCCGCAATGAACAGCGCTGCATTTTCCTCTACCAGCGCCAGTGCGTTTTTGGTTTGATGATCTTCAGCCACATTTGGCGAAGGCACCAGCAGCACCGGTTTTTTAATGACACATAATTCCGCAATAGTCCCGGCTCCGGCCCTTGATATAATAATATCTGCCGCCGCGTAGGCAAGATCCATCCGGTGTAAAAACTCTTTAACCTTTATGTCAGGGTGATAATCTTCGCCCAGCTTTTCGATGATCCCTTTGTAATAAACCTTGCCTGTTTGCCATATAATTTGCACATCGGCAGCGATGATCTTATCCAGCCCTGCCATAATGCTGTTATTTAGTGTCCGTGCGCCCAGGCTTCCTCCTATAACCAGTATCGTTTTTTTGAATGCCGACAGTTTATACAATTCGAGCGCCTGCATGTGCTTACCGGCTATATTAACCGACTCCTTCCGGATGGGGTTACCTGTTTTTATGATCCGTTGAAACGGAAAAAAACGGTCCATGCCATCAAAGGCAACACATATCTTTTTGGCCTTTTTCCCAAGCCACTTATTGGTTATGCCTGCGTATGAATTTTGCTCCTGTATTAAATAAGGAATATCTTTTAGTGATGCTGCGTATAATAATGGACCTGATGCATAGCCACCAACACCAACCGCCGCATCCGGTTTAAAATCCTTAATTATCTGAAGTGACTTTCTTACGCTCAGCATCAATTTAACCGGGAACATCACATTTTTCAACAATGATTTACGCTGGATTCCCTGTATATCCAGGCCTATGATTTTATAACCCGCAGCCGGAACCTTTTCCATTTCCATACGTCCATTTGCACCAACAAATAATATTTCGGTAGCAGGATCAAGCTTTTTTAAAGCATTGGCAATAGCAATTGCAGGGAAGATATGCCCCCCTGTACCACCGCCGCTGATTATGATCTTTTTTGATTTCACCGATTATTAATTTATGATTTCACCGATTATTGTTGTAATAACTCAGGCCATTTACCTGATTACATTGATTTTTTTTATATTTTTAATATCCTGATTTTCCTGAATTATACAATTCGATCTAAAATCCGAAATCGAAATTCCGAAATCCGAAATCAAATCGCCATTTCTCTTATTTCGCCAACTACAACTTTTTTTGGTTCTTCAATATCCCGGCTAACGGACAAAATGATACCAAATGCAATACTGGTAAACAATATTGAAGTACCTCCCATACTTACAAAAGGCAATGGGATCCCTGTCACCGGACCAAGGCCAACGGCAACTGCCATATTAGCAAACGCCTGAATGGTTAAACTAAAACTCAGGCCTGCCGCTAATAATGCGCCGAAAGCTTTTGGCGCCTTTGTCACAATTTTTATGCAGCGGTATAGTAAAAACAGGTAAATACCTATTAATATGACGCCTCCTGCCAAGCCGTACTCCTCCACGATTATGGCATAAATTTCATCTGAGTAAGCCTCAGGTAAATAATTTATCTCATCGCTTTTGCCTACTCCTTTGCCAAAGAGTCCCCCTGTAGCGATGGCAATTTTCGCATGATCGGACTGGAATGACTTATCGGAATTCGCTATTTCAGGATGCATAAATGCGTGGATCCTCGAAGCATAGGTTTTATGGCGGGGCCCCAAAAGCACTACGCCGGCCAGCAGTATCCCACCAGCAAGGCAAGTAATGGCAATTTGTTTTATACTGATACGGCCTATAATAAGCAACAATACACTAACCCCGAACAACATAAGCGCGGTAGAAAGATTTGCCAGTGCAATAAGTATAAAAACCAGGCAAACCGAACCCATAATTGGAATAAACGATTGTTTAACGTCCTTAATATTCTCCTGCTTTAGAGACAATGTACGCGCCAGGTAGGTAATAAGTGCAAGTTTCGCCAAATCAGAGGTCTGAAAGCTTAAACCTGTGCCGGGTATTGCGATCCACCGGCTGGCATCATTCACATGACTACCAAAAACCAGCGTATAAACCAACAGCGGCAATGTAATGATCATTAACAATTTTGATATGCCACGGTAGTAACGATAATCGAGTTTATGCGAAATATACATCAAGGCAATACCCCCAACTATCATAGCGAGGTGTTTCATTAAAATAGATTCGGCGCCAACACCCCGTTTATATGCCAGGGTGCCAATAGCACTATAAACCGCCAGCAAGGAAATAACCGATAATAATATGACGATCAGCCATATCCATCGGTCCCCTTTTGTGTTATTTAGTATCCTGTTCATATTTTTGATTTCACCGATTTCGTTTTGATTACACCGATTTTTTGTTTATTGTTGATGGCTCATAATTCATTGCCCAAATCTTTAATTACTACTCAGATTTTATAAACTCTTACAACATTTTCAAATCATCAAATCATCACATTTTCAAATTCTTTCATTTGCATATCTGCACATACACGCATCTGCACATTTATAATTCCTTCACTGCCTGTTTAAACTGGCGGCCACGATCTTCATAATTCTTAAAAAGATCAAAACTGGCACAAGCCGGCGAAAGCAAAACAGTGTCGCCTTTAGTTGCCAGGTGGTAGGCCACCTGGGCCGCTTCCTGTGCCGAACTGGTATTTACTATCAGTTCCACATCATCCTCAAAGGCATCATGAATGCGTTTGTTATCTTTGCCCAAACACACAATGGCCTTTACCTTTTGCCTTACCAGGCTTTTAAGCATGCCGTAGTCGTTGCCTTTATCCACACCACCAAGTATCAGTATCACATCGCTGGTCATACTTTCAAGGGCATACCATGTCGAATTCACATTAGTTGCTTTCGAATCATTGATGAAACTTATACCCGATATTTTACCTACCGACTCCAGCCTGTGTTCAATGCTTTTGAAATTTCCCATACTCTCCCGAATTATCGGGTTGCGAAGCTCGAGCACTTTAGCTACGATACCCGAAGCCATCGAGTTATAAATGTTGTGCTTACCCTGTAGGGCCAATTCTGTTATTGACATTTGAAAATGTTGTTGGTGAGTGTTTATGACAATATTGTCCTGTTCGAGATATGCTCCCGGTTCAACTTTTTTTTGTATTGAAAATGGTAATTGCTGTGCGTTAAAGTTCCGCCCGGTCATTCCTTTTATTGTTTCCGGATCATCGGCGCAATAAATAAAATAGTCGTTAGTGGTTTGGTTTTGCGTGATGCGGAATTTCGACGCCACGTAGTTTTCCATCTTATAATCGTACCGGTCTAAATGATCGGGTGTAATATTTAATAATACGCCTATGTCTGCTTTAAAGCTGTACATGTCATCGAGCATAAAGCTGCTTAATTCCAAAACATACAGGTCAAACTTTTCGGTTGCCACCTGGTAGGCGAAGCTCTTACCTATATTACCGGCCAAACCAACATTTAACCCTGCATTTTTCAGGATATGATAAGTGAGACTGGTAGTTGTTGTTTTACCGTTTGAACCTGTTATGCCGATTATTTTGGCATCAGTATATCTTCCGGCAAACTCAATCTCAGAGATCACCGCTATATCTTTTTCTTTGATCTTTTTGATGATCGGCGCTTTGTCCGGGATCCCGGGGCTTTTGATCACCTCTATGGCGTCAAGGATCTCTTCTTCAGTATGCTTATTCTCCTCAAACCGGATTTTGAAATCCTCTAATTGTTTTTTGTAGTCTTCGGCAATGGCGCCAAAATCAGAAACAAAAACATCATAACCCTGCTGTTGAGCAAGGTATGCCGCTCCCACCCCGCTTTCGCCGGCACCAAGAATGACTATAAGCCCCCCAGCCCCCTGAAGGGGGAGTTTTTGATTGGGTGTGTTTGTATTGTCACTCATGTATTCTTATCTCTTTATTCTTTACTTTTTATTTAATTATCCCGCCTTAGTTCCCCCTTTAGGGGGTTAGGGGGCCCCTACCTCAGCTTCAGCGTTACAACAGTTACAATGGCCAGCAGGATACCAATGATCCAAAACCGCGTTACGATCTTCGCTTCATGAAAGCCTTTTTTCTGGTAATGATGGTGTAATGGCGCCATCAGGAAAACCCGGCGCCCTTCGCCAAATCGTTTCCTTGTATATTTAAACCACGATACCTGGATCATTACTGAAAGATTCTCGATAATGAACACCCCGCACAGCAATGGCAGCAATAATTCCTTACGAATCAAAATAGCTAAAACTGCTATTATGCCGCCAATGGCCAGGCTGCCTGTATCACCCATGAATACCTGCGCCGGGTACGAGTTGTACCATAAAAAGCCTACACATGCGCCTACAAAAGCGCCTGCAAAAATTACAAGTTCGCCCGAGTTGGGGATGAACATTATATTAAGGTAGTCTGCTATTACAATATTGCCCGATACGAAAGCCAGTATCGCCAGCGTGACGCCAATGATCGCTGACGTACCTGTTGCCAGACCATCTATTCCATCGGTAATATTTGCCCCGTTGGATATGGCTGTAATAATTATGATGACAAAGAACATAAATACGAGCAGCGAATAATGGTCGGTATCTGCCCCGATGAACTTAAGCACCTTGCCATAGTCGAACTCATTGTTTTTGTAAAAAGGGATGGTAGTTTTGGTCGATCTAACCTCCTGCGTGTACACCGGTACATTGCCGCGCATATGGAAATTAACAGGTGCATCAGCTATTTTTTGCGCTTTTACATCTTTTGAATTTATTTCCTGCCTTATCACAATATCCTTATTGGTGTACATGGTAAAGCCTATGAACAATGCCAGGCCAACCTGCCCTATTATTTTAAATTTCCCGGCAAGGCCCTCTTTATTTTTTTTGAAAACCTTTATATAATCGTCCAAAAAACCTATGCCGCCCAGCCAAACTGTTGTTACAAGCATCATGATGATGTAGATATTATCAATTCTGGCAAACAATAATGTCGGCACCAAAATGCCCAGTATGATAATGAGGCCGCCCATAGTCGGCGTACCTGCTTTTTGCATCTGGCCTTCCAAACCTAAATTCCTTACGGTTTCGCCTACCTGTTTAAAGCGCAGATAATCTATCAGCCTCCTGCCAAAAACTGTTGTGATTATCAGCGAAGTAATTACCGCCATTGCCATACGGAACGTGCTATACTGAAATACCCCCGCGCCCGGAATACTGTAATTTTTGTTTAAGTAGTTGAACAGATAATAAAGCATATTAATTTAATGTGCGGATTTCAGATGTGCAGATGTGCAGATTATTGCTGCGCCAATGTGCTTTTTCGTTAATCACTTTTTT
>Ga0364873_10505_pt1 | contig 17958 bp, 15 predicted proteins | sample ExccelAu500001D3_2_FD_206928 | JGI IMG/M metagenome (GOLD analysis project Ga0364873, IMG submission 206928) | Enriched cells from Trout Bog Lake Hypolimnion, Wisconsin, USA - BchlTB.Aug07.5000.01.D3 | ecosystem: Environmental > Aquatic > Freshwater > Lake > Hypolimnion/Profundal zone | place... | reverse complement strand
CGGTGGAAGAAATACCCGGGAAAATGGCAGAGGGAAAAGCTCTTGGCTGAACCCGTTTAGCTTTCATGAGTTGTCCACAAAAAAAGGAGGGCCGGCAAAAAGAAAAAAAGAAGCAAAAAAAGAAAAACGTGTTGAAATATGGAAAACGCTGCGAGTTTCCCACATTCCAACACGACAAACAAATAACAATTTATTTAATCCTTACCTTTAAAAAAGAACCTGTATAGCTCTTCTTAGGACTAACAGAATTCAATGTATAGGTATTATAGGATTTACTCACAAATCTGTATAGCTATTTCAGGACGGGTCATACAGAATTTTCCTTGTGAAACAATTGCAAACATGGTTTACAAAGGGTTTACACAAATTAAAAATATCTCTATATATTTATCTAACAATCAACAATTTACAAAATACCAAGGTTTACAAAATATCAATTTCTTGCTAAACAATTATGTGTTTTTTAATGGGGTTGCCTGCCTTCCATCTCCGCATAGTCTCGGGTAGGGGACCATGCGTTGGATTATCCCGGAAGAACGCAGGGTCCTCTGCGAGTTTAAGTTAACTCATAAAACTTGGTTAGCCGGATAACATTGGCGATTTCACGATACGTTCCTATGGAACGCGTCTGGACTCTTTGGTTTTTTCTACCAACCATACGTCCCGCTGGGACGAAAGACAAAAAAAGCATCCGATAAGGACGCCTTGTTAGTAGAAATTGAATCACCCCCCTTTACGTTCCATAGGAACGTTTGGTGATGGCCGATTTTATATTAACGAAGCATTATTCGCGGTTGATTATTGTTGGTTAACTTAAATCTGCGAGAGACCCTCGCTGAGACGAAGGTGAGTGACATGGCACTAATCATTTAACCCCCTGCCATTCAGAATCTGCGGAATATATTTTTCAACCCTTGCCGCACGGGTTTTGGATTGTTTTGGCGCAGAGAAATGCAGCAGATACATCCTTTGCCGTCCCGGCGTTAATGCATAAAAGGCAGCTTTCAGGGCAGGGAACGTATCCAATTTACTTTGAAATTCTTCAGCGATTACGAAATCGGCAGTGGTTTTTAGTTGTACCTGCAAACCGGCTTTTTCCACTTCAATGGCTTCATAGATATAGGCTTTCAGGACAGGTTCCAGCTCAGCTATTTGCTGCACAGAAGTGAACTTAATCCAGCGCCCGGACTGTGTATGCTCCCCTGGTTTTAGCAGCAGATTTTCGGCATCGTATAACAAGGCGCCTTTGAAAAAACTAAGCGCACAGGATTCTTTCAGCTCACCTAATATAACAACGTTTTTGTTCTGAAAAGTGTAACAAGGTTGATCCCACTTCAATTCTTCAGTTAACCCGCAGTCGAGACAGATCATTCGCAATTTCTCCAATTCTTCCGGCCACTTTTCGGCTTTGCTAAAAAATACATCGACTTGAGGGTTCATTTTGTTTATGGCATTGATATACTTCGCCTTTGCTGGTGTTGTCACCAGCAAACCGCCAGTGCTAATTGGTTTTACCAAAAAGCTAATTTACAATATAGCGGGGAAATGTTGTGAGAAAATTTGATCGGCGCAGTTGGATCTGGTCCCACGGGTTCCATAAAGCTATTCGGCACACGGGGCTTTCCTCCTTCCTACCAGGTTAACCGCGTCTTTATATTAAAAACCGATGAATCGTGTTATCTTAGACGTTGATTTGAAACGCCTATTTGACATGAAGAATTTTCTTTTTAGCCTTTGTTGGTATTTGGCAACTGGTCCGAGGGCTTTCATCTAAATACAGGCACGCCGGAACAGCCTCGGCTTTAATGCAGGATTTTTAAAAAACGAACCCTGGATTGGGTGTCACAAGTAAAAATAGCTTTTTAACTGCGATTAAAAATTCTGTCAATGCTGGGTCTCCTGAAAGGAACCCTACGCTGTGAATTACTCCATGAAAATAAATCTTTTCTCAGGAGCGTTTATTTCATTCAGGTATTAATTGAAATTCCACAATCCGGTTTATTATTCTTATGGCTGTAAAATGGCTGTTATTTTTTACCCCGATAAAAATCAAAAATTTGCTGGTACCGTTACATTTTTACAAAAGTATTTTTTCCCGCCAGGCTCTTATCGGTATTGTTAAATACCTGGATGATGTAAGTGCCCGGAGTCAGATTACTGACATTATCCTGCCAGGTTGGCGATGATGTAGTGGCCGACATTATGATTGCACCGGTTATATTTATGATTTTGATATTATAGGACTGGGAAGGGCTGCTTTGATTCAAGTTCCGGGTCATTGCCCCAGTCGTTAAAACAACAGGTCCCGAAACTGAAGTACCATTGCTTTGATTGATAGCCAAATTAATCATACTGCTTGCCGGGTTAGGGTAAACACTGATATTACCGGCAATTGCATTGGTCCCGTTTCCATAAACAAGCGTAACTACATTTGAATACGTGGTAGCGCCATTCAGATCCCGAAGCTTTAGTCGATATTGATCGGAACCCGCCGGCGGTGTTTTATCCAAACTGCTGTAAGTGCCTGTTGCATTTGACGCAAAACCATTCACAACATCAAAAGTTACACCGCCGTCGCTGCTGCGTTCAACCGTGAAGTTGGTATAGTTTTGTTCATTCTCGGTTGTCCATACAACTTGTGCACCGCTTGTTGCTTTTTTTGCTGTAAAACTTAATAAATGAACCCCCAAAGCCGGGTTTTGCCTGATCACCAATTGAAAACGTTTACAGCCGTAACTATTAGTGTCTGCGGTTATATCAAATGTATACGTTGTATTATGCCGCATATCCAATGAATCTTTATTGAACCGGTCTATCAGCCATACGTCATAAAGCTGCGGGATAGCCTCCAGTTCGGTCATGTTTAACTTATATTCACCATAAGCCGTAGCATTTACAAATAAAGGTATAGTGGCTTGTTTTGTTCCGGGCAACGGCATTTTATTAATGGCCAGCTTTACGTTGTCGCTTGAAAAACTTGCCATTTTTACTTTTCCATTTCCGGTTTTGTAAGGTGCATCCTCATTAAAGACATATTGCGATGAGGCCGCTGAATTAAAACCAATATACATATCGTCTGTATTGACTGAGTCTTTGGCCATTTGCAAACGTAAATGCGGGTCGGGAGTGGTACTATTTAAAGCGGCCATATCGCCCCGTGTTGCCATAAAAAGGTTAAGCCCCGTGTTTTGCGTGTTGGTTTTGGCTGATTCATTGAAAATAAGCTGCGGATTAGTACCGTTGGCCACCTGCACGAAAAAGCCCTGTCCGCTTACTATTGTCCTGGTACCGTGGTTGGTATGTGCCCCCCCTACCTGATACGAATCATAATTATTTGTTGCCGGGTTAAGCTCATAAATGGTATTACCCACATTGTTGGCGTAAATCCCGGTAGTAGTTGTGGAGGTATTGTATTGTTCCCAGTCAATGGAGCTGGCATAAGGATTACCCACTAAATTAAACCCTCGGACGGCATAGTTGGTAGTGGTGGTACTTGTACCTGAACCTGTATAGCCCAAATTTGCAGAGGCTGGTGTGTACCAGTCGTGTACTATCACTTGCCCCTGGTTTAAGGTACCCGTGGTAGTTGTTGTAACCGTTACCGGAGTATAGCCCGGCACAGTTTCAACCCCAACGGCTGCCGAAGCCTTGTTCCCCCTGAAAAAGAACATCACACCATTACCAACGGGAAGATTAAAAGTGCCCGATGTACCTGACCCGGTAACTGAGTAATTATAAGTCGGGCTATTATTGATGGCGCTTATGCCCTCAAAATTTCCACTTATAAAAGTAGCGTTTGATGGTATCTGATCTTCGCGGTATAAATAAAGTGTCGGGTTGCCGGTTTTATCAAAACCGCCACCACTGCTGCCTGTAAGCCATACGCTGTTTTGCAAATAATTTACGCTGAAAACATTATTTGAACTAACCGTGGCTGAATAAACCGGTGAGGAGATTAAACGGTAACCACGGTAACCCGCCCCGCCGGTGATATACCGCTGTACATTTACATTGTTAATAATCGTTGAACCTGAAGTAATTGCCGCAACTGTAGCAGAGCTTGTACTGCCTGACATTAACGTCAATACACCTCCTGCATCCAATTTTGTAGTGCTGCCAACCATGTATAAAACACCTGTTGCAGATACGGCAAAGCCACCTGAACCCGACATGGTTTTAGGATTTGAGAGCGAAGTGCCGCTGAAGCTTACATTGTTGAACTTAGTCCCCGCCGCACTATTGTCCGTCAAACTTTGAGCTGCTGAACCATTGAAATAAACGTAACCAGTGGCGTTCGCAGTAAATGTACCGCTATTGGTATAATCGCTGTTAAAATAAACGCCGCCGGTGCCGGCCGTGAATGCCCCGCCGGCGCTATTACTGTAAGTGCCGTTAAACGTTGACGTACCGGTTCCCCCATTATAAGTACCGGTATTTGTAGCCGCCCCGGTAAACGTCATGTTTTCTTTGTTAACATTAATTGTGCCGCTGTTACTGAATGTTCCGTTAACGGTAGCATTGGCGGTATTGCTGCAGCCGGTTACCAGGGCGGTATTGTTCCAGTTTCCTGTCACGGTTATCGTCACAATATTGGTGTTTAAGTTTACGGTTCCACCGCCGGTTATCCAGTTGCCCCCTACAGTTAAGAGTGCCGCACCACTTACATTTTTTTGGCTGGCGCCCTGAAAGGTTAGATTGGGGTACATGGTAGGCGACGTGTTAATGCCGTCAGCGGATGCCACAGATGTGGTGTAAACAGTTTGGGTTCCTGAAGTTGCACCATAAATTACCGTACTCTGCGACACCGTACCGCCGGCCGTCACAAAATAGATATTGTTAGTCGAAGCCAGGAGGAAAGCCAATGGGGCTGCTCCCAATAATGTTAAAGTGTTGGAAGCGCTGCCAATATCCATTTTGAAGGTGCAAGCGCCCGCATAGCCGTAGTCATTAGTTTCGATGTCGCTAACGGTGAGGTTCCCCGAATTAAGGTTGAATACCGCGTTATTTAAGGCAAGCGATCCAAGGAAGGAACCCATATCATTCAGCGTAAATGAGCCATCCGGGCCACTAACAGTAAGTGTACTTAAATTGCAATTTATGGTTGTGTTGTAAGTCCCTAATGTGAATAAGGGAGTTGAACTGTCGCCTACAGTAAACGTGGTGCAAATTAGAGCACCCGCCGATGCTCCGTCGGCAATAGTTGTAGTTATGCCACCACCAAGGATATTAATATTATGATTTTGTGTCACGGACCCTGCATTAAGGGTAACGCCATTTATTGTCAAAGTCATGGCGTTGGCGCCATTGCCGCCAAATGTGACAGAGGCTACCGTAATCGTAGTATTTAACGTTGGTTGGGTAGCTGCGCCGCTATAAGTGGTGGTGCCTATGTTTACAATATCGGCAGTGCCTGTTTGGCCGGGCCATGTGCTTGTTCCGCCGCTTCCTGTACGGGTCCAATTAGCTGCAAGTTCCCAGGCGGTGCTGCCGCCGGTTCCCTTCCAGGTGAAAGTATATGCATCAGCTTTCCCGGTAAAAAGGGCAAAAAGAGAGCAAACGAGTAAAACTTTTTGTATGTGTTTTAAATTTAAATATCCAAAATACTTTTTCATAATAGTGCAATTGTTTGATATTCAGCATGCAATTGGATTGGCAGGTATTGGTGCTGTTTCGGTTTATTTGTTGATCTTACCTATATGTATAAAAAAAATACAATGATTAATGATATTAGCATTTAACATCCCGAAATTATTAAATGCACAAACCATTATTTGTAATTATCACTATGAAAGTTTTGTAGTTGTTTGGGTGACAAATGTTTAACAAAAAAGCCTCAAATCTTTCGACTTGAGGCTTTTGACTTGAAAAGTAGCGGGGAGCAGGATCGAACTTCCGTCCGTCCGGCAATTTGACGGATATATATGAATCCTGCACTCTAACCACCTGCGCTACACTTCCCAAAGCCGCACTTGCTGTAGGGCTTTCTTTTAACAGCCTTATCGAATGTTTTAGGATAGTCGGTTTCTTCCTTTTATCGATAATAGTGACGAAAGTCACTAAAAAACACCTTTTTAAGGAGCCGGTTTACGTAAAAAAGAAAGATATGTGACCAGAAAGCATGGTGAAATCAATAATGAAAATTACAATTATGAAAAGGCTAAAATATAATTTTTTTATCGTGGCAACTTTGATAATTGGGTTTAAAAGTGCCTGCGCACAAACCCCAGAACAAGCGCATTAAAATAATCTACGGATTAACTTTTAATTAAATATTTAGCAGAATAGTACAAAGCAACTAAATACAATCCATCTATCTGATTATCAGATAGATATGATTTTTATGCAAAATACTTGTTAAAAAAACAACATTGGGAATTCAATTTCGTATAAGTTAATTGGTATTTAATTGGAAATTAAATATGTTATATTTAATAAATGATTTTCTTAGTAATATGGGTATTTCATTGATATTATCTTTTCACTGCTATTTATTTATAAGAATATGAGAAATCTTCTTAGCTTATTTGTTTGTTTGATCTGTTTTAATCAGGTCTTTTCGCAAACCGTGGTTGTTACCGACGACGCATCATATACTACTGGTAACACGTCTTCAGTATTAGACGTCAAATCTGTTTTAAAAGGGTTTTTAGCTCCGAGGATGACCCAGGCCCAGCGTACTGCTATTGCTACCCCCGCAGATGGTTTACTGGTTTACCAAACCGATGCTACAAAGGGATTTTATTACTATAACGGAACAACTGCTGCATGGGTACTTCTTGCAGCCAGTGCCGGCACCAATTGGAGCTTAGCCGGCAACGGCGGGACAAACTCAAGCAGCAGTTTTTTAGGAACAACGGATAACGTAAGTTTTAGAGCGCGCACCAATAACACACAACGTTTATAGGTTGATAGCGTAGGTAGTGTTGCTGTTGGTTCTGCCCCGACTTTTACAGCAGGTGTGGAGCGCGAGAAACTTTTGGTGGATGCCGGTTCTTCGTCCAATCCCAATACATCCTACAACGTGATCTGCGGTAAAGGTTATATTGACAACTATCTGCAATTAAATATCCAGAACAGGGCGGGTACCGGCAACGCGAGTTCGGATCTGGTGGCCAGTAATGACGCCGCAACGGAACTGGTGAATTATGTGGATTTGGGTATCAACTCAAGCGGGTATACCGGAACCGGCGTGATTGGCGGAGCAAGTAATGGATATCTGTATTCCACTGGTAACGATTTTAATATCGGTAATGGTACTGCAGGTAAAAACTTGATATTTTTTACAGGAGGCGTTGGCGCCAACGAACGCATGCGTATTGACGGCAGTGGAAATGTTGGGGTTGCAACTACCAGCCCGGCAGCGAAACTGGATGTTAGCGGCACTTATAAGCTTGGCAGCTCAGGTACAGTGCTGACCAATATGATCAAAACCAGTGTTTCCTTCACCGATAATTCAAGCTTTACTTATGCTTCTCCTACGGAAGTGGAAACTGTCACCGTAACCGGCGCCAATGTTGACGCAACGGTGATTGTTAATCCGCGAACAGCATTACCAAGTTCCGTTTCGGTGGCCTGGGCGCGGGTAGTTAGCAGTAATACTGTTGCGATTGGTTTTGTAAATGCCGATGCTACTGCACATCCTCTTGGTACCATTACTTTTGATGTGACAGTGATCCAATAGTGATAAAAAGATGAGAACGAAAAATCACCCCCCAAAAACGATCAACGTTTACCTAACGCTTGATCAGCTTGTGATACAGGGTTATTTTAATCCTCACGATCCGGCGCCGATTTACAAACGTCAGCTGAGCCGTCAGTTTGAGCTTTATATTATGGAAAACGTTGCTTTGTTTAAACGGTACGATGTCATTTTTTACAAATTCAAATACGCAAACGAAATAGATAAACAATATGCGGAACCCATCATGTACGCTATCCGGCGCCATTTTACCGAATTGAAAGAGGATAGAATAAAGAACTTTAAAGAATACAAACGCCGCAACATCATAATGCTCGTCGCAAGTATTATGATCGCAACGCTATTCCACATCCTGATACCAATTGTGTTGACTTCAGACAAGGGCATCAGTTCGGCGGTTAGTAATAGTCTTGATGTTTTTTCATGGGTAATATTGTGGCATCCTATTGACGAACTTGTTTTTAACTGGAACCCACACCTGGCAAAAATCAATCTGTTTAACAAACTGGCAAGTGCAGAATTAATAATTATCGAAAATGAAAAGAAGGCTTTTGTTGACAATAGTGCTCTACGGGTTGTTGCTTAGAGGGTTTAACCAGTCGAATTTCACCGGCGAACAATACTATTATTTAGGTGAAAACAGGCCTTTTTGCTGGGTTCCTGTTGTGAGCTATTCTACAGCCGGTGATTGGTACGCCGAGGCTCGTGGTAATTATGAAGCCATTAATTCGGCGTCTTTATACTTCGGTAAAACCTTCAAGAAAAGCGCATTAATATCTTATTCCATCACCCCGATAGCCGGGTTAGTTATGGGCAGCTTTAATGGAGGCTCCGTGGGTGCAAATATTGGGCTTGATTATAAAAAAATATCGTTCTCATCGCAATCACAGTACACTTTTTCGGTAGAAAACCGGGCAACAAATTTCACCTATAGCTGGTCTGATCTAACATATCAACTAAAAGACTGGGTGTCCGCCGGCTTGTCTTTACAACAAACCCGGGGACTATTTGAAAAAGGTATTTTAGTAAGAGTCGTATATAAAAACTTTAGCATCCCGCTGTATGTTTTTAATCCTGCAACAAGTGAAAGATACTTTGTTCTGGGATTAAACGTCGAATGGGGCTTTAAAAAAAATAAACTGATATAATTATGCTCACAGGTCATCAGCTTTTTATTACAACCGGCAATATTTTGCTTATTGCCTTTTATTTAACATGGTGGTTTTACCTGGTAATTCTTTTTGTTACCATTGTGTTTGGCTATTTCTACTATCGGTCAAAAATAAACAAGCTATCAGATTTGATAGCTGAACAGCAAAGCGCGCTTCTTCAAAGGGAGGAATTGCTTACTTATGCCAGGCGGAATGAGCAGATCGCCCGCGGAGATGCCCGGAACGCTAATACTAATAAAAACCTTCTTTTATCACAAATAAGCCATGACATACGCACCCCCATGACCACCCTAATGGGCATGGCGTCACTACTCACCGAAACTACACTTACCTCCGAGCAGCATGAATATGCTTCTGCCATCCTGTTATCCGGCGAAAGTTTGCTCGGGCTGATCAACGATATATTGATGAAAGATATAATCGAGTATTCAAAGGTTGATACAGGGAAGGAGCTTGATGTTAAAGAATTTAACCTGCGTAACAGCATTGAAGAAGTATTTGATGTTTTTGCTGTTAATGCAGCTAATGCAGGTTTGGACCTGGTTTACCGGATCGGAAAAAAGGTGCCTATTCAACTTGTTGGCGACAACCAGCGTTTTCGGCAGATATTGATGAATCTGGTAGAAAATGCCATCAGATTTACCCATAAAGGGGAAATTCATATAGGCGTAAAGTTTATTGAAGCATTTGAGGACAATCGTGTAAAACTGATGTTCGAAGTAAGAGATAGCGGAATTGGCATGTCAGATGCGAAAATAAGCGAAATATCCAGCGTGCTTATGCAAACAACGCCGATATTAAAGACCGAAGGCGCCACAGGCGTTGGATTGATTATTTGTAAAAACCTTTTGATGCTGATGGGTGGTGCCATCGCGGTTGACAGTATAGAAAATAAAGGTACCACTTTTTACGTCACAATGACGTTTCGAACAAGCGCGCAGCCCTTATCCCCTGCAATAAGCAGCGATGTCAGAGGTAAAAAAGTATTGATAATTGACGATAATGCGTCTGTAAGGGATATGCTCAGAAACAGGTTCGAAGCCTGGAATATGACAGTATCCGAGGCCGGCTCCGGCAAACAAGCCCTGAAAATGTTAGCAGACAAGCCAGATTTGGATTTAATAATTACCGACCTGCAAATGCCGGAAATGGATGGTTTTATACTTACCCAATCAATAAAAAAATCATACCCGGATACACCTGTTATGCTGTTGAACGGCACAGGGGATGAGGATTATAAAAAACACCCTGGACTTTTTAGTTCAGTTATAAACAAACCCATCAGGCGGCACACTTTAAAAGAACAAGTGATTTCACTGATCAGGCAGACCGGGGAAGTTACTTCGACAACTGATCATAGCACCAGGCAAAAACTTTCTGTCGATTTTGCAAAACAGCACCCCTTAAGTATCCTGGTAGCCGAGGATGACGTGATGAACCAAAAAATAGTCGGCAAGATTTTAAATAAGCTCGGTTACGAACCTAAAATCACCAACAATGGTAAAGAGGTGCTGGAAGAAGTAAGTAACAAATATTATGATGTGATACTTATGGACGTGCAAATGCCGGAAATGGACGGACTTGAGGCCACTAAAATGATCCGTGTTTGCCTGAGTAATCAACCGGTTATTATTGCTTTGACGGCCAATACTTTGCAGGGCGACCGTGAAGAATGCCTGAGGGCCGGAATGGACGACTATATCAGTAAACCAGTAAACCTGGAAGAGCTTGTAAATGTACTTGAAAAATGGGCTATACACTGCAGTACTCAGGTATAGCTTTTAAAAAATAAGGCAATGAAAACAAAAAAAAACATACTGTCATTTATCCTGGGATTGATGTTCATGCCATCATTCTTATTTGGGCAAGGCATAACAATTTCATCAAATGCCTATGTGGTTGCTAACAGCGGCTACGTTGTGGTAACCGGAGATATGGCTAATTCGGGCACTTTAAACCTGCAAACCGGGAGCTTCACCATGTCAGGCAATTATACCAATAGTGGCACTTACACACAGGGTACTGCGACCATGTTTTTTAACGGCAGCAACCAGGTGCTTATTGATAACGGTTCCGGGACAGTGTTTACAAATGTGTTTTTTAGCGGAAACGGCGGTTCGGGAAATCCCGCCGTTATGAGTTCGGGCAATTTTTCGGTGGCAAGTACAGGCATCTTAACTATGGTTAATGCAACTTCGTTAAATGCGAATGGCCATTTAACGTTGAATTCAGATATAAGCAGTTCAGCAACCGTTGCAGCGATACCTTCAGGGTCGACAATTATTAACAACGTAAACGTACAACGTTATGTCACCGGCGGGGCCGGTTACAGAGGCTATCGTTTAATATCTTCACCGGTTTACTCTGCCACCGTTAGTTCAAACAATGTTTTCAGCATCAATTACCTAAGCTCTTCTGTATTTCTGACAGGGACTTCGGGCGGTGGCTTTGATAAACCCGGCAACCCTACCCTTTATTTATATCGCGAAGACCAGGTCCCCTCCAACTCCACATTTACAAGCGGGAACTTTGAGGGCATCAGCGCCATCAATAATAGCCCGACTTATAATTATTCAGTTAGCGGCGCGGGTACTTCCGGTACTTTTTATCTCCCCGTTGGCAATGGGGTGATGTTCTTTTTCAGGGGGAATAAGGCTTCAGCTTCTTTAACAACAGAAACCACCCCCGGCTATACCCCGGTAACCGTTACCACAACTACAACAGCGACTTTAAACCAGGGGCAGATAATCGTACATAACTGGTACACAACCGCTTCCGCCTACCTGGGCTATACCGGTTCAGGTACCGGCACAAATTACGCCGTGCGCGGGTTTAATTTGGTAGGCAACCCATACGCAAGTTCCATCGACTGGGAACAATACAATACCACCACCACAACATCGGGTATTTATGCCAATAATGTATCCAACGTTATCTACGAACTTAACCCGGTCACCAATAATTATGATACCTATCAAAAGGGAGGGATAATTACCAACCATGGGTCAAGAACGATAGCAAGCGGGCAAGGTTTTTTTGTACAAGCTTCCAATAGCACAAACCCGCAATTGATTTTTAATGAAACAGCTAAAACCAACACCCAAAATACCGGCCTTTATCTTTTTATGGCAACTAAGGGTGATATGGTTAATCTGGAGAATCCAACTGTTAACCCGCATTTACGTTTGCAAATGGCGCTTGACTCTATCGATACAGATGATATTTATATTGGCTTCGATGCTGGAGCCAGCAGTAAATATGTCTTTAATGAAGACGCCCCATATAAAAAAGGGAACGGAAAAGTGAGTTTAGCCAGTATTTCCAGTGACAATGTTTCCCTCGCGATCAATAGATTGCCTTTATCAGGAGTAAAACAAACAGTAATACGACTGTTTGTTACTGCCAAAGCTTATGGTACCTATAAACTGAACCTGACCGAACTGGCGGCGATCCCACAGCTTTACCAGGTTTGGCTTATGGACAGTTTTAAAAAAGATTCGTTAGACATTAAGCATAACCCAACCTATGCTTTTGATATCGTTACCGATACGAACAGCTACGGAGGCACGCGTTTTCAATTGGTTATCCGGCAGGATCCTGCACTGAGTGTACATTTGCTGAATTTTACAGCCACCAAAGCAACAGGCGGTGCACAGGCAACCTGGGAAACGGAAAACGAACAAAATTACACCAACTTTACCGTGGAGAGAAGTATAGATAATGGGGCTGCTTTTGAAGCCCTCGGCGGATTTACGTCATGTGCTGCCGGGAGATACAGCTTTCTTGACAAAAATCCCGCCGTCGCCGTTGACCTCTACCGTTTAAAGATCGAGAACCTTAACGGAGATGTCAGTTATTCAAATATAGTCAAACTGGCATATGGGAACCCGGGCAATGCTGCAAATAGCAACATCAATATCTATCCAAACCCTGCAAAAAATGTTATTAACCTTGTCATGCAATCCTTAAGAACAACCGACCCTAATACGGGATCAACGATAACAATGAGCAAAACCGCTAATGTGCTTTCAAAGAAAGCAGCAAATACCACGTATAACATTAAAATTGTAAATATTACCGGCCTTGTTGTAAAAACAGCTGTTTCCGCCCAGCCCACCTGGCAGAACGATGTTAGCGACTTGCCTCCGGGCACTTATATTGTTCAGGTGCTTAACAATTTTGATAAAAGCCTGGTTGGCAAGGGAACTTTTGTGAAACTTTAGGGATTGCAAGCCGGTGAAAAACTGAGGAAAGAACCTTATTTACGAGAAATACCCGCACGACTATGTGTTTTTTACTTAGTCGAAAATAATTTTTAGCGTCCACACTCAAGTAAAAGAAAAAGATTGGATTTTATCCAAAGCAAAAAGCCCCAATCTTTCGACTTGAGGCTTTCGCATAAAATGTAGCGGGGAGCAGGATCGAACTTCCGTCCGTCCGGCAATTTGACGGTCGGATATGAATCCTGCGCTCTAACCATCTGAGCTGCCAAATTTCTCATGGATAATTTTCCAGATAAACCTTCTTCCGGAAGCTGATTTTAATTGGTTTTCTCTTTTTATAGCTTCAGTTTTGGTTTGATATTCTTCAGTATAGGCAATTACCCAGGGGCGGTATCTCAAGGTATATCCTTTGGTGGCTAATTCGTTATGAGAAAGAAAGCGGTTGTTTAGATCGGAAGTATAACAAATATATATTTTGTTAAAGGCAGGAGAGTAAAGTACATATACGGTAAACATAGGTTTAAGTTAAAAAGAAAAGCCCCATAAATGGGGCCTTCTGCAAGTAGCAGGGAGCAGGATCGAACTGCCGTCCGTCCAGCAATTTGACGGACGGATATGAATCCTGCGCTCTAACTATCTGAGCTACCAAATTTCTCGCGGATAATTTTCCAGATGAACCTTCTTCCGGAAGCTGATTTTATTTGATTTTCCCTTTTTATTGCTTCAGTTTTGGTTTGATATTCTTCGGTGTATGCAATTACCCAAGGACGATATTTGATGGTATGGCCTTTAGTTGCTAACTCATTGTGTGAAAGTAAACGATTTTTGGGATCAGATGTGAAACCGATGTAGATTTTATCATAGGTAGGTGAATAAATTACATAAACTGTGAACATGGGCTTAAGTTAAAAAGAAAAGCCCCATAAAATGGGGCCTTCTGCATGTAGCGGGGAGCAGGATCGAACTGCCGACCTCAGGGTTATGAATCCTGCGCTCTAACCATCTGAGCTACCCCGCCGGGTTAATATTTTATAAGAACAATCAATTCCAGAACTGCCGTCCGCCCCATGGCGGATATGAATCCTGCGCTCTAACCATCTGAGCTACCCCGCCGTAATTTTAAGAACATTCCAGACTTTGCACTAAAAACCCCAATAATAATTGGAATCGCTGCTCTGCCGGATATTTATTTTTTTTAAAACCTCCTCTATGGTTAAATTGAGGCAGTAAAAAAATTAAACTTGTTACCCTTCTTAAAAAGGTTTGCAAATATAGCAAAAATTAGTTTTCTTTAGAAAAAATGGTAACATTTACCACTTTTAAGGAATCAAGTATAAACCCGCATGGCCGAAAAGAAAAAATTTAATATTGAGTATGAAATAAAATCATCTCCCCGGATACTGTATAGCTTTTTAAATGAGCCTAATGGATTAACGCAGTGGTTCGCTGATGATGTGAGTGTTAGAGACCAGGTTTATACCTTTACCTGGGATGGCGAACAGCAAACTGCAAAGCTGCTGAACGCAAAAGAAAACAAAGTTGTACGCTTCAGATGGGTGGATGATGAACCGCAATTTTACTTTGAGATGGAAATTATCCAGGATGAACTAACCAATGATGTGGCCCTTAGTGTCACGGATTTTGCGCTTGAGGAGGCGATTGACGAGCGTAAATTGATATGGGACAACCAGATCGAGTACCTTATCAGTGTTTTAGGCGCATAGTTTAAGTCAATTTTTTTTTCGCAAGTCTTGAGTCCTGGTTTTGGTATAAACCACATGAATTGTAAGCAGGCTGTCCCGATAGAAAATTAATTATCCCTACTTTTGTATAACGGAGCCATCATGTGCCGTTATATACAGCAATTGTACGTGCATGAATTGTCTCCCCTAAGGCCGGCAGGTAAATTGCCCGTACAAAACAGTTTATACTGATGAAGAAAATACATCTTTTAATACTTAAATCGTTCATAAGGCCTTTTTTGGTAACCTTCGTCATTGTAATGTTTGTGTTGTTGATGCTTTTTTTGTTTAAATACATCGACGACCTTATAGGCAAAGGATTTGAATGGTATATCATCGTCGAACTGATGGTGTACGCATCTGCCACCAACGTGCAAATGGCCTTACCCTTGTCAGTTTTACTTTCCTCTATAATGACCTATGGCAGCCTTGGCGAAAATTATGAACTGGTTGCTATTAAGGCTGCAGGGATATCGCTGCGCAGGGCAATGTACCCGATGGTGGTTATTGTTACAATTTTAAGCGTTTCGGCTTTCATTTTTTCCGATTATATGCTGCCATTGGCCAATCTCAAATATTATTCGTTATTGTACGATGCCCGGCAGCAAAAATCGGCCAATTTTTTACCCGAAGGGGTATTCAGTAATAGTTTCCCGGGTTATTCTATCCGCGTAAAAACCAAAGATGCTGATGGCCAGACATTGCATGGTATTATGATCTACGGTAAAAACCAGGCCGAGAATAATATTGATGTTTTAATTGCGAAGGAGGGTAAAATGTACCGTACCCCGAATGGACAGTTCCTGGTTTTGAAGCTGAAAGATGGTGTACAATACTCCGAATCGCCAGGTGAAGCAAATTATAATGTGCGTGAAAGACTGATCCGAAAACGGTTTAAGGAGTCGGAGCAGAAGTTTGATATTTCGGACCTTAAATTGCACCGGACAGATGAAAGTGAATTCAAATCTGCCTACCAGATGATGAACCTGAAACAACTTAAGAATGATCAGGCACATACCAAACGCCAAATTGATAGCAGCATCTCGATGAATTATAAACTGATCATAGCTTACATTAAATATTTTTCGGTACCTGCAAAGTCGGCTGTGGTGAAAAAAGTTATACCGGCTAATGTAAAAAATGGCCCTGGTTTAAAACCAAATGAACAAATAAGCGCGCTGACAAATGCACAAAGCGAAGCACGCTCTGTACAGGATCTGATAAAAAACCGTTCCAGCACTTATGGGGAACTCAAAAAAAATGTCCAAAGGGCCGCCCTTGAATTTCAAAAAAAGTTTACCCTGTCGGCTGCCTGCATTGCATTGTTCCTGATTGGAGCGCCACTTGGTGCCATCATCAGGAAAGGTGGGTTGGGTTTACCGGTGGTTGTTTCTGTGATCTTTTTCCTGATATACTATATTATTTCAACAATCGGCGAAAAATCAGTTAAAGATGGCGATTTATCACCATTGGTTGGTTCGTGGATTGCGATAGCTATTATCACCCCCATTGGAATTTTCCTGTCATATAAGGCTGCAACGGATTCTGCGATATTTGACATTGATAGTTACAAGCGCTGGTTTACTAAGGTGTTTAAGCGGGGGAAAGTTGAAGTGGCGAAGTAGTAGGCAGTTGGCTGTTTGCAGTTTGCAGTAGGCTTTGGCGGTTTGCGCCTGGCTGTTAACTAATTTCAAACATGAAGCAAACTGCACACCGCCAACTGAATCACTGCACACTAAATTACAAAGCGCCGACCAGAATCATTTTTTTATAAGTTATTTTTGCGTAAATTTAGAAAAAGGGATTGGAGATAAGAGGTTAGAGATAAGTTGTGAAGGCTGAAAAAATGTTGTTAAAATCCAACATTATAACATTTCAACATTACAACATTTCAACAACCCTCCGCCAATAAATAAATACATATAATGTTAAATACAATACAAGAAGCTGTAGAGGCCATACAGAACGGTAAAACAATTATAGTTGTTGACGATGAGGACAGGGAAAATGAGGGTGATTTTTTAACCGCTGCCCGTAACGCTACTCCCGAAACAATAAATTTTATGGTACGCCAGGGACGCGGTTTGGTTTGCGCGCCTATTACAAAAAATCGGGCCCGGGAACTTAACCTGGAGCCGATGGTAAGCCATAATACCACGTCGCACGAAACAAATTTTACCGTGTCGGTTGATTTGCTGGAGGGATGCACTACAGGGATCTCGGCATCTGACCGTTCACGCACCACGCTTGCATTGATTAACCCTGACACAAAGCCCGAAGATTTGGGCCGGCCGGGGCATATTTTCCCGCTTATTGCCAAAGATGGTGGGGTTTTGCGCCGCTCGGGGCATACCGAAGCTGCCATTGACCTGGCTGTTCTCGCTGGATTTGAACCGGCTGGTGTAATTTGCGAAATAATGAAAGAAGACGGAGAAATGGCCCGATTGCCCGACCTGTTGCAAATTGCAAAAGAGTTTGACCTTAAGATCGTTTCTATAAAAGATCTTATCGCCTATCGTTTAGCTACTGAATCGCTGGTAAATAAAGACGTAACGGTAAACCTGCCCACGCAATGGGGCGATTTTGATATGATAGCTTATACCCAGGTTGATAACGGTGAACATCATTTAGCGCTGGTAAAAGGGACATGGGAACCCGGTGAGCCGGTGTTGGTGCGTGTACACAGCTCATGCGTTACCGGTGATATTTTTGGATCATGCCGCTGCGATTGCGGTCCTCAATTGCATAAATCAATGGAAATGATAAACAAGGAAGGCAAAGGCGTTATTGTTTATATGAACCAGGAAGGCCGCGGTATTGGGCTTATTAATAAACTTAAAGCATATAAATTGCAGGAAAACGGTCGTGATACCGTTGAAGCAAATATTGAACTGGGTTTTAAAATGGATCAGCGCGATTATGGCGTTGGTGCCCAAATACTTCGGAGTTTAGGTATTTCAAAAATGCGGTTAATGACCAATAACCCAAAAAAGAGAGCAGGTTTAATTGGATACGGACTTGAAGTTGTAGAAAATGTACCGATTGAAATTGCTTCGAACCCGCATAACGAACTTTATTTAAGAACCAAACGCGATAAAATGGATCATGCTATTATGCTTGAT
>Ga0364873_10463_pt1 | contig 18035 bp, 14 predicted proteins | sample ExccelAu500001D3_2_FD_206928 | JGI IMG/M metagenome (GOLD analysis project Ga0364873, IMG submission 206928) | Enriched cells from Trout Bog Lake Hypolimnion, Wisconsin, USA - BchlTB.Aug07.5000.01.D3 | ecosystem: Environmental > Aquatic > Freshwater > Lake > Hypolimnion/Profundal zone | place... | reverse complement strand
GAAGATTACTGCAGATGAATCCAGATATTGTGATACGGACATATCCTTTTCAGTTGAATAATGCCAATATTTGGGATGTATTACACAACTATGAAATTATTATAGATGGAACAGATAATTTCCCTTCCCGCTATCTTATTAATGATGCCTGTGTACTTTTAAAAAAAGTACTTATTTATGGAAGTATTTCCAGATTTGAAGGTCAGGTCGCCGTATTTAATGTACCAGATAGCTATGGGGTTGCTTCTGCTAATTACAGGGATATATATCCGGAACCACCTGCAGAAAATGAAGTACCCTCCTGCAATCAGGCAGGAGTATTGGGAGTATTGCCTGGTTTAATTGGAATGATGATGGCAATTGAATGTATTAAATATATTACAGGCTCAGGAAATTTGTTAACTAATAAATTACTGCTGGTTGATCTCCTGCATAACAGATTTCTGGAAACCGGGATTGAACCAGGGACAGAAACAAAGAAATTTATACCAGCAAACAGGACAGCATTTGAACTAAAAAAATATGGATTAACCTGTATGGATAAGATGGAGTATAAAAATGTAAATGCCTCTGAATTTAATCAGTTAATGCAAGAGGTTGACACAATTGTTATTGATGTTCGTGAACCCGGAGAACAGCCAATTGTGACTGAGTTTGCCTGCATCAATATTCCGGTAAGCAATTTTAAGGAAGCTATTCCATTTATAAAAGAAAAAAATGTTTTATTGTTTTGCCATTCCGGTATCAGAAGTTTAATAGCAGCAGAACAACTTTCAGATAGCAATAAGAAAATCTTCAATTTAAAAGGTGGGATAATCAGATGGAAACCCAGTCATAAATAATGTATATGAATCCCCAAAAATTAAAAAACATTTTTATACAGGGTGCAGTATCTGCTTCCTTTATCGCAGAAAGTATCGGGCAACACAGTACCAAAACCGATATTGGGGCACATAGTATATTTCTGGGCCAGGTAAGGAATGACATTATAAATCAAAACACTGTAGTCGCTATTGAATATACTGCCTATGAATCGATGGCATTAGAACAGATGGCCTTAATCCGTGAGGAAATATTTGAAAAATATGCCCTTACCTGTATGCATATATACCATAGCCTGGGTTCCGTTAAAGTTGGTGAAATCTGTTTATTTGTATTTACCTCATCAAAACACCGGAAAGCTGCTATGAATGCCTGTGAAGAAGTGGTGGAGAGAATAAAAAAAGAATTACCCATTTGGGGTAAAGAACTGTTTGAGGAAACTGGATATAAATGGAAGGAAAATAATTGAACCAGTTTGTACTGGTTAATAATTGTTTAAACTTCAAAGATTTAAAGCAAATAAGAATAAAGTTACACACCAATATTGCATGTTTTGATTCATTTTTGCTTGACATATATCATAAGTGGTGTCTTAAATACTTCCTAATTTTGAAAAAAAAAATGGAATTATTTCGCCCGGACAAGCCTGTCAGTTATGAAAAGGAAGATAAATTTCAACGTTACCCTTTCGCAAAAAGAATTGCAAAAATAGTTTCATCCGGTAAATACCCTAAATCATTAGTTATAGGTATATATGGTAAATGGGGGCAGGGAAAAACTTCTGTCATGCATTTTATCAGAAATGAGATCTCAGCAGATACTGTTATCATCAATTTTAACCCCTGGCAATTTCATGAACAAAAACAACTGTATAAATCCTTCTTTGAAAGTTTTGCCAGTGCTATGCTTAAAAAACACCCGGCACAAAAAGAAAAAATAGAAAAAGTCTTTAATAAATATGCAGATGCATTAGGCTCATTATCGCATCAGCTATTCCATAACAATCCTACTCAGGATCAGGATGTTTCAGAACGGCTGAACAGAGAATCTATTGAAGACCTGAAATTAAATGCAGATGAACTGATTCTTGAAACCAGGTGTAATTTTGTAGTCTTTATTGATGATATTGACCGCCTTGACATCAATGAGGTACAATCTATTTTCAAACTGGTGAAACTACTGGGAGATTTTCCCAGAACTTCTTATATACTTTCTTTTGATGATGACCTGGTAGCTGCTTCCCTCGGCCCGCAATATGCCAACAGGGATAAATCTTCCGGGTATGAATTCCTGGAAAAAATCATTCAACTGCCCCTGCATTTACCTAAAGCTAACGAACAAACTTTAAGGAAATATACATTGGAACTGATAGAAAATGTACTGGATTTCCTAAACCTGCATCTCTCTGAAAAAGAAATATCAGATTTTATTTCAAAGTTTGATGAGGCATTTCTTCCTGCAATTGATAATCCCCGCTTAGGTGTTCGTTTTGCTAATTCACTTGGTTTTTCTATCCCTTTATTGATGGGCGAAATTAAAATCAGTGATTTAATGGCCATTGAAGGTATCAAAACATTTTATCCTGAATTATATCATTTTATCAGGAATAACCAACACTATTTTCTGAAGAAGTATACAGGCCTGAACAGCAATCAGGATAACCATGAAGCTGAAAAGAAAGAAGTGAAATTTAAACTGGATGAGGTATTGCATGCTTATGATAATAAACTGAAAATTCATATACTGGATATGCTGATGTCGCTTTTTCCGCAGCTTAAAACAGCTTATGAGAACTTTGGTTTTCCCAATAAAGTGTATGAACAATGGTACCGGGAAAGAAGAATTTGTTCTCCGCACTACTTTGAAAGGTATTTTTCTTATGTGGTAAGCGAAGGAGATATTTCTGATATTTATTTTAATGAACTGCTGGCAGACCTGGAAAGAGTTGCTCCCGACGAGTTGGTAACCAGGTTTACACAGGCTCTTGAAAAAGTAAAACCGGATATTTTCCTTTTTAAACTGAATAAATTCATACCTGCATTCAGCCTTACAGAAGGCGTTACCATTGCAAAAGCACTGGCTCAGATAGGAAACCTGTTTTATAATTCCGGAGAAACCTTATTATTCAGTACCATCAACCAATTGGGCTTTATTATCTACAGCCTGCTTAGAAAAGTACCTGCAGATCAGCGGTTGGAAAACTGCCTTGAAATATTACAGTTAGCCAAACCTTTCGAATTTGCTATGGTAATCCAGAATAAATTCAGGAACCGGAAACAACTGGAATCTGATGAAGAATTTTTATCAGCTACAGCATTATCTACCATTTCTGGTTACCTGATCAATAAACTGGAACAGGAAAATGTAAAAAAAGACCTGTTCAGTATTTTACCTGATCATGAATTAAGAAGTTTATTACTGCTGTATTCAGAAATTAAACGGGAAAAGGATGTTAAGAAATTACTGAAAAAGCATTTGAAATCTAATTATGAAAATGCATTATCCATTATCCGGGTTTTCACGCCAACCATCCATAGTTCAAAGAAACCTGCACCGTATAAAGGTGATTTTGATGAGGAATCTTATCATGACCTGATGTGTGTGGTGGATACAGATTTACTCTATTATACCACATTATATACGTATGGCACATTGCAATATGAGCCTGATGAAAACACAATAAATGATGAAATAAGCAATGCCAACCTGATTGCTAAATTTCAAAAAATGCATCTGGAGAAAAACAATACATCTCCAACGGTTAAATTAGTCAGGTAACAGTTACTGATTCTTCTGTAACTTAGGTAACAGTTAACTGGAAAGATTACTGCTACTTTGCAGTATATAATCTGTTTTACATGGAAGTACTTGGCTTTTTCCTGGCTGCACTGGTTGGGATATCTCTGGGTTTAATTGGAGGTGGAGGCTCTATTTTAACCGTACCCATCCTGGTATATATTATGGGTATCAGTCCTGTATTGGCAACATCTTATTCCTTATTTATAGTTGGCACTACTTCCCTGGTGGGTGCTTTTAACTATTACAGGATAGGATTGGTAAATGTAAAGACAGCACTTCTTTTTGGTATTTCTTCCATTACAACTGTATTTATTACCCGCAAGATTTTTGTTCCTTCCATTCCTGTTATCCTTTACACCAATGGGCAAATTACAATTTCACAATCTATGGCAACCATGGTTTTATTTGCCGTTTTAATGCTTTTTGCTTCATTTTCCATGATCAGGGATTCAAGATTTGCTGTACCAAATAAAAAGGACAAAACCTTACATACGCCAATACTCAAACTATTGTCGATGGGAATTTTAATAGGGCTTGCTACCGGATTTCTGGGTGCAGGTGGTGGTTTCTTACTGATTCCTTCGTTGGTGCTGATTTTAAAAATGCCAATGAAAACTGCTGTAGGAACTTCCCTGCTTATTATTGCCCTGAATTCACTGATTGGTTTTACGGGTGACCTTGGTCATTTTACAATCGACTGGAAACAGCTTTTATTCCTGACCTTAATAGCCATTACAGGAATTTTTGCCGGTGGTTTTTTATCCAAAAGAATTGATGGTCAAAAATTAAAAAAAGCTTTTGGTTGGTTTGTACTAACAATGGGCTCTTATATTCTAATCAAAGAATTGTTTTTTTAAACCTGAGATTTTAGTTCTATATAGTTGCGGTGCAACATCAGCATTTTCCGTTGTTCCATTTTTTTTAATAACCTTGAAATCACTTCCCTGGAAGAATTCAACTCATCTGCAATCTGCTGATGTGAAAGGTTTACAATATTCGACTGATTTACAGATGCATGACGGTTCAGGTAAAACTGCAATCTTTCATCCATATTTCTGAATGCAACATTATCAATCAGTAACAACAATTCCTCAAAGCGGTTCCGGTAGGTTTCCAGTACAAAATAATACCAGCTTTTATACTTACTCATCCATTCGTCCATCAGTTGTATAGGAACCAGTATTACAGTTGTTTCTTCCATTGATTTAGCCATTATCTGGCTTGCTTCCATTTTTGATGCACAAACCAATGAGATGGCACAAGCTTCTCCGGGTTCCAGAAAATACATTAAAAACTCATCCCCTTCTTCATTTTCCCTGAATATCTTAATAGACCCTTCAATCAGCAACATGGTGCTTTTAACATATTGCCCGGTCCGCATAATTATTTCTCCGGCCTTAAAGATTTTTATAGTTGCATTCTTTTCAATTTCTTCTAATAAAGCAGGCTCTAATTGAGCATATAAGGTATAAAGCGGTTGCATAGTGCTGATTCTTTTTCAAAGATAAGTATAATCAATCATCGTAATCTGCCAGCTATTATCAATGGTTTAAGCGATAAAGGAATATTAACAACATTATTTTAATTTCAAAGTTTAAGATAGGAGGATTTTAAAATTATATTAATTTGACAGAAACAAAGGATATAAGCTGCTTATCAATATTTTACTTGTTTTAATACAAACGGCTATCAACCTTTTGTAAGTTTGATAGCCGTTAAATTTGGATCTTGGATTCTACCTTTTGCTTCTAAACAGGATAAAAATACTAATCAAATTTCATGCCTGAATATAATTCAACATATCAGATTCATATAAATTTAAAATTCTCTTTTTCCAGGCTATTGTATTTCTTTTTATCAAACACAAAAAGAAAGGACCCTTTTTTAGACGACTCTTTTTCCTTTTCATTCAATTTATTCAGAATATTCAAAGACAGAATTTTCTTTGTAAAATTCCTTTTATCCAAAACAGTTTCATAAATGGCTTCATACAGTGCCTGTAATTGCTGCAGTGTAAATTTATCCGGCAATAATGCAAATCCAATTGGTTGTGTGGAAACTTTCTGACGCAATCTTGCTTTGGCAATATTCACCATTTGTTTATGATCAAAAACCAATGCAGGTATCTTATTCAATGACACCCATTTTGCCTGATGTATTTTCATCAGCTCTTCACTATAATCGTCAATTTTAATCAGGGCAAAATAAGCAATTGAAATTACCCGGCCACCCGGATCCCGGTTTACGTCCCCAAAACAATGCAACTGCTCCATATATACAGAACTTAAACCAGTCAGCTGGTCCAGAATCCTGTAGGCTGCATCATCCGCACTTTCATTCTTTCTTACAAAACCACCCATCAAACTCCATTTGCCAAGCTCAGGTTCAAACCCGCGCTTTATCAGCAAGGCCTTAATTTCTTTACCATCAAAACCAAATATGATACAATCTACTGCTACCATCAGACTGTCATGCTCCCTGTACTGTAAAATCCTCGTCATTTATGCAATATTATTGTACAAAAATATTCAATCATTACCAGAAATACATATAAAACAGGATACAAATCACCACAACGCCCAATGAAGCAATTACATCCCACTTGTTCCAACTGTTTTTAATCAATGCTTTGTAGTCGCTTGTAAAAGTGATCGCATCTACCTGTTCGGCAGTTGGTTTCGGCGTAAATAACGATACTACTACCATCAAAAGCATGATGAACACAAGTAACCAAATTTCAAATATAAGCCAGTTGGTTTTCCAGAACCAGGTGGTTGATTCCCAGTACCAGCCAGTCATGAGTTCTTTACCTGTATTTGTAAAAATGTTGGTAAGCAGGCGTGCCATACCAATCAAAAAACCTACTATTAAGCCTGTTTCACCAGATATTGGTGTGATTTTCTTAGAGAAAATGCCCAACACAAATACAGCTACCATGGCAGGGGCGAGTAGGGATTGAATCCCTTGCAGATAAGAGTACAGGCTACCAAGACTCATCATAACAGGTATCCATATAATACCAAGTACCACTACAACAATTGTTGCAATACGGCCTACCAAAACATAGGTAGCTTCACTCTTCTCCTTGAACATTGGCTTATAAAAGTCTTCAGTAAATAAGGTAGCACAAGAGTTAAAGAATGCAGCCAAAGATGCTACAAGGGCCGAAATAAACCCTATAGTTACAATGCCTTTAACCCCGGCAGGTAATACAAACTTAACCATTGAACCAAAAGCCGTATCAGGATTCGTTAAAGTAAAACCGCTTCCGGGACGTGCAGCCAAAGCTGCGGCGATCATTCCCGGAATAAGGAACATAAATACAGGCAGAATCTTGAAATATCCAGCTGCAATTGTACCTCTTCGTGCACGTTTCATTACCACATCATTTGCCTCACCTTTTGTTTGTCCCAATACCCTTTGAACGATATGCTGGTCGGTTGCCCAATACCAAAAACCGATAATCGAAGCTCCTATAAACACCCAAAAACCGGGATAGTCGTCATATAACGGGTCACCGGTTTCAAAGTGAAACATGTGATTGGTACCATAGGCAATGCCATCTGCTCCTTTACTAAGTGTTCTGGAATAATCCATCATTGCAGTCCAACCATGAGCTATATTGCCGCCACCCAATACAGACAATCCAAGGAAAAGCACAAGGAATGACCCTATAATCAATATAGGTGTTTGGATAGCAGATAATGTCATTACACCCTTCATACCGCCAAAAATGGTAAATACACCTGTTAAGACTATTAAACCAATAGCACCGTACCAGAAAGGCAAGCCAAGCAGGCTCTGCATAAAGATACCACCTGTAAATGCGGTTACACTCACTTTGGTCAGTACATATGCTATCAGGGTAATGATGGATAACCAACGGCCAGTACGGGGTGTATAGCGATTTTTGAGGAAGTCAGGCATCGTGATAATTTTCCCCAATTTGGTGTTCATCAATTGGTAGAATGGAACAAAGAGCCATCCCAGAATAAGAATCATCCAGCCCTGCATTTCCCAGTGTGCCATACCTACACCCGACTTTGCGCCAGTTCCGGCAAGTCCTACCAGATGCTCAGAGCCAATGTTAGCTGCAAAAATAGCCGCACCAATAATATACCAGGGCTCTCCTTTACCAAACAGGTAGTCTTCGCTATCGGCACCTTGTTGCAATCGTTTATGTTTTTGTACCGTGTGCCATACAGCCCATGTTACAGCTAATATCCCGACTGTGATAATTACCCAGTCAAGCCAAATAAACTCGTGTGAATGCCAATCCATAAATTATTTATTAAATCGTTTTAGAATATTATTGGTGTGATTTTGTTATTATTTGTATGCCACTTCACTCCATCTCAACTCATTCTTGAATTGATACAAATTAGTGTCCTTTCCAATCAATACAAATTCAATTCCTGCCATTTCAGCAAAATCCTGTAAATGCTCTGCAGTTAAATTCTGGCTGTAACAGGTATGGTGTGCCCCTCCTGCCAGTATCCAGGCTGCACAACCAATATGCATATTGGGATATGGTTTCCACAATACCCTGGCAACTGGGAGCTTAGGTAATGACTGTAAAGGATTTACAGCTATCACTTCATTTACCAGCATTCTGAAACGGTTACCCATGTCTATTACTGAAGCATTTAAAGCCAATCCGGGTGCAGAATTAAATACCAGTCTTACCGGGTCTGCCTTTCCACCAATCCCTAAAGGATGTATTTCGCAGGATGGCTTTCCTTCTGCAATTGATTCACATATTTCCAGCATATGCGCCCCTAATACCATCCGGTTATCCGGATTAAAATGATAAGTATAATCTTCCATAAAAGAGTTGCCGCCTTTCAGTCCGCTTCCCATTACTTTCATCGCACGCACCAAAGCTGCAGTTTTCCAGTCTCCTTCTCCTGCAAAGCCATAACCCTTTGCCATTAAACGCTGGGCTGCAATTCCGGGCAATTGTACCATTCCATGTAAATCTTCGAATGTATCGGTAAAGCCTTTATAATTACCTGCTTCCAGAAAAGTTTCAATACCTATTTCAATTTTAGCGGCTTCTCTTAGTGAATTATGCTGACTTCCTCCTTTAACCAAAGTTGGCATTAAAGTATACGTTGCTGCATATTCTTCCACCAGCGCATCCACCTGTGCTTCTGTAACCTGGTTAATCACTTCCACCAAATCACCAACACCACAAGTATTTACGGCATATCCGAATTTTATTTCTGCTTCCACTTTATCCCCTTCAGTTACTGCTACATAACGCATATTGTCTCCAAAACGCACAAATCTTGCACCCTGCCAATCATGCCAACCAGCAGCTGCCCTGGTCCAGGTATTGATTTTTTCCAGGGATTCATTGTCCTGCCAATGGCCTACCACTACTTTACGGTTAATACGCATACGTGTCATGATAAATCCAAATTCCCTGTCACCATGAGCACTCTGGTTCAGGTTCATGAAATCCATATCAATTGTGTCCCATGGAATATCCCGGTTAAACTGGGTATGAAAATGCAATAAAGGTTTATTAAAAATCTTTAACCCACCAATCCACATTTTTGCCGGGGAAAAAGTATGCATCCACGCAATTACACCAATACAGTCTTTATTGATATTAGCTTCCTGCAAAACGGCATATATTTCTTCCGGTGATTTTACTGTGGGTTTAAATACTACCCTTACCGGTATTTGTTCAGAATCATTTAATGAAGCGGCTATAATTTTTGAATGTTCAGCTACTTTTTTAAGGGTTTCTTCTCCATATAAGTGTTGGCTGCCTGTTACAAACCAAACTTCAAATTTTTTAAGATTTAGCATTGTCAGAATTTTATATTATTTAATTTATTTTATTGAGAACTTGTAAATAGTTGTCTGCTGATAAACCTCTCCGGGTTTCAGTATGGTTGAAGGAAAAGTTGGCTGATTAGGACTATCAGGATAATGTTGTGCTTCCAGGCATAATGCACTGTGCTGCACATATTTTCCACCGGTTTTAGTATGAATTAAAGTTCCGTCTAAAAAATTGCCTGAATAAAACTGTACAGCAGGTTCTGTGGTATACATTTCCATAAATCTTCCGGATGCCGGATGATAAACAGTAGCTGCAAGGCTAATACCTGTACCTTCTTTATTCAGTACCCAGTTATGATCATAACCGCCTTTTACCTGACTGATATCTTTCCCGATTAATTTGGGTGATAAAAAGTCCATTGCTGTGTTTTTAACAGAATCTATACTTCCAGTTGGTATTAAAACATCGTTTACTGCAGTGTAACGTGCTGCATTGAGGTATAATTCATGCTGCAGAATGGTAGAATCCATGCCGGCAGATAAATTAAAATAACTGTGATTGGTTAAATTAACCGGTGTGGGCTGGTCTGTAGTGGCTTTATATTCAATCTGAATGGCATCATCAGATTTTAAAGTGTATACCACCTGCACCTGTAAATTTCCGGGAAATCCTTCTTCCCCGTCTTTACTGGTATAATTCAGTTGTATACTACTATCACCAGGTAAAGGTTTGGCTTCCCAAACCACTTTATCAAATCCTTTTAATCCTCCGTGTAAAGTATTACCATGGTCATTTGCTGCCAGCTGATACTTTTTCTGATCTAAAGTAAATGTTGCATTGGCAATTCTATTACCATAACGCCCTATCAGTGCACCAAAAAAAGGGTTTCCTTTCTGTTGGTAACCTTCCAGGGAATCATATCCCAGAATCACATTACCTAATTGACCGGATTTGTCTTTCACCATCAGGGTGGTTAAAGTTCCGCCATAATTGGTCAGGCTAACCTGCATCCCTGATTTACCTGTGATGGTATAATTAAAAATTTCCTGGTTGCCTATCCATCCGAAATGCTGTTTTTCAATACCCGGACTGGCATTCTTAGCATGATTGCTGTTACAGGAAACAAGCAGTAACAAGCAAAATGCTGTTAAAAAGAAACACTGTTTTTTCATATGTCAAGTTTAAAATTTAGCTAATAGTAATTATTGTCCGTAATAAGACCCTGCACCATGCTTGCGTTCATAATGCTTTTGTATTAATGCATCTTTTAAACGGGGTGCATTTGGATTAATCTGTTGTGTTAATAAAGCCATTTTAGCAACAAACTCCAATACTGCACTATTATGGACCGCCTTATGTGCATTTTTACCCCAGGTAAAGGGAGCATGATTACCTACCAACACCATTTCCACTTCTTTATAATCCAGTCCTTTTTCTTTAAAGCAGTTGATAATCTGAAACCCTGTTTCGTATTCATAATTACCCTTAATCATTTCATCACTCATTGGTGGTGCACAGGGAATATTTACAGTATTATAATCTGCATGTGTAGTTCCGTAAATAGGAATATCCAGTTGGCTCTGAGCCCAGGAAGTAGCATACGGAGAATGTGTATGTACCACCCCCCCAATTGTATCCCATTGTTTGTACAATACTGCATGTGTTTGGGTATCTGATGAAGGGCGCAGGCTTCCTTCAACCGTATTTCCATCAAAATCAACAATAACCATTTTTGCCGGAGTTAAGTCTTCATAGGCAACCCCGCTTGGCTTAATGGCAAATACTCCTAAACTCCTGTCCGCTGCACTTACATTACCAAAAGTGAATAAAACCAGACCTAACTGCGGTAATTCCATATTGGCTGCATATGCCTCCTGTTGAATATGTTCGTATTTCATCGCTGATTCATTTTAATGTTTTTGAATTACTGCCTATGCGGAAACAGTTAAATTAGATTCAATAAAACTGCCCAGTTGTATATACCGTTGGTATCGTAGGGCATAGAGTTCTACTTTAGAAGGATCCGGATGATAGACAGCATCAAAACCCTGTCCCATTGCCAGCATGGCATCTTCCACTTTAGTATACACTCCTGCAGCTGTTGCAGCAAACATAGCAGCACCTAATGCGCAGGTTTGTTCACTTTTATGAATTTTAATAGGCATATTGTTGATATCTGCCATCATTTGCATAATAAATGGAGATTTTTTAGCAACCCCTCCCAGTCCGATTAACCCTTTAACCGGAATTCCTTCCTCTATAAATCTGTCTACTATTTTCTTAGCTCCAAAGCAGGTTGCTTCCACCAGGGCACGATATACCTTAACTGCATCACTCCCTAAATTCAATCCGGCCAATGCACCTTTCAGTAACTGGTTTGCATCCGGTGTACGCCTTCCGTTCAGCCAATCCACTGCCAGTTCATTATAATCTTCAAATGGCAGGGCTGCTGCCTGTTTATTTAATTCTGCCAATATTTTATTTTCCACTCCTGATGCTAATAATTGTGCCGTTGCCTCATCCACTAATCCTGATGTTGCCAGCAGTTGTAAAGGCCATGCCAGCAGGTTTTTAAACCAGGCATAGGCATCTCCAAAAGCAGATTGACCGGCTTCCAGTCCCAGCATTCCCGGAATAACGGATCCAGGTACCTGCCCGCAAATTCCTTTAATCAGTTTTCCTTTCACATCCTCTAATGGTGCTACCAGTATATCGCAGGTAGAAGTACCAATCACTTTACTTAAATAATAAGGCTCAATCTGGCCACCTACAGCACCCATATGGCAATCAAATGCACCGATACCGATTATTACAGTTTCCGGTAATCCTAAACGTACAGCCCATTCAGCTGACAAATGCCCCACTGGCTGGTCTGCCGGGTATGCTTCATTTGACAATTTAGCAGTAAACCCTTCCAATACCGGATCCAGCGATGCAAAAAAACTGTCTGGTGGTAATCCGCCATATTCAACAGCCCATAATGCCTTATGGCCTGCACTGCATACTCCCCGTTTTAGTTGTTTTATATCATTGCCCCCGGTTAATACAAAAGGAATCCAGTCGCAATGTTCTACCCATGAATGTATATTTTCACGTACCGCAGCATCTTCTCGTAATACATGTAACAACTTTGCCCAGAACCACTCACTGGAATAAATACCACCCACAAACTGCAGGTAATTGGTTTCAAACTTTTCTGCATGGGCATTGATCTGAGCGGCTTCTTTAACAGAAGTATGGTCTTTCCATAACACAAACATGGCATTCGGATTCTCCGCAAATTCTGGCAATAGTGCCAGTGGTGTTCCATTCGCATTTACTGCTACAGGTGTAGAGCCTGTGGTGTCTACAGAAATCCCTTTTACATGGGCTGCAATATCCTGACCGGCCAGTTGCAAACAATTCTTTATAGTTATTTCGAGTCCTTCCAAATAATCCCGCGGATGCTGGCGAAACTGATTTGAAGCAGGATTACAGAATTTCCCTTCTTTCCATCGGGGATAATAAAAAACAGAAGAAGCTATTTCTTTTCCGGTAATGGCATCAACAAGAATGGATCGAACTGAGTCTGTTCCGTAATCCACACCTATTACATATGACTTGTTTGGCATACACTGACTTTAATCGTTTAATTGATTCACAAACTTAAAACTGTTTTTTTAATAAATGTAATTTCTACACTTATTTATTTTATAAGATTGCTATTCTCTTTTTGTAATCAGCTCCACACCCCTTATTTTCTCAGGAATCCATATTTGCATCTCCCCTTTCCCCCTGTTTGCCCATGCATAATACGGAATGGCAGTAAATGGCCGGGTTACAGTCTGTACATTGCCGGTAATACTATCTGCCTCTACTTTCCTTACATTTGTTTTGAGTACATTTACCCCATTTAACAAATCAGGAAGATATACGGTTGTAAATTGCGCTTCTGCAGGTAGTATAATATTACTGGTCATAGCACCATTGTCTGCCCATTCTGCACAATACATAACCGGCCCCATCTGAAGGGCTATTTTCCCCCTGTCTTCAATAAGAATGTCATTTGCAACTACCCTCCTCACTTCCATAGGCAAATTCAGCTCAACCCTGTCTCCCTTTTTCCATGTCCGGTTCAATACTGCATAGCCCTTCTCTATTGAATAATCCACAGGTAACCCATTAATGGTAATTACCGCTTTTTTCTCTGAATTCTTTTTGAAATAATACAAATTGGAAGGAATGGCCTCATTTCTTGCCCATCCCGGTATCCTGATCTTCAGATTAAATGCAACAGGTTTTGAAGGATTCACCAAAAACACAAGTGCTCCATTCCAGGGATAATTATTCTGCTGAGTCATTTCAACCCTGTTTTTACCTACTATTAAGTTTGCCGTTCCACTAATGAATAAATTGGTATAAATATCTGATCCTTTTTGGGCATAGATATAACCAGGTACAGATGGGATCAGTCGCACCAGATTTGTAGGGCAACAGGAACATTCAAACCAGCCCGATCTGGAAACTTCCACTTCCCCATTGGTGAATCCATTGGGATTTTGTTTGGCAGCTGACAATTGTACCTGCATGGCATTGGTATAAAAAAAAGATTTCCCGTCCAGCCCAATACCGGATATTAACCCATTGTATAAAGTCTTTTCCAGTACATCAATATATTTACTGTCGCCATGCAGCAAAAACATCCGATGGTTCCAGTATACATTGGCAATAGCTGCACAGGTTTCATTGTATGCAGAAGCATTAGGCAATTCGTAATTATTCCCATAGCGTTCCCCGTCACCTTTTGCACCCACACTGCCCTGTACATACATTTTTTTGCTAACCACATTCTCCCATATTTTATCTATGGCATGCAATAAAGAATCATCACCGGTTAATGCTGCCACATCTGCAACTGCCGAATACAAATAACCTGCCCTTACCGCATGGCCTTCTGCTTCTTCCTGCAACACTACCGGTTTATCATCCTGCCAGTAGGAACCATTTTGCCAGGGATCATCACTCTTAGCATTATAACCGTTATAAGTACCTCTTGCTGATATAAAAAATTTAGCCGTATTCAGGTATTCTTTTTTTCCGGTTATCCGGTATAATTTAACCAGACCCATTTCCACAATTTCATGTCCGGGTGCCACAGATTTTCTTCCAGGGCCAAAAACACTGCAAACCAGGTCTGCATTTTTCAATGCAATATTTAATAGATTCGTTTTTTTAGTTGCCAGGTAATGGGCTGCAGCGGCTTCATATAAATGACCTGCATTGTATAATTCATGACTTAGCTCCCTTTCCTTTTCCCATCTTTCTTTGCCCGACCAGGAATGTACAGCAGCAGGGTTAATGGTCCTGGCGGTATATAAATATCCATCTGTTTCCTGTGCTTTGCCGATGATGGTAATCAGTGAATCGATATAAGCCAGCAGCTTTAAATCGGGATGCATTGCCAGTGAATAAGACGCCCCTTCTATAGTTTTGTAAATATCAGTATCATCAAATGGGTATTTTGTACAGAATTTTCCATTCCGGTTGCCAGCCATTACAAAATTATTTACCCTTCCGGTATTTTCACAACGGGTAAAAGATGCAGGAATAGTAACCGTTCTGTTGATCTCAATCCTGGGTAGCCAGAAATGATCATTCAGTTTCACTTTTGTAAAATCTACGGCATGGATACTGTAATCTTTTTGCTGGGACTGTACTGAAAGGCAGCATGCCATCATCAACAGGATTGTTAGCTTTTTCATATGCATATTTAAACACAAATTTTAATTTAATCTGTAAAATCGAGAAATTCTTACACACAGTATACCTTTTATTCAGGCAACTAATCTCTTTAAAAAGAAAATTTATCGTTATTCCAGATTACCTTTCAGTTTTCAGTAAGCTAATATAAGGATGTTTACAAATTAACTGTATCTGCTACACTTATATATTTTACAAAAAATCCAGTCTGGTTAATTTCAATAATCTGCTGTATTGATGAATCAGGATTAATCTTAACTCACTTAATCTTAACCAGAATAGGACATATAGGTCACATATTCCACTCTTATAGTACTGATATAGCATAGATATAGCACCCTTTAAAGAGGTACTATATCTATGCTTTCAATATGGTTTATTACTGTTAATATACTCCGTTATCGGTTAATCAATAAAAGTAATGATTGAAATATTGAGGTTCAAAAAAGCAATACTGGTAGCAGAAATTGCATAATTCCAGATGCTGCAGGAAAAACAATTGACTGTTACGGATGAATTAACGGCCATCCATAGGCATCCCAATCCAGCTTTTCAATTCGAAGCTTTGGCATACCATGAGATTTTACTTCATACCCATGAAATATCATATAATCCTGGTTATCAAACGTATATACTGCATTATGACCAACCCCGTACCAGCTTTTATCTCCTTCCAGCAATAATGAACCTCCATTTTGCGACATTGTTTTTCCGGATTTATCCAGGTAAGGCCCTTGTATATGCTTACTTCTTCCCACAACTAATTTATAATCGCTTTTTTCTGCCCTGCAGCAATAATCCCAGGATACAAAGAGATAATAATACCCACTTTTACGGAAAATAAAGGGTGCTTCAATAGCCCCGTTACCAGCTAATGAATCTGCAATTGTAAAATCTCTGGGTCTTGAGGCAATTGTATACCATTCCTGAGGTTCTGCAACTACAGATAGCGATTTATCCAGCTTCACCAGCTTAATACCATTCCAGAATGAACCAAATGCCAGCCAACTGTTACCTGATTCATCTTCCACCAAATCAGGATCAATTGCATTCCACAAATCCCTTCCGCTTCTGGATTCCAGTACCTTACCCTTATCTATCCACTTAAAGTCTTTATCAGCAGGATTAAGGGATTTATTGGTAGCCAATCCAATACAGGAATTATTGCTGCCAAAACTGGAAACCGCATAATACAAATAGTAAAGGCCCTCTTTAAAACTGATATCAGGTGCCCATATATGCCCTTTAAAACCGGGTATAGCATTCACAGCCCAATGTGGCGCTTTATCAAAAACCGCTTTTTCTTTTTTCCAGTTTAACATATCTGAAGAACTGAATACCGATATTCCAAACCCTGTACAAAAAATATAATAAACTCCATTTTGCCTGATCATTACCGGGTCATGAACACTGGTCTCAGCTGTTGGCCTGATGGTACCGACCGAATCCCGGAAAGGTTGCGACTGCACTATAGATGATCCCACTAAAAATGCGGCAATAAGCATAACTTTTTTCATAGTATCCCATTTATCGGCGACTTACTTATTTTTTAAGCTTTACTCTGATCACACTAAAAGAATAAGGGGCAGCTTTATAGATAATCTTTTTCTTATTTACTGTAATTGCGGACACTTTGGGTGAAATATTGGTTGGCTGATCGAATGAGTTCATAGCATTCAGATCATTGTTCTGCAATAAAAGCAGGCTGGCAGATTCTTCCGTATTAATTTTTCCCTGCAGAAAAATGTTACTGTCATATTCCTTTGCAGAAGCATTAACCAGTTTAATAATCACTTCATGGCTTACAGAATCAATGGCAGCTGAAGTATATACACTATCCTGACCTGCAATCACTTCCGTGCCGGCAGTAATTGATAACACTGCAGAACCCCTGTTGGTAGAAAAAAGCTTTTGTACATAATAATCAGGTGTACCATAAGAACGGAGATTATCTACCCATATTAAATCCGGCGTCCACTGCCATCCTTCTGTATGTGCAAAAAGCGGTGCATAAGAAGCCATATTTATAACAGCTGCATTTCGCTCCAGCCCTGTCATAAAAGCAGCTTCACTCAAAGCAGTCAACCAGGTATTTTTATTATTCAGGCTTACCGTTTTATCACTCTGTGCGGCATATTCACCTGCAAATACTTTAGAGCTATTTCTGGGATAATTATCATAACGCCGGGTATTCTGAAAAAACCATTCCGGCCTGCGGTAATAATGTTCATCAATTATATCTGCATGCATATTCCGCAATGCGGTATTGAGTGAATCAAACCTTTCCCCGTCAGGATCTGTACCTGAACTGTTTACCAATAGAATCTGCGGGTATTTATCTTTAATTGCTTTTTGAAAGAGCTTTAGCCTTTCCAGGTATTGCGGGCCCCAGTTTTCATTGCCAATACCCATCATTTTCAGATTAAATGGCGCCGGATGCCCCATTGATGCCCTCACTTTTCCCCATACAGATTCCGGAGATCCATTTGCAAACTCAATTAAATCCAGTGCATCCTGAATATATGGATCCAGCTGGTCTGCCGGTACCAGTTCTGCAGAATTGAACTGACAGGCCATTCCGCAGTTTAAGATAGGTAATGCGGCTGCTCCCAGGTCTTCTGCCAACTGGAAATATTCATAAAACCCTACCCCGAAAGTCTGAAAATAATCAGGGGTTTGCCGGTTAGCCATTTCAAAATTCCACCGGTTTACCAGTAATTGGCGTTCCTCCACCGGACCAACTGTTTTCTTCCATTGATAGCGCTGAGATAAGTCGTACCCTTCTACAATGCAACCTCCCGGAAAGCGAATAAACCCAGGTTTCAGATCAGCCAGCAATTGAATCATATCAGCCCTTAACCCACCTGGCCTGTTTTTCCAG
>Ga0364873_10495_pt1 | contig 18227 bp, 23 predicted proteins | sample ExccelAu500001D3_2_FD_206928 | JGI IMG/M metagenome (GOLD analysis project Ga0364873, IMG submission 206928) | Enriched cells from Trout Bog Lake Hypolimnion, Wisconsin, USA - BchlTB.Aug07.5000.01.D3 | ecosystem: Environmental > Aquatic > Freshwater > Lake > Hypolimnion/Profundal zone | place... | reverse complement strand
ATTGAAAAGGCTGGCACTTTCAAGATCGAAAGCGCCATAACCTCGGCTCAGGGAGCTCACATCACCATCAACGGGGAACCCTTCCTAAATTTCTGCTCCAATAACTACCTCGGATTGGCAAATCATCCGCGGATTGTTGATGCCGCCAGAGTAAGCCTGAACGAGCATGGTTATGGTTTATCTAGCGTTCGCTTTATATGTGGAACTCAAGATATCCATGTGCAACTAGAAGCAGAATTGTCGCGCTTTCTTCAGCACGAGGCCACCATTCTCTTCCCCTCGTGTTTCGATGCCAATGGTGGAGTCTTTGAAGTTCTCATGAAGGAACAAGATGCCATCATCTCTGATGAGCTCAACCATGCCTCAATAATCGACGGGATAAGACTCTCGAAGGCCCAACGTTTTCGCTATAAGAACCGCGATATGGCGGATTTGGAAACGCAACTGATTGCGGCATCGGGTGCCAGACGTCGCCTCATTGTCACCGATGGAGTCTTCTCTATGGACGGCTATCTCGCTCCCCTCACCGAGATTTGTGATCTCGCCGAGAAGTACAACGCCATGGTGATGGTCGATGACTCTCATGCAGTTGGATTTATGGGTGCAACAGGAGCTGGAACGCCAGAGCGCTTTGGAGTGAGCGACCGGGTCGACATCATCTCTGGAACCTTGGGTAAAGCGCTAGGTGGCGCATCTGGCGGCTACATAAGTTCGCACAAAGTGATCGTGGACCTTTTGCGCCAAAAGGCTCGGCCATACCTCTTTTCCAACTCTGTGCCGCCAGCGGTTGTCTCCGCCTCACTACAAGCTCTTCAATTGGTTCGCGAAGGAGAAGCGCTGCGAGCAACTCTGCAGAGCAATGCCAAATTATTTAGAGAGTTGATGGAAGAAGCAGGATTCAATCTTCTACCTGGCGAACATCCGATAGTTCCCGTGATGTTCGAATCCGAGAGTGACGCGGTTTCCGCCGCAAAAGGGTTGCATGCCCGAGGAATTCACGCGGTGGCCTTCTCCTATCCGGTAGTCCCGCTAGGAAGAGCGCGCATCAGAATTCAGCTCTCTGCCCAGCACACGGAGTCTGACATCCGGACATGCGTAGAAGCCTTTAAAAGTAGCGTAAATCGCTGATTTCGTGAGAAGAAAGAAAGCTTTTTGCCTTCTGCCTGCTTTAGCAAATCGTTAGCAAGTAGCAAGTAAATTGTAATTTGATTTTGATTGAAGTTTCAACTATCTTCATCCTTAGTTCATCCACCACGCGTATAGTGATACGTACACCTAGCAAAGGAAAAACATGTCAGTACTTTCAGCATTACCAGCAGGAACATTTACCATCGATCCAACTCACAGCCGCATTGGCTTCAGCGCACGTCACGCAATGGTGACCAAAGTCCGCGGCGCATTTAACGAATATTCAGGTTCAGGAACTGTTGCAGATGGCGCAGCTTCTTTGACCGTTGAGATCTCTGCAGGATCAATCGATACCCGTAACGCAGACCGTGACGGTCACCTCCAATCACCAGATTTCTTTGATGTTGCAAACTTTCCAAAGATTACCTTTGCATCAACATCAGTCAAGGATGCTGGCGATGACAAGGTTGTTGTAGAAGGTAACCTCACAATCCGCGACGTCACCAAGCCAATCTCAATTGAGTTTGAGTACACCGGCACCGCTACAGATCCATACGGCAATGCTCGCTTCGGTTTCGAAGGCGCAGCAGAGATCAACCGTAAGGACTACGGCCTAACGTGGAACGCTGCACTTGAGGCAGGCGGACTTTTGGTTTCAGAGAACGTCAAGCTTGAGTTCGAGATCTCTGCAATCGCAGCTAAGTAATACTCGCTTAATCCAGAACTAACTAAAGGACCCCGTGAATATTCACGGGGTCCTTTGCTATTCCAGAACTCTCTATCCCCCTAATATTTATCGCCTACGGGTTGTGGCGCAGGGGTAGCGCGCTGCGTTCGGGACGCAGAGGCCGCGGGTTCAAATCCCGCAAACCCGACGTTTCGTCGAGGTCTAGATCCGCTTCTTAGCTAAATCTCCCAAATGCGTATCTTTAAAGCTTGAGTCGTATTTGAGTCCATATCCAAAGAAGCGATCGAAGCCCACGTGACCGAGCCAAATGATGCCTATTGCAATGGTCATGGGATGGTGTGTGATCCAAGCGAGATAGATCATGAGTGCCGGCAAGAAATAAGAGTGACCGGCGTTGTACAAGAGAGCTCCTAGTCGTGTGTTTAAGAGGTACCCGACCATAAAGATATCCGGCACAAAGAGCAGTGCTGGATAAATCCACCATTGCACATGCTCTCCAGCGAAAAGAAATATTGTGGCTGCAAATAAGACAGCCCCATCAAGACGTAACCAAATTTTGGGCTTTCCAGTAACAAACATTGCGACTCCTTGCTAACGGTGTTAGCCTGAAAGTACTATGGCTAACACCTCCGGCCCAACTCGAGATCGAATATTTTCGGAATCCTTGGCTCTCCTTGAGTCCAAGGGGCTTGCCGCCCTCAGCATGCGGAATCTGGCTGATCGACTCCATATAAAAGCTCCCAGCTTGTACAAACATGTAGAAGGGCGCGATGAAATAATCGCGGACCTCCAGGCTTATGGAATAAAGAAATTTGCCGAGGCCATGAGCGCCGCAAAGAAATCGAAGAGGGCCAAAGCACTTGCCTACCGAGCATGGGCGATACAAAACCCTCACCTCTACGAGGTCACCTTAAAGGTGCCGCTACTTCGAGACCGACTTCCAGAAGGGCTTGAAAGTGGTGTCACTGCAATGATCATTGAGTTAACGGGTAAGGATCATGAGCATGCGAGGGCGGTCTGGGGATTGATGCACGGACTGGTTGATCTAGAGATTGCTGGCAGGTTTCCGCCAGATGCCGATCTAGATAAGACCTGGAGCCGAGCTATTCAGATGCTTAACCAATAATCCGCGATGTATTTCTCACCTTCGTCGCAGAAGATTGTTACAACTTTTTCGGCTCCGAGCTCTTCCTTTAACTTCTTAGCGGCCAACATGTGAGCGCCAGAGGATGGGCCAACAAAGATTCCATGAGTGCGCGCTAAGCGACGAGTCTCCTCCACCGCATCGTTAGAGTGGATGTGAACGAAGCCATCAATCTCTTGGGAATGGCGTTCAATGATTCCAGGAATGAATCCATCAGAAATTCCTTCAATCAAGTGCTTGGCGACTTCGCTACATGCGATGGTGCACGACTCCGAAGGTTCTAGCGCGTAACTCTTAGCTGCGGGATTGACCTCTTTAAAAGCTCGACCGACGCCAATAAGCGTTCCCCCAGTACCAACACCGGAGATTAAAAGATCTGGCTTTGCAGGAAGTTGGCTCAAAATCTCTTTACCGAGCCACTCGTAATTTTCTACAACATTCCATTCGCTATCGAATTGTTGGGGGGCATAGAAACCTGGTTGCTCTGCGATTCGGCGAACTTCCTCCAAGGCGCGATTGACATGGAAATCTCCCAATGTTCGAACCTCAGCACCAAATGCTCGTGAGATCGCCGTACGCTCCTGGCTTAAACCTTCTGGCATGACGACCAACATTTTGTAGCCTTTAACGGCGGCAACCATAGACATGGCGTTGCCGGTATTGCCGCTGCTCGCTTCAACGATTGTGTCGCCAGGATGTAGCAAACCTTCGCGCTCGGCTCTCTCAATCATGTACTTAGCAATACGAGCTTTAACGGAACCAGATGGATTGAGATACTCCATCTTTACGTAAATTCCCTCAATGTTGATTAATGGGGTATTTCCGATCGCGTCCAAAATCGTTTTCATGTCGTTCAGGTTATCCTCTTCGAGGCTCAAAATGAATCAACCAGTTGCCTTTGATGTCCGATTTGTCGGATAAATACCTTACGCGTGACGCTCTTTCAGTTGCTCGAACTTAGCCTTAAGAACCTTCTTGAGAAGTGACTTGGGAAAGGGTTTATCAACGGGAAAATGGATTGAGCCTTTGGTTTGCTCGTAAGCGGCCAACTCGGTTTTCAATTTGGATGTTACAGATCCACTGTAAGGAAAAATGCTGTTGTGTTTTTTATATCCACTGAAACCGATTATAGGAACTCCATCAATAACAAAGGTTGGAATTCCATATTTCACAACTTGTTTAGCCTCTGGAAGTTCCGCGGCGATCTGTTCTCGTAATTGTTGAAGAACCTTGCGCTGTTCAATCGGAAATGCCTTGAGGTGGGCGTTAATGAGAGCCTTACTCATCGGATCCATTTTTTGAATTCTGCAAACGCTCAGTAGCAGAATTCAATCTCCCGACTGCTGGTGTGTGATGACCAACCTTTCCAAAACCAAAGATGGGCATATTTTTATAAACGCTCTCTGATTTTCCGGGATCAATAACGTAGGTCTCGTGCCAGATTCCCACTGCAGGAGATTTGGCAGCTCGGTTAAAAGCTCGCCACGCAGGTAGGTGTTCGGAATCGGCTGCCTTTGCATACGCAATCAACTTTTCGGGGCTCTCCCAATACTGGACCATTATTGAAGTTCTACCAAACCAGGACTCATACGATTTGAAGCCGAGTTCGCGATGTATATGCAATTCGCGCAGCATTTTGGGCATGGCCAAAAAGACCGGGAACCATCGATGAATAGCGAATGGATTATTCACCCGCATCCCGATGAGAAAGACGACATAACTCTCATCACTTCGAGCCGTCATACGCTCCGCAAAAACCTTCTTACCCATGTGAAACCATTATTTCTAAGCGTCTTGAGTGTAATCTTTACACTGTTCAGATTAAAGCCCATTTATTAAGGCAAGTCAAGAGTCATGTAGTGATCACCATCTCCGTGGCCTGAGGATTTCATCAGAGAGCAAATGAAAACGATCAGAATCGAGTTTCCCCCAGTAAACTCCAACCATGACTGAATTAAGCACCATGGAGAGAATGCGCTCATACCGTAAAACTTTTATAGCGATGTTGATCTCATCCAGCTTGAGCCTCTGGGCGGCTTTGGTTCTCTCGAACGATGCCATCAAGATTGCTGGCGACCCAAATGCCAAACTTTCCTGTGACGTCAACGCAATTGTCTCCTGCGGCAAAGTTGCTCGTTCATGGCAGTCACACCTGCTTGGATTTCCAAACGCCTTTCTTGGCATGATGACAGAGCCGGTAGTCATCGCCGTTGCAGTAGCAGGCATAGGCATGGTTGCTTTTCCGCGCTGGTTCCTTAAGACAGCCCATGTCGTTTATACCGCTGGTCTGCTCTTTGCTCTCTGGTTACTCTCTCAATCTTTCTTCGTTATCAGGGCATTCTGCCCATGGTGCCTCTTGGTTACAGCCTCGACCATCACAGTCTTCTCAACCATGACCCGAATAAACATCATGGAAAATACCTGGGGGCTTTCAGAGGAGCGCCAAGCGAAGCTCGTTGACTTTCTCAACCGCGGATGGGGTCGAGTCGCCTATACCTTTATCTACTGCTTCTTAGGTATCGCAATTGTCCTCAAATATGGCAAGTACTTCCTCTAACCCCTAGAGGCTCTAGGCGTTTTAACTCTTAAAGAAAGAGTGTGACCAGCGCCAGTAAAGCAAGAACTAGTGGAGGAACAAGAGGCTCTTTGCGCTTGCGGTGGGTATTGGCAGCCCCCAACATAAGAACGATCAAGCCGATTGCAGCAGGAACTCGTAACCACTTGGCCACGCCAACTGCAGGAGGCAGAATCAAACCTGCCGATCCAAGCACTTCTGCTAGCCCAATCAACTTAACTTGTGGCTCAGTAAAATCGCTCACCCAGCCGGCGTTCTTGTTCGCGAGCAATTTCTCTCGCGGCGTGACCAATTTGAACAACCCGGTTCCAAAGAAGCCGAAGGCGGTAATTCCAGCAACAATCCAATATCCAACGCTCATTATTAATTCCTCGCTTTAAAGTAGGGGTTAAAGATACTGCCTAGGCGCTCGTTTTTCTTGGCTTCTTCTTTTTGGGTAGTGGTAGTTCTTCTGCAGTTAATTTAATGAGTTCAGTCAGCCAATCATGGTCGTTCAGCTTCGCGCTTGAAATCTTGTAACAGGGTTTTGCGCCGGGATATGGAAAGCCCGTTGCAATCCTTCCAGCAATTTCCTTGCCAGCTTCAGTAGGTCTGATGAAGAAAGTGTTATCGCAAACGAGCCCAAACATTTTCCCTTTGAAGTACAACCCGAATTCTCCGAACATTGGCCGAGCATCAACTTGCAAAGGTTCAAGCTTGTGCAACACCTTCTGAACAAAAGCCTTATCTGAAGCCATCTCTGAACCCTATTCCTTGGCAAAGGTCCACTGGTCGAGTTGATCCAGATTAATTACATCCATATTGTGAAAAGCCAAGATGTCAGCAATCTGAGTGCGGTGCTCAGTCGCATGGTGAACCACTGAGGCAAGAACTGTTGTGGTCTTAAACTGAACTGCCTCCCCACGGCGCACAAAGCTCAAAAGTTTGTCAGGGAGATCAATCAAGGTAAGTAACTTTGCATCATTCGCGAGGGAATCTTCAGCTAATTGCCTCATCCCTTCGGGGGTGTGCGGATAATCAACCTCAGGTGGCAATTCCACACTTTGCGCTCTTGCAATAAATCTCCCCTGACCGTGAACTATGTGCGTCGCAATGTTGGCCACCGACCACTCTGGGTTCGCACCATGAAATTCGAGCGCTGGGGTTGGCAATTCACTCAACTGCATAAAGAGTTTGTGGTTCGCCCATGACATTTGCTTGAAAAGATGCACCACTACTTCGTTGCTCATGCGGCGATTCTAGACGCATGAAACATCATCTGAAACAGGATTTATAAGTTCTTATCTGCCCAGATACAGATTGCGTCGTAGTGGTACTTCCCCAGCCCTTTAGCAACATCCTCATAGTGATCGCGATAAGGTGAAGGCAGGATGTAGCTCATAGCGAGCGATTTGTATGCCTCTTTTGTGGGAGTCCAAAATTGCAAGATGAAGTTGTAATGTCTCTTAACTAGAGCTTGCACGCTTGGATCCGCTGGCGAAAATCCCTCACCCATTTTGGCCGCAAATTCTTGAGTTAATTCGCCAAAGACCTGAGTGAATTGCTGCTCTTCTTCTTTGGAGTAATTATTCTGAAACTGCTCAGAGTGGATTCCGATTCTCATGAGAGAGTTCTAATTTCCAACCGATGGTTTTTCTTTACCCAAAGATAAAACGAGGGCCAGAATGGCAACAGTTAACACCAAGGCGGTACTTCCAAATCCGTACCCCTGCCCACCCTTTACTTTGTCGGCTCCAAACCAATCAGCGAAGGAGGCTCCGAAGGGACGAGTGATCACGTAGGAGATCCAAAATGCCAAGACTGGACTGAATTTAAATGCCAAATACGCCAAACCAGGAAGCAAGAAGAGAACTCCGAAAATGATTCCGGAATTTAGAAAACCCCAATTGAAGGTATGGGCGGTCATATCCCCTGCTGCCGTACCCAATGCAAAAGTGGCCATTACAGTTGCCCAATAGAAAAGTTCACGGCGTTGAGTGGAAATACTGTCAATCGAGAGAGTGCCTTCAGTCTTATTCCACAACCAGAAAATAAATATCAATGCAATCAAGAAGAAGGTCGTGGAAGCCACGTAAGGAACCCCTAGACCTAAGTGCAGTACATCCGCCGCCATGGTTCCAAAGACCGAAACCATCGCAACGGCAAACCAATAGATCCACTTGTTATAGGTGCGGATACGAAACTGAAAGAAGAGACTGACTGCTAGAACGATCAGGCCAGCAACTACTGCTGGTGCCTTGCCAAACTGCTTCACTAGAAAATCAGAGGTGTCCTCGCCCATCCCAGTGCTCAGAACCTTGATGATCCAAAAGGTAAGGGTTATCTCTGGAACCTTGGACCCCAAGGGTTCCAAAAATTTCTTGGAAATCGCACTTATTAGGGTCACACGAGGATGTTACCGCCATTGGTTAGCCCGAATATTTTGCGCTGCAAGAGATGCGGTCTCGTTGATTCGCTTTTCGCGGGTAGCGGGGGTCTTGGCCTCTGCTATCCAAACGAGTATCGCCTTGCGGACTCCAGGAGGAAATGCCTCAAAGTTCTTTTTAGAACCGGCGTATTTCCTAAAGGCCGACATCAGGTCCTTGGGAATTTCTAGCGTGTGCGCTCCGTCGAGTTTGTCCCAACTACCGTCAGCCTTGGCAGCTTCGATTAACTTCAAGCCGGCCGGAGTCATCTCGCCCGAGGCAATCAACTCCTTGATTCGAACTTTATTTGTGGCGGCCCAGCCACTTCCTTTTTTGCGAGGTGAAAAGTAGAGCTTGGTGCGATCTTCATCGACTTTGCCTGGGATTGAGTCAATCCATCCGAAACAGAGGGCCACCCGCACCATTTCATCGTAGGTAGGTGCGGCTACTCCAGTTGCCTTCTTGTGTATAACTACCCAGAGTCCTGGAGAGCTGTCGTGATTCTTAGCTAGCCACGACCTTAAGGTACGAACGTTCTTAACTTCCAAGTGTTCGCGATCGTGAATGCCCATAGAACTATTTAACCAAAAAGAACTTGCCCTTTATATGGCCCCCTAGTGTTTGACGACAGGAAAATTCATTCTGGAATGGAAACAATGTAGGAGTGATGGAAGAGTCGCCCTCTAAGCCGGATGTTCTTACCAAAAGCCTATTATCATGTTGACATGGAAAAGTTAGACCTAAAACGAAACTTTCCCGATTACTTCAAAGCATCTGCAAACAAATTCTCAGTGGTAAAACTCCCTGCATTTAATTATTTCATGGTCGATGGATGTGGAGATCCAAACCTCGCGCCAGAGTATGTTGAGGCAATTGAATTACTTTACGGAGTTTCCTACACCCTCAAGTTCATGAGCAAGAATTTATGGGGTCAGGATTATGTGGTTCCTCCACTTGAGGGACTCTGGTGGGCAAATGATATGAAGAGCTTTGAAGCGCGAGATAAAGCTTCTTGGAATTGGACCATGATGATTATGGTGCCTGCAGGAATAACAAAAGGAAACGCCGCACAGGCGGTAAAGGCTTTTCGCGAGAAAAAGCCGGAAATGGACTCTTCCAAACTTCGCTTTGAATCTCTTAAAGAAGGGCTATCCATCCAAGTGCTTCATATTGGGCCTTACGATGCGGAAGGCCCAATACTTTCGAAGTTACACCATGATTTCATGCCTAAGGAAGGATTTACCTTTAATGGTAAGCACCATGAGATCTATCTGAGTGATCCGCGAAAATCTGATCCAGCTAAGCTCAAGACCATTTTGCGCCAACCTGTTGTCAAGGGATAACGTTCAACAGACTATTCATAAAGCTCTTTCGCGGATCTTTAACTCACCACTCTTTTGAAAACCTGCTGAGTTGGAGTGGAAGAACCTACTGTGGTCAAAATAGTTACAGTAGAAAAATCTGCCCTGTAATCGATCGTTGTTACTTGCCCGTTTAGGGTGTAAGTCAATATGAAGTGTCCGTTACCAAGATTCCGGCACGAAGTGATCGTGGCTCCCGGAAGAGGGGCTTGCGATGGCCTAAATGCATGGGTGGCTGCTTGCGGATCTACCTGACCGTCTTTTTGAGTCACTACTCCCCTGAATCCGCCATTTATATAAGGGTAAGTAGCCGTGCCATGATAATGGTAGAGACCTTTCTTGTAGGTATGACCATTATAGGAATCTAATTTGTTGATGGGAGTTCCATCTGGTTCTAGAGCACCGTAGATTGCAAAACCATCAAGTGCGTAGGCGATCGGACTCGTAGTTCCAACCACGCTCTGTAGATGTAAGGGAGCAGTGTGATAGTGATAGTCATCAGCTTGGCCACAATGGCCACCAAAATTATCTAACTCTCCGGCGAGAAATGCGTCGTCCCCCCGATTATTGAGTGCATTAAAGATTGGAATTCCGTTTGCCGCAATAGCGATAGCGCCACGTAAAAAATTCCCAACATTAGAAATGGGGGTAGCGGCTAACGCTGGCTTTATTGGTAATGACCAGGCATTGTTTCCGAAGTAAGGCTGAGGCGTGGGGATTTGTTCTTGCCAACTCTTTATCCCGACCATCATTTGGTGAGCTGGGATTCCATTTGATTCAATGAGGTAGTAGTTGGCTCCTCTAGTCACTTTTACGGAAGAGGCAAAGGCACTAAATCCAGGAAGTTTTACCGTCTGTGATGTTGCAGCTTCGGCAATAAAATCACTGAAAGCAACCAATCCAACTCCAATGCCGAAACCTTTAAGCAGGGATCGCCGACTTATCTCAGAGAGGTGACGGACCTCGTGGCCATCATGGTGCTGGAGTGACATGTGTTGCTCCGTTCGGTCGAGAGTAAGTCACATCAAAAGTAGCTTGTGCGAGGGTTATTTTTGAGATTGCAGAGAGTAGATCGGCGCGAGTTACAGATGCAGATGAATGGCCCAAATTAGCTGAGCGCGATAGCGCATAAAGTGAAAACGCATACTTTTTTATGCCGGGACCTTGCGAACAAGGTGGGGCATACCCAATTTTTGGATTTTCGCCATTTCCACCAACTTGCCCGATATTCAAATCTCCCTGAGGAAGTTTTGATACTTTTGCTGGAATATCCCAAATAGTGAAGTACCAATGATCAGGTCCGTCTTTAGGAATTGTGAACATCGTCAGAGCAAAATATTTGGTGCCTTTTGGCGCATTACTCCACTGAAGTGGCGGAGAAACACTCGCACCATCACACGTATAGAGTGCAGGCAGAGTTCCCATTTCACCAACTACCGGGCTCCCCAAAGTAAAACTGGTAGTCGCTGCCCATGCCGGCGAAATCGTGAACATCAAACAGGTCGTAAGAACACTAACCAATGTCTTGCGCATGGCCTCAGTCTCCCAGACCATGCCATAATTTGGGCTGTGAATTGTCAGTGCCTTTACCGCAATTAAAGTGCGGTCACGGTCCGCTTCCAGCAGACAAAACTTTCCATTTGCCTTTGACCTTAGCAAATTCCAAAAACATCGTGGAGCCCCCCGACATTAGTTGACCGCGAAGATCTACAGAAACTTCATATCCTGACTTAACACCTGATGGCAAGAATCCGTTATATCCACTAGGGATCGAAGAACCCGCGTAGTAACATGAATGGGATCCGACGGTCCATTGAGATCCAGATTTCAAAATACTTTTCGAGTTTATATTTTTAATGCCAAGGTGCAAAACAGTTTTAACGTATGAAGTTAATGTTGCCAGTGCATCTTGCGGAGTCGGCACAGTTATGACGGATGTCGGACATTTTGGAAGCGCTGACGCTGTTGATGCAGGGGAGAAAATTCCCAAAATCATTAAAGCGCAACACAAGATTCCAAAACTTTTTTTGAGCACCGAAAAACTCTACTAGGGGTTGAGTTGAAACTAGGGGTTGAGTTGAAAGAAGAGTCGCCCTATAAGCCGGATCCTGTCCATCGCTTTCGCGAATGGGCCACCATCCATCTAGTCGCGGGATTGCTCGCGCGATCAAGCGACCTACCTGATGACTCGAGCGAGCAACTCTCAATGCCATCTTTTTGGTCTTGCTCCAAGTGGGGTTTGCCTTGCCATTGATGTCACCATCAATGCGGTGGTCTCTTACACCGCCTTTTCACCCTTACCGTTCTTTCGATACGGCGGTTCTTTTCTGTGGCACTGTCCCGCGGGTTACCCCGGGTGGGCGTTACCCACCACTTTGCTCTGTGGAGTCCGGACTTTCCTCGGTGCCAACACATAGTGTTGAAACAACGCGGTGACCCAGACGACTCTTCCGTATCCCAAGGATACGCGGAATTTCTCACCCTTCGTAATTCCCAGAAATCGTCATAGAGTCTGCTCATGACACACGAAGTTGATCCAGATTTTCTTGCCCTGCCCTTAGATGCGGTTTCAGATGCCGCTATCCAAACCGGACTTTCACTTGGGGCCTCCCACGTGGATGTTCGAGTCCAACGAGTGCGTACCGGCATTTTGCAGTTGCGCGACACAACTCCTGAAACCCAGACTGATGAGAGCGTCTCTGGCCTAGGAGTACGAGTGATTGTCAACGGAGCGTGGGGCTTCGCGTCATCTCCTGAAATCTCAGCGACCAAGGCGGCAGAGCTCGCAAAGGTTGCGGTGGCCATGGCGGTTACGAGTGGGCCTCTTTCTACAGAAGAGATAGCTCTTGCGCCAGAACCCGTCTATGCCAAGAAGACTTGGGTGAGTGCTTATGAGATCGACCCCTTTGAAGTTTCGGGGACAGTAAAAGTTGCTCGTTTAGCCGAACTGAATGCTGCGTTGCTTAAGTCAGATACCGTCAATTTTGCATCTGCCTTCTCCATGTTCGTAAAAGAACAGAAGCACTACGCCGACTCTTACGGCACATCCACCACACAACAGCGGGTAAGGATGCAGACCCAGATTGAAGCCTTCAACGTAGGTAACAATGGATTTGAATCTATGCGCACTTTGGCACAACCTGCTGGCTTTGGCTGGGAGTGGATGAACAATTCCACCTGGGATTGGGATTCAGAGATAGCAGAACTTCCATCACTTCTTGCAGAAAAAGTTGCAGCACCTTCAGTCGAAGCGGGTCGCTATGACCTACTTATTCATCCAAGCAATCTCTGGCTAACGATTCATGAATCTATCGGGCATGCAACAGAGCTCGATCGAGCCTTGGGTTATGAGGCCAATTACGCAGGTACTTCCTTTGCGACGGTCGATAACCTCAATAAATTGCAATACGGATCCAATCTTATGAATATCACTGGTGACCGCTTAACTCCACATGGACTAAGTACCGTGGGCTACGACGATGAAGGTGTAGAGGCACAACGTTGGGACATCATCAAAGATGGCCTTCTTGTTGGCTATCAATTAGACCGTCGAATCGCTGCACGAGCTGGACGCGATCGAAGCAATGGCTGTGCTTATGCTGATGCAGCGAGCCATGTTCCGATTCAACGCATGCCTAATGTCTCGCTGCAACCAAATCCAACCGGTCCCGATTTTGAAGGACTCGTTGCCAGCGTTGAAGATGGCATTTTGATCAAGGGCGATAACTCTTGGTCAATCGATATGCAGCGCTACAACTTCCAATTTACTGGGCAGCAATTCCACCGCATTAAAAACGGCAAGATTGTGGGCCAAGTTAAAGATGTGGCTTATCAAGCGACAACCACTGATTTCTGGAGATCGATGAAGACTGTGGGTGGTCCTTCTACCTATGTACTCGGAGGTGCATTCAATTGTGGCAAGGCCCAACCAGGTCAGATCGCAGCGGTAAGTCATGGATGCCCTGCAGCGGTATTCGACAAAGTTAATGTTCTTAATACAGTTGCGGAGGCTGGAAAATGATTGCGCCACAAGAGTTAATTGAAAGAATCACAGCTGCCGCAGACTATGACGATTGCATTGTTATCGTCGAATCAAAGACTCAAGCCAATTTACGTTGGGCGAGCAGCACATTAACGACAAATGGCGTCATCGCTGAACAGACCGTAACGGTTATCGCTTTCGTAGCTGTTGAAGGTGGTGTTGCAACAGGTTCTGTTAGCAGAACAAATGTTGAACTTGATGAGATAACTGCGATCGCTAAAGAAGCGGGACGAGTAGCCCTTGCCGCAGGTAAGGCAGACGACGAAGCACCATTGCTAAAAGATAAGGCGCTTGGTGATTGGGCGGCGGCTCACAACCCCACTGGACCTGATGTCTTTGCAAAATTTGCACCCGAGTTAGGTGAACTCTTCTCCCGTTCCAAAGCAGATTCGATCGAATTATTTGGCTACGCCGAACATAATCACTCGACAACCTGGCTTGGCTCCAAGGGTGGCTTGCGGATGCGGCATGACCAACCTGCTGGACGTCTGGAGATGACCGGAAAATCGCACAATCGCACCCGTTCCACATGGGAGGGCCGTGCAACGCGCGATTTCTCCGATGTCGATCTCGCTGGAGTTGACCTCGGGATTCGTCAGCGCCTCGAATGGCAATCACGCACAGTTGCAAAGCCAGCAGGGCGATATCAAACAGTTCTGCCAGCGGGTTCGGTAGCCGATCTTCTAGCTTTCCTACTGTGGACATCACCTGCTCGCGATGCAGCTGAAGGTCGCTCGGTATATTCAAAGAAGGGCGAAATTGGAAAGACTCGGATCGGCGAGACCTTCTCCAAACTGCCACTCAATATATATAGCGATCACACATATAAGGGCCTCGAAAGTAGCCCGTTCAACGTCGCGACAAATAGCGGTCCATTTAGCTCTGTCTTTGATAACGGACTTCCGCAAAGTAAGTGGGAATTCATTAAAGATGGAAAGCTAAATGGTTTGATCGCTTCACGTTCTGTTTCAGAAAAGACAGGAGTTCCATATAGCGCCGGTGGCGACGATGTCATTCTGGAAGTACCTGGCGCAACAGGTGACCTCAATAGTCAGATCTCAAAGGTTCAAGATGGATTGTTGCTCACCACTCTTTGGTACATCAGAATGGTTGATCCAGTAACAAGCCTGCTTACTGGACTTACGCGCGATGGCGTCTATGAAATCAAGAATGGTGAAGTCACTGGAGCGGTAAATAACTTCCGATGGAATGAATCCCCCGTTGAACTCCTGGGACGCATTTCTTCGGCGGGTGCCACGAACATCACGGCCACTCGTGAATTCGAAGATCTGATGCGCACGGCCACCCCCGCGCTTGTCTTTGACGATTTCAATATGTCGACGGTGAGCCCAGGCACTTAAGGGCTGCAAAGGGTTCGCAATTTCACCAATCAAAGCGGTTTTGCTAGGGTTTGGCTCGGTCAAGAGCATCGATATCAAGCCCCGGCTCGTCGATCAGCAACCCTCCTCCGCGGTGGGGTGCTCCGGGTGAGGACCAGGCCAGAAAGTCTGGCAAGCGCGGGCAATGCGCCCCGTATTTCGCAGAGCGCTGCTCTGCTCGAAAGGTTATAAAAGATGAATAGAAAGAAATTAGGTACTGCAGTAACCCTCGCTGCACTTTTGGGTTCAATCTCATTTGGAATAAGTGCTACTTCGGCAAGCGCCGCAACACTTCCAACACTTACTCCAGGTGTCCTCACTATTGGAACAGATGATCCTGCCTACACACCTTGGTTTGATAACAACAACCCATCAGATGGCAAGGGATTTGAATCTGCGGTTGCCTATGCTGTGGCCAAGCAACTCGGTTTCCCAGCTTCAAAGGTGAAGTGGGTGCACGCCTCGTTCAACTCAGTTATTCAACCTGGAAAGAAGGCATTTGACTTCGATATTAACGAAGTTTCGATTACCCCTGATCGCGCAAAGGCTGTTGATTTCTCAACCGGTTATTACGATGTCGCCCAAGCTTTAATCACGACCACAAAGTCGAAGATCGCAAAGGCCAAGACAATCGCAGACCTCGCTAATGCAAAGCTCGGCGCATCTGTCGGATCTACCTCTTACTCAACAATCACCGATGTCATCAAGCCAAAGACAAAGCCATCGGTCTTTGATACCAACGACCTCGCAACCGCCGCACTCAAGAATGGTCAGATCGATGGACTCGTCCTCGACCTTCCAACAGCCTTCTATGTTGCAGGAGCCGAACTTTCAAACGGACTCATCGTTGGTCAGTTCGCCCCTAAGGCAGGAAGCGACCAATTTGGTCTAGTTCTCACTAAAGGCAGCGCGCTCACAAAGTCAGTATCAGCAGCGGTCAATGCGCTCCGTGCAAATGGAACTCTCAAGGCTCTAGCAACCAAGTGGCTCGCTAGCGTAGGTGGAGCTCCAGTTCTCAAGTAGTCGTTAGGTACTCTGTACGCCTGCTTGTAATAACTTCCAACGGAGGCCCGATGTCTTACCAACCTTCAGAGCTGCGTTTGCAGCGAGAAGCGGCGAGACGTCGGGCCTCTCGCCGTTCGACCTTAATCGCGATCCTCAGCACTGTCGTAATAGGAACAGTTCTTACAATCGCTGTAACAGGGGCTCCTGGATTTAAAGCGGTACGCCAATCCTTTTTTAGTTGGCACTACGCGACAACCGCATTTCCTCATGTGCTCTCCGGTCTCTGGCTCAACCTGCGCGTCATGGTGATCGCCTCGCTCCTTAGCTTCATTCTCGGACTTTTAATCGCCGTCGCCAGAACCTCGCACTCTCCTGTGCTCTACCCGCTTCGAATTTTGGCAACGACCTATACCGATATTTTCCGTGGCCTACCTCTTCTCTTAGTCCTCTATCTAGTTGGCTTTGGAATACCAGGCCTCGGCTTTACCTGGCTCACAAACTCAGCGGTTATTCTCGGAACGGTCTCTCTGATCCTCACCTACTCCGCATATATGGGCGAGGTAATCCGAGCGGGAATAGAAGCTGTTAACCCCGCCCAACGCATGGCTGCTCGAGCACTTGGATTAACGCCTACTCAAACCCAACGCCATGTGGTTCTGCCGCAAGCCCTTCGCAAGGTCACGCCTGCTCTCCTGAACGACCTCATCTCGCTACAGAAAGACTCTGGGTTGATATCAGTGCTGGGAGCAATTGATGCGATCCGCGCAGCTCAGATCGATGCATCACAATCCTTTAACTTCACGCCATATGTTGTTGCAGGAGCGCTCTTTGTCTCGCTGACGATTCCTCTCACTCGTTTTACCGACTGGCTCTCCAATAAGCAGGATCGCGCTCGAGTCCAACAAGGTCAGTGGTAATAATGGCCAAAGTTATGCTCGACATTATCAACTTACGCAAAAGTTACGGCCCTGACTTAGTACTTCATGACATCTCATCGACACTTGCAGAGCACGAGGTAAAGGTACTTATCGGTGCCAGCGGCTCCGGAAAATCCACTTTGTTGCGCTCTATCAATCTTCTTGAAGGAATCGATGACGGACAGATCTTGTTAGATGGTGAGGACATCACAGCAGTTGGAGTGAATGCTGATGTTGTCAGATCCCAAATAGGGTCAGTGTTTCAATCTTTTAACTTGTTTCCGCATCTCAACGTATTGCAGAACATCACATTGGCTCCACGGAAAGTTCATGGCGTCGCCCGAGAGGAATCCGAAGCCGAGGCGATGCAGTTACTTGAGAGATTCGGGTTAGCCGACAAGGCAAAGCAATACCCCGACTTGTTAAGTGGCGGTCAACAACAACGCGTAGCAATCTTGCGAGCAGTTATTACTAAGCCAAAGGTGCTCCTTTTGGATGAAGTAACGAGTGCACTTGATCCAATATTGATTGCGGAAGTATTGGCTCTGATCTCCGAGCTCAAAGCTGAGGGAATGACCATGATGATCGCTACCCACGAGATGGGATTTGCTAAGCGCGTTGCCGATCAGGTGCTCTTCCTGCATCAAGGTCAGATCTTGGAGGCCGGATCACCTCACACTATTTTGGAAGATCCGCAGACTCCCCAACTACAGAGCTTCTTGAGCGCTCTTCGTGACGCCGGTCGACTTTAAGCGACTTTGACTCTTTCGCGTCGAAATAAGCGCAACCCCACGTTAAAGAGCACAATCGCTACGATCAGCCAGATCGCAATCAAGGGTGCGGATACCGCCTTCTCGTTAAGGACGATCTGGTAAAGCCCGCGTCCCCCAGCCAAATTTGCAATGAGGCTGGTCGGTTCAAAGCGGGAAACTCCCTTGATGGAACCCACAATTGCTACATCCAAGACGTAATAGACGATGGCAATAATCGAGAAGAAGCGCGGTTCGATCGGCAGGCGCATAATCGCGAAGGAGAGCGAGACAAAGAGCGGAGCCAAGGCGAATGCCACAAGAAGAGGTCTAGCCGAGAATGAGAGATCAATCTTCCCACCATGAACGCTAAAAATGACTACCGATATTGCAACAATCAATAGGGCCCAAACAGAACAGATCATCTGCCAGAGACGCCTTGTTGCAGCGATAAATGTCTCTCGGCTCTTAAAGAGGATTAATTCATTTTCAATGAATTCCTTGCCCTCCAAAATTGAGGGAGAGATGAGCGAGATCATAAAGATCGTTTGCACTGTGGAGCCTGTGACGATCGGGATGATCACTCGCTCAGAGCCGCCAATAGTTAAAATCTTGTTCGAAAAAAGTGGGACAACCCCGAGCCATAAGAAGAGGATTGGCAAGCGCAGGAATTGAGTATTGGTAAATAACTGGGCGAACCTGATTCCAAGGTCATGATTGCGAGACTCGATACTACGGGCGATTCTCCACGACAAAGGTTCGCCACCTTTTTTGCGGAGTGAGAAACTCTTAGATCCCTCGATATTTAGGGCATTTTCAATCGTGGTGCGACGG
>Ga0364873_10494_pt1 | contig 18297 bp, 10 predicted proteins | sample ExccelAu500001D3_2_FD_206928 | JGI IMG/M metagenome (GOLD analysis project Ga0364873, IMG submission 206928) | Enriched cells from Trout Bog Lake Hypolimnion, Wisconsin, USA - BchlTB.Aug07.5000.01.D3 | ecosystem: Environmental > Aquatic > Freshwater > Lake > Hypolimnion/Profundal zone | place... | reverse complement strand
TTATAACGGGCGCCTATGCCTGCAGTGATGTACTGGAGGTCGCCATTGTTGGGATTAGAATAATAGTAGCCTGCACGGAAGGCGATGGTGTTCTGATACCAGTATTCTGCTCCGAGCGACATATCGAGTTCCTGTATCTGGTTGCCGGTCTGGAAGGAAGTGAATATAGCACTGGGTACGCTCACCTGAGTATCGGGGTTAACTGGGTTAAGGACCGGCACCAGGAGCTTATTCACATCAAACGCGAAGGTTACCTTGTTGTATTCATCCCACTGTGAGGTGTAGGCAATACCTACGCCGAGGTTCATAGGAATGAAGTCTTTGCGGGTATTGTTGTAAGATATTTTGGAACCGAGGTTGCTGATCACAGCGCCGAAACTGAATATATTGTTCTTGATACCGTCGATCTCATGTTTCTTGGTGTAATACATGCCGAGGTCCGCAGCAAACGCATTGCCGGGGCTGTATTCGCCGGCGCCGCCTGATGTGGAATAGTTAACGCCAGATGCGATAGCCGAGTGGATGTAACGCATGCTTACGCCGGTAGATAAAAATTCAGAAAGCTTTTGCGAGTAACCAAGGTCAAATGAATATTCGCGTGGCATGCCTGTGCCAATAGGATTGCCCAAGGCGTCTGTGTAGGCAATGCTACCCAGCGAGAAATACCTCATGGAGCCGCTGATCACCTTATCCTTTTTTTCACCGAATTTAGCATAGGCCGCGAGGTAAGCCAGGAAAATGTCTGGAACAAGATCTTTAAGCCAGGGGGTGTAGGTCATAGAAATGCCGTAATTTTTGTCGCAGAATGGCAGTTTGGCCACGTTCCAGTATTGTGCATTGGCATCAGGGCTAATTGCGATGCCAGCGTCACCCATCGCTCCAGAGCGGGCATCGGGGTCGATACGTAAGAATGGCACGGCTGTAGTGACGAAACTAGAGCTAACACCATTAGAACTGATCTGACCATTAACCCGATAAGATATGACTGCTGAAAACACGGTTAACACTATCAAAGCAAAACGTTTCGACATTCTATTGTTATTTTAATTTTTATAATTTTTTGCAAAAATATCTAATTTCCCTGATTTCGTCAATAATTATTTGACTGAATATGCCATTAACGTACAATAACCAGCTTTTGGTATGCAGAAGATTTAAAACCCTGGCTTGTGGTCATATTAAGGCGGTAAATGTACACGCCGGAGGGTAATAATATGCCGTTGTTATCGCGGCCATCCCAAGTGATCTGGCTGGTGCGGCTATCGGTGGGGGTGATATTATCGTTAATAGATTTTACGAGCGCACCGGAGACGCCATAGATTTCCAATTGTACGTCCAGGGCCTCGTTGGGGTGGTTGTGTTCGAAAACAAAGGTGGTGGTGTTGCTAAAAGGATTGGGGTAATTACCAAGGTCCTGTATATCTACCACCTGACCGTCAACGACGGTAAAGTCTACCTCGCCGGTACCGGAATTATTATTCACATCCCATGCGGTGACTTTCATGGAGTGCGGGCCATCTGCAAGGCCGGTCAGGGGGAACGTAACATAGCCGCGCTGGTAGGTGTTTGGCGCGGTCTGGTAGTAATTGTTCAGGATATAGGGCGCTTCAACCTGGCCATCGAGCACAGCAGTGAGGTTGTGGCCTATTTCATCGCCTGAGACGTTGATACCTGTTACGGAGGTTATGGCTACAAAGAGGGATGTATTGGCCCCTGTGATGCCACCATTCAGGAACAGGCTATCGTTGATATATGGGCGCACAACGGGGGGTGTGGTATTAATTACGGGATTGCTGGAATAGCCACCCACCGTGATGGAGGAATCATTGCCGGCAGCGTCCGTGACGCCGTTTTGTGCGTAGCTGCTGATCTTGCCCTTACCAAAATAATAGTTGATGTCGAGCGGTGTGATAAACTCGAAGGTGAACACACCATTGGTCACTGTGACAATGCCTTTGTAAATGATATTTTGCTGTAGCTGGAAGGGGGTGGTAGGGCTGGTGATGGTGAGCACCGTGCTGGGCTTGTCGTAGAACGATACATTCAGCTGCCCGTTAAAGCCGCTAAGCAGATTGCCGCCGAGGTCGCGTACACTACCACTGATGATGTACTTGCCCAATGCCTTTACGGTATCTGCGAGCTGGAGGGTAGCACCGTCGTTGATGCTATCCAATGTAATGTTGTAATTTGGGAAGGTAGGGGTAAGCGCGGGGTCGCCGAGGAGGGAGAATTTGCGGAAATTAGCTATCTCACCTTGTTGTGTGCTCCTGATATAGGTGATATTTTTCCCTATCCTGGTAGCGGCGCCGAAGGTATTCCAACTGCCATCAGCGTTGCGGGTACACTGAGCCGCAAGGTACTGTGAATTCAACTCCTGATTGTAAACAGCAAAAACCGCCTCGGTGGTTGTGAGGACGGCTATGACCCCACCACCGGGGCGCAGCACCAATTGCGATGCAGCGCTTACAAACTGCGGTTGATCAAACTGACCAAAATCGCAGGTAGCAGTGACCATGAAGGGAAGCATGTTGGCATTGTTCCAGTTGCCGTAGTCGCCTTCTGTAAGGATGCGCTCGGAAGACCATACTTCTGTATTGCCATGCCCATTGTAGTTGATGAGGAATACGCCTTTAAAAACGTCGTTGTCTATCTCGGCATTGGCGTTGGGGCAACGGGCGCCAGCCGGCGTTGACGCGAGCGGTATGGCATCTTCATAAACCTTGTCTTCATTAAAAATGTTTTTGGTGCTGGTGGTAACGGTCGACGCCATGTCTTCGGCGTCGCACATGTGGCAGCCCGCATCATCATTGATACAGGCCACATAGGTAGAGGCAATGCGCCAGGGGCCCAGCGTGGCGGGCTGGGTGTAGCCAATGATCTTATTCACGAGCGTTGTAGCGTCTGCTACGCTCCTTGCAGGCAGGCGGCCCACACCAATGTCGAGCATATTTGGGATGGCGTCATTCTCGATATATTCATTGTTATCAAGGAAGCCATAAAAATCGTCGGTAGAAAATGCGTTGAGGTCGTATAAGGACTCTGCGGACTCGAAAACGGGGACAAAATTGCTGTTATTTGCCACGCGGTTCTTGTAATCGTAGGAAGCGCCCCCGAACAATATAATATCAGACGGCATCTGGGCGGTGTCGTTGCCGGCCCTTTCGTAGAACATGCGCGCAAAATCCCTGATGGCACTGATGTCCTGGCCACCGGAAGAGAACTCATTGTATATCTGCTGTGGCGTGGCCACGATCACGCGCATATTATCATGACTCTGGTGATAGGCTGCAAGCTGGTTGGCCTGTTGCAGAAAATCGGGGTGCGTAACGATAATGAGGTCCACCTGCCCCGAGCCATGGAGGTTTTGGTTGGCTACCGTGCCTATATAACTTGGTGTATTGAGATTGAGGTCGTTCATGGCTGCAAACTCATGTAACCTGGATGCATCCTGCGAAAAGCTATAGGTGCTGCCGGTCAGCGAGCCATTCATTAACACAGGCACCTGGGGGTTGGTGACATCCCATACCATAGTGCTGCCGGTGGCGCCCTGCAACTGATAATTGGCCACATTACCTGCTCCTACACTCTGCCAGTCGCGGAAGCTCATCTGGTCGCCGAGCATTGTGAGGCCGGCGCGGGTATTGAGTTCTATGTAATTCATGTAGCCGACGCCAGAACCATCGGGGGCGGAAACGAAATTCACTTTGACATCGAGGGAAGAAGCATTGCATGCCACCTGCGCCTGCACAGTATCTGTGGACATAACGTAGTCGCCAGTGGTAGATCCCAGTATGCCCCGAGGTTTGCCAGCCGTGCCAATAGCAGCCCCATTGAGCGTGGCATTGAAGGTATTCCCGGAAGAATTGCCGGTGGTACCGGACATCACCACCTTGGCGTAAACTGAAGTAACCGCGGTGCCGATGTTAAAAATAAAATCCTGAGTGGTGTTGTCGAGAGCGGGGTAAAAAGATTCGCCATACCATACCTTGCCGAGATCTACAGGGTTTATTAATTCGGTATCATGAACAGCATAGTAATTAAAGCTGTTTACAGTAACATTGCTCGCCGGTACACTACCCTGCCCGGAAATACGCAAGCCGGCTGTGGTATCGAAGGTGACAAAATAATAGGCCGTGTCTGTGTACAGATTATTCTGATGGTAAAAGCGCTGGTTGGTACTGTCTTTGTACCAGGCAGTGGGGCCCACAGCATAGAAAACAACTGATTCGCCTGCGTCAAACTTACCATCGCCATTATCTCCGTTGAGCATTACCGCGTTTTCTATGAGGTCAGCCGGGCGAGATACCGCATTGTTTTCAGACAACATGTTGCCCCCATTTCCGAACACGCGGATATGGGCAGGATTGACACTAGATGCTGTTACACCCATAGCAGAGAGGACCGAATTATCGATTTTGTAAAAGCCCGTCTTTGTCACTGCTATCTTATACCACGTACCCTGCGCTAAAACAGATTTAGACACGTCGTTAAATGTCGTCCGCAAGGTAGAAGAATTGGAAGGTGGCGTTTGTTCTGTTACTGTTAAAGTAAATCCGCTTACCTGATTCACCTGGCCGGGTACTTCGCTAACTACATAGCCGGGTATGCTAACGATGGCAAATGGCCGCTTGCGCTCCATTCCGATGCGTATCTCCAGGTTCGCAGGATCTGAGGCTTTGGCGTCAGCAGGCAGGCTGGCATTGGCTACATAGGTGACGCCGGAAATGCGGACATCAGGCTTTGCAAATTGCGTGAGCCATATTTTCTCCACAACATACCCGGCATGTATGTCCTTAGGGTTTACCTGGTAGGTAACTGTAGACTCATTAGCGGCAAACAGGGACTGGCCAAGTAGTACGGTGACCAGAAAAGCGAGGGCTGAAGAAAATATTTTCATATTACAATCTAATATTTAGGCCGGTAATGGCCGGTTTAAAACAGTTTTTACATAGTAGGGTACCAAAATTAGGAAAAATTAGTATAATAACCCAATTTAATTGTGTACCTACATCCTCCTTAAACGAAGCACTATTATAAATATTATACTGATGAGGAAATAACGACGATATTAGTCAACTAAATTTAAAATAGCCAGCGTGCAACTATATTCCGCAAGGAATAAAACCGCGGGACAGTTTAATATTCTGTCAGCCGCTTCGGGTCCGTATATTTTTAGAAATCAATATGCTATAAACATGCGACCATGTCGGAGTCGAACAAGCACACCACAAAATATATAATATAAAGGAAATACCAGAGATCCGGACATCGGTCTTCGGGGGGCTGCAAAGCCTCAAGCGCGCTACGAAATTACCCCTTTGAATATCCTTTGGCTTTACCTCGAAGGATGTAGGAGTGGTGGCGTATGAAAAACGCGTGTGAAATACTAACAAATGTGACAAAATAAGCGCGCGTGAAAAGATCCTTTTCATTATATTTGACCGGTTTTGAATGAAAAAAGATGTAGACGAAGCCTTATTTTGGGGAAATTTTAGGAGAAAGCGAATAAAAAACAGCAATAAAATAACATTTCTCTCACTAAAATAACGGGGTCATCTATTTAATATTATGTAATGCCAAAAATAAAAATTCGGATTTTTTTTCTCCAATTAAGGATGAAAGCTTGACAATCTGAAAAAGTTGCGCTAACATTGTAACCACTTTCAAAACTTACGCGTTAATCAGTTTAAATGTTTTTGTTTGATTATGAAAAGAAAACTCATTGGTATTAGCTTGCTTTGCTTTGCAACGGCTCCTTTTTTCTCCTCATGTTCTTCCGGTTCACACAAGCGGGGCACAGGAGACAGGGTTTCCCAGGTAACGGGGTGGCCGCTCAATGACAAGCGCTACGGGGGTTATGACGTAACAGAATATAAGGGTCAGCAGACGCCAATAGGTATGGTGTTTGTGCAGGGGGGCCGTTTCACGATGGGTGCTGCGGATGATGAAATGCCGACCGTAGAGAACAATAGCCAAAGGCGCACCGTTTCCGTTTCCTCATTTTATATGGACGCTACCGAAGTAGAGAATGTGAGCTACCGGGAATATGTATTCTGGATGCAGCGCGCTTATGGTAACGACTACCAAAATCTGGTGAATGCAGCTTGGCCCGACCAAACGGTATGGCGTTCTGCACTTGCTTATAACGAGCCTTACGTAAATAATTATTTCCAGGCAGCCGCTTATAACCACTACCCAGTGGTGGGCGTGAGCTGGTACCAGGCCAACGACTTCTGCGACTGGCGTACAGACCGCGTGAACGAGTACCTGCTGATACAGTCTGGCGCTTTGAGGCCAAATGCCACACAGTCTGGTGAGGACGTGTTTACGACCAAGTCTTACCTCGCAGGGCAGTATGAAGGTACTACCGGGCCACGGCCTAAGAAAGACCTTGACCCAAATGGCGCGGGTACACGTAAGAGCAGGCTCGAGGATGGGGTGTTCCTGCCTAACTACCGCCTGCCTACAGAAGCAGAATGGGAATATGCAGCACTCGGTGAAATTGGTAATAACCCAAGCCCTGAAAACAAACGCCGTCGTGGTGAGGAAGTGTTCACGGATCGTAATACTGTGCCATGGGGACCAAAAAATACGACGCGCTACGGTATGCACAATCAGTATCAGGGCGAATTTGAAGGCAACTTCATGCGTGGACAAGGTGATATGATGGGTGTACCCGGTGGCTTGAATGACAATGCAGATGGACCAGCACCAGCGAAATCTTACCTGCCAAATGCATTCCACCTGTATGATATGGCCGGTAACGTGAACGAGTGGGTGATGGATACTTACCGCCCTACTTCACACGAAGATGTGGATGAATATCGCCCATTCCGTGGCAACAAGTACACCAAGCCTGTATATCAGGATGATGGTACCCTTGAAGAAAAAGACAGTGTGGGCCACTTGCCATTTGCTTACGTAACCAATCAGGACGTTCAGACCAACGGCCGTTACGAAACAAGGACCGGAGACCTGAGCAGTTATAGGGATGGTGATAGCTTATCGCAATTCACTTATGCCTATGGTGTTAACTCGCTGATCAACGATTCTACCAAGGTGTACAAAGGTGGTGGATGGCATGACCGCGCTTACTGGCTTTCTCCAGGCACACGCCGCTACCTGCAGGGTAACCTCTCCAGGGCCGATATCGGGTTCCGTTGCGTTGTAGACCGCCTGGGCAGCCCTGATGGCGATGATTCTCCCGGTGGCAATAGCTTCGGTGCAGAAAAGAACCACAAGCGATAATCTGAGCAAGCAACAATAGCTTCAAATATCATTTTATAAAAAAACCTACTTCCGATGGAGTAGGTTTTTTCGTGTGGGCGGGTGCATTTATAAAGCCGAACTATGTTCCAGATTCATTACGCCCGAAATAATCAGCCTACCGCGTATTTTGCTCTATGATCCATTTTAGTCAAGAGGATATATGACAATGTCGTGGTATGTTGTTCGCGCCAGCATAGCGGAACAAAAAACTGTTTCAGCAGGTATTTAGGAATCAATGATTGGCTGTCGCACTAGGGTTGCACAGGAACACGATAGGATAGCCGGAGATAACAATTAATTTAGATTTGGGATACTGCCTTTTTAAAGCCCTGTATACGGCAGTTGCGGCTGCACTTTTCCCTATGCCCCATCGATCCGGAAGATTATTTTCATCTGGATGTGTGATTTATTTAAGAAATTGAAATTTCGATTATTGACTGTGGTTAGCGCTATTCTTTCAGCACTTTTCTCACAAACACATTGCCCGTACCGTCTGTTACTTGTACAAAATATATTCCGGGTGGAAATGCGGAAACGTTAATCTCGGCTTTTTCGGCATCGAATACTTGATGGTATATTGTTCGCCTGAAAATGTCATTTAGGATTATTTGTTTGATTTTCTCAGTGCAGGTAATGGTTACGTGGGCAAAGGCGGGATTGGGGTAGATGGAGATTTCCTTAGTTTTACTTATCACATGTGTTTTAAGAGCAAGAGCATTGCAGGTTGAATTGAAAGTTACTTTTCGAATGCGTGGAACATTCACCTGACCCATATACAAATTTTGACAAGCGTCAAAAACAAGGCCACTTGGGCCATCAATTTGAGCGGAGTCAGCGTTTCCTCCATTTCCTGTATTCCCTGCAATACCGTCACCAACACTGGTAAAGATAATGCCGTTTGTGTCGACTCGTCGTATTCTGCTGTTATAGCTATCTGATATGAACAACTGGCCAGAGTCATTTACCTCGACGAATGCTGGTCCCATGTTCGCATTTGTCGCAGGGATTCCGTCTCCATTGTAAGAAGATGAAGAAGTATCACCTGCGATTGTTGCTATAATTCCAGAAGTATCAATTTTGCGAACTGTTCCCAAACCCCATTCAGGAAAATATACATTACCGAAAATATCGACAGAAAGGTTAGTCGATGGCTCGCAGCTTGCGTTTGTTGCTGCCCCTCCGTCTCCGGCCCAGCCAAATGAACCGTCGCCTGCGATGGTGTAGATAATTCCTCCTATATTTACTTTCCTTATTCTCGCGTTATCAGCGTCTACTATATATAAATTGCCCTTTTTATCAAAAGCTATGCCGCAGGGACCGTAAAGAGTCGCGGCCGTGGCCATTCCTCCGTCTCCTGCGAAAGCACCCGAAGAGTTTCCAATAACAGTTGAAATAACATTGGAAATCGCATCGATTTTTCTGACTCGATTGTTCTCGTTGTCCGCGAAATATATATTCCCAATGCTATCAACTGCTATCCCACATGGGAGACTGACCATAGCTGCTGTAGCACTTCCACCATCACCACTAAACCCTGCCGTTCCCGTACCGCAAATAGTAGTGATGATTCCCTGCGTATCAATTTTCCTTATCTTGTTACCCAAACATTCGGTAAAATATAGATTTCCGCGCGAATCAAACGTCAAATAGTTGGGATCGTAGATAGTTGCCGCTGTAGCCGGCCTACCATCCCCGCCCGTCCCACCGCCTGCGATTGTTGTAATGATTTGAGCTGTAGACAGAAAAGGTATAAAAATAAAAAAGAGACAAAATATTTTATTCATACATTCAACGTGATTATAGTGTAAGTATGGTAAGGCAAGTGTCTGAACCATGATTTTCAGGATTAAGGAATTGCTGAAAAACAGGTGGCGTGGCATTGTTGCTTACCCAATTAAAAAAGGTTTCATGACTGTGATTTTTGCGCACTCCCCGGTTGCCTGTGGTGTTCCATAGTGGATGCGGCCCGAAATAGGTTTATTTACTTGAATAAAGTTAGCACGGGATACAATATCTTCCGCAAATCTTATTTTATATATTTTATCCACATATTTACAATTATGGCAGACAGGTGGCTTTAGCCGGCCTTGTTCAGCTAAGGGTGATTTCATCTTTTACCGCCGGGTGCCCCGGCACCATGCCGATTGAAGCGCTACGGGCTTCCCAGCTACGACGGCATAACAAAACAGCATCGAGGTTGCGCGGGCACAAATGAAAGTTTAGATTTGTTGCAGGATAAACTTTGGCTTATGCTGCTGGGATTTGATTTAGGGGGTACTAAGTGCGCCGTGTGCATAGGGCGCAAGACGGGGGATGGACTGCTTGAAGTTACAGACAAGGTGATCTTGCCTACGGCAGATGGGCCTGCTGTGATGATAGACTTACTGTTTCATCATGCAGCACGGCTACTGGGTAAGCATGGCTTTGCGAATGGCGATATAGATGGCATAGGGATCTCGTGCGGCGGGCCTTTAAACAGTAAGACCGGCACTATTTTATCTCCGCCAAATCTGCCGGGATGGGACAATGTAGCGATTGTAGCTATCGCGGAACAGAGATTCGGGCGACGGGCGGTACTACAAAACGACGCCAACGCGTGTGCGGTAGCCGAATGGAAGTATGGCGCGGGCAGGGGGTATGATAATGTGGTGTTCCTGACGTTTGGCACCGGCATGGGCGCAGGGCTGATACTGAATGGACAATTGTATGCCGGGACTACGGACGGCGCAGGCGAGGCAGGGCATATACGGTTGCGGGATAGCGGGCCAGTGGGTTTTGGCAAGGTGGGTTCGTTTGAGGGTTTTTGCAGTGGCGGCGGTATAGCGCAACTGGCGCAAACAAAGGCCCGCGAGCTGCTGCAAAAGGGTGAAAGACCATCGTTCGCCCCCACGCTTGAAGATGTGCCCAAGATAACGGCAAAGTCTGTGGCGGAGGCAGCTTACCGTGGCGACGCTGCGGCAATAGACATCTACGGGACCAGCGGCAGGTACTTAGGCCGGGGGCTAGCCATACTCATAGACCTGCTGAACCCACAGGTGATCATTATAGGAGGTATTTATACACGGGCGCAATCGCTACTGGAGGCGCAGATGCGGGAGGCACTGGCGCAGGAGGCTTTGCCGGGTGCGCTAGGTGCTTGCCGGATAGTACCCGCTGCGCTGAACGAAAACATAGGCGATATGGCCGCGCTGGCGCTGGCTGATATGGCGAGTGCGTAGCCATGCGGGGGCAAAAAAATACAGCCCCGGATATCAGGGCTGCAATTTTTTTTAGGGCCACTTGCCGGTACCATGTGACGCCGGAAAGGGCAGGCTGTTTGCTTATCGAATTTATGCTTCCTGCTTCATCATTTTAGAGAACTTCTTACGGTCTTCTTCATTGAGCATGATCTTGCGGAGGCGTATGTTCTTTGGCGTTACTTCTATGCACTCATCCTGCTGTATGTACTCCATACATTCTTCCAGGGTCATCTGGATCTTCGGGGTGATCCTTACAGAATCATCGGTACCGCTGGAACGCATGTTGGTGAGTTTCTTGGTTTCCGCTACATTCACCACGAGGTCGCCTGGCTTGATGTGCTCGCCTATGATCTGGCCTTCATACAGTTCTTCTCCCGGATCTATAAAGAACGCGCCCCTATCCTGCAGCTTATCTATAGAATAGCCTGTGGCCTTACCTGACGCCTTAGCGAGCAATACGCCATTGCTACGGCCAGGGATGAACCCCTTCCATGGCTTGTATTCATCAAAACGGTGGGCCATTACGGCTTCACCCTGGGTGTTAGTAAGCATCTGCGAACGCAGGCCTATAAGACCGCGCGACGGGATGTCGAATTCCAGGTGCTGCATTTCGCCCTTGGTATCCATAACGTGCATTTCGCCCTTGCGCTGTGTTACCAGGTCTATAACCCTGCCGCTGAATTCAGCAGGCACATCTACTACCAGTACTTCATAAGGCTCGCATTTCTTGCCATTGATCTCCTTGGTGAGCACCTGTGGCTGGCCAACAGTAAGTTCGTACCCTTCGCGGCGCATTGTTTCCACAAGTACGCTTAAGTGGAGGATACCACGGCCATAAACCAGGAATTTGTCAGCGTCGTCGGTTTCAGAAACACGCAGCGCCAGGTTCTTTTCCAGTTCCTTCATCAAGCGGTCGCGGATGTGGCGACTGGTCACAAATTTACCTTCCTTACCAAAAAACGGTGAGTTGTTGATGCTGAACTGCATGTTCATCGTAGGCTCATCGATGGGTATGATCTTTATTGGTTCGGGGTTGTCGAAGTCAGCAACTGTTTCGCCGATCTGGAAACCTTCTATGCCCACAATGGCACAGATGTCGCCGCACTGCACTTCAGTAACTTTCTTCTTGCCCATATCCACAAACACGTAGAGTTCCTTCACCTTGCTGCGCTGCATGGTGCCATCTATTTTGCACAGCATCACATTCTGGCCTTCCCTCATCACACCACGTGTGATCTTACCGATGGCGATACGGCCAAGGAACGAAGAATAATCGAGGGATGTAACCTGCATCTGCACAGGCCCTTCTACAACTGTAGGGGCCGGCACTTTTTCCAGTATGGTATCCAGCAATACGGTGATGTCGGTAGTAGGGGTGAGATTAGTGTTGAACCACCCCTGCTTGGATGAACCATAAACGGTAGGGAAATTCAATTGCTCTTCGGTAGCATCTAGCTGGAAGAACAATTCAAATACGGCGTCATGCACTTCTTCAGGACGGCAATTAGGCTTGTCCACCTTATTGATCACCACTATGGGGTGCAGGTTCAGGTTGAGGGCCTTCTGCAATACGAAACGGGTCTGTGGCATAGGCCCTTCAAAGGCATCTACCAGCAACAAAACACCGTCGGCCATTTTGAGCACACGCTCCACTTCCCCGCCAAAGTCGGCGTGGCCCGGAGTATCTATTACATTGATCTTAACGCCCTTGTAGGTCACAGAAACGTTTTTTGCAAGGATGGTGATGCCGCGCTCGCGCTCCAGGTCATTGCTGTCCATGATCAACTCACCTGTTTCCTGGTTGTCCCGGAATACGTGAGTAGTATGCAAAATTTTATCCACCAATGTTGTCTTACCATGATCTACGTGGGCAATAATGGCGATGTTACGAATATCCATATTAACTCTTATATTTATTAACCTTTACTTATTTACTAGCTGTTGATGAAACAAATACCTAAAAAATACCCTCCCTGGTATGAAAATCAGGAAGGGCCGATTTATTCAGGCTGCAAAAGTACGGAAATAACCGCTTCCATAAATCAACATTAGGTTAAATCAGATAACAATTAATAAAAAATTATGAAATTATCGTGAAGAAACGGCCTATAATGCGATGGAAACGTCTTTTTAGGGGTGTGGAAATGCGCAAAAGTTTCAAAGGATAAAACAACAATTACTGCTCTTTTAGTTCTTTCAGGAAAAGCGCAGACTGTGCCCAAATCGCGGATTCCCGATCGATAAATACCTGCGTATTTGCCGGTACTTCTTTATCATCCACCATCCATTTGATCAGCTTATTCGATTTGAAGAAATACTGATCCTGAATCATCCGTGTTTTTTTGTCATCGTACCAAACGGAATCGTTGTGCGCCCTGGCTACTTCCTCAGTGTATTTTTGCGACCGGTTGTAGATGAAATCTTCCTCCTCCGCATAGATGAGGCGCTCGGAAAAAATATTTAAGAGATCATCAGCGGAACCGGAAAACTCCTGATCGAAATAATAGGTGGTGAAGACGCGGTTGGTGTCGGTGTAGCTTTCTGAATATATCTTCCGTATATCATCACCGTTGTAATAGCCGGTAATAGTGCGCCCTGATGCGGAGATCAGGTCATCGACCTGCTTTTTGCTGTCCTCTTTTAAATTACGGTTGATCTCCTGGCAATCCTTCCTGATACCGGCAATGATCTCGGCATCGGTTTTCTTCTTGCAGGAAGACAGCAGAACAAAGGACAGCAATACAACCAGTAACTTATTCATTGTAAAGAAACGAGACACTTTAGTGCCGGGCAAAAATAAGTATTTACGGCGTAAAGGACCGAGCAATTGTTGCGGTGGGCCACTGCGGGAAATAACCGCAAGCCGGATAGGAATTTTGGCCCCTCGGGACGGAGCACCCCGCATTTTTAAACTTTTGGTTAATATTAATAATGCCGAGGAAACAAAAACGAACAAGTTGCAACTAATTTATATTTATTACTGCAATAACATCCATACATTTGCGTTTAAGGTTGGCTGGCAATGCTATGAATGCAAGGGATTGCAGGGCCCGCCAATATTTTGTAACCAATTAAAAAAGCCATTATGAAAAAAAACATTTTATTTATCACGATCGCAGCAGCAGGCCTGTATGCCGCCTGTACCAAAACCACGAACAACACAACCGTAACCGGCCCGGCAACCCCGGCGTTTACGGTAAGTGGCATACACGAAATTGACTTTGTGAACAACGGAATTGAAACGGCTTCAATGCCGCTTACCATTCAGTATGGAGACTCGGCACAAGAAAATGTGACGTTGTCCCTTTCGGCATTGCCGGCAGGAATTGCTATGGACACAGGGTGGCTAACCAACGGTATCCCAACCTTTAGCACTCAGATCACGTTATACGATACCACGCAGGCCGGCGCCACATTGGGCACCTTCCCGATGACGCTGACCGCAAAAGGCGCGGTAACCGGTACCAAAACATTCTCGTTTAATATAAAGGTGACGCCGCAACCCCCTTGTACAAGTTTCCTCGTGGGAAAATATACCAATTGTTTTGATGGGTGTACCACCAGTTCATCTTACACCGACAGCGTTTATGCCGACCCCAATGTAACCAACAGGATATGGTTTACCAATCTGGGCGGAATGGGCATTAAGATCTATGGTAATTACAATTGCTCGAGCGAACTGATCACCATACCATCGCAAACAGTAGGTTCGGTTACCTATTCCGGTTCTGGCGATGGCTACTACGGCTCGTCTTCCAAGACTATATTCCTCGACCTCTTTAATGGCACAACCACCTGCTCCATAAATATGAACTAATTGATGATACCTTTTTATATTTTAAGAGCATCCCGCCACCAAATGGGATGCTTTTATTTTTTGCGCATTTCGTATTGGTTGATCGCTTTGTACATCTCCCCTACGTTATTAGTCCAGGTGTGCGTTGAGGCAAAAGCCTTCCTGTCTGCTTGCAATGCGGGGTTATCTTCCCTGATGGCCAGTTCTATCAGGTTCACATAGTCCTGCTTGGTAACGGCCTGGTAGGTGTGGCCTGCAAATATGCCCATGGCCTCTGTCACCGTAGCCACCACGGGCTTACCCATGGCCAGGTATTCATCTATCTTACGGGGGTAATTGCCCACTGTGACCTGATTAAGTACTTGTGGGTTGAGGCAAACGTCGAATGATTGGATATATTGCGGCAATTGCCCGGGCGGTTTGGGGCCAAGGAAGTGGACATTGCTGATACCGTGCAGCCTGCTCTTTTTGAAATCATCATCTTCAGGGCCCACAAGTACAATGTTCCATTGAGGCCGTTGCTCGGCTATAAATGCCAGCAGTTCCATATCCAGGCGTATTTTCTGGAGGGCGCCTACATAACCAATAACGGGCCTTTTGAGCACAGTGACATCAGCCGGCAAAAGATCCGGTGCAACATCTGTAAAAATGGTGAGGTCGCAACCCTGGCCCACGTAGTAAGAGTTGGGGTTGTATCGCCGGCAATAGTCGGCAAGGTAAGTGGAATTGGCCATGCAGATATCGCTCTTGGCAATCAGCGCGGGCTCCAGTTGCTCGCCGTGAAATTTCCAGTAGTCTACGCCCAGCATGTAATCGCGGGAGTAATAAATGCTCATTGCCGGCTTCAACAGCTCTTTTAAGTAGAACGACCGGAACATATCGCTATCATTGAATAAAATGATGTCCTTAAAATGGAGTTCTGCTGTTGCTTCGCTGATGGATTGGGCAAATTTTCTGTTATTGCGCTTATTGAGTATGTTGAACAATGGCCTTATTTTCAGCCAGTTTATAGACTCCACAAGCCTATCGGGATAGAGGTTCCATAAATTATTTTGCAAAGGCACAATGCCTTTCTCCCTGCCGTTAATGACGGCCAGCCGCTTGATCACCTTGGGGTTGTTCTTGTCATTGATCATGGTATTGCGGTCCAGGGCGGGGTTTACGTAGAGTACGCGGTTATACTTGCTCATTTCCAGCGCAATGTTCTTGTTGTTGCTGCCTATTTCTATGTCCCAGGCTTGCTGGCCTACAACCACTATATCCCTGCCGGTAATCATGTCGTCAGACGCCATCCGCTAATTTATTTTGTTGGTTATCAATCCGTTTAGTAACGATTATCAATGAGGTAACGAGGTAAAAATTGACATTGGAGGGAAACTGCACCAGCGCCTCCTGCGGAAAATTGGCAATGTGGAAAGCGAAAATGATGACCACCATAGCGAAACAATAAGTTTTCAGCTCGGGGTCCCGGATGCTGTAATAGTTGTTGATGCCTGTTTTGAGGATGGTGTACATGAGCAGCAATATCAGGAACAGCCCTATGGAGCCCATCTCTACTGCAACACGGATATAGCCGCTATCGGGCGCGAAATGGGCCAGGTAGGTGCCGGGCGAGAACCGTTCGCCCCACTCACCGGTAGAGCCAAGGCCGCCACCCAGCGGATGCGAGATGATGTAAGGCTGAATCCGCTTCTGATTAAATTTGCGCAACTTATAAGACGCATCCTCAGATGGCTTGAACGCAGACTGGAACCGGAACAAGGTATAATTAGAGGTAGGGATGTAGATAACCACCACCATGATAACGGCAAAAACGGAGGCGGCGATCAGAATATATTTGTTGTACTTGATGATGCAGAACAAGAGCATGCCCGCAGGAATAAGCACGTAGGCCCCGCGGGTGCCGGAGTACAGCATGTTCATGATATAAAAACAGGCCAGCAACAAAAGTCCCCATTTCTTAGCCTTGGAAAATGGCCCCGTCATCAGGCAAAAACAGAGCAGGCTGCTGAACGCCATAGTGTAGGCATACACAACGGGATCTGAAAAAATGGAGAACTTACGCCAGGTGCCACCTAGGAAGAGGAGGTAGGCAATATTGGGGTCAGAGTGCAGGTAGCGCTCCTCAAAAGGGAAGAACCCGAAATGCTCCTGCTTGAAGCAATAGGCGGCAGCAAAGAAGGCGAACCCAAGCCACAGTTTCAGCAGGAAACGGATAAACTCCTTGGTGCGGATATTGTAGAGAAAAATGAAGTACATGATCATGACCACGGCAATAGTACGCACCGTGAACACCCATGCCACACGGGATGCAGCAAAGGGGTTGGCCACTTCCACTATGTTATATACCATCCATACCAATATCAGGTTGGTGATCTGGCCCTTGAGCATGTACAGGTCGCGGTTCCTTTTGAGGTGAATGAACAAGCCCAGCAAGAACAAGACCTCCATGCCATCCATCACCGTACCGAGCGGAAATGGGATGCCCATACGGTATATCCACATAAGGAGGTAGGCCATGGAAATAAAAATGGTGATACCGATACGCGGATAAGCAACAAGCGTGTACACGATAGGAACACCAAGCAACACCACGAGGGTGAGTATGCCGAAGATGAGCCCATAAACCGCAATGCCAACGCCGATACCCACACAGATCAAAAACAGGAAAAGGAAGCCAGCCGGTGTACCCAGCTTCTGCGCAAGAAAGTAAGACCATTCCCTTTTGCCGGAAGGGCCGGACTTGCCGCCCTTGCCTATCGCTACCGGAATGATCCACTTGCTGTCCATTATAAAAACAATATCTTGACGATAAAAAAGAAACAAGCCACAAAAACGAAGGCAATGGCCACCTTTCGCGTTATCTTATCTGTCTGCTCCTGTATGGCTTTTTTATCAGGTTTATTTATGGGCGAATGTCTCATAAGCATTATTCTTTAACGTCCTTGATGGTTTTACTGCTGTAATGCGTAGTGGCGACGGATATCTTATTTGCTTTTTTAACCTGCAACAATGCCAGTACCTGGAAGAACACGAACTTAGGGATGCTCACCAGCGAACGGACGATGCGCCTATCGGGCCGGGCGTGGACGATGGCAATGACGAAACCGACGACAAAACAAGCGAAGGCGCAGGCCCAAACCAACAGCGCTGTATGGCTAACCCAGATATCCACGAACACAAAGGCCATAGACAAACCAAGCATGATAAATAATGGTGGCCGCAGTAAAATAAGCCCGAACAACAAACGGTTGATGTCGAAATTCATGAGGCCCTGCCCTATGAGATGGAAACCGAATTTGAAATACCGGAACCATGTATTGATCCATCGGGCCCGTTGTTTCACCAATTGGTCGGATCGCGATGTTTTTTCGTCGTAGACAATTGCTTTTCCATTGAATGCAATGCGGCGCCCGCGGCTTAGTATCTCCTTTTGCAGTACCTTATCAAACCCGGCGCCGGTAATATCCTGGCTTTCCAGGCACTCCCTATACAAGCTGGTAGTAAACGCCATACCAGAACCGCTCAAAGTAGCCGAAGAACCGACATTAAACAACACTTCCCCATCGTAAAAGTGATAATAAATATCCCGTGAGGCATCGAGGCAGGCATAGGTGGTATCCAGGTTTTTCGCCTCGCGCAGGCCCTGTACTGCCACGAAGCCTGCATCTACCGATTTGTTCAGTTCGTTAAGGCACTCGGGATCCACGAGATTATCTGAATCGATGATGATGAGCATATCGTGCGGCCGCTTAAAATTGCGGATGGCATAAAAATGGGAGCGCGTGTTACTGGCGAGGGTTTCCGGTGGGCGCAGTACAACCACCCGGTCACTGTCGAAATTCAAACCCGAAACATCGCATTTATCCGCTACAATGTATACGAGGTAGTTGGTGTAATTCAGTTTAAGTATAGACTCAACTACAAGGGGCAGGGAATCTGTTTGCTCATAAGCCGTCACAATCACTGCGTAATCGTGCACGGGGCCTTCTT
>Ga0364873_10483_pt1 | contig 18596 bp, 13 predicted proteins | sample ExccelAu500001D3_2_FD_206928 | JGI IMG/M metagenome (GOLD analysis project Ga0364873, IMG submission 206928) | Enriched cells from Trout Bog Lake Hypolimnion, Wisconsin, USA - BchlTB.Aug07.5000.01.D3 | ecosystem: Environmental > Aquatic > Freshwater > Lake > Hypolimnion/Profundal zone | place... | reverse complement strand
CCGACGGAAATTACGACGCTTCCAAGCTGTCGTCGCTCAAGGGACTCGAAGCCGTCCGCAAAAAGCCCGGCATGTATATCGGCGGCACGGATGAACGCGCGCTACATCATTGCGTATCCGAAGTTTTGGACAATTCCGTGGACGAACATCTCGCCGGCCACTGCTCGCGCATCGAGGTGACCATTCATGTGGACGGTTCGATTTCCATCCGCGACGACGGGCGCGGCATTCCGGTGGATATCAACAAGGATTCCGGCCTGCCGGGCGTCGAGTTGGTTTTGACGACGCTGCATTCCGGTGGCAAATACGGTCAGGGCGGCTACAAATTTTCCGGTGGCACCCACGGCGTCGGCGCGAAATGCGTCAACGCGGTCAGCGAATGGTTTGAGGTGGAAGTCTCGCGCAACGAACAGGTGTATCACATGGAGTTCGAGCGCGGCAAAACTACAAAGAAACTCGAAGTCATCGGCAAATCCAAAAAAACCGGCACGCTCATCACATTCAAGCCGGATCCGGAAATTTTCCGCGAGACGGTGGAGTTCAAGACCAACATCATCGCCCAGCGCCTGCGGGAACTGGCGTTTTTGAATTCAGGCTTGGAAATTGTATTTGCGGACGAACGTCAAACGGCGGCGGAACCGGAAACATTTTATTACAAGAACGGCGTTGAGGAATTCGTCAAGCAGCTGAACAAAAGCAAGGAACCGCTGCATCCGAAGCCGATTTCCTTCCGCAAGGAAATGAAGGAGAAGCTGGATGACAAGGACATCGAAGTTCACGTCGAAGTCGTCCTGCAATACAACGACAGCTACAACGATCAGGTGCTGTGCTACACCAACACCATTCACAATCCCGACGGCGGCACGCATCTTTCCGGCTTCCGCAGCGCCGTGACCCGCGCCATCAATCAATACGCCAAGTCGAATGAGTTGCTGAAGGAAAAGGATCCGCAAATCACCGGCGACGACGTGCGCGAAGGTTTGACGGCGGTCATTTCGGTGAAGCACAGCGATCCGAAATTTGAATCGCAGACGAAGGTGAAATTGCTCTCGCCGGAAGTGGAGCGCATCGTCGGCTCCATCAGTTACGAAGGATTGATGAGCTATTTCGACGCGAATCCGCCCATCGCGAAACGCATCATTGAAAAAGGCCTTACCGCCGCCCGCGCCCGCGAGGCCGCGCGCAAGGCGCGCGAAGCCGTCCGCAAATCCGCGCTCACCGGTGGTGGTTTGCCGGGCAAGTTGGCGGATTGTTCTGACCGCGACCCGGCGAACACCGAGCTTTACATCGTCGAAGGTGATTCCGCCGGTGGTTCCGCGAAGCAAGGGCGCGACCGGAAATTTCAGGCAATTCTGCCGATTCGCGGTAAATTGATTAACGTCGAAAAAGCGCGGCTGGACAAGGTGCTTCAGAATAATGAAATCCGCACGATGATCACCGCCATCGGCACCGGCATTGGCGACGGCGAGGGCGAAGGTGCGTTTAATCTGGAAAAATTGCGCTACCACAAAATCATCATCATGACGGACGCCGACGTGGATGGCTCACACATCCGCACGCTGCTGCTGACATTTTTTTACCGGCAGATGCCGCAGTTGGTGAAACAAGGTTTTGTCTACATCGCGCAACCGCCGCTGTATTCCATCACGCGCAAGAAAAAGACCGATTACATTGACGATGATGTGCAGCTCAACCGCATCCTGCTGCAAAATGGCGTGGAAGAAGTGAAGTTGAAAAATCTCGCGGACGGTCACGAATTTTCGCCGAAACAACTGGAGGAAATTCTCTCCCTGCTGGAATCGCTAGACAAGCATGCGACCTACATCAAGAGGCTCGGCGGTGACTTTGCGGATTATGTCGAGAAACGCGGCACCGATGGCACGTTGCCGCAATCCATGGTGAAAGTGCGCTCCGGCAATGACGACACGGTGCATTATTTCACCACCGCCGGTGAACTGGAAACTTTCAAACAACAGAACGGCGATTTGTTCGGCGGTGACACGGAGTTTGAACGCAAAAAAGACGGACCGACGCGCCGCGCGAAAATTTCCGACCTCCATCTGGAAAGCAAGGCCATCGCCGATCTGCTGACCAAACTGGCCAAGAAAGGTCTGGCCGTGGATCATTACGCCGCGCAGGACAAACCGCTGTTTGAGCTGACCGAGGGCGAAGGCGAACGAGCCACCGTGACCCCGCTGTTTTCCATTCCGGAAATTCTCGCCGGCGTCAAAAATGTCGGCAAGAAAGGCATCCAGATGTATCGCTTCAAAGGTCTCGGCGAAATGGACGCCAAAGAACTGTTTGAAACCACCATGAATCCGGTGCGGCGCAAATTGCTGCGCATTGAACTCACCGACGCCGTTGAAGCCGAGGAAATGTTCGTGCGACTCATGGGCGACGAAGTCGAACCGCGCCGCCAATTCATCGAAGACAACGCGCTAAACGTCCGCAACCTCGACGTTTAATCAAACCGCAACCCATTTTCCAGAATCCGTATCATGCCAGACGAAATTGAATCCATTCCACCAACGCCGGAACAAAAACCGAGCGGCGGCGCTTACACGCAGGGCGAGAAGATTTCCAAAATCAACGTCGCGGACGAAATCAAAAATTCGTTCCTCGACTACTCGATGTCCGTCATCATTTCGCGCGCGCTGCCCGACGTGCGCGACGGGCTTAAACCGTCGCAACGGCGCATCCTTTACGCGATGGAAAATCTGTCGCTGTTTCCGGGTCGCAAGCACATCAAGTGCGCGAAGATTTGCGGCGACACTTCCGGCAATTACCATCCGCACGGCGAAGCGGTGATTTATCCGACGCTCGTCCACATGGCGCAGCCGTGGGCGATGCGCGAAAAGCTGGTGGATGGCAAAGGTAATTTTGGTTCCGTAGAAAACGATCCGCCGGCGGCGATGCGTTATACCGAGGCGCGGCTGACGCATCTCGGCGCGGCGCTGATGCAGGACATGGACAAGGACACGGTGGATTTTGTTCCGAACTACGACGAACGCCTCACCGAGCCAACCGTTTTTCCCGCCGCGTTTCCTAATTTACTCGTCAACGGCGGCACCGGTATCGCGGTCGGCATGGCCACCAACATGGCGCCGCACAATCTCGGCGAAGTCGTGGACGGCATCTGCGCGCAGATTGACAAACCGGACATCACGATTCCCGAGCTGATGAAATTCATCAAGGGACCGGATTTCCCCACCGGTGGATTCCTCTGCGGCGTCGAAGGCATCAAGAATTATTTTGCCACCGGCAAAGGCAGCCTCAAGCTGCGCGGCCGCATCGGCGTCGAGGAAATGAAGGGCAACCGCGAGCAATTGGTCATCACCGAAATTCCGTTCAACGTCAACCGCGCTGCGCTTGAAGAACAAATTGCCAATCTCGTCAACGAAAAGGTCATCACGGAAATTTCCGCGATGCGCAATGAGTCGGACGAGCATTGCCGGTTGGTCATTGAATTGAAGCGCGATGCCAATCCCAAGGTCGTCATCGCCAATCTTTTCAAACACACGCAGCTTGAAGTTTCCTTCAGCGTCAACGCGCTGGCAATTGATCATGGCCGCCCGAAAACGCTGAATCTCAAACAAATCATCCAGTGCTACATTGAACACCGGCGCGAGGTGATTTTGCGCCGCACGCGGTTTGAATTGAAAAAAGCCGAGGAACGCGCGGAGTTGCTGGAAGGCTACCTCATCGCGCTGTCAAACCTGGATGAATTCATCCACATCATTCGCTCCAGCAAAACCCGCGACGAGGCGAAAGTAAAATTGCTGGCGTTTGAATGGAACCGCGCCCAAGTCGAAAAATGGGGCATTTTGATCCGCAGCGAAGCGCGTTTGGAAGCGGGCCGTTACGCGCTAACCGAACGGCAGGTGGATGCGATTTTGGATCTGCGTTTGTATCAGTTGACCGGATTGGAAATTGACAAGGTGGACAAGGAATACAAGGCGCTGATTGAAGTCATCAAGGACTTGCTCGATATTCTCGCGAAGGAATCGCGGGTGATGGCGATCATTAAGGCTGAGTTGCAAGCCATCAAGGAAAAGCACGCCGCGCCGCGCAAAACGGAAATCGTTCCCGACGAAGGTGAAATCGCCATCGAAGATTTGATCGCCAACGAAGGCGTCATCATCACGCTCACGCACAACGGCCTCATCAAGCGCACCAACGTCAGCCAATACACGGCGCAACGGCGCGGTGGCAAAGGCGTTATCGGCATGACCACGCGCGAAGGCGAAACGGCAGAAGACAAGGATTTCGTCGAGCATCTGTTCACCGCCAGCACTCATGATTATTTGATGTTCTTCACGAACACCGGTCGTGTTTATGTGGAGCGCGTGCACGAAATTCCCGACATGGGCCGCGCTGCCAAGGGCCGAAGCATCGCGAATCTTTTGGAATTGAAAGCCGACGAAAAAATCGCCGCGCTGATTCGCATTTTGTCCAAGACCGATGAAAATAAAGAGGACGTGACGTGGTCGCAATCCGGCGAATTATTCTTCGCCACGCAGCAGGGCACGGTCAAGAAAACGTCGCTCAACGAATTTTCCAACGTCCGCAAAGGCGGCATCATCGCCATCGGCATCGAACCGGGCGACACGCTGATTGACGTGAAGCTCACGCGCGGCAGCACCGGCGAAGGCGACCACGGCGACGACGTGGTGCTCATCACCAAGGAAGGCATGAGCATTCGTTTCCATGAAACGGATGTGCGTTCCATGGGCCGGGCCGCCGGTGGCGTGCGCGGAATTAGTTTGGAACCGGCGGATGCGCTGGTGGCGGCGGCGATTGTGGTGCCGGATGCGGCGTTGCTGGTCGCCGGTGAAAACGGCATCGGCAAACGCACCGGGTTCGACGAATACCGCGTCCAGTCACGCGGCGGCAAAGGCATCATCACGATGAAAACCGGCGACAAAACCGGCGGCGTGGTGGGCGCGCTCACCGTGCGCGACTCCGATGAAATCATGCTCATCACCGTTGGCGGCCAGATGGTGCGAACCGGCGTCAAGGATATCCGCGAAGCCGGTCGCAACACAATGGGCGTGAAACTGGTGAATCTCGATGCTGGCGACAAACTTCAGGCAATTGCACCGGTCATCAGTGAAGATGCGACGGATGCCAGCAGCCTTGAGGAAACCGCATGAGCCGGTTAATTGTTTTCATCGTCAGCCTGATCGCACCGGTGGTTTGGGCGGCGGATGTGCCGGTGGCACCTACGCCGGCACCAACGGAGCAAACGCTTCAGCAATTAGCCCAGCAGACCAAGGATTTATTTACGCCCCCCGTGGCCATCACCAACCGCCCGGCTTGGCAAAACTCCCTAACCTTTGGCTTGACCATGTCGCGGGGAAATCATGACACCGTGCTGGCAACCGGTAAGCTGTTATCCCAGTGGAAATCGGCCACCAATGAATTTTCACTGGGCCTTGATGGCGCGTATGGCGATGATAATTCCGTCAAAAACTACGAAACGCTGCATGGGTTTGGCCAAGCCAACCATTTTTTCACCCAGCATTTCTTTGGCTTTGGCCGGGTGGACGGCCTGCACGATGGCATCAAAGACATTGATTATCGTTTCACCGTCAGCCCAGGTGCTGGCTATTACCTGCTCCGGCAAACCAACATAACGCTGGCGACGGAAGCTGGTCCTTCGGTAATCACCGAACGGCAGGGCAGTGCGGACGAAACTTACGCCGCCTTCCGCGTCGCCGAGCGCTTGGAATACAAGTTGAACCCAACAACCCGGCTCTGGCAGGGCGCAGAATTCATTCCCGAGGTGGACAAGCCGAATAATTTCATCGTCAACGCCGAGTTGGGCATCGAGACGTCCATCACCAAACAATTTGGGTTGCAGGTTTACCTCCAGGACAACTTCGTCAATCAGCCGGTAGCGGGATTCAAAAACAACGACGTCCGGCTCGTCAGCGGTCTCTCCTACAAATTTTGAAGTTCACGGCGAAAGCCGTTCAATTTTCCAGCCGCCATCCGCCTGCCGGAGATATTGAAATCGGTCATGCAACCGACTCGGCCGTCCCTGCCAGAATTCAATTCGCTCCGGCCGTAAAATGAAACCGCCCCAATTCGGCGGCAGCGGAATTTCACCGGGAAACTTTTTCTCCAACTCCCGCCATTTGGCTTCCAGCACGGCGCGATCGGCAATCGGTTCACTCTGATTGGAAACCCACGCGCCGAGACGACTGCCGCGTGGACGCGATTTGAAATACGCTTCGGATTCCGCCACCGGCAATTTTGCCACCGTGCCGGCCACACATACCTGCCGCTCCAGTTCCGGCCAGAAAAAAGTCAACGCCGCGTTTTCATTTTCCGCCAGTTCCCTGCCCTTGCGGCTGTCGTAATTTGTGAAAAAAATGAAACCGCGCTCGTCCACGGATTTGAGCAGCACGGTGCGAGCGGAAGATTTTCCGTTTTTATCCGCCGTAGACAGCGTCATTGCGTTGCTGTCGGCCGGCCGGTGGTTGCAGATCGCCCCCCAAAGTTTGTAGAGCGCGATACCGATTTTCCGCCAACGGCTTTGCGCCTGCTCACCGGCAGCCGCCTGAAACCACGCTTCAAACTGCGCCAGCGGATTGGCAGCCAGCGCCGCGCGATCCAGCGCACCGCGCCGGTAATCTTCGCGAAAGTCGCCAAGGTTCATTTTACATCGAACGGAAAACGGTTAGTCCCAAAACCAAGACGAACGCCGCAAACGCCAGCCGCACCCCGCTCAAAAACCGCGTGCGCGACTCGGTTGCCGTCGCCCATTCAATCAGGTCGCGCAACCGCCACGGCGCGACGGTAAAATAAATTCCCGCGACGACCAGCGCATAAGCCCAAGACTGAATAACCAGCACGAGCGGCGATTCGCTCAGATGCGGCCGACCAGTGTCCACCATCAATTTCCCCACCAACAGCAACACCACCGCCAGCCCACGCACGGCCAGAAAATCATGGACAAAAATACAGGCGCCCACGCCGACCGCCGCAAAGCCAATCATCATGTGCGGTTTGTAGGCAGAAAAATCCGCAATCGGTTCCACGTTCACATTCCAGACGAACCACGCCGTGCTGAGCAGCATGAGCGCAACGCCCGCCGGCAGATTGCGCGGAAATTTCCGAGCCACCGCCATCAAACCGGCCGGACGCGCCAGACCGTAAATCTGCGGCACGCCGAGACCGACCCCGAGTAAAATAGACAACAGCGACAAACTCATTTCGAAAATGTAACCACGAATGGCCGCAAAAAGACATGAAAAATTCAAACCACCGGCGAGGATAAATTTTGATTCCCAACTTAACTGATGATTGACAACGACCCGGTATTTTCGGCATTTTGCCTAAATGAAATCACCCGCAATCATTCTCGCCCTACTAACCGCCGCCCTGACATTTTATTCCACCGCCCAGACCGCCGCACCCGCTGGCACCAACAGCTCGATGGTTGCCGCCGCGCACACCAACGTCGCCATCATTCCCGTGCCCCGCACCGGCCCCATCACCAATCGTCAAAGTTTGGTGCTCCAGCGCGCCAAGGAAGCGCCCGGCAAATATGACATTGAATTCATCGGTGATTCCATCACGCAAGGCTGGGAAGGCCGTGGCTCCAACGTCTGGAATAAATTGAGCAAGCAATACCGGGTTATCAATTTCGGTGTCAGCGGCGACCGCACCGAACACGTCCTTTGGCGTTTTGAACAAGGCCAGCTTAACGGGATCAAAGCGAAAGTTGCCATCGTTATGATTGGCACCAACAATTCCGGCAAAAACAAGGATGGCACGAATATCTACACTGATTCCGACATTCTCGAAGGCGTCACCGCCATCGTGAACCAGATCCGCCAGCGCCAGCCGGACACCAAAATTTTGCTGCTCGGCATTTTCCCGCGCGGCAAGGCGTTTTGTGAACAGCGCGGCCGGCTGCTGGAAATCAATCAGGTGCTCGCCAAACTCGACGACAGCAAGCACATTTTCTATCTCGACTTCGGTTCGCAATATGTCGAGAACGACGGTTCCATCTCCAAAGACATCATGCCCGACGCACTGCATCCGAACGAAGCCGGCTACCAAATCTGGGCCGCTGCCATTGAGCCGAAGCTCAAGGAACTGCTCAAAAAGTAATCAGTTTTTCCTCCGCAAAGCGCCGGCTCAAACCGGCGCTTTTTTATTTCGGCAAAACCTCACCAATTGCCGACCGCAGGGAAGAAACGATTTTTCCCAACTGTTTCGCCGTTGTGCAATACGGCGGCATCAGCACAATCACGTTGCCCACCGGCCGGGTTAGCACGCCGCGCCGTGCCAGCGCCTCGCACACGCGAATGCCCGCGCGCTCGCGTAAAGCAAACGACTCGCGCGTTCGCCAGTTTTTCACCAACTCAATGCCAACTACAAGTCCAACTTGTCGGATGTCGCCGACCACCGGTAGTGTCCAAAGTGCCGGCAATTCTTCGCGAAGACTCTTCTCCAATTCGCTCCGCTGCGAAACCGATTTTTTGCTTTGCAAAATTTCCAGACTCGCCAGCGCCGCCGCCGCGCCCAGCTGGTTGCCGGTAAAACTGTGGCCGTGAAAAAAAGTTTTGAACTCCTCGTATTCGCCGAGGAATGCGTCAAAAACTTTTTGCGTCGTCAGCGTCGCCGCCATCGGCAGATAACCACCGGTCAAGCCTTTCGCCACGCAAAGAAAATCCGGCTGCACGCCTTCGTGATGCGAGGCAAACAGGCTTGCCTGACTTTGGACTCCGGTTCGGCCAAAACCGGTCATCACTTCATCGGCGATGAGCAGCGCGCCGTGGCTGCGCGCAATTTCCGCCACGCGCCGTAACCAGCCATCGGGCTGCGGAATCATGCCGGCGGCACCTTGCATTCGCGGCTCAAACACGAAGGCAGCGTAGGGATTTCCTTTTTTCTTCTGCGCGGCAAATTTCTTTTCCACCTGACCGACACATTCCCACCGGCAACGGCGATAGTCGCGGGCGTCGGCGCGTTCGGGTTTGGCGCGGTTGAACGGACAGCGGTAGCAATACGGCGACATCACCTGATCAGTCGGAAACAACATTCCACCGTAAGCTTTGTGAAATAAATCAATGTGGCCGAGCGAGACCGCGCCGATGGTGTCGCCGTGATACGCGCCGGCGAGCGAAAGGAAGCGGGGCTTCACTGTTTTTCCGCGCGTGCGCCGGGTGAATTCATAAGCCAACTTCAGCGCCACTTCCAGCGCCGTCGAACCGTCGTCGCTAAAAAATACTTTGCTTAGGTGGGGCGAGGCTACTGACGAGCCGTTCCCCTCGGATTTGCTCTGCCCGGCTCGCGAGGACGCTCGCCCCACCAGTTTTGAATTGGCGACGCTTACCAGTTTTTCCGCCAACCGGCTGGCTGGTTCATTCGCCAGCCCCAGCGCGGAGCTGTGGGCGATTTTTTTTAGCTGGCGGTGGATGGCGGCGTTGATTTTCGGATGCCGGTGGCCGTGGAGATTCGTCCAGATGGACGAGTTGGCATCGAGATAACTTTTGCCGCAAACATCGCGCAGAACCGCGCCGTTGCCACCGGTAATGACAATCGGCTCGCGCCGCTGCCAGTCGCGCATTTGCGTGAACGGATGCCAGACGAATTGGCGGTCGAGTTGGGCGAGTTTGTTCATCAGTCCAAAGTTTTCAGCGCGCGCACCAGTTCGGCAATGTCCGCCGGTGAATGAGCGGCGCTGAAAGTGAGGCGCAACCGCGCTGCGCCGCGCGCGACGGTGGGATAGCGGATGGCGGGAACAAAAATATTTTGTTCGCGCAATTTGGCGGCGGCGGCCACGGCGCGTTCTTCATCGCCAAGAATCAAAGGAACAATCGCACCGGTAATTGTTGATTGTCGATTGCCGGTTGCCAATTGAAATTCAGCCAGATGCTGCCGAAGTTGCGAACGGCGGTTTTCACCTTCGGCGGATTGGGCGATTTGAATGCCGGCGGCAGCAGCAGCAGCGGCGGCGGGAACCGGCGCGGTGCTGAAAATAAAACTGCGGGCGCGGTTGACGAGAAAATCCACCAAAGCGCGCGAACCACAAATGTAACCACCACTGGCACCGAGCGCCTTGCCGAGCGTGCCCATCTGAATTTCGATGCGATTGCCAATGCCGAGTTCACTGGCGAGTCCGCGACCATTTTCACCGGTGACGCCGGTGGCATGCGCTTCGTCCACCATCAACAACGCGCCGTATTTTTCCTTGAGCGCCACCATTTCCCGAAGCGGCGCGGCGTCACCATCCATCGAGAAAATAGATTCGGTAACGACCAGAATTTCCGTTTTTCGCTTTCCGCTTTCCGCTTTTGCCAGATTTGCCCATTTGAGTTTGGCTTCAAGATCATCGAGATCGTTGTGGGCGAAGACGCGGATTTTTGCGCCGGATAATTTGGCGGCGTCTACGATGCTGGCGTGAACGAGTTTGTCGAGAATGATGACGTCGTCTTTGCCGAGCAGCGCGGTGATGGTGCCGACGGCGGTGGCGTAACCGGTGGAAAAAGTCAGCGCGGCTTCCGTTTGCTTGAAGACGGCGAGCGATTCCTCCAATTCGTGAAATGGCGCGAGCGAGCCGCAGATGAGCCGCGACGCACCGGCACCGGCACCAAATTTTTCCACCGCGCGAATAGCGGCGGCTTTCAGCGCGGGATGATTGGCAAGGCCGAGATAGTCGTTGGCGGAAAAATTTAGAAAAGTCCGGCCGCCGATTTCCAAACGCGGGCCGGACGCGGAATCCACGCGCCGCAACTCGCGGAACAATTTCTGTTCTCGCAGTGCGGCGAGCCGGCGGTTTAATTCGTCACCGAATGGATTCATTCGCCACAGCTAAACACAGTTAGCCCCGGATGAAAAGCTGGGCGTGGCGAAATCAGGCGGTCGGCGGCATGACCCAGCGGCCGTCAATCATGCTGGCGTGAACCGGGCCGGTGTGCGCGATGACGGTTTCGGCGGCGTCCGATTTGTTTGCGGAGGGAATGGCGATGAAATCGGCAAAGCTATTTTTGGTCAGTTGGCCGATTTTGCCGGCGAGGCCGAGGGCGCGCGCGCCGTTGACGGTGGCCATTTTCAAAATTTCCACCGGCGAAAGGGATTTGTCCTTTTCCGCCAGCATTTGCATTTCGGCAAACAGATTCAGCTCCGGCAACTGGCGGCCGGTTTTGCGCGTGGTGGCGAGGCTGTCGGTGCCGAGGCACAAATTGACACCGGCGGCGGCGAGCCGTTGGCGCGGGAACGGCGGATGCTTGAAATAATCGTGGCTGCGCGGACAGTGGACGACGTGCGTTTTATTTTTCGCCAGCAGCGTGGCGTCGCCGCGCGCGAGGCAATTGACGTGGATGGCGAGGACGTTTTCGCCAAGCAATTGGTGGCGTGCGAGGTGAGCCACCGGCGAGCCGAGGCCGCAATCGGAATTGTCGCGTTCGTTGCGCTTGAGCCAGTCGTGCATCGCGCCGCGCGCGTGCTGGAACATTTCAAATTCCTGCACTGACTCGGCAACGTGGATGGCGACGCGCCAGTTTTTTTTGAGCGAAATTTTGCCGGTGAGCCGCAGCAATTCCGGCAGCGTGGAATACGGCGCGTGCGGCGAAAGCTGAGCGCGGTGGCGCGAGTGCGACAGCGTTTCGATTTGGGCGACAGCTTCGCGCAAAATGTCCTTGGGCGCGCGCCGGGATTTGATGCCAGTCATTTCCAGAAAGGAAAACATGCGCAACGGCGTGGCGTCCCAGACTTCGGGCAGCAAATCCGGCATCACTTCGATGTCAGCGACGGTGGTGGTGCCGCTGCGCAAAAGCTGGTGCGCGCCGCGCAGCCAGGAAAAAGCGTAGTCGGAATAGCTCCAGCCGGTTTTGGCGGCGGTGATGGCGGCGATCCAGTCGGTAAAAGTTTTCGGCGGTGGCAACTGGCCAGCCATGCTGGTGTAATCGAGATGGCAATGGGCGTTGACCAAACCGGGCAGCAAAATGACGTCGCCGAGATCGAGCACTTTTTCGGCGAGGTGCGGACGCAAGTCGCGCCACGGCAAGACGGCGCGAATCTGATGGCCGACAATGAAAACCGCGCCGTCCTCAATGGGCGGCGCGGCAATCGGCAAAATCGTGCGGGCGCGGAGAATCATTCCTCAATGGACCGGCGGGCGCTCTTGAGCTTGGCCGCGACTTTGTGCTTGGTGGTTTTGCGCTTTTCGTGGCGCTTGCGAATCTGCTGCTCAATTTTTTTGATGACCAGATCAATGGCCGCATAGAGATCGCTCTCCACATCTTTTGCAAACAAATCCGGGCCGCGCACGCCGAGGCGGACGGAGCAGGCAAATTGTTTTTCCGGCACGCGGGTTTTGTCATGTTCGAGCGTCACGCGCGCATCCACCACGCGCTGGCCAAAATGATCCAGCTTGTCGAGCTTGGCAACAACGTGATCTTCAATGGCCTTGGTGAGGGTGACATTATGGGTGGAGAGAATCAGTTTCATATCCAGAAGATGACGCCGGTGGTGGAAAAAATCCAGTTTTTCCTTCCGGGAAATTTTGTTGTGAAGCGAGATTCGTGCCAAAATTACTTGTCGCTGGGATGGATTGGGTTATGTTCAAACCGTCATGGGACCCGGACTGCAACTTTCCCAAAAACTCTCGCAATCGTTGGTGTTGTCGCCGCAACTCCAGCAGTCGCTGGCGTTGTTGCAAGCCACCACCATCGAACTCAAGACGCTCGTCGAGCAGGAACTCCAGCAAAATCCCGTCCTCGAAGAACAGCCGGAAACGGAGCCGCAGGAAAAATCCGCCGAAACCAGCCCGGACGAAACGCCGGAAGTCACCGATTTTGCCGAACCACCGGACGACGTGAAATTCGACGCCGCCACCGAGAAACCTTCCGGCGAACCGGTGGATGATTTTCAGGCGGAATTTGAAAAGCTTGTCCAGATGGATCAGCAATGGCGCGATCATTTTTCGCAAACCAACCTGCCCGGTCGCGCCACCGCCGAGGACGAGGAACGCCGGCAGTTCATGTTCGACTCCATCACGGCGGAAACTTCGCTGGCGCAGCATTTGATGGAGCAGTTGAACGACACCAGATTAAGCGCCGAGGAACGCGGGCTGGCCGAATTGCTCATCGGCAATATTGACGACTACGGCTATCTCACCACCACCGTCGAGGAACTCGCCACCACCGCAAATGTGCCGGTGGAGAAAATTTCCGGCGTGCTGAAGGTCATCCAAAGCTTCGAACCGGTGGGCGTGGGCGCGCGCGATTTGCGCGAATGTCTGCTGCTCCAGCTCGAACGCGCCGGCCAGACGGAATCGCTCGAAGCCCACATTGTTCGCGATTTCATGGACGCGCTCGGCAAACGGAAAATTCCCGAAATCGCGCGCGGCACCGGCAAATCCGTGGATGAAGTTCAGGAAGCACTCGCTCGCATCAGTCAATTGGATCCGCGCCCCGGTCGTGCATTTCTATCCGTGGTTGAGCAATATGTCGCGCCGGAGGTTTTTGTGAAGCGCGATGGCGACGACTTCACCGTCACCACCAACGACGAGCAGATACCACACCTCCGCATCAGCAATGTTTACAAAGATTTGATGGCGCAAGGCGCTGATAATCCCGAAGTCAAAAACTACATCCGCGATAAAATTCGCGCCGGCAAATTCCTCATCAAAAGTTTGCAGCAGCGCCAGTCCACCATCGCCAACATCGGGCGCGAAATTGTCAAGCGCCAGCGCGAGTTCATGGAAAAAGGCATCGCGCATCTCAAGCCCATGACGATGGCGCAGGTGGCCGAAGTCGTCGGCGTGCACGAAACCACCGTCAGCCGCGCCGTCTCCGGCAAATACATCGAGACGCCGCAGGGCGTGTTTGAGATGAAATACTTTTTCACCGCCGGCCTCCAGACCGACAGCGGTAACGACATGTCCAATACCAGCGTGAAGGATATGATTGCGGAAATTTTCAAGGGGGAAAATTCTGGCCATCCGTTATCCGACCAGGAAGTCGTGAAACTGCTCACCGCCAAAGGCATCACCATCGCCCGCCGCACCGTCGCCAAATACCGCGACGAACTCGGCATCCTGCCGTCCAATTTGCGGAAGGTTTATTGAACGCGGATTATTTTTTCTTCGCCGCCGCCTTCGTCGCCGCCTGCAAGTCATCCAATTCCGGCTGCAATTCCGCCTTTGTCTTTTTATCCATGCGGTCAATGAAAAGCAGGCCGTTCAGGTGATCCGTCTCGTGCTGCACGGCGCGCGCCAGCAGACCGCCACAGCGGAAGGAAATCGGCTTGCCGGTGGCGTCCAGCGCCCGCACGTCCACGCTTTCCGGCCGCGAAATGTCCGTGAAAATTTCCGGAAAACTCAGGCAGCCTTCCGGGCCAGCCACCGGTTCGTTCACCGGCGTGACTTCGGGATTGATGAGCACCAACGGCATGATGCTGGCCACGTCCGCCGGCCGGCCAGCAAGCTCCAGCGTGGAAGGCCGGTCTTTCATCCCGCGCACGTCAATCACCGTGAGCTGCTTCGCCACGCCGACCTGTTGCGCGGCGAGGCCAACGCCGTGATTTTCCACCATCGTGTCGAACATATCGGCGATGAGCTGCTTGATTTCCGGCGTGATGGTTTCAATGCGCGCACCTTTCTGGCGCAGCACCGGCGAACCGTATTTTACAATTTCGAGAATCATATCGGGTGACGAGTGGCGGATGACGGGTGACAGGAAGCTGACGCACTCGCCACGCGCTTCTGCTTGGATTCGATGGTGTTGATAGTATTGGTTAAGCCGCCGATGATGTGATCCAAAACAGAAACTCGCTTCTGAATCAAATCCGGTGAAAGCAAAAAATCACAACGCAAAAAACGACCTCGGCTTTCGCGCGCTTCGCCTCGGGCAATTTTCAAATGCTGCGGAAGCTCCTTTCCAAAACCCGTAGCCTTCTTCGATATTAGCGGCAATTGAATCTAGGCTGCGAATTTGTTGTTTGACCAGTTCCCGTCCCCGATAATCTTTCCCTAAAATTTCCGAGTCCCGCCAGAAATCTTGGAACAATTGGCTGGCAAGCTGATAAATGCCGAATGATTCCAGCCGATCATGCGGTTGCGTTGTGTTTATAATTGCCATGTCAGTTCCAGCGCGCCATGTCACTCGTCTTTCGTCACTCGCCACCTTTTCAGTCGGAAGTGACATCGAGAATTTCCAGCACGCGCTGCAATTCGTCGTCGCTGAAGAACGCGATTTCCACCGCGCCTTTGCCGTGCGCGTATTTCAACTGCACCTTCGTTCCAAATTTTTCGCGCAGCTTCTCTTCCAAGCGACCGAGGTTGGCATCCACCGGCACCACGGCAGGCGTTTTGGCGGTGGCGGTGGAAATTTTCTGGCCGCGCGTTTGCAACTTCGCAACCAAGCCTTCCGTCTGCCGCACGTTCAAGCCGTCCTTGATAGCACGTTCGGTGGCGATGATTTGCTGCCGCTCATCGCTCAACCCCAAAATCACCTTCGCGTGACCGACCGACAACCGCCCTACGCGAACGTAGCCCTGCACCGCCGGTGGCAATTTTAACAGACGCGTGGCGTTCGCCACCGCCGCGCGGCTTTTGCCGACCTTCACCGCGATCTGCTCCTGCGTGAGATTGAATTGTTCCGCGAGTTGCGCGTAGCCGACCGCCTCTTCGATGGCGTTCAGGTTTTCGCGCTGCAAATTTTCGATGAGCGCCAACTCCAACACCGAGCGATCATCGGCCTCGCGCACAATCACCGGCACTTCCGGCAAATTCAAGAGCTGCGACGCGCGCCACCGGCGTTCACCGGCGATGAGTTCAAAAAAACCTCCACGCTCGCGCACAATGAGCGGCTGCACAATGCCCTGCTCGCGAATGGAATCGGCCAGTTCCTGCAACGCCTCGGCGGCAAACTCCTTACGCGGCTGGAGCGCGGACGGACGGACTTTGGCCAGCGGCACACGCAACACGCGTTCGCGATTATCCGGTGCCGATGCTGGCGCGGCGGCTGGAACCGACGACGACGCCACCGCCGATGCCGCCAGCGGTGGATTGCCACTCAACAATGCCCCCAGACCACGTCCCAGTGCAGGTTTTGACATCCGAGCAGATTGTCGCAGACCGGTGAAATTGTCAACGCGCGCCCGCCCTGTTCTTGCCGCCGTGATTTTTCCAATCAGCCGAATTTCAACCGCCACCGGTGGCACCTAATTTCGCCGATTCCGCCCGACAACTACGATGCGAAATGTCCCAGCGACGATGCGAAATGCTCCATTGCCGATTTGCAATGCTCCATTTCCCATGCGAAATGCCTCAACAACGATGCGAAACGTGACGTTTCCAATGCGAAATGCCGCGTTGCCACCGGAAATGCGGCATTTCCGATTTGCAATGCCTCATTTCCAATGCGAAATGCGACGTTTCCAATGCGAAATGCTTCATTTCGCATAGACAATGCTCCATTTCCGATGCGAAATACGCCACCGGCGAAGGCCAAAACCACCGGGAACACGTCAAAACCCCCATTTTCCATCGAAAAAGTGCCATTTCCAACCGGAAATGCGCCGCCAAGGCTGGCGAACAACCATTTTCCTAGTTCATTCTTTCGCAAGCAACCATAGGTCTCGCACCAGAAAACTTTGGAAATCACTAATCTGCTCACGCAACCGTTCGTTGGTCAGCATATCGGGACGCGGATCAACGTAATAAACGCCGTCCAGTTTGTTCAAGGCAACCGTGTAGCCGAGAAAGTGGTTGGTCTTGAATGTGGAATTGATGCCGAAAATACTTTCACCTCGTTTGGCCCTCTGAACATCGTGGAGAAAAATGGCAATCACTGGAATGTTACGCCCAAGAAGTTTTGTCAGGAGAAATTTGTCGAGGAAAACTTTGTCAATCCGGTCTTTGCTGGTGGTCTTCACCGAACCGACGACTTCCGCTGTATGGATATGTTTCGTCTCGGACGCGATGATGGCCTTGTTGCGCGAGAACACCACGTCCAGTTCGTAGGACATTTCGCGTCCGGGAAATCCCGGAATGGGAATGTTGATGACACGCGGTTCACAAGTAACGCCAATTTCCTTGATGATGAGTTTCACCAATGACTCAAAAAGCTGGCCGATGCGTTTGCGCGATTGGTTCTCGTTCTCAAACGAATCGCCAACGCAGCCCACCGACTGCTGTAATGTATAAACCACCCGATTGATTTCGTTGGATTCCAGATACTGCTTGCGGCCCTTGCCATCGGCGGCGGCCCGCTTGTGCTTTTTCAAATCACCTAGGAATTGAATGAAGCGGTCAAACGCAGCCGATAATTCAGCACGCGATTCAAAATACAGGTGCGTATTCAGCGGACGGGTGATTTTGTTCCGATTAGCCTTCCCGTATTGATAAAAAACGTAGTGCTCATTGGCCGGCGAAGGAGAGACGATTCGCGTGGGCTTTTCCGCCTCCAGCAACGCGAGGAATGCCAAACCGAATTTGGCGTAGTCAGCCAGTTGAGTGAAACCCGACTTGTCCGCCAAACTTTCCTGCAAGTCACCAAGGGTTATTTTTCTCATCGGATGGATTTTCTCCTTTCGGCATTTTGTTCATCGTAACGCAACCACTTTTCAACCGGCCAATCCTCGACCAACTCGATTCGATCCGCCGCATAGCGGCAAAATTCGGCGCTTAAATCGCAGCCCTTCCATTGCCGTTTCAATTGCTCCGCCACCACCGCCGTCGTGCCAGAACCAAGGAATGGATCAATCACCACGTCACCGGGACTGGACGAAGCCAGCACAATCTTCCGCAATAATTCTTCCGGCTTCTGTGTCGGGTGCGGTGTCTTTTCGTGCATCCCATTGCAAGTCGTCGGGATTTCCAGCACGTCTTTCGGCTTCGCGCCGCGCGGATGTGGATGCCAGATGCGGTCTTTATTCGCGGCCTTGCCGTATTGGCTCGTCTCGGCCTGCGGATGCGCCGGATATTTCAGCGTATGTTCGCCGTAAGGAATCCGCACGTCATCCACGTTGAAAGTAAACTCATGGCTTTTGCGAAAATGCAAAATACTTTCGTGCGAACGTCCCCAATCATCGCCCAAGTTTGCCTTGTTCTTGTAGTGCCACACAATCCACCGGCAGCCCTTGAAAAACTGTGAAGCCGGCAATCGCAAGTCAGCGAGGATTTCCGAAAAACCGCAAACGTAAAGTGTCCCTTCCGGTTTCAAGACACGTGCTGCCTGCTCAATCCAACGGACAGACCATGCCACATATTCCTGCTGCGATTCAAACGTGTCCCACTCGGCCTTCTTTATGTTGTAGGGCGGATCGGCAAAAACCAAGTCAACCGAATCTGTATCAAGACTGCGCATCCATTCAATCGAATCGCCCAACCAAATTTCGCCATGCTGATGGGAGTAAAACAAGCGCGGTGAATTGTTCTCAACCGACGAATCAACCAGTAACTTTTCACCTTTATTTACCCGCTGGCCGAAGAATTCGGGAATTTCGGTATTGCGAACAAAATAAGTTGCCGACGGCTCTTTCAATTTCACCGCGGACGATGGTGAGCCAACTCGCTGCGCTTGCTTTTTCACGCGAGGCTTCCGCTTTGTTTTGTAATTTACGGACATGAA
>Ga0364873_10481_pt1 | contig 18621 bp, 10 predicted proteins | sample ExccelAu500001D3_2_FD_206928 | JGI IMG/M metagenome (GOLD analysis project Ga0364873, IMG submission 206928) | Enriched cells from Trout Bog Lake Hypolimnion, Wisconsin, USA - BchlTB.Aug07.5000.01.D3 | ecosystem: Environmental > Aquatic > Freshwater > Lake > Hypolimnion/Profundal zone | place... | reverse complement strand
TGTACAGGATAATTATAAAGTGCTGATTGTAGATGATAATCCTTTCAATATTTTATTGATAAAAACGATTATCGGTGATATTTTACCTGATGCAACGATTGTTGAAGCAGAAGACGGCGGGGATGCGGTAAGTTTATTCAACGAATGTTCACCTGATCTGGTATTTATGGATATTCAGATGCCTATGATGAACGGGTATGAAGCTACCAGGCAGATCAGAAACTTAGATAAGGGGAAAGCGGTGCCGATTATTGCCTTAACAGCCGGTACTTTAAATGATGAAATGGTGAAATGCAAGGATGCCGGTATGGATGATTATGTATCTAAACCATTTGTCAGCAGCACCATTTTGAAAGTAATTCATAAATATCTGGATCTGAACCATCATTCTGTTGAATCGATTAGCTGATAGTTGCAGGAATAAATCTTACTTTTAGTCATAATTAATTCCGCTTTCCTATGAGAAAAGTATTGATTTTACCTTTAGTTACTCTTTTTATCCTGCAATCCTTTGCACAGGTTGAAGTAAGAAACCTCTTATGTGATTACCGTATAAATCCTTTGGGTATAGATAATAAGCTTCCTGGTTTTAGCTGGCAGCTGGTTTCTGCCTCCAGAAATATAATTCAAACAGATTATGAAATAAAATTACGTTCTGGAAAAGAATTATTGTGGGAAACAGGTAAAGTGCATTCGGGCCAGTCTGTGCAGGTTATGTATACCAGCAAACCATTAAATCCGGGAAAAAAATATAACTGGCAGGTTAGGGTATGGGATAATTCCGGAAATGTATCGGGGTGGAGTGAGCCCGGCAGTTTTCAAACAGGATTATTCAATGCCGATGGATGGAAAGCAAAATGGATTATACCCGGGTTTAAGGAAGATGCATTAAGAGCCAGCCCTTTATTCCGGAAAACTTTTACAACCACCAGAAAGGTAATTGGTGCATATGCCTATATCACTGCTCATGGATTATATGAAGCTGCTATTAACGGACAAAAAGTTGGGGATGCTTTCCTGACTCCGGGCTGGACCTCCTATAAAAAAAGAGTACAGTATCAGGTTTATGATGTAACCAGCCTCATCAAAAAGGGAGGAAATGCGATTGGGGTAACATTGGGAAGCGGCTGGTACAGGGGGGTAATCGGTTTTGGAAATAATATAAATGTTTTTGGAAATGATATTGCATTACTGATGCAGGTAAACATTCAATACAGTGACGGCACTGCAGATTGGGTTGTTACGGATGAAAGCTGGAAATCCTCCACCGGTTCAATTGTATATTCAGAAATCTATAATGGGGAAACCATTGATGCACGTAAGGAACAAACCGGATGGACAGAACCGGGTTTTAATGACAGTAAGTGGCTGCCAGTTGCAATAGCAGATTTTTCAAAAGTAAATTTGATTGCTACTGAAAATGAACCGGTACGTAAGCATGAAACCTTCCATCCTGTAAAGATAATTACCACCCCGGCAGGAGAAAAAGTAATTGATTTTGGTCAGAATCTGGTAGGCTGGGTGGTGATGAAAGTAAAAGGGAAGGCAGGAGATAAAATAACCCTGTCTCATGCAGAAGTGTTAGATAAAAAAGGAAATGTATATACGGAAAATCTCAGGAATGCCAAAGCACAGGATACTTATATACTAAGGGGTGGAGAGACTGAAATATTTGAACCTCATTTTACCTGGCAGGGATTTCGGTTTGTGAAAATTGATGGGTATCCGGGTGAGATAACAGCAGATAATTTTGAAGCGGTGGCGTTGTATTCTGACATGAAAGTTACTGGTACATTTACTTCTTCCAACAGTTTAGTTAACCAGTTGCAGCATAATATTCAATGGGGTCAGAAAGGTAATTTTCTGGATGTGCCCACTGATTGCCCGCAAAGGGATGAACGTTTGGGCTGGACAGGCGATGCACAGGTTTTCTCCCGTACGGCTGCATTTAATATGAATGTTCATCAGTTCTTTTCCAAATGGCTGAAGGATGTGGCGGCTGACCAGCAAAATGGGGCAGTGCCTTTTGTGGTGCCCAATGTACTTGGAAAAAATGATGTGAACAGTGCAGGCTGGTCCGACGTTTGTACCATTATTCCCTGGAATATGTACCTGGCTTATGGTGATTTGTCCATATTGCAAAACCAGTATGCCAGTATGAAAGACTATGTGGAAAGTATTCGGAAAGTTACCAATGAAAATTTATGGAATACCGGATTTCATTTTGGTGACTGGTTGTTTTACAGACCCGAGGATGATAATGATGGCAGGGCCGCTGTTACGGATAAATACCTGATTGCACAGTGTTTTTATGCACAGAGTACCAGATTGTTGTTGAATGCTGCCAGATTATTGAATGAGACAGCTGATGTAAATACTTATTCCGAATTATTGGAAAAAATTAAAACTGCTTTCCGTAAAGAATACCTTACTCCAAATGGCAGGTTGGTTTCAGGCACACAAACTGCTTATGTGCTTGCATTGAATTTTGATATGCTGACCGATTCGCTCAGGCCACAGGCTGCTAAAAGGCTGGTTGAAAATATTAAAAGTTATGGTTATCATTTAACCACTGGTTTTTTAGGAACTCCATATTTGTGCCATGTGCTTACCCGTTTTGGATATACAGATATTGCTTATAAATTATTATTGCAGGAAACCTATCCATCCTGGTTATATCCTGTAAAAATGGGAGCTACCACTATCTGGGAAAGATGGGACGGGCAAAAACCCGACAGTAGCTTTCAGACTCCGGGGATGAATTCCTTTAATCATTATTCGTATGGGGCGATTGGTGATTGGCTGTACAGGGATATGGCAGGGCTGGATACGGATGAAGAAAGTGCAGGGTATAAACATGTGAAAATTACGCCGCATACCGGGGGAGGATTTACTTCCGCTGCTGCCAGCCTGGAAACTTATTATGGAAAATTAAGCAGTGGATGGACAGTAGAAAAGGGTAAAACGGTATATACTATTGAAATACCTGCCAATACCGAAGCAACCATTTGCTTGCCTGCTGCTAATACTGGTCAGGTTTCAGAATCAGGGAAACCGGTTACTGAAATACCACAAATTAAAATTACAGGTTCTGCAAATGGGTTGGTAATTATGGAGCTGGGCTCTGGTATTTATCATTTTACCAGTGGTGATTTTTAATATTCCCGGAGGTGGTTTACAATTATTAAACTTATAAAGAATTGATTCCCATTTGATTTCATCAGCTTTAAAAATAAATAAGTGTACCAAATACATTTATAATAAAAACATTTCTATATTTACAGCATTATTTTAAAAAAGCTGTTTGATTCTTTATAGAAATTAGTTTTTATAAGGTTGAAATCAGTTAAAAAAATGGTTGCCAATTTGCTGAATTCCTTTTTCCAAAAAGGATTACATGCTTGTTTCCTGTTTTACATTCATATAATTTATTTCTGAATACTACATACTTAAAAACATAACTATGAAATTTTTTATTGACACAGCGAATCTTGCCCAGATAAAGGAAGCGAATGATTTAGGGATACTGGATGGGGTGACTACGAATCCATCTTTAATGGCAAAAGAGGGGATTAAGGGTAATGCAGCAGTAATGCAGCATTATAAAACGATTTGTGAGCTGGTGGATGGTGCCATCAGTGCAGAAGTGATTTCCACCGATTTTGAGGGGATGGTGGAAGAGGGGAAGAAACTGGCAGCAATACATCCGAATATAGTGGTAAAAGTACCGATGATCAAAGAGGGGATCAAAGCGATTAAATGGTTTACCGACCATGGTATCAAGACCAATTGCACCTTAATTTTTTCAGCCGGCCAGGCTTTACTGGCCGCAAAAGCAGGAGCGAGTTATGTATCTCCGTTTATCGGAAGGATTGATGACAGCAGCTGGGATGGGGTACAGTTAATAGAACAGATTGCGAATATCTATGCGATACAGGGAATTGAAACAGAGATTCTGGCAGCCTCTATCCGCAATGCACTGCATATTGTAAGGTGTGCAGAAGCCGGTGCAGATGTATGTACCTGTCCATTGGATTCGATACTGGGATTATTGAAACATCCGTTAACAGATATCGGACTGTCAAAATTTTTAGAAGATGCGAAAAAGTTTGCATAACGAAAAGCAATAAAAAGATGCATAAAGAGATAAAGGAATTAGAGCAGATTGCTTCACAGGTGCGGCGTGATATAGTGCGGATGATACATGGCTGCCAGTCGGGCCATCCTGGCGGATCACTGGGCTGTACAGATTTGGTGGTGGCATTGTATTTTGAACTGATGCACCGCAAGGAAGGATTTAGTATGGATGGGATAGGGGAAGATTTGTTTTTTCTGTCCAATGGCCATGTTTCAGCCTTATTGTATAGTGTACTGGCAAGGGCCGGTTATTTTGAAGCAAAGGAACTGAGCAGTTTCAGGAAGCTGAATTCGCGTTTGCAGGGCCATCCTACACCGCATGACCATTTACCGGGGATACGGATGGCATCGGGATCACTGGGCCAGGGCATGTCAGTGGCAATAGGGGCAGCAATTACGAAGAAAAGGAATAAGGATGCATCGGTGATTTATTCTTTGCATGGGGATGGGGAATTACAGGAAGGACAGAACTGGGAGGCAGCGATGTTTGCGGCACACCATCGGATAGATAATTATATTGCAACAGTGGATTATAATGGTCAGCAGATAGATGGGCCTGTGAATGCAGTACTGTCCCTGGGTAACCTGCATGCCAAGTTTGAAGCCTTTGGCTGGGAGGTGGTGGAGGTAGCGCGTGGCAATGATATGGAATCGATCGTAAGGGAGTATAGCGCAATAAAAGAGGAAAGATTAGGAAAAGGCAAACCGGTATGTGTGCTGTTGCATACAGAGATGGGATATGGGGTGGACTTTATGATGGGCAGCCATAAATGGCATGGAGTGGCACCGAATGATGAACAGTTAAAAGCGGCATTGGCACAGCTGGAAGAAGGGCTGGGCGATTATTAACCGAAAAGAGCAGGAGCAATGAAAAAATATACATACACAGAGAAGAAAGATACAAGGTCTGGCTTTGGAGCAGGATTACTGGAAGCGGGCAAGCGCAATGAAAATGTGGTGGCATTATGTGCGGATTTGATTGGTTCGTTAAAGATGCAGGAGTTTATCAAGGCCTTTCCGGAGCGTTTTACACAGGTGGGGATAGCGGAAGCGAATATGATAGGAATAGCAGCAGGAATGACGATTGGGGGTAAGATACCCTTTACGGGAACCTTTGCTAATTTTTCAACAGGAAGGGTGTATGACCAGATCCGTCAGAGTGTGGCCTACAGCAATAAGAATGTAAAGATAGCAGCATCGCATGCGGGATTAACGTTGGGGGAGGATGGTGCTACGCACCAGATACTGGAAGATATAGGATTGATGAAGATGTTGCCGGGGATGACGGTCATTAATCCCTGTGATTATAACCAGACCAGGGCAGCGACGATAGCAGCAGCAGAGATGGAGGGTCCGGTATATTTAAGGTTTGGAAGGCCGGTGGTACCGGTATTTACAGCAGCGGACCAGGTATTTGAGATAGGGAAGGCCTGGAAGGTGAATGAAGGAAAGGATGTGAGCATATTTGCAACAGGCCATCTGGTATGGGAATCAATAAAGGCAGGGGAGCTACTGGCAGAGATGGGGATAGATGCAGAGATTATCAATATCCATACGATTAAGCCACTGGATGAGGAGGCGGTATTGGAATCGGTGAGTAAAACGAGGTGTGTGGTGAGTGCAGAAGAACATAACAGATTGGGAGGATTGGGCGACAGTATTGCGCAGTTACTGATTAAAAAGGACCCGGTACCGATGGAATATGTGGCAGTGGATGACAGCTTTGGGGAGAGTGGTACACCGAAGGAACTGATGGAGAAATACGGACTGGATGCTGCACATATTGTTAAAGCAGTGATGAAAGTAATTAACAGGAAGTAAACTTGTTTAGTTGTTAAGGTTGTAATTAGTGTAAGGCCTGCCTGAAAAGATAAATATTATTTTAAAGGGTAGGCTCTTAACTTTGGGTTAAAGCGTTATTATTTTGCCATACTATGAAATATACAATATTACTTGTTGATGATAATGAAGATATCCTTGATTTTCTTCATGCTGAGCTCAATGAGAAATATGACATTAAAAAAGCCTTTGATGGAAAAAAGGCGGTTGAAATTATTCATCAGTCCATTATTCATCTGGTAATTTCAGATGTGATGATGCCTGAAATGGATGGTTTTGAGTTATGCAGGTATATTAAAACCAATTTTGAATGCAGCCATATTCCTGTTATTTTACTAACTGCAAAAAATACCCTGCAATCAAAGATTGAGGGTATTGAATTGGGCGCTGATGCGTATATTGAAAAACCATTTTCTCCTGAATTTTTACAAGTGCAGATTGCAACACTAATCAGTAACAGAAATAAAATAAAGGAATATTTTGCCAGTACACCATTAGTGCATATAAAAAGTATGGCACATACAAAAGCGGATGAAATTTTTCTGGAGAAGATCAATGAACTGATTCTGATACATATAGAGGATGCGGAATTAAATGTAGAAAAACTTGCCAAATTGTTGAATATGAGTAAAGCCACGTTGTATCGGAAAATTAAATCAATTTCAGACCTTGGCCCCAATGAACTGATTAATATTACCCGCCTCAATAAAGCAGCGGCCTTGCTGGCAGAAGGAAAATATAAAATTTATGAGGTATCTTATCTGGTAGGTTATACTTCTCAAAATAATTTTGGCAGGAATTTCTTAAAGCAATTTAATATGACTGCAACGGACTATTTACATATGGTACGGCCCAATGCATAATGCATCTTTATTGCAGCATTCTTTTAAAGTGTATGGTCTGCCGGAAGGATTTGGTTTACTGGCATGGTCAGGCAAAATGTATTTAAGTTTCCAGTAGTCTCTTTTACATACAATGTTCCTTTATGCAATTCTGTTAAAGATTTTGCCAATGATAATCCAATCCCTGATCCTTTTTGTTTTTCTGTTTCTTTTAACCTGAAAAAAGGTTCAAATATTTTCTCCCTTTGATCGGCAGGAATTAAATAGCCATCATTTGCTATTTCAATAATAAAACTGTTATTTCCTGTAACCAGTGGCAATAGCTGAATAGTGATTTTGTTTTTAGCATATTTAATGGCATTGCTTAACAGATTGCTTAATATTTTTTCAAACGCTTCCACATCTATTTCAGCCATTATTTTTTCTTCTGGTTCATCCAGATAAAACTGAATGTTTTTCTGTTCGGCAAGAATTCTGAAACTGTCTGTAATTTCTTTGATGGTTTCTGAAATATCTGCCAATACAAAATTGATGGAAAAACCTTTAATTTCAGTTTGCCTGAAATCCAGGATTTCATTGGTTAGGCCAACCAGTCTGTTGGTATTCTTCTCCATTATGTGCAGATAGTTTTTGATGTCATCAGGTACATCAGAAAGCTTTCTGATCAATTTTTCAAGGGGGCCTTTAATCAGTGTCAGTGGGGTTTTTATTTCATGGGTTATATTGGCAAAGAAATCCATTTTAGCTTCATAGAGTTCTTTGTCTTTCAGAATTTCCAGTTGTTCCATTTTTCTTCTGTTCTTTTCTTTAATCCTGTCATGATAATTTTTACTGAGCAGGTACGTAAGTAACAGAAATAGAAAAATATAAATTGTATAAGCCCATCCGGTAATCCACCAGGGTGGTAATATAGTAATATGTAAAACAGCAGTATTGTTGTTCCATTGCCCATTATAATTGGTAGCCTTTACTTTAAATGTATAATTTCCGGGAGCTAATTCTGTAAAATAAACTTTTCTGTTTTGCTTCAGGTATACCCATTCTTTCTGTAAACCTTCCATTACATAGGTATAATTAGACATTTCAGGCGAGGTATAGGTAAGGGAAGCAAAATCGATGCTGAAAGTAGCCTGATCATGCTTTAATGTTATATTGGCGGTATACAGAATAGATTGCTGTAAAGGAGCCCCGGCAGAATGAATATCAATAGACGCATTATTTACCTGAAAGCCTGTAATATAGATTGGAGGGCTGAATGCAGTTTGTTTTTCTTCTTCCGGATAAAAGCTGATAAATCCTTTAGCTGTTCCAAAATACATTTCTCCATTTTTATCTCGGAAGGCAGAATTAAAATTAAACTGATCCGTCAGCAGGCCGTTTTCCTTTGTATATACTTTTAAGTGTTCTGAATTGGGATTAAAGCAAACCAGTCCCCGGGAGGTACTGATCCATAGCCGGTGAAAACTGTCTTCCAGCATACAGAGTATAAAGTTTGTTGGAAAACCATTTCTGGTCGTATATCTTTTAAAGGCATTTTCTGCAGGCAGGTATTTGCAAAGCCCCCCTTCAGTAGCAAACCAAAGGGTACCCTGATGATCCTGAAAGATGCTGTTAACACGGTTACTGCTGAGGCTTTTTTTATCTGATGGGTTGTACCTTAAATTGCCAGAATCTTTGGTGATGGTATTATAGAAGTTAATTCCGTTTCCATATGTGCCGGTCCAGATAATTCCATGTGTGTCTTTCAGTATACAGGAATACCAGTTCATTAATGGGGTTCCGGGAAGTTTATTGAAATTATTATGAAGCCGGTCATATCTATAAGCCCCTCTTGTAGTTCCCACCATTACAGCGCCATTGTTATCCTGATACAGACAATAGATGAAATTACTTTTAAGATCATGGAGTCCATCACCTTCAGAAAAATGCCTGATTATTTTATTTGTTTGGATATTCATTACATCCAATCCGTGTTCAAATGTACCTATCCATAATTCATTTCCGGTAATCAGTAATCCGTGAATATTGGTATAAGACACTTTATTAAATGCATCAGAGGGAGTAAAAGGGGTGAATGTCTCTGTGCGGAGGTTCATTTTGTTCAGGCCACCATCTTCCGTTCCGATCCAGAGGTTTTTATAAGGGTCCTGATGTATTTCCCGTATTACATTGCCACTCATTTTATTTTTCCCGGTGATAGGAAAATATTTATGAAAACTTACGGGATAGTTGGGGAAATAATTAATTCCACCGAAATAAGTGCCAGCCCATATGCCACCTTCCCGGTCTTTACAAAAGGTATATACTGCATTGTCTGACAGCGAATACGCGTTATTATAATTTTTGGATAGGTTGATTGTTTTCCTGGATTTCAAATAGTAAATAAAAATTCCTGTTTCTGTTGCAATCCAGCATTCGTCATCAGAAGCTTCTACAAAATTTCTGGCAAAGATCTCGGTATGATCAGTATTATAAGTAAGTATATTTTCGTAAGCTGATGTTGCAATTGTAAATAATTTAGCACCCTGGTTGGATGTGCCAATCCATAATTGACCTCTTGAATTAGGGTAGATCTGTTCAATCCACCGGGATATGGATGCAGGAGTATGTTTAAAAACATTAAAACTTTTAAAACTGTCTTTTTCAATATTGTATTTTTCAATATAGCCGTTAGTGGTGGATACCCATATATTTTTATCGGCACTCAGGCAGATAGAAGTGGCAATGAAAAAGTTATCTATGCTATATATTTTGGTTGTATTTAGTATCGGGTTAAATTTTGCCAGTGTAAAACCCATAATAAACCAAAGATTACCGGAATTGTCTGATTGAACAGACCTGATGGGCATGTTATTACTGGAAGACAACAGCATAAATTTTTCATTTGTTGCATCGTATTGATAGAGGCCATTTTCTGTGCCAACCCATAAAACGCCCTTAAAGTCCTGAAATAAACAGTGGATAAAATTGCTGCCCAGGCTCGTACTGTCATCCGGGTCATTCCGGAAGGTTTTAAAAGAATACCCGTCAAACCTGTTTAACCCATCTTTAGTTCCAAACCATAGAAATCCGTTTTTATCCTGTAAACTACAGATTACAGCATTATTGGATAATCCGTTTTCTACCTGGTAATGGCGGAAATAATAAGCCTGCTGGCTAAAGCCAACGAAATAACAAACAAGCAGGATGGATAACAGGCTGTATTTCAAAACGGTGGTTATATAAATAAAGGTAAGAGTTACACTTTTAAAATAAATTATCTTGCCTGTCTAATTATTAACATGATTGTATCTTAAAACAAATATTGAGAGATTTTGAAGAAATTCTGATACGATATGCACTGCACTGCTTAAATATTACGTGCAATTTTACGCTGTCAAAACGAATTGCATATGAAACCAACACATTCTCTACTGAGTTTATTCTTTCTTAAATTATTTACTTTCCCATCAGGTTAAATGGAACAGATCAAATGTCAGAATTACTTAATTAATATCAATAAATATTTTATGTATTTAAAAATACAAACTGCATTACTAAATCTTTATAATCAAATCAACGCTATATGAAAAAATGTAAAAATGAGTTCAGGAAAGGGGTACGATGGTTTTCCCTGCTTAGCTTCATCTGTATTTTTCTAGGTACAAACTTTGTTTATGCTCAATCGCAGATCAAAGGAAAAATTACAGATAAAGACGGAAAGCCTTTAAGCAATGCTACCATTGTTGTAAAGGGAAAACCGACAGCTACCACTTCAAAGGAAGATGGAAGCTATACCATATCTGCAAAAGCAGGTGATGTGCTATTTGTATCTTATATTGGATTTCAGAATACTGAAATTAAAATAAATGGAACTACAGGCCAAAATATTCAGCTGATTGCCAAGACCAGTTCACTGGATGATGTGGTGGTGGTAGGGTACGGTACAGTAAAGAAAAAAGATTTAACGGGTTCTGTTTCTATTGTAAATGTGGGAGATGCCAAGAAAGTTGCCACTTATGATGTGGCAAAAATGTTACAGGGGCAGGCTGCAGGTGTAAGTGTTCAGGGTTCAGGTGAGCCAGGTGGTTATGTTGCCATTAAAATCAGGGGTATCAGTACATTTGGTGATAATAGCCCCTTATTTGTAATTGACGGTGTGCCGGTTTCAGCTCCCTTCGATTTTGCAACAGATGATATTGAATCTATCCAGGTATTGAAAGATGCATCTGCAGCGGCTATTTATGGTTCAAGGGCTGCTACAGGGGTAATCATTATTACTACTAAAAAAGGAAAATCCAGTGTGCCTAAAATAACTATCAGCAGTTATGCTGGGGTGCAGAATGTTCCTAAAAAGATACCTTTGCTGGACAGGGTTCAGTACCAGACTGTTGTTTCTGCAGCAGAGACCAATGCAGGGTTATCAATCGCTCCGGCCAATGATCCTACCAGTCCGTATTATGTTTCTACTATTAATACAGATTGGCAGAAATCAGCATTAAAGACAGGGCTTATCCAGAATCACAATGTTGGTGTTTCCGGTGGAACTGAAGCGTTGGCATATAATTTATCAGTTGGATATTTTGACCAGACCGGATATCAGGCAGGCCCTCAGAAATATGACCGTTATACTTTAAACAGTAATATCACCGGTAAGAAGGGTATATTATCTTATGGTGCCAAATTAGCCTATACAGAATCTCATAAAGGAAATTATGCAGCTACTAATGGGCATGCTGTATTTGGAGGTACTGTTACCAGTATGCTTACTGCTATTCCTACCATGCCTATTTATGATAATACAAAACTGGGTGGTTATGGAGGTACAGACCAATCTATTAACCGTGCTATTTCAGCCAATGTAATTGGTATAAATAATCTGGTAACTGACTATAGTAACAGGAACAGGGTATTAGCCAATGTATGGGCAGAACTGGAAATAGTTAAGAACTTAAAATACAAGATCAATCTTAGCTATGACCGGACAGATTATATGAATTATCATTATGAACCCAAGTTTGACATGGGGTATTATTACATCAATTCACAATACTATATGTACCAGCAGTATGGTGTTAGTAAAACCGGATTGATTGAAAATACATTAAGTTATGCATTGAAGTATAAAAAGCATTCATTAGACATGCTGGCTGGTTTAACTTATCAGAAAGATGACAATCAATGGATGGCAGCAACATCACAGGATACAACCACACTGGTAAATACGGTATTCAGTGCTATTGCTAACCAGGGTGCCAATACAGTGAGTGGCCAGGCAGGAACCGCTACTTTATATTCAACCCTGGGAAGGATTAATTATAATTATGATGGCCGGTTTTTACTGACTGCTAATTTCAGAAGAGATGGATCTTCTAAATTTGCACCTGTTAACCGGTATGGTAATTTTATGGGTTTTGCAGGTGCGTGGAATCTTACCAATGAGAAATTCCTGCATTTGCCTTCACAGATAACCAATCTGAAACTGAGACTGGGTTATGGCACTTTGGGTAACCAAAGTTCATTAGGTTATTACAGCTGGCAATCTTATATTAATAACGGAACCAATTACCTGTTTAATAATTCGCTGGCAGTAGGAGCTTCAACAGTTTCTGTTACTGACCCTTCCTTAAAATGGGAAAGTACCACTACTAAAAATGCAGCTTTAGACCTTGGTTTGTTTAATGATAAAATTAACCTGACTGCTGAATATTTTGAAAGAGTTTCCAGTGATATCATTACTGCCATTCCTATCCCGCTTTCAGTAGGTTCATTCCCTGCAACTTTAACCACTAATGCAGCTTCTGTAAAGAATAATGGATTTGAAGCTACGATCGGTTATAAGAAAACTGATGGTAAATTCAAATTTAATATCAATGCCAATGCATATACACTGCACAATACAGTTTTAAAATTAGGGGGTACCAATAACCCGATTTATGGCAGTGGCAGTAAAACTGAAGTTGGTAAAGAAGTAGGACAATTATATGGTTACCAGACAGAAGGATTATTTCAGAGTGTTGCGGATGTAAACAAACACGCATTCCAATCTGCTTTAACCGCTCCGGGTGATGTGAGGTTTAAGGCACAGAATGGTAAGGATAATGATCCTACTTACACTATTACAGATGGAAATGACCGGGTATATTTAGGTTCAGCTATTCCTAAAGTGTATTTCGGATTAAATTTTGATGCGAACTATGGAAATTTTGATTTTTCTGTATTCTTCCAGGGCAATGCAGGAAGTAAAGTATTTAATGCAGTGTACCAGTCATTAATGACGGGCCAGTATGGCAACCAGCATACTGATGAATTAAATTACTGGAGAGCTTCCCATACCAATACCAATGTTCCACGCCCAATGATCGGAGACCCTAATGGTAATAACCGGTTTTCTGATTTGTTTGTAGAAAGTGGCACGTATGTAAAATTGCAAAATGCACAGATTGGATATACTATTCCTGAAAAACAACTCATTAAAACACATTTGTTTACCAGGATCAGGGTATATCTCTCCGGCCAAAATTTAATCACTATAGCTAAGTATAAAGGATATGATCCTGATTTTATCAGTGACGGTTTGTTTAGCAGGGGGCTGGATTATGGTTCTTTCCCCAATGCAAGGACATTCATGTTTGGTATTCAGGCTGGATTATAATTTAACTATATAAATCTATTGTATATGAAAAATAAAAACTTTAAATATTATTTAACCCTCTTATCCTTTTCTGGCGTATTACTGGGCAGCTGTAATAAGGATCTGGTTCAAAACAATCCCAATGCCCAAACCTCATCTTCCTACTGGCAAACAGGAGGGGATGCATTGCAGGGAATAAATGCGGCTTATGCTGTGTTAACTTTAGATGGAACCTATATGCGTTTTTCCCCGGTACTGGAGAATGTAAGGGGCGATGATATTATTAGTCACAGTCCATGGACCGCTATCTCCAATGTGGATATTTTTGCCCTGGGTACCAGTGATGCTTCCGGTTATGGATGGGCATATGATGAGTATTATGAAGGAATTTACCGTTGTAATCAAGTACTTGATAATGTGCCTAAAATTACTATGGATGCTGGATTGAAAAACAGGATTTTGGGACAGGCTTATTTTTTAAGAGGCTTATATTTGTTTCACTTGGTTAATTTCTTTGGTAATGTGCCTCTTCCTTTACATGCACCTGCCAATACTTCTGATTTCTTTGTAAAACAATCAACAGCAGCTGCAGGTTGGGCACAGATTGAATCTGATTTTAAAGCTGCTATTCCTTTATTGCCGGTTGCTTATTCTACCACAGGTGGTTCTGATGCCAATGATCTTGGCCGTGCCACACAGGGGGCAGCCATGGGTTACCTGGGTAAAGCCTATTTATTTAATAAGGACTTTACCAACGCTTCAGCACAATTTAAAAATGTAATTAATCTTGGTATTTACGGATTAATGCCAAATTACAAGGATAATTTTACAGAAGCAAAGGAAAATAATCAGGAATCTCTTTTTGAAGTTCAGTTTTCTACAACTGTAGGCGGTACCGTATTAGGCTGGCAGGGAATACCTAATTCTACCTGGGCAGAAGCTTCTGCCAGGGCTATTACTTTTGGTGCACCTGATTTTGGATGGACAGATGTACAGCCCAGTGTTTCAGGATTTAATGAATTCTTTCTGGAAAAAGCCAAGGATAGTAGTGTAGACCCCAGGTTAGATGCTACTATGTTTTACAATAAACCGGGAGAAACCATTTATGGCCAGCTATGGGCAAATGTTTATGGTAATACTCCTTATATCAATGGAATTTATAACCGTAAATATGAAAATGGAGATGGTAATAAAGCCAATGAGTTTGACTGGAAATCTGGTATCAATGAGCGCCTGATGCGTTATTCAGATATTTTACTGATGTATGCAGAATGCCAGAATGAATTAGGCAATTCAGCAGAATGTGCAAAATATGTACAGATGGTACGTACAAGGGCAAACATTCCTGATAAAACAGTACTGTTTACTTCATTTACACAAGCTCAGATGCGCGACCAGATTGCCCATGAAAGATTATTGGAATTCTGTCTGGAAGGACATCGTTTTGATGATATCCGCAGGTGGGGATGGCTTTCTGATCCTACTAAACTGGCAATGCTGAAACAGAGAGATGCAGGGTTTAACAGTTATATACCCGGTAAAGAACTATATCCGATTCCGCAAAGTGAAATTGATAATAATCCGGGTACCAAACAAAATCCAACTTATTAATTCTATAAAACAGAAAACTGCAGGATGACTTCAAAGCTCCTGCAGCTTTCTTATTCATTCTGATATGAAATATTTTATTGCAGGCATGCTGCTTTTTACCAATGGATTATTTGCCCAGCAGGCAGTAAAAGTTAATCTGGCAGAGTATGCAGCCCATCCGGTAATCAGTAAAAATATTTATGGTCATTTTTCTGAACACCTCGGCCGTTGTATTTATGATGGTTTTTGGGTGGATGACAGTCTGCAGGTACCTAAAAAAGACAGAATCAGACTGGATGTGGTGGAAGCATTGAAGAAAATAAAAATTCCGGTTTTGCGATGGCCAGGCGGATGTTATGCTGATCAATATCATTGGAAAGATGCTATTGGAACATTTGCCGACAGAAAAAAGACAGTCAATACTATTTGGGGAATGGTAACAGATGATAACAGTTTTGGAACCCATGAGTTTTTAAACCTGTGCGGATTATTGAATTGTGCGCCTTATATCGCCGGGAATGTTGGCACAGGAACACCGGAAGAAATGGAGAACTGGATTGAATACCTGAATTTTAACGGAGCATCAACCCTTACCAAAATAAGGCAGCAAAATGGAAGGGCAACACCCTGGAATGTTTCTTTCTGGGGAGTAGGCAACGAAAGCTGGGGATGTGGTGGTTTTATGACCCCGGAATATTATGCACAGTTATACCGCAGGTATTCCGAGTTCTGCAAAAACTATCCCGGTGCCCCTTTGAAATTAATTGCCAGTGGTGCTAATAGTGAAGATTATAACTGGACAGAAGTGGTGATGAAAAATATTCCTTTATGGCGTACCTGGGGCATATCCCTGCATTATTACACTTTTGCAGGTAGTTGGGAAAATAAAGGAAAGGCAACCGGTTTTGGAGAGGCTGAATATATCCATGCTTTAAAAAACTGTATCCATACTGAAGATGTACTGAACCGGCATGAAGCAATCATGGATAAATATGACCCCGAAAAGAAAGTAGCCCTGGTAGTGGATGAATGGGGAATATGGACCGATGCAGAACCTGGTACCAATCCTGCATTTTTATACCAGCAAAACAGTTTCAGGGATGCATTGATTGCAGCTACCTCTTTAAATATTTTCAATAATCACAGTACAAGGGTAAGGATGGCTAACCTGGCTCAGACCATTAATGTACTGCAGGCTTTAATTTTAACCCGTAAGAATGAAATGTTACTTACACCTACCTATCATGTATTCGACTTATATAAAGTACATCAGGATGCTGTATTGATTCCGCTTGATTTTAAAAGCCCGCTTTACATTAACGGAAGAGATACCATAAATGCTGTTAATATTTCGGCATCAAAAGATACAGCCGGGGCTATTCATATCTCTTTGGTAAACCTGGATCCAAAACAAATATATCCGTTAAACCTGGCTGCCATTGGTACAACTGGTAAAACTGTTACTGCCCAGATACTCCATGCAGCAAGTTATACAACCATAAATACATTTGAGCAACCCGATAAGGTAAAAATTACAGGGTTTACTGGTTTTAAAACAGGGAAAGACGGGTTACAGGTAAACCTGCCGGCATTGAGTATAGTAGTGCTGGAGATTAAATAGTTTTTTATACTGAGTGTTTAAAACTGACACATGAAAAAAATAATTGTATCATTAACCTTTGCAGGAATTTTTATAATACTGGTAAATGTTTGTACCTCCTGCAGCAAGTCTTCGCCAGCCAGTACAAAAACAGATACGACCTCTACAGTTACTCCTCCGGTAACTGCTGCTTTTGATATCAATTCTATTAATGATACGTATGCAGATGTAGCTCCGTTTACCTATTATCCTTTATGGGCATCATATAATGTGCATGACCCTTCCATAAAAAAATTCGGGGATTATTATTATTGCTATAGTACAGATGTGGGATTTGGGATAACGGTCCGTTCCGGTATACAGATCCGTAAATCAAAAGACCTGGTACAATGGCAGTTTGTGGGGTGGGTATTTAATGCACTACCCGCAAAAGGTGCTGCTTATATAAACCAGCAGGGTGGTACACCTAATAATGCTTTATGGGCACCTTATATAATGCAGGTAGGAACTGAATACAGGTTATATTATTCACTGTCCAGTTCCACGGCTCGCTTAAGTGTAATAGGGCTGGCAACAGCTACCAACCCTGAAGGGCCCTGGGTAGAAAAAGATATAGTAGTTACTTCAACAGATGACAATTCAATTCAGACCAATGCTATTGATCCTACAGTGATCACAACAGCAGCAGGTTTGCAATATCTGTATTATGGATCTGCATGGGATGGAATTTATATCATGAAACTGGATCCGGCTACGGGGCTTGCCGCAACTCCCGGTGATAAGGGTATTCGTATTGCCAACAGGGGATTTACCAATGGTAATTACAATGGAAATATTGAAGGATCAGAAATTATTTATAATCCTGCATTGAATAAGTATTATTTGTTTATAGCCTACGATTGGCTGCAAACCAAATACAATACCCGTGTTTGCAGGGCAGATAATCCTCAGGGGCCGTTTTATGATTATACCGGGGTGGATGCCAATACCAATGTAGACCATACACCAATGATTATTGCTCCGTATCAGTTTAACGGTCATGGGGGCTGGCAGGGAACATCACATGTTAGTGTTTTTGATGATGGAAACGGCCAGTATTTTATTGCGCACCAGGCCAGGCCGGGTGTAAACAGTTATTATATGGACCTGCATGTAAGAAAACTATTCTGGACAGCGGATGGCTGGCCGGTAGCTTCACCGGAACGATATGCCTGGGAAGATAACAGCACTGTAATAATTGATTCTCTGCTGGGTAACTGGGAACAGATTACCCTGAATTACCTGGTGGTGCCCGGATATGGAAATGAACAGTTAAATCCAAATATGCAAACATCAGTAAACCTGAGTATTGATGCAGCAGGCACTTTAAACGGAGATGCCGGCAGCACCTGGACTTATGCTGCTCCGTGGATGACAATGAAATGGAGCAATGGCACTACAGACAAAGTGTTTATTCAAAAAGGGAGGGACTGGGAGAATAAAAAAAGCAGTTACATATTTAGCGGATTGAATAATAGCGGTACAGCTAAATGGGGAAAAAAGAAATAGAAGGTAAACTTTAATGTTACCTGATTATTGGAAAAACAGTATTTATAAAAGGATGAAGATTATGAGATTTAAAAGATTTATACTCAATATATTGGCAGGGATTTTATGTTCAGGATTTGTTACTGCTCAAACCCCGCATCTGTTTACTGTACATACAGAACAATCCGTTTCGGCAATTCAGCCTACAATGTGGGGTGTGTTTTTTGAAGATATTAATATGGGGGCTGATGGGGGGATTTATGCAGAACTGGTAAAGAACCGTTCCTTTGAATTTACCAAGCCACTCATGGGGTGGAAAATAAACCAGCAAACATTTAAAGAAGGCGAAGTACTGGTAATGAACAGGCAGGGAAAGGATTTGTCAAACCCCAGGTTTTTAAGGGTATCTGCCAATCATGAGCAAAGTGGAACCCTGAGCATCACCAATGAAGGTTTTCGGGGAATGGGCATTA
>Ga0364873_10435_pt2 | contig 18646 bp, 11 predicted proteins | sample ExccelAu500001D3_2_FD_206928 | JGI IMG/M metagenome (GOLD analysis project Ga0364873, IMG submission 206928) | Enriched cells from Trout Bog Lake Hypolimnion, Wisconsin, USA - BchlTB.Aug07.5000.01.D3 | ecosystem: Environmental > Aquatic > Freshwater > Lake > Hypolimnion/Profundal zone | place... | reverse complement strand
CCATGGGCAACCCCGGAACTGGCGGCAGCTGCAAAAAAACGTTTACTGGAGCGCGAGCCGATGTTTGGAAGCTGGTGCAGTGCGTTTAGCATCAACCAAGCAGCACGCCTGGGTGACGGTCCGCTTGCCGAGCAATTGCTGCAACAGCACATGCGCAAGCATGTCGCAAACAGCCTGCTCTCGATCTTCAGCAAACCGTGGGGATTCCAAATCGACGGCAACTTGGGCGTGACGGCCGGTATTGCTGAGATGCTCCTGCAGAGTCACGGTGGTATGATCAGCCTGCTTCCCGCTTTGCCGCCGTCGTGGTCCACCGGCAAAGTCACCGGCCTCCACGCTCGCGGCAACTTCACCGTTGATTTGCAATGGAAGGACGGCAAGGTCACGAGCTATCGGATTGTTTCGGCTGAACCGCGCGACGTGCAGGTTTTCATCAACGGCGAAATTAAAACCGTGAGAGCAGAAAGAACGGTGAAAAATGACTAGAAACAATTCCAAGCTCCAAGAATACCAGTAAACGCCAACCGAATTCCTATGAAACTTTCGCATCATATCTCTATAATTCTAAACACCGCCGTCCTTGCGATGATTACCCTTAGCAGCGAGGTTCCGGTGCAAGCAGCAGAACCCGCCGCGCCAAAAGGCCTCGAAGGAGGCTCCCCCGAATTGATCGCGCAGCCTTCGGAAGCCCGGTTGCAGGCGAAACTCACGCTCACCGGTGGCGTGGTTGCTTTGAAGCGGCGGGAACATTTTTTCAGCCAGACCACAGTCGAATAACCTTCCAATTACCCCAACATGATCACTAATACGCACCTCTCATTTTTGGTTTCCCTCGTCCTTTGTTTGCCAGTTTCGCTCTCGTCGGCGGCTACCAAGGAGGAGTATCTCAAGGCCACCGACAACTGGGTGAGTAAGGACATGACCGACCGCTGGAAGGGCATGTGTGATAAGGTGATGGCCGCCCCCAATCCGCCACCTGACGGTAAGTTCATCCTCTGTGGGCGAGGTGAGTTTGCCAATGCGCTTCCGATCGCCTGCTCGGGGGTCTATCGCTTGCAGACAGGGGATCGGGAGGGTGGAAAAAAACGCCTGGAGGATGCCCTCCGGATCGTGCGTGTCGCCAACAAGGTGACGGTCGACGGCTACGACGAGAACCAGTTCATTGACGACACCTCCCGAGGGCAGCTCGCCTTTGTGCTCTGGGCGATGATCGACGCCTGCAAATTGCTGAAGGAACAAGGCGTGCTGGCGGGTGACGATCTCAAGCGGGCCAGGACGATGGTCGAGAAGACGGTCGATCACCGGATGAAGGCGAGGCCGCAGTTGGGCACGGGCGGGCTTTCCAATCATGTCAACAACTACGGCTGGGGAGGATTGTTGGCAGCCAAGTTCCTGCAGGAGGAACTGCGCAGCGATCCCGCCTTCGCTGCCTCCCGGCCAGACCTTGCCGCGAAGATTGACCGGATGATCAAATGGAGTTCCATGCCGCTCCGTGCCGGCATGAACTACCCGTGGCATCTCCATCTCCGGGAGGATGGGTCGATTTCCAAGCCGCTGCTTCCTCCCGCCCGCGGGGATGATGTAGCTACTCAGGAAGTTCCGGCTCCCATCCAGGCACCGAGGATCGGGATCACCGAGGATTCGAGCGGATACGACTCGTTGTCGATTTACATGCTCCTTCGTCTGCTCGAAGAGATGCCACCAGATCAGGTCCCGGAGATCACCGACGCACGGCGCAAGGAGATGTGCGATTGGATGATGGACTGGAGCCGTCACATCATGCCGGTGGGCGTGGTGCCGCAGTTTGGGGATTCGGAATGGGGATCTTTGGATTTCTGGATCGGTTCCTTCGAGTCGGCCGCTCATCAGTTCAAGAACCCCAAGTATGGGAACGCCGCCGCGCATTTCCGCGACTGCGCGGACCGGCTTTTCCGATATGGGCAGGATGTTGCTGGTGGACACCTCTGGGAAAACCTCACCGTGGCTATTCCTGTAACGGAAGAGTCGATCAAGCCCGCCGGGATTCCGCTCGGATCGGGCATCGTCCGCCAGCAGTCGCCGAAGGGCGATTGGATCCCCTCCAAGGTGATCCTGCGCGGTGAGTCGGCAAAGTCCGAGGAGCAGCCCTTCGCGATGTTCAACACGTTCTTCAATTCCAGCCACTCCCATTTCGAGATCGGGGGGCTCGTCGCTTACGGGAGCGGCGGAAGCGTCTTCCTGCACGAGTTGAGCTATGACGCGGGCCCGATGTTCTTCAACAACCTCTTCCTGATCCGCCCGGTCAACGAACCCTTCCTCCCGTTTTCAAAGGTCTTCAAGGATCCGAAACAGACCATTCTCCAGAAGGGTAAGACCGGTCTCGACAGCAATGGGGTGAAGCTGATTTCTGCGGACCTCACGGAGGCGAAAGGCTTCTCCTATTCGAAGATCGTGACCGATGTTTCCTTTGGCAAGATCCGCGATGGCTTCCGCCTGACGCGGGAGGCCGTGTTGGAAAAAAAATCGGGGATCCTGATAATCTTTGACACCGTCACCAACACGCAAGACTTCGGAAAGGGAGCCGTTCCCTTCGCCGCTGGACCCCTCTGGCATGTGCAGAACATCCTCTCAAAATACCCAGAAGGATTCCTTTGCCAGGATGATGTCCAGGCCATCGTTGGGCCGAAAACGCCCAAGCCGATCATTATCGCTTCACCTGCCAGGCCGGTCTGGATCGGGATGGCTGGTCCCAACCGATCGAGTCTCGACAGCGTGGAATGGCACTTCCTCGGCAGGCACGAGAGGAATGACATTCCACAGAAAAGCCATCTCTTCCTCCGGCATGAGGGAAAGACGGAGAAGGAGGCCTCCTTCTCCACGCTTACCGTTTTCGTCCCGATGCCGCCGGGCACCAAGACCATCGCGACCCCTCCCGCCCAGGCAAAGGTTGACGAATCGGGCGCAACCGTGACCATCGGCCAACGAACCTACAGCTTCGGCAAGGTGAATTCCGGCTCCATTGCCGTCGCGCTCACCGGGAAGGATGAGAAAGGGAATGATTGCTCAGCCTCCGTGAAATAATTCTGAATATAACCTATCAACCAAATCATGAAATCCATCCCTCAAAAGATGGCGTTGTCGCTGGTTTGCTTTTGTTATTACGCCACGCCGACTCGCCCAGTGCACGCGGCGGCTTCGCCCCAGGCCGATTTGCAAGGCGCCTTCCAGCAAATCGAGCTGGGAAAACTTCCTGCGGGTTGGAAAGTCATTAAGGGAGACTGGGGCATTCGCCTCGATCAACAGTTCGCCCCAGAAGGCTCGGTGGAAGCGAAACAACCGCTCCCCCTCATCCCCGCGATGGAGAAGGAAAGCCTGCTGCCGCGCATCAGCCAAAAAATGTTGCCACGCGTGTAAATTCCTTTTATCTTCTGCGCCGCCATAAAGTTGGCTTATTGTTAATCGTTTGAGTTGCCATGGTCGGGTCGGTAGTCATCAGACTGTCCCCCCTTCGAAAAAACCATGATCACCAGCATGAACAGCATTGAACATCTCGCGTCGCTGTTTTCGGCGATGACACAATGGCTCGGCGGAGTCGTTGCGGTAGTGTTCATGGCAAAATTCATGGGTGCGAGTGTAGCAATTGTCAACTATTGGGGGGTGCTATACGGCCCTATGGGGGAAAACACCCTCGAAAAGACCAGTAAAAACGCCTTATTTTATCGGGTTGCGCGGTTAGCTCAGTGGTAGAGCATTACCTTGACACGGTAGGGGTCGGAGGTTCGAAACCTCCACCGCGCACCATCCTTTGTTTCCAATGGTTTTAGCAGTTTTTGATCTAAAACTAACAACAAAACTAACAACGGCTCAACGGATTTTAGCCCGGTAAACTGCGTGTAAGCGTGTCAACTGTGTCATGCTTCTGGATTGAAAATTTTCCCGTTCAGACTCTCGCCAATTTGGCGAGACATCATTTTTCCAAGCAGGTTTTCCAAAAAATTCTCGGCTCAACACACCTCGGTCACTGTTAATGGTTTCTGGCGAGCGAATAATAAGAATTTATTTATTGTATTAAAATCTGTCGCAAGATAGTTCGAGGATTTGGCAATTTCTGCGAAGCCATAATTTTGCCGCCTTATCATGCTTAAAGTGAATTTGCAGGATAAAAGCCAGTGTATGCTTCTGGCCTTTAATCCTCCGCCCGCGAAACTTCAGGCATTTAATTGCAAGACAATCCAACAAAGCAATGAAGTTGAAATCAACCTCGCGACTGACGCATCAGAGAATCGGTTCCCGCCTGCTGCTAGTTTTGGCCATGGCTTCTGTAATGATGACAGATTTATATGCCAACACGCCCCTCTACTGGGAGGGTGGCACCGCCAACCTCACGACTAACGGCGATGGCATCAGCCAGGGCGGGGCGGGAACTTGGAACACCACGCTTGCTAACTGGGATCAGGGGGCGGGACTGCCTCACACCAACTGGACTGATGCCACCAATGTCACCGCCTATTTTGCCGGCAACGGCGGCACGATCACTGTCAGCACTGGGAGCGGCATCACGAATAATTATCTACAGGTTGTCACGAACGGCTGCACCGGCGCCTATGTGCCCTACAGTTTTGTCGGGAACACGCCGGCGGACGCCATCATCCTCGCGGGTGCCACGCCCGCCGTCAGCGTGGGTTCTGGGGCCACAGTAAGTATAAATAATTCGATTGCCGGCTCGGGAAGTTTGACTGTGTTTGGCGGCGGCACTTCGGCCAACCAGAGCGCCTTGATTCTCTGCGGCAGCAACAGCTACGCTGGCGGGACGATTCTCACCAACAACGGGGTTTCCCACGCCTGGCCGACCCTGTATGTGTCGAACAGCTTCGCTTTGGGCTCCGGTGCCCTGACGTCATACCCAGTCGCTCCTTCATCGGGTTCTTTATACACCTATCTGGAAGGCAATATCACGGTGACCAACAGCCTCAATGTAAACTGGGGCGGCCAAAGCGGCCTCTACTATTATTTTTCCCAGGCCGGCGGCAGTCCCTCCTGGAACGGAAACATCGCATTTAGCGGGAATGGCGGCGGTGACATATTTAATTTCCAGAATCTCACGACCGGCAGTCCGCTTGGCGGCGGCACCACCAACACGATCACCTCTTCCTGCACCAGTCCCATGACAATTGCCTTCTGCCCCAACAACAATAATGTCATCATCAACAGCGCCATTTCAGGGGCGTATGCTGCGCTGCAAAGCGCGCTTGGAAACAATGGCGTGTATCTCAATAACACCAACAACAGTTTCCTCGCCCCGGCGATCAATGTCCTGCAAGGCAGCCTGGTTGTTCCCAATCTGGCCAGCAATAGTGTCAATTGCGCCCTTGGACAGGGAATCGGCAGCAGCCAGATACAAATAATCGGCCTTGGATTTCAGGGTTTGGGCGGAACCCTCCAGGTCGCCAACGGGCCGGGCGGCGTCACCGACCGAATCATCGCTCTCAACGGCACCACCGGTGGAGGCACTCTTGATGCCTCGGCCACGGGCCTGGTCAAGTTCACCGGTGGTTTCACAAATGCGGGTGGTGGCAGCAAGACGTTAACGCTGCAAGGTTCCGGCACCGGAGAATTCGCCGGCGTCATCAGGAACAACTACACCAACAGTGCCTTTGGCACTGCTGTGGCTGTGGCTGGCTCCGGCACCTGGATCCTTTCCGGCGCGAATACCTACAGTGGCGGCACCTCTGTCGGCAGCGGAACCTTGCTGGTGAACGGTTCCATTGGCACCAACACTGTTACCGTCCAATCGGGGGCCACACTGGGCGGCACGGGCAGCATTGGCGGCAACGTCACCTTTGCCAGCGGGGCATTGGGGCTGTTCACCAATGGCGCGTCGCTGACCATCTCCGGCTCCCTGACATTAAACAACAACCCCGTTTACTTATATTTGCCCGCCAATCTTGGGGTCGGCAATTATACGCTGGCCACCTACAATTCCAATGGAAGTTCCGGTTCATTTGCAAGCAGCCCGATGGTTGTTTCGGGTTCGTTAACCCGTGGCGTCGTTGCTGTTATTGTCACGAGTGGCGGAAGTGTGGTGCTACAGATCATCCCCGGGACAATCAACACGACCACCACGCTGGTCGCCTCCGCCAACCCGTCCGTCTTCGGAACGCCGGTGACTTACACGGCTACGGTGCTGACCACCAACGGAGTTATTGCGAATGCCGCCATTAGCAACTATGTCTTCCGCGTTGATGGCGTCGCCGTGGCAACCAATGCTGTCTCCAGCGGTCAGGCTACCTTTACCATTGGCACGCTTACGATTGGGTCACACACCATCACGGCGATTTATCTCGGCGATGGAACTTACCAACCCAGCACGAATTATCTGACGCAGGTCGTCACGCCCGGTTATGTAAACATACCAATGACCGGCGCGCAGGGCAGTGCGTCCAAGGCAACGGTGGATGCCGGCACCGCGCAGACATTTGCCGTGCCGCCATTGGCCACCAACTACGCCTGGCGCATGGAGGGAACACTGGTCAGTTCGAACGGTATTGTTGGCACCAACGGACCATCGTTCACCTATTCGCCATCGTGGTATGATGTGGGCACGCACTATCTGGTATGTTACCAGACTTTGCCCGGGGGCGTGATTACCAACACGGCATGGCAGGTGCGGGTGCGGATTCCGCTGCCTGCCAGCGGAGGAAATTTTTATGTGGCGACCAACGGTTCGGACAGCAATCCGGGGACATTGGGTTCACCTTTTCTCACTTTGGAAGCAGCCCGCAATGCGGTGCGTGCCTTGCCGAGGCCGTTGCCGGCAGGTGGCGTGACCGTGTGGCTGCGGGGCGGAACGTATTTTCGCACGAACACTTTCACATTGACCGGCATTGATTCGGGAACCACCGCAAACCCGATTGTTTATCGCGGCTACTCGAACGAAACGGCGGTTATTTCGGCGGGCACGCCCATCCCGGCCAGTGCGTTTGTGCCGCTGGCCAGCAGCCAGACCAACCGGCTGGCTCCAGGCATCAACCCAACCAATATTTTGGAAATGGATATTGCCGCCCAAGGCATCGTTCATGCTACAAATTTTGCTGCGGAGTTTGAGAATTACGTAACATATAACAATAATAACCAGGGTGTTTGTGAATTATTCTTCAATAATCAGCGGATGTGGTTGTCCCGTTATCCGAATCATGATCTGACTAACAACAACCTAAACACGCCATTTATGTTGATGGGGCCTGTCGCGACGGGACAGCTCTACTCAACAAATGAATTTAATTACACAGGTGATAGTATCAATTACTTGAATTATCCAGGCATCTACACAAACAGTTCTGGATTTCAAGTTGCTGTTGGTGGGGCATTTCATTACAACTCGAACGATGCAGCGCATGCCGCCCGATGGTCGGGCGCTCTCACTAATGGTGGTATTTGGCTGTGCGGCTTCTGGCGTGTTCCCTACGAAGTGAGCGGTGTTCAAATAGAGGGAATTGACACGAACAATCTGGTTTTTGAACTCGCAACCAATGCCGGACCGCCTTCAGGATTGGGAATGAAGTTTTACAGGCCGTTAGGTTATCTAGGACAAGACCGTTATTGGGCAATAAACTTGCTTGAAGAAATTGACCAGCCCGGTGAATGGGCAATTGACTTTAACCGGAAAAAGATTTATTTCTATGCCCCTGGTCCGATTCAAGATGGCAGCGTGGTTATTTCTGACTTGGCCTCACCAGTTGTGACCACCATCGGAACCACGAATATTGTTTTTCAATCACTCACAATTCAAGACGGTTTGCAACAAGGCATTGTATGCAGCAACAGCGTCAATAATCTGGTGGTGGGCTGCACTCTCCAGAATTTGAATTATCTGGCCGTAGATATCGTTGATGGTTTTACAAACGGGGTTGTCAGTTGCCGCATTCGTGATTTGTCCGGCAGCGGGCTGCGGCTCCATGGCGGCATCACCAATTCCGTCCGAATTCCAGCGAGACATTTTATTGTAAATAACATTATTACAAACGTGGGGGTAATATCTCCGGTATGCAGTGTTATTGAGTCGGGTAATATTAACCCAAATACACTACCGGGTGCATATGATGGCGTTTGCGTTGGCAACCGAGTGGCTCATAACTTTCTTGACGTCAGCACATTCGATGTCATTGACCACGGTAGCTGGGACAATATCTATGAATATAATGATATCGGGTATTTTGGGCAGGTGGCCTGTGGCATTACGGCCATATACAGTGACGGCTGGTGCCAAGTTGGTAATACTGGAAACGACACGTTCAGGTATAATTTTGTCCATGACAGCCCCCTTGAGGGCGTATTTTCTTCTGATGGTCTAGGTGATAGCTGTCATGATCATGTATATTGCAATGTATTTAACAATACTGTATGGGGAATCAACGACGGCGGCGAGGGCACCATATCCGGTTTGTTTGAGCAACTTGATGACTATAATAACATCGGAGGAAATACGGGAAACTATGGAGTGAACGGCTTCATAGACCTTGACGCCGGGCCGGCCGGTAATGGTTTTAACTTTACAGCTCCACTTAGTTCAACCATCGAGGAGAATGCGGCCTTTAACAATCCGACATCATTTAGTTGGCATCAAGTAATCGACACCGGAACAAACACGGAAAGCGGTTATGGCGCAACGACGCAAAACTATTTCATCAATTCCACGGCAAGCCTTTTGCAATCTGGCCCAAATACGGCTTACGCAAATGACCCTGGTTTTATTAATGAAGCCAACAATGATATGCGTCTAATCCCAAGTTCGGTCATTTATAAGGATATGCCAAAGTTTACGCAGATTCCCTTCGAAATGATCGGCCTGTATAACGATGAGACTTGGAGCAATGCGACAACTTATAAACCTTATGTGCAGAACGGGGCGGTTACAGTGACGGGCCCAAGCACGGCCACAATCAGTGGCTTGCTGGCCTATCCGCAGTTTGAAACCAACACAACCGTTCTGGTTTATTGGGGCGCCACCGACGGCGGCACCAATCCCGCTTCGTGGCAAAATGCTGCCTCATTTGGAATGCAGGGTGCCGGTTCGTTGAGCCTCAACCTGGCCGGCCTGGCAGCGGGTTCCGCGGATTATTTCCGGTTCTACGCCACGAATGTCAACGGCACGGCTTGGGCGCCAGCCACAACCGCGTTCGACAACACTTGGATAGAATTCGGTTCCAGCATGCTGATCACCTTCGCCGGATACACGCAAAATGAAACGCTCACAAACTTCCCCGTGCTAGTTAGTTTAAGCACCAATCTGCCCGGTTTCTCCTACCGCCAGTTTGCCTCTCCAACCGGCGGTGATTTACGCTTCACCGACCCCAGTGGAACAGTGTTGCTGCCCTTTGAAATTGACGAATGGAACACCAACGGCACCTCGTATGTCTGGGTGCAAACGCCGCAGTTGTCAACCGCCAATAACTCCATCTGGGCCTATTGGGGTAATCCAGCCGCCACAAATCTTCCCGCCACCAGCACGAATGGTTCGGTCTGGTCAACAAATTGTAATCTGGTCTGGCATTTGAAAGAGAGCGGATTTCCTTATACCGACAGCGCTAAAAACCACCCGGCATTGTCCGGGGTTGCGCCCGCCTCGACGGCCGGTATCGTAGGCAAAGGAGTAAGTTTTAGCGGCTCACAATATCTGGATGCCGGCAGTATAAACCTGGGCAGCGCGTTCACCCTGTCAGCCTGGGTAAACGTGACCAACACCGCCAGCGGTATGCAAACTGTTTGGGCCAACAAGACGCCGGCGACGGGAAACGGTTTTGCCTTGTATGTGGATGATGTCGGAACCAGTGATCGTGCGCTGGTTTTTGAAACGGGCAATGGTTCCAGTGCTCTGGCGGGCAAAAGCCAGACCAGTGTCGTCACCCCGGGGCAATGGCACCTGGTCACGGCAGCCGCCAACGTGAGTGGTGGAACGGTCGGCCTTTATGTGGATGGGGCGAATGTCACCAGTGCCAGCAACATCTTGTCGAGTTTTAATACTTCTGCCGATGTGAACTTTGGCCGGTTTACCAATGCCAACTTCTATTTCAACGGTTTGATGGATGAAACCCGCATTGACCCCGTGGCCCGCGACGCCAACTGGATTTTGGCCAGCTACCTGACGGTGGCTTCCAATGCGACTTTCACCAGCTACAGTTCCGTGTCCCGCAGCCGGCCGTTCATATCCACCGTCATGACCGGCTCCGGCAACAATCGCAACCTGACTATAAACTGGCCATCCAGCGGAACGGGATATGCCCTTTACACAACCACCAATTTGTCCGTGCCGGGAGGCTGGATCTTAATGATGAATCAACCGTCCTTGGTGACATCAAACAATATTACACAGTGGCAAACAACCATTCCCATAGGGACTAACACAGCCAGTTATTACCGGCTGATGTCACAATAAAATCTTACTATGGCCGAAAATCCATCCAACAATCCATCAGCGGCCAACACCGTGCCGTTTGTCAATCCACCCAAGGATAAAGCAGTGGACGAGACCATCCGGCTTAATTTTCCTTCCGAACCACCCAAGCAAGTCTTGGGCGGGTTTGAAATTATTGTAAAGCTTGGCCAGGGCGGAATGGGTTCAGTCTTCAAGGCGCGTCAGCCAATGCTGGATCGGGTCGTGGCGCTCAAAGTCATGGCCCCGTTTTTAAACTCAAATCCTGATTTTGTTAACCGATTCATTCGCGAAGCCTCTTCGGCGGCCAATCTTTCCCATCCGAACATGGTTCAAGTGCATACCGCTGGGGAAGACGCCGGGCGTTATTACATTGCAATGGAATTTGTTGAAGGCGAGTCGTTGAAAGACCGAATCGTGCGTGATGGGGCAATGAAGCCCTCCACCGCCGTCGCCGTGACCATCAACGTAGCCACGGCACTCAATTACGCCTGGCAAAAGGCCAAGCTGGTTCATCGCGATATCAAGCCGGATAATATTTTCCTCTCGAACGCTGGCGAGGTGAAGGTGGGAGATCTGGGATTGGCCAAAAGCATGGCGGAGGATTCGCCGCAGATGACGAGCACCGGCATGGTGATGGGGACGCCGCATTACATGAGCCCGGAACAGGTCCTAGCGGAACGCAACATGGATTTTCGTTCGGACATGTATAGTTTGGGAGCCACCCTCTTTCACATGCTCACGGGCACCACACCCTATTCAGGTGACAGTGCCATGGCCGTAACCATGAAACATGTCAGCGAGCCGCCGCCTTCCATTACCAAAGCCTGTCCCAACTGCCCGCATCGTCTGGCCAAGATTGTGACGCGGATGATGGCCAAAAAACCGTCGGATCGTTACCAAAGCTACGACGAACTCATTACTGAATTGACTGCGGTTTATAACGAACTACCCAAAGATGGTCAGGCAGCTGTCGCCCCTGAAGCACCGGCAAATAATTTCCGGATAAATAAATCCGTCTATATTCCGGCAGCAATCGCCTTGTTTATAATGGTGGCTGGCCTCTGCTGGTGGATATTTGGAAAACACCAAAGTAGCAAGGTGACTCAAGCCTCAAATGAACCATCGGGAAACATCGTCAATAAATCACCCGCCTCAAATATTGCGCAGGATATTTCTGCGTTGCCTGCAGAAGAGCAGGTCAAACGGGTCGTGGCTAGGCTAAAGGAACTCAACCCCAGTTACGATGGGGACGAAATACACAAGATTGAGGGAAACGAGGTGGCCGAATTGATGATTTCGACCATGGCGGTGACGGATATTTCGCCGGTCAAGGTGCTCACCAAACTAAAGAAGCTTGCCTTTTTGGGCGATCATTTGTCATTGAGCAGGGGGCTTCCCAAGTCGGGAGTGCTCACGGATCTATCGCCACTCAAAGGAATGCAATTGACGGAGTTTGGGTTTGGGGGTAATCCCGTCAGTGATATGTCACCTTTGGAGGGCATGCCATTGACGGTGCTGTGGTGTATGAATAGCAAGGTCAGGGATCTTTCGCCATTGCGCGGAATGCCACTAACAGTGTTGGGGTTGGACGGCACCGAAGTTTCTGACTTGTCGCCACTCAAGGGAATGCCTTTGCAAACCCTTTTTGCCGGAGCCCATAATCTCAGGGACTTTTCTGCGTTAGTCGGGATGCCGCTGCAAATTATCAGCTTTCGGCCAGACCAAAGGCCTGATTTGACACCTTTGCGTTCAATCCCCACTTTGCAGAAGATTAACGGCAGGCCGGCGGCAGAATTTTGGCAGCAGCTAGACGCAGCCAAACCCGGCAATCCAAGTTCTGATGAACGTCTCAATGAACTCAAGAAGATGTTTGATCAGGGGCTGATCCCCCAAAATATCTATGACCAGAAACGCCAGGAAATCCTGAATTTGCATTGAATGAGAAAAGTTTTTACCGAAGCGGAGGCGAGTTAATTACGCGTATGGAAAAACATAATTTAAATCACCTTAACCAGCGTCATGGCTGAAATTAAAATCACCTGCCCGCATTGCGAACAGCATTTTCGGGGGAATGAAGGCTATTGCGGCCGGAAAATCCGTTGTCCCGTCTGCCTGAAGTCATTTCGAGTTGAAGAAGTTAAGAAAACGGCAGAGCCTGCTTTAGGTGACGACAAGCCGTCGCCGGTGACGAAACCGGCTGCGGAAGGAGAAACGTGGCCGCTGTTTATGCGGCCTCGCAATTGGAAGCGCTGGCTAATCGTCCTGCCGCTTGTATTGGTGGCTGCTTTCTGTCTAGTTAGGGTTAATCGCCATGAATTTTCACCACCGGCGGCAAAACCGATTATTGCTTCCGTTAAAAGTCCGGTTGAATCTGAATCTGTTGGCACGCCGCCTACCATTCCTGTTGCCAATTACAGCCAACCAGAAAATGTTTATTCCCAGTATCAGACATCACCCTTACCTGCTGGCAGCCAGATAATCGACACGACAACCCCGGGACTTTGGGTGACCGCACCCTTTGCCTTTCTGGATTTAATGAAAGAGAAGGTGACTCTGCCAGCGAAAGCGACGTTGGGGCCGGGTTGGTCCATCCCACCCGTCTCACTGGGGGAACTACGGGATGGAGTGCAGTCATCCACCGTCCATGCTCTCAACGGACAAAGTTCCCTAGAATGGCAGAATCTACCCAAGTATCCCACCGTGGCGAGCCGCAATGTTCCTGTCAACTGGAGTTCCTTTGGGAAAATCCAAATCCAACTCTATTCCGAAAAAGCCACCGGCGATGTCATCACGCTCGGAGTGCAAAGCGGGTCTTCATTTACAACTGTAGGTCTTCCCAAGGGACACCCGGCAACACAGTTTTTTAATTATTGGATTCGGGAAATCACGGTTGATTGGACCGGATGGAAGGAATTCTCCTTCCCACTTTCTGAGTTTGAAAAAATCGGCAGCCCTGCTGGCTGGAATACAATAGGCGGTCTCTATTTTTTTAGCAAATGCCAGAGCCGTTCACCTGATCCAGCGACCACGCTTTTCATCGGCAGAATCGGGTTGCTGCCAAAGACTTCACAGGATCCAGCGACCACAGCAGCAAAAGATGATTTTCTATTTATGAGCGGCGGCGGGTGGCCCTATGGGACATTTGCCCGACTCAATCACGATGAGCCGGAAGTTTCGCGGAATCTGGAGCCGGGAACACCATTAATCCAACATCCCTTTTTTGCAGGGGCGCGAGACCTTTACGGCTACCATCCCCGCTACAACCCAGGAGCCGTCAGTTTTGACCCCCGAGGGCAGGCTTTTTTACGCAATGATTACACCATTGATTGGCTTGATGCAAAGGGTCTCTGGCAGGAAGTCGATTTCTCAGCGGTAATCAAGGATTATGCCAGGGAGCAAGGATGGCGTGGCATTGGCTTTTCATCCGGCAGACAGGAACCGAAGGTGCGGTTCGATTGGGAAGGGGCGGTTTATATGCTGGTAGCCATCACTCAACAGATTGAAAGAGACAAGGAAGACTGGGGCGGCCGGGCCACCTTGCTTCTGCACGCCAAAGGCATCGGCCAACCTTGGTTTGTCGACAAATTACCTTTTGATTGTGATTTTGAAAACCTTGATACCTTCAATCAGGATGCCCTGAATCACCCTCCGGTGATTACCCACGGAAATACACTCATTCTTCCGGAAAAGAATTCGGATGGTTCCCTGACCATCCCCGCGCCGGTCAAATTCTCCGAGTTTGCCTTTAGTGGAACCGTCCATTCAGGGGGTGGCAATTTCGTCGTTTCCAAGGGCGATTATATCTATGTGGTTTATTCGTTTGTTCCACCCTTGCCGGGTCCGATTCCTTGGACATTGGTTGGGGATGAAAAATGGAAAGCGACCCTTCCGCCGATTCCGGCAAATCATCCCGGCCGCAGCCTAAGCTTTGGTTCAAAACCAGATCCGCGCGGTCGGCCTCAAATCCCCTGTCGCGCGGCCGACGGAATGCCCACTTTTGTGATTTCTTACAATCGGTCGACGCAGCAATTCAGCGCTCCCGTCTTTGTCGGCTACGGTGGATCGCGAATGGATCCTCATAACTGGCCGGCCATGACGATCGACAGCCATGGAAATCTTCATGTGCTGATTTCTGGTCATTGCGAACCTCTGACCTACACCCACACCATCATTCCAGGTGACATCACCCGCTGGAGCGCTCCGGTTTATATCAGACACGCACCAGGCGAAATTACCCGTTGGGAAGAGTCGCTTTACCAAAAGCAGCCGCATTCCAATCTGGAGAATCCATTTAAGGAAAATTATTCGATGTGCACCTATCCTTCACTAAATTGTGATCGGTATGACAATCTCCTCTGTGTAATGCGCTCTGATTCCGCCTTCTACAATCACCGTTTGGCAGTTCTCACCAAGCCCGCTGGAACGGAGATTTGGAATGAGGAACGCCCCTTGATAGTGCCGGCCAGAACGGGATATCATGTATGGTTGCACCGCACGAGCTACAATCCGGTGAGCAACCGCTTCTATCTGGGTTACTACGATGCTTATTACAACTTTGATCCAGATGCCGGAATAATCGAGCCCCTCTTCAACTCCTTCATCTGGCCGGACAAGAAGGAGGTCATAACTGATTTCACCATTCTGACTTCCGACGACTGTGGTAAAACATGGCACCTCGCCACCACTCCGGATTTTGCGATGAGTGCCGCCCCGGCACCATTCCCCGCCACCAGTTTCAGCCCCAGAACCGACAGTCAGGGCGAAAAGTTAAAAACCTTGAAACAGTTTTTGGATCAGGGACTCATTCCCAAGGAACTTTACGACCAGCAGGTCAGGAAAATTCTGAGCGTGATAGCACCGTCAACCCCGGTCGTCTCAACCAGTTCAGGCTCATCCCTATTGTCGACGGCAGATGAAAGATCTGGCAGGGCAACGCAGCCATCAGGCTCGGTTCAAATGAGCCAGCCTCATGACCGTAACGATTATCGGATCTTCACCATCGGTCACAGCTTTCACGCTTGGCTGCCTGGTTGGTTGAAGGATGTCGCACTCAGTGCCGGCATAAAAAATCTCACGGTGATGGGCGTGTCGTCCATCGGTGGGTCAGAAGTCATCCAGCACTGGAACATTCCGGACGAGAAAAATCAGGCTAAGGCGGCATTAACGGCCGGTGTGGTGGATGTATTGACCATGTCCCCCAAATGGCGGCCTGACGAAGGCATTGAAAAATTTGCCGAACTAGCCTTGTCGCACAACCCTGACATCCGTATCACCGTGCAGGAGTTCTGGATGCCTAATGACGAACTGCACGATTTCGGCGACCTCGGCCGGACGCTACGAACATGGAAGGATCCGCAACCTGATCCCGACCCGCAGAAAGAGGGTCGCAACCCGGCACATTTCGATATACCGACTGGCGCTCAACTGCGCAAGCTATACGAACCATTCATCAATAGGATGGATGAACATATCCGTGCATTAAACAAACAATTTGGGAAGCAGGTTCTGTTTATTGTACCGGTTGGACAGGCCGTGATTACCCTTCGCGAAATGGTGGCTGCCGGAAAGGTGCCCGGCATCACGAAGCAATCGGAACTATTCAAAGACAAGAGTGGCCATCCTAAGGCACCGATCTGTGCGTTGTCGGCCTACTGCCATTTTGCGGTGATTTATCATCAAAGCCCGGTCGGACTGCCAATACCCCCGCAACTCGCAAGAGAATACAATGATCCGAAGTTGAACCGGCTGCTACAGGAAGTGGCCTGGGAAACCGTGATTCACCATCTGTTGACTGGCATAACCAACCAGTAATACGATTAACACCTCACAACTGATAAAACATGCACATTACCTAAACCAAACAGACTATGAAAAATAAGCTGATCCTCCTAACTCTGCTGGCCGGCGGATTATTGACTGGCATTCCGTTCAATCTTGCGGCGGCGGATGCCGCCGACCTGAAATACGGACTCTATATTCACTTCGGCATGGACACTTTTCGTCATCCCGGCGAAAAGGGACAACTGCCCGCAGAACGCTTCGCGCCCGCTACCTTAGATGTTAAAGCGTGGACTCGCACTGCCAAGGAGGCTGGAATGACCTTCGCCATTCTGACCGCCAAACACGAATCTGGTTTTTGCCTCTGGCGTTCCACCAGCTGTGACTACAATATCGGTCACAGTCCTTATGGAGGAGATGCGATAAAAGCTTTCATCGAAGCCTGTCAGGCTTCTGGCATCACTCCAGGAGTCCACTATTCCATTCCTGACGCCTTCAAAGAGGGAACGGTTCGCTATAGAGGGATGATTTCACCTGCCTATTTTGACGCAATTAAAAAGCAGATAACCGAGCTGCTTTCTTTGTATCCCCAGCTAAAAATTATGATTTTTGATGCAGTTGATCGGTTGACACCAGAACAGAGTGACGAATTGGACCAATTGATGAAACGGATCAATCCCGGGTGTGAAATATGGAAAGGTTACGCGGGCGATCAGGGTCCTCATCATGTGGCAGCTACGACCATTAAATCCTGGATGTGGAGACAGAACGCTCCATTAAATAATCCCGATCAGATTTTGGCTCGCTATAAAAAGGCGCAGTCTCAGGGGAAGGCCTTTGTCCTCAGCGTGGGACCAGATCAGTCCGGATATATACCCGCCGACCAGACAAACCTGCTCAGGCAATTGAAAAGCTCGATTTTAAATTCGGAAGTCAATGATTCTGTTTCCAAACCTGAATTGAACGCAAGCGAGCGCTTAAAAAAAGCCAAATCGTTATATGATCAGGGCTTGATTAACAAAGAGGAATACGACCGCAAGGTAAAAGAGGTCATGGACTCGTTTTAAAGAAGCATTGGCATCAAATCATACTTCTCTATGAAATCAGTGCCAATCTGGCTGGGTGGAAGGCTTTTGATTGTCTCGTGAAATATACCTTGTCGGCGTGCTGACATCGGGAGTGGGCACATCTTTGATCCAAGTCATATCGCCCTGGTCGGCGTTTGCCCGGGCTTTGTTTTTAGGATCAGGAGGAATCGCAATTTTATGACTGCAAGCCGGACATTGTATCTGACGGCCCACATGCTGGGGATCACATTCCATGGATTGACCGCAAAATACGCACTTAAATTTCAAATATTTTTGCATAATGTATTGGCGAAGTTTTGCTGCTCTTTCTTAAAAACTGAACCTCTCCCAACCAAAAATCAACCAAATATTCTAGCCTGTAGATGGGCTACAAATTACGACCAACCGACATCTTCTCCCTCCAACTCCTCCCCACCACTAGCTCCAGCGCAGGTTGACTGGCTTATTATACTGACGTGACTTCGCTTTTTCAGGCCAGTTGATGTGTTAGTCTGGGACGCAAGAAAGGACCAGACAATGAAAGGCAAACGGTATACGACGGAAGACAAGATTCGCCTCCTGCGCGAGGCGGATGGTGGTGATAAAAGCGTGTTGGATATTTGCCGCGAGGCAAACATCTCGGAAGTGAGCTTTCACCGGTGGAAGCGGCAGTTTGGGCACATGGAGGTGAACGAAGCCCGCCGACTCAAGGAGCTGGAACGCGAGAACACCGAGCTCAAGAAGATGCTGGCGGAGGAGATGCTCAAGAACCGGGTCTTGTCATACGTATGCGAAAAAAAGCTGTGAGCCCGGCCCAGCGCCGGGCATTTGCACACGAAGTGGTAAGCCAGGAACTATGCTCGCGCCGCAAGGCCTGCAAGTTCTTGCAGTTGGCCCGTTCGACCTTCAACTATCAAGGTCGGCCCGCGTCTCCAGCTTGTCCTCGACCAGCAACCGTCGAACTGGATGTGCCACACCATTACGGGTGGCGGTCGTGGTCTTGGGTCCTGTTGTTGTTAGCGTGATGACGGTGGGCAAACCTTGCAACAGCAGTTCGAGTTGGTGTTTGTCCAAACCTTCGTTGCGCTGACCGCCGAAGTAATGACGGATATAGTGATCGAGCTTCTGACGCAACAGCCGGTTCTCGGTTTCCAACGCGACTACACGAGCGCTCATCGCTTCCAACTTTTCGAGCAGCGTGGTGTCGGTATTCATCAACTCGCATTGATAGACTCACGCCGCAGAAAAAAGTTTCACCGCAGCGAAAGATTTCCAGAAATAATTCAGCGGCGATACCAGTTCTTTTTTGACCTAACTTCCAGCCCGTGAATCAACGCACTGAACTCTTCGCCGCGTAAATCTATCTGGCTATTTTCACTCACGGGTCAGG
>Ga0364873_10477_pt1 | contig 18731 bp, 16 predicted proteins | sample ExccelAu500001D3_2_FD_206928 | JGI IMG/M metagenome (GOLD analysis project Ga0364873, IMG submission 206928) | Enriched cells from Trout Bog Lake Hypolimnion, Wisconsin, USA - BchlTB.Aug07.5000.01.D3 | ecosystem: Environmental > Aquatic > Freshwater > Lake > Hypolimnion/Profundal zone | place... | reverse complement strand
CTTGCCGGGATCGTCCTGGGGATGCGCCTTGCCGGCGTAGAGAATCTGCATGCCGCCCGCCTCGGTGGCGATCCGCGCCAGCCGTTCGGGGTCCTGGAAGAGCAGGGTGGCGCGCTTGTAGGTGGCGACACGGCGGGCAAAGCCCAGTGTCAGCACCTTGGGATTGAGCACCAGATTGGTGCGGGCAGCCACTTCGGAGAGCAGTGATTCCTTGGCCCGGGCGTGGGCGTTGACGATCTCCTGCTCGGGAATGTCGATGGCATTACGCAGGAAGATGTTGTCGCGCCGCCAGTGGGGGAGGAAGCCATCCAGCATCTCCTGCACCGGATCGCTGATCCAGGTGGCGGCATGCACGCCGTTGGTGATCTCGCCGATGCCGAACTGGGGGAACATCTCGCGGGAGACCTTACCATGCTGCATGGCCACGCCGTTGGCATAGCGGGAGAAGCGCAGCGCCAGCAGGGTCATGTTCAACATGCCGTCTTCAAAGACGCCCAGGCGCTGCAACCGGGCGGTACGCTCGCCGCCCAGAATGCGGATCGATTGCTCGGTGTGGAAGCGGTCGTGACCGGCGGGAACCGGGGTGTGGGTGGTGAAGACGCACTTGCTGCGCACCTTGGCGATGTCCGCTTCGGTGGGCACATCCAAAGCGCCGCCGCCCATCTGGCTCTCCAGCATGGCCAGGGTCAGCAGTGCGGCATGGCCCTCGTTCATGTGGAAGACACCGATCTCCAGGTCCATGGCATGAATCATGCGGACGCCGCCCATGCCCAGCACGATCTCCTGCTGCAGGCGGTAGTTGGTGTCGCCGCCGTAGAGGTGGTCGGTCAGGCCGCGATCCCAGCCGGAGTTGACCTCCAGATCGGTGTCGAGCAGGTAGATGGGCACAATGTGGCCGAAGCGGCCCTTGAGGTCATATCGCCAGGCGCGCACCGTCACCGCACGGCCTTCAATGGCCACGGTGATATGCTGCGGCTCCTGGGTGCAGAACTCCGCCGGGTTCCAGTGCTGCACTTCCTCGAACTGGGCGCCGGAGGCGTCCAGATGCTGCTGGAAGTATCCCTTGCGATGCAGGAGGGTGAAGGCCACCAGAGGCACGCCCAGGTCGGCGGCCGAACGCAGGGTGTCGCCCGCCAGGACGCCCAAACCACCGGAATAGGTGGGCATGGAGGGGTGGATGGCGATCTCCATGGAGAAATACGCGACCTGACCGGAGACGGGGTGCGACTCGAATTGGTAGGAACTGGACGATGTGGGCATAGCACCTGCTCTCTTGCAACGCTTACACCGTACGAAGCGGCAAAACGGAGATTTTGATAAGCACCGGTCAATGACTTCCGGTCCGACCACCAGGCGTTTGGGATCCAGCCTGAGTTGCATCGGGGTAAAACTTAAACAGTGTAGCAAGGGGTTGCCAAATTTCCGGCAAGGGAGCGGTGCAGAAACCGGGACGAAATCCCCGGGCAGCGGTTGGAGTGCTGCTAACGTTTTCAGATTGAAAAAGTTAAGCAGTTGTAAAATATTTCTTAGGCAATCCATTTTCTTGCTCCGGCATGTGAAAAACGTATAAGGAATCCGTAATGACGAAAGACCTATTCGCGCGATAAAACCGACCTTTTGAGCGCCAAGCGGGCCAAGAAAGTCCAAATATATTTCCTTTCTGTTCCTCACTTCCATTCTGAAATCAAGATTCCTCTGACAGCGTTTGCGCGTGAAAAGCCAGAAAGCCCAGATCTCTCAAGAGAGACCTGGGCTCGCCCGCATGCGGAGTGTTGATGGGGAAAGCTACGCCAGCTTGTGGGCTCCGTTGGAGGCGTGGCAGACGTGAACTTCGGGGGTGATGCCGGTCTTGGCGGCGTAACGGCTGGTCAACTCGTCGGCAAAGCTCTGCGCCTTGTCCTGCTGCACCAGGTTGACGGTACAGCCGCCAAAGCCGCCGCCGGTGAGACGAGCGCCGATCAGGCCGGGAATCGTCTGGGCCAGATCGACCATCAGATCGGCTTCGGGGCAGCTTCCGGCGAAATCGCCGCTATAGCTCTTGTGGGCCTCGGCCATCAGGCGGCCGACTTCGGCCATCTCGCCCTTGAGCAGAGCCTCGCAGCAGGCCACGGTGCGCAGATCTTCGCTGATGACGTGGCGGGCGCGGCAAAGCGACTCGGGGGTCATCTCATGGCCCCACTTCTCCAGATCTTCCAGGGTGGCGTCGCGCAGGAAGGGCACACCGCCACGGTGGCCATTGATGATGGCGCAGGCGGCTTCGGACTCGCGACGGCGGGTCGGGTAGTCGCCACCGGCGATGGAGTGCTTGACCATGGTGTTGGCAATGACGATGGCCACATCGGCGGGGATCGGCGCCAGCTTGAAGCTCAGATCGCGGCAGTCGAGCAGCAGGGCGTGGTTCTCTTTGCCATTGGCGGAGATGAACTGATCCATGATGCCGCAATTTGCGCCGACAAACTCGTTTTCCACGCGCTGACAGAGGCGGGCGAGCTTGGGGCCGGGGATGGAAATGCCCATCAGATCGGTCAGAGCCGTCATGGTGGCCACTTCCAGAGCAGCCGAGCTGGAAAGACCGGAGCCCAGCGGCACATCGCCCCAGATGGAGAGGCTGAAGCCGGGGATGGTGTAGCCCTCGCCGGCCAGAAGAACAGCCACGCCTACCGGGTAGTCGCTCCAGTCCTTGCTGGCGGCCTTGGGCAGATTGGCGGCCTCAAAGCTCTTTTCTTCCTTGTAGTTCTCGGCCCAGATGACGATCTTGCCGTCGCTGCGCGGGGAGATGGCGGCCAGTGTGGCCTTGTCGATGGCCACCGGCATCACGAACCCCTCGGCGTAGTCGGTGTGCTCACCGATAAGGTTGACGCGGCCGGGCGCGACAAAGACTACCGGCTCCGCCTTGAAGCGGTCGACGTGAAGAGAGCGAAGAACCTTGGGATCATGCATGAAAGTCACATCCTGATGAAGTGGGCAGTGAACAGCTGACAGTTGTTAGTAATCAGTGGTCAGTGGATCGTGCGGGCAGATTACAGGGCGTAGCGCCCAAGTCAACAAACTGATCACTGACCACTGTCCACTGACAACTGTTTTTAAAGCAGTTCGAGATCGAGTGTCATCGGCCAGGAGTAGGATTCGCCCGCGGCCAGGGTGCGCGACCAGGGGCCAATGCTGTTCAGTGTGTCGGCAGGGGCGGTGCAAGGTTCCATGGCCACGCAATGCTGCTGCACATGGTAGCCCTCGGGATAGCCGTCCTGGCAGATCCAGATGCCGAGATAAGGAGTCTTTTCGGGGTCGAAGGTGACCTTCAAGCGGACACCGGCCTTGGGACGCTCCAGGGCGATCCAGTTTTCAGCCGGAGTCAGAGGACCGGCAAAGAGCTTGTCGCCGACGCCGGAGTGCTCCGGCTGCGAGAGGCTCAGGTCGGTTTCGCCGCCGGCAGCCAGCTTGGCGATGGGCCAGGCGGCTCTGCCGGTGCTCTTGTCCAGGCGGTCATTGCGGGTCCACCAGATAAGGAGGGACTGGATCGACTCCGGCAACTGCAGGATGTCGCCCTCTTCGGCCAGATAGCCGGGGTGAGCCGACCAGGACCAGGGAGTCTCGAAGCTGCCGATGTTGGTCAATTTGTACTCGACGTCGATGCGGTAGCCTTTTTCGGACTGGGTCAGGGTCAGCTTGCGCTCCAGAGCCAGCGGAAGGGTGAAACACTCGCCACGAAGGGTGATGCTGTTGGTGGTCTGGGCCAGCACATCCCATTCCACGCGCCAGAGGTCGCCATGGTCGGTGGTCTCGACGGGGCCGTTGGCGGTCTGGACGGTGCAGCCGGAGACGGTGGGCAGGCACTCGTCCCAGCCGGAGGCGTCGCCTTCGTTGAAGCCCATGGATTTGTCGCGGGGGCCGTAGGGATGGATGGGGGTCTGGAGGAGCTCGTGTCCTTTGACCAGGATGGAGGCGATTTTGCCGCCGAGGCGGGGCAGGATGTGGATGGAACAGTCGCCCAGGGTGATGAGAACGTTTTCTTTTTCTGCGCCAACACGGCTACACTCGGCCATCTCAAACCTCACTTATTTTCCGCGCTCGCCGCGGTCAGTCTCTGCCAGATCTCGTCCAGCCACTCCCGGTGCTCGGGCTTCATCAGCACGGAACGCAGGCAGGTGACGTTTCCAGAGCCGATGTTAGCGTTTACAACTTCCCCTTCGAACCAGATCAGCGGCAATTGTACTAGAGCGAGGTGTAGGTTTTGAACCGCACAATCGTCGAAGATCTTTTGCGCCTTTGCCGAGGCCTCTTGCGGGGTTGCCGCAGCCACCTTCCAGACCACAATATCCAGCTCCGGAGGGCCGGCGAGGAGCGGCTGAAAGAGCGGGGATTGACGCAAACGCCGGTCCAGTTCCATCGCCGCCGCGCGTCCCTGCCCGAGCCCGTGGGCGAACTCGCCGCCCGGAACCGGGGGCAAAAGTTGCTGCGTAGCCCACAACGCCACCGCCGAAGCGCCCGCGCGGGAGCACTCCAGACTGATCTCGCCCAGATGCAATTCCCGGGAAGTGAAGTAGGTGTAGGGCGAATCGTGCTTGTAGAACCGGCCCACGGAGGGGTCGCGGAAGAGGATGCAGCCACAGCCATAGGGTTGCAGGCCATGTTTATGAGGATCGACGACGATGGAGTCGGCCTGATCGAGCGCCGCGTAGGCCCGCCGGGCGGGTTCGTCGAGGGCGTCCAGAATCAGGCGGAAGTAGCCGCCGTACGCGCCGTCCACATGGATGCGAAAGCCGTAGCGTTCACGCAGCTTGATAATCTCATCCAGCGGATCGACGGCGCCGATGGCGGTGGTTCCCAGTGTAGCGACCACCGTTCCCACATCGCCCTTGCGCAGCTCGGATTCGAGGGCGTTGAGGTCCATGCGGCCACTGCGGTCCGCGGCAATCGAGGAGAAATCCAGCTTGAGCGCTGCCGAGATGCGGCTATGGGTGTAATGCGCCTGCTCGGAGGCGACGTTGCGCTTGCCGGGATTCAGTTGGCCGGCGATCCACAGGGCTTCGAGGTTGGCAAAGGTACCGCCCGAAGTCAGATGGCCCAGGAAGTCGGTCCAGCCGAAGATTCCGGCAATCTGGCGCACCGCCTCGATCTCCATCTCCGAACTGGCGCGGCCGCCGTCGCGGGCGTGGTTATTGGGATTGATGCTCATGGCCAGCGCGTAGGCGGCACGGGCCAGCGGATGCGGAGGCCGCAGCATCTGCCCGGCGTAGAGGGGGTGGAAATAGGGAAAATTATCGCCCAGGCGGAGGGCGGTCTCGGCCAGAATGCGCTCCATGGCCGCCGTATCGGCGGGCGCGGAAAAGTCCGGCAAGGAGGCGAACTGGGCCTCCAAAATCGCTGTAGCACGAGAAAGCAGGGCGGGAACAGGATCGTTGTTCATGGCGACTTCCTACAGTACCACATCTCTGTTCCGGGATGGATCGAGTTCGTTTTCAGGGAGTTGCGAAAGAGGACTAGAATTGTAGGCAGAATTTTACGGATTCTTTTTCCTGCCCGATGGTACACTGTTGCCAGCGTTAGAACAGAACCGGGCGTGAGCAGTGCTCGCCCAACCAAGCAAGATTCTGCCAGTGGTCGCTCCGATTCATCCAGCGCAATTCAATCCAGGAAACACGATCAATGGAACAAGGTACTGTGAAGTGGTTTAATGACGCGAAGGGCTTCGGCTTCATCTCGCGTCAGAACGGCGAGGATGTTTTTGTGCATTATTCCGCTATCAATTCCAGCGGATTCAAGAGCCTCCAAGAAGGTCAAGCCGTGCAGTTCAACGTGGTGAAGGGGCCCAAGGGTTGGCAGGCTGCGGACGTTCAGCCTCTCTAGTCCTATAGGCCGGATTCCGGCAGAATCTAGCAAAACGGCAAGGGCGGGGAGCGATCCCGGCCCTTGTTGTTTTTCCCGGGGACGTTTGCGGGTCGAGGCGGAGCTTGTGTACGCAAAGCGACGGAAATCGGCTCTGCATCCCACTGTTGGTGGACCTCAAGCTGCGGACTGAAAAACCCGAACCTCGGCTTCGATGGTCTTGGAGAAGGCCAGCTTTGCCTTGCTGAGGTCGTGCATCTGCTGGAGATTCATCCAAAATTCGGGGCTGTTGTCGAAGAATCTGGCCAGACGCAGGGCCGTATCGGGCGTGATTGCACGCTTCCCGCGAACGATCTCACCGATGCGCGTGGTTGGGACGTGAATGCTCATGGCGAGGCGGTTTTGGCTGATGCCATGGGGCTTCAGGAACTCTTCCAGAAGCATTTCCCCGGGGGAAGTCGTCACGTACTGAAAATCCCAGCCCTTGGCCGGGCGTTCCAGAGGAACACTACTTCTTTCCTTTGCGCTCTTTGTGGTAATCGACGATCTCGACGCCATAAGCTCCATCCTCCTTCCAGGTGAAACAAATCCGGAACTGATCCTTGATCCTAAATCCGGCAGCCTGCCTTGGGTTCAGGATTCTGCTTTGCCGTATAACATCCATAGTCCCAAGAACTTGTCATCCTGAGCGCAGCGAAGGATCTGCGTTTTGTGCGTTACCCAACAGGTTAGCGTAAAGCTGCAGATCCTTCGCATTGCTCCCGATGAACAAGAATTAGGTTGAATCAAATTAGCAGATTAGCTCCGGCTGCGCGGAGGAGCAAGTCAGCGGGTTTGCGGCAGTTCATGACCGCCGTAACGCACGAAAAGCGCGTCAAGATGCTCCTAATGAACGAGGCTGAATTGTTACTATTCACCGCGCCGCCTGCGGGACGCGAGGTTGCTATTGGACTGAGTTCCCATGGGACTGGCTCAATCCGCAGCGACAATCCGCGCCCGAACAGCTTTGGCGGGGTTGCCGTGGCAGATCATTCCTTCAGGCAGATCGTGCAGCACGGTGCTGCGCGCGCCGACAATCGCCCCCCGCTTCACGGTCACTCCGGGTGCGACAAAAACATCGTTGCAGATCCAGACTTCGTCCTCGATGCGCACCGGCTTCTGCCCGATGGCAAAATCGAGCCGGGTGTAATCGTGCAAGCCGGTACAGAGATAGATATGGTGGGCCAGGGCCACATGGGAGCCGAGCACGATTTCGCCCAGGTTGTAGAGGACGCAATCGTCCCCCACCCAGACATGGTCTCCGACGGTCAGCTTCCAGGGATAGGTCACGCGGGCCGATGCGCGAATGCGTACATTCTTGCCGATGCGCGCGCCGAAGAGACGGAGCAGAAAGCTCCGCCAGCCGTAGAGCACATCCGGCGTGATGCGGAAGAGCGTTGCCTGCACCAGCCACCAAAGCTGCACGGTAACCGCGGAGCGGCCGCGAAAGCCCTTGGGAACGCGAAAGCGGCTCAGATCCTGATAGATGCAGCGATCATCCATGGCAGTGGATCCACTCTACGGTCTGCTCGACGCCGCGCTGCAAGCTGAAGGGCGCGGGTCCGACGACGCGGGTTGTTGCGGAGAGGTCGAACACCATATTGGTGAGCAGGTTTTTCAGCCGGAAGCTGGTCAGTGGAGGATTGCGGAAGCCGATCTGCTTCATCCCATCGCCGGCGATGGCCAGGGTCTTCATCAGTGCATAAGGCGCCTGCCGGACCGGCGGCGCATGGAAGGCGGTCTGGATGGTTCGGGCAAACTCCAGCACCTCCATCGGGCCGTCATCCGAAACATAGAACGTGCGGCGATGAACCTGGGCCGGATCAGCGCTCAAAATCCCCCGAATCTGATGGACCACGTTGCCCACATAGCCATAGGCCTTGACGATGCGCCGCCCTTTGGGGTGCAGATAGAGGCCACGGCGAACGGTCTCAAAGAAGGTGCGATAGGGAGTGCGAAACCAGGGGCCCCAGATGGAGGTGGGGCGAATCAGCGTCCAGGGAATCGGCAGACTGCTGGCGCGCAGAATGCGCTCGGTCTGGACTTTGCTTTCCCCATAGACGGTGAAGGGGGAATATTCGTCGTCGCGCGCCGGGGAGCGTTCATTGCAATGCACATAGCGCGACGAGGCCAATACTGCCCGCCGGACCGTGCCGGAGGCCCGCATCGCGGCGATCATGTTTTCCACCCCAACGGTATTGCTGTCGTAATCGCGCAGGGTTGCGCCGCCCAAATCGGTGCGGGCCGCCAGATGGACCACGACCGTAGGCCGGAAGTCATTGAAACTGTGGGAGAGCTGTGCCAAGTCGCGGATGTCTCCCTGCTGCCAGTGAGCGGCGTGCGCAGCCTTGCGGGGCGGCTCGCGATCGAAGTTCCTCACCTCCCAGCCGTCTTGCAGGTAGCTGTCAGTCAGATTGGTTCCGATAAAACCGGAGCCGCCGGTAATCAAGACGCGCGCCATAGGGATTGCCCCACGATGGAATTTCGAGCGCTGGAATCTCTTTGGAGAGGAAGAATATGCAATAAGTTACAACCGAGTCTCGAACCTTCCAGCTTCTATGCAGGAAGATGCGCGATTCGAGAGCCGGGTTGGACGCAAGCCAGACAGATTGTAACCACCATACGGTATGCTGGGAGCGGAAGGGCTGGCAAGAGTTTGTGCCTGTTGCGTAAGTTGAGTGAATTCACCCCATAAAACGGAAAAGAAACAGGCCATCCTCATTGGCGCGGGTCCGGCGGGACTGACAGCCGCCCTGGAATTACAACGGCAAACCGGAATTCGACCCATTCTCATTGAAGCCAGCCAGGAAATTGGCGGCATCTCCCGCACTGTCCGCTATAAAGGCAACCGCATGGACATCGGCGGCCATCGCTTTTTCTCGAAATCCGAGCGGGTCATGGAATGGTGGCAGGCGATGATGCCGGTCGTCCGCGATGCGACGGATTCCGGGGAATTGCGCTATCAGGGCCAGCGTTGCGCGGTTCCCGCCGGCAGCCAAGACCCCACCCAGGACGATCTGGTCCTGCTGGTGCGGGAGCGCCAGAGCCGCATCTACTTCCTGCGCCGCTTCTTCGATTACCCCATTCGCCTGACCGCCGACACCGTGCGCAATATGGGCCTGCTGCGCACCCTGCGCTGCGGCTTCAGCTATATGCGCTCTGCCCTGCTGCCACAACGCGAAGAACGCTCGCTGGAAGACTTCCTCATCAACCGCTTCGGCCGCCAGCTTTACCTGACGTTCTTCAAGTCCTACACCGAGAAGGTCTGGGGCGTGCCCTGCCACGAGATCAGCGCCGAATGGGGCGCGCAGCGGATCAAGGGGCTTTCGCTGACCTGCGTGGTCAAGCACTACCTCAAAAAGGCCTTCGGCTCCCGGAAAGCTTGCGATCTGGCGCAGAAGAAGACCGAAACCTCGCTGATCGAGAAGTTTCTCTATCCCAAGTTTGGCCCTGGGCAGTTATGGGAGCATGTGGCCGACCTGATTCGCCAGAACGGCGGAGAGATTCATTTCGGCATCACCATCGACGGCATTCAGACCGAAGATGGCAAGGTCGTGGCGATCGAAGGCCGGAAGGAGAACGGGGAGCGGTTGAATTTTACCGGCGACTATTTCTTTTCGACCATGCCGGTGCGCGATCTGGTCCGCGCCATGGGCAACGCCGTCCCCGCCGAGGTGACCGAGGTCAGCGAAGGCCTGATCTACCGCGACTTCATCACCGTGGGCTTGCTGGCCAAAAAACTGACCGTCGCGGAAGCGGACGGATCCCCGCTGAAGGACAACTGGATCTATATTCAGGAGCCCGACGTCACCGTGGGCCGGCTGCAGATCTTCAATAACTGGAGCCCCTGGCTGGTAAACGACTCGAGCAAGGTCTGGATCGGGCTGGAATACTTCTGCTTCGAGAGCGATCCGGTCTGGAAGCTGAGCGACGAGGAGATGACCAAACTGGCTATCGACGAGGTGGCGCGGATCGGAATTCTCCAGGCTGAAGACGTGGAAGACGCCCATGTGGTCCGCGTACCGAAGACTTATCCCGCATATTTTGGCAGTTATGATCGCTTCGAGACGATCCGGCATTTCACGGATGGCTTTGAGAATCTCTTTCTGATTGGCCGCAACGGCATGCACAAATACAACAACCAGGACCACTCCATGCTGACTGCCATGACCGCCGTCGAAAACATCGTCAACGGCGTCACGAGCAAGGACAATCTCTGGTCAATCAATACCGAAGGCGAATATCACGAGGAAAAACGCAAGTAACCTCCGGGTCTTTCAACGGCTGGTTACAATGTCTGTAATCCATGTGCATAGATTCCGTGGCCCCTGACGCCCTGTCTGCAGAGACGGGTGTTATGGGGAAAGGACTGGTTTTTCTTTGAAAACCTGGCGTTTTTCTTCTGTACTTCCTTATGCGGTGTGGCTGGCCACTTTGATTGCAATCCCCTTCTGGATTGCAAACGATGGGCCGATCGCCTGGGATTTTGGTGTAACTCAAAAAGCCATGCAGTCGTTGCAAGCGGGCGCCGATCCGTATCTGGCGGGCATCGCCGTGCAGGATGCGTTTCTGCACAGTGCAGACGCGAAGCAGGATGGCCCCAGACCCTTCGTTTATGTCTATTCCCCGATTACGCTTCCGGTTTTAAAACTGCTCAACCAAGCGCCGCCCGCGGTGTTTGCGGCAGGGTACTGGCTGGTCTATGGCCTCTTTGTCTTTCTGCAGCTTTGGGTTTCACTGCGACTGGCGGGCCCGGGAGAGAAACTCTTTGCCTTCCTGATTGCACCGATTACGGTCTTTTTCCCCGGGATGCTGCTCTTTGATTCGGTGCTGGGCGGCAATGTCGCCTTCATGCTCTATGGATTCATCTTTATCGCCGCATGGCTGGGCTGGAAGCGCAATCAGTGGCTGCTCTTTTATCTGGCGGTGATCGCGGCATCCTGCATCAAGGCGCCCTATCTGACGCTGCTGGCGATTCCCTTGCTCTCCGGCCGCAAGCAGTGGGGTCCGGCAACCGTGGCAGCAATCGCGGGTGTAGGACTGTTCGCCAGTCAAATCCGCATCTGGCCGGTGGAGTTCCACAATTATCTGCTCGCGGTGGACCGCATTTTCAGCTTCAACAACGATTTCGGATCGGGTCCGGCAGGACGGTTGGGGGCGCTGCTGGCGACGATGAATCTGCCCTACGCGACCGCTTCGACGCTCTTTTACCTCTGCGCCTCGATTCCGCTCTTTCTCTTCCTGCTGTACTTGTCACGCCGTTACAAAAAAGGTGAGTTGAGCAGCGCACAATGGATTCCGGTCATGTTGCTGGGCGTGCTTTTGCTCAATCCGCGCCTGATCGAATACGACATCTTTCCCTTCACGGTTGCCATGGCGCTGATCGCTTACCGGATGGCAGTAGCGACGGGAATGCCACGCCGGGTAAGCCTGATCGTCCTGCCCCTGCTGGGCGGACTCAATTGCCTGGCCAATGATTCCAGAAATAGCTGGAAAAACATGGAGTGCGGGATTCTGGTCTTTCTGTTTCTCGCCGGAAGCTGGCATCTGCTGCGGCAGGCAAATCAAAGCGCGCAAGCGCTGTCCATCCGCGCAGAGGCAGAGAATGCGGAAGCAGAGCTGGTTCTGGCCTGAGAGGCTCCCGCGCGGCTTGTTTTTGAGAAAGTGCAGGGAACGAGGGAGCAAGGGAAGGGGGAACACAGCCTTGTTCCTAGGAAGCGTTCCAAGTCTTGGCTACCATCCAGAAGCAAAGACCTGGAACGCTGCAAAGATTCCTTCTGTCAGCGGAAAGACACTACGCTGCCCGCAGCGCGGGATTGCTCAAGATGGAGTTCATCTGCCGACGGCGATTGCGTGGCTGCACGGCGAAGCCATGCTCTGGATGCGCGTCCCTGCCCCGGAAAAAGAGGTGGTGACGGCGCATGGTTCGCTCGACCTCGGCCAGCGTTTCGGCCTGTTCCTGGGGGGATTGATCTTCCCAGTAGAGCGAGAATCCCTGGCCACAGTAGTGGCAATATGTGTCTGGATGGCTTTCCTGGTGCTCGCAAAACACTCGCATCGTTCTTGCCTCCTCTGCCTGCTGTCCCCTTCGAGCTGGGTCTGAGCAAACTGGCATTTGCACAAGAGATCGGCAGATTGCAGCGATGGAAGATGGCCCTTTTTGGTGAGAAAGCCTCTAAATTGTGGATAACCCGTCGCTAATTTCGTTTTGGCAATCAAGCCCGGTTCAAGCGCCAGAATTCCTCGTTGAGCAGGGAGGCAAAGCTGACCCAGGCCCAGTAGGGAAGCATCAACGCCGCGGCCCACGGTGAGACCGTGCGGAAGACCAGCGTGGTCGCGCCGATGGACGCCCAGAGCAGCACCACTTCCGCCAGCGCCGCGCCGAGCTGGTGGCGGCCGAAGAAGATCCACGACCAGGCCAGATTCAGGCCGAGTTGGACCAGAAAGAGAGCCAGCCCCCAATTGCGCTGCGGCGAGGGAGCCGACTGTGAGACCAGCCAGGCGGCGACAGCCATCAAAAGATAGAGGGTGGTCCAGACCGGAGCAAAGACCCAGTTGGGTGGGGCGATGGCGGGGCGAACCAGGGTGCGGTACCAGGTGGGAATCTCAGCCATCGTAAACCGCGAGCCAGCGGCGGCGACGGTGAAGCACAAAACAATCCAGATCAATAGCCAAATCCAGCGCATGGTGGTTTCCTTTTGCTCGTCCTGGGACCACGTGGAAATATCGTCTCCACGGTCTCAAAAGCGAGATCGGGGGCACCCATTTCCTGAATTTCCGTTAAAAAGCCACACGGTCAGCTGCATTATTGATTCGGCAAGTAAACACTCTCACTTCACGACCCACCCTAGCCGCAAAAACAAGAACGCGGCGAGGGTGGGGCACCCGCAGTTTTTTGTTGCCGGATCAATAGTAGAGATGTAGTAGGGCGGGAATCGGCTCGGCTGTTTCCTGATTTTGTCCATAAATGGGACTGAAACCCGCCTTCACCTCGACGCAGCCAGCCTGCGGCTTCTATCCTGTAAAGTTACGCGGCAGTTCCAACCCCGCATACACACAGGAAACCATGAGCACACAAATGATTGCGGTACACCTGCCCGATGGGGCCGTCCGTGAAGTGCCTGCCGGCACCACGCCCCTTGAGATTGCCAATTCGATTTCGCCACGCCTGGCGGCTGTCTGCGTGGTGGCTCGCCTGACTCCACTGGCTGGCGTCAAGGAAGCCGATCCGAACGAGGAGACTCCTTCGGAAGCCGCCATGTATGCGGCGGAGAGCGCCTCGGCGCCCCGGCTGGTTGATCTGACCTCCCCAATGACTGCCGACACCAAGCTGGAACTGATCACCGAAAAGGACCCCGAAGCCCTCAAGGTGCTGCGCCACTCGGCTGCCCACGTGCTGGCCACGGCGGTGCTGGAGCTCTTCCCGGAGACCAAGCTGGGCCACGGCCCGGCCACCGACTCCGGTTTTTTCTACGATTTTTATCGCGAGAAGCCCTTTACACCCGAGGATCTGGTCGCCATCGACGCCAAGATCGCCGAGGTGATTGCGCGCAACGAGCCTTTTGTGCGCGAATCGGCCACGCGGGAGCAGAGTCTGGCGGACTTTGAGCGCGACGGCGACTTCATGAAGACCCACTTCGTTACCAAGTTCACCCAGCCGGGCGACGAGATCAGCTTCTACCGCAGCGGCAAGTTTCTGGACTTCTGCCGCGGACCGCACCTGCCCTCGACCGGCCGCGTCAAGGCCGTCAAGGTCACCAACCTGGCCGGCGCTTACTGGCTGGGCGACGAGAAGAATCCGCAGTTGCAGCGCGTCTACGGCACCGCTTTCTTCTCGCAGAAGGATCTGGACGCCCACTTTGCCCGCCTGGAAGAGGCCGCCAAACGCGACCACCGGCTGCTGGGCAAGCAGTTGGACCTCTTCAGCATTCAGGATCTGGCCGGAGCAGGACTGATCTTCTGGCATCCCAAGGGCGCCATGATCCGCAAGATCATGGAAGACTGGATGCGCGAAGAGTGTCTGCGCCGCGGCTATTCGCTGGTCTACACCCCGCACGTGGCCAAGGTGAACCTGTGGCAGACTTCGGGTCATGAAGGCTTCTACTCGCAGAACATGTTCACGCCCATGGAACTGGACGATGCGAACTATCGCATGAAGCCGATGAACTGTCCCTTCCACATCCTCATCTACAAAAACTCGCCCAAGAGCTACCGCGATCTGCCGGTGCGGCTGGCCGAGTTGGGCAACGTCTATCGCTACGAGCGCTCGGGAACCATGCACGGGCTGCTGCGGGTGCGTGGCTTTACCCAGGACGATGCGCACATCTTCTGCATGCCCAGCCAGATTGAGGACGAAGTGGTCGCCTGCATCGACTTTGCCGAAGCCGTGCTGACTACCTTCGGTTTCAAGGAGTTCAAGGTTGAGCTTTCGACCTGGGACCCCAGCGATCCCGGCCACTACGCCGGTTCGGCGGAAAACTGGAACCTGGCCGTGGGCGGCCTGCAACGCGCGTTGGACCGCAAGGGCATCGCCTACAAGACCATTCCCGGCGAAGCCGCCTTCTACGGTCCCAAGATCGACGTGAAACTGGTCGATGTGCTGGGCCGCTTGTGGCAGCTTTCGACCGTGCAGTTCGACTTCAACCTGCCCGCCCGCTTCGAGATGGAATATGTGGGCGAGGACGGCGAGAAGCATCAGCCGGTCATGGTGCACCGCGCGCTCTTCGGCTCGGTGGAACGCTTCTTCGGCGTGCTGATTGAGCACTACGCGGGCGCATTCCCGATGTGGCTGGCTCCGATTCAGATCGGACTGGTTCCCATCAGCGAGCGCCACGCCGACTACGCCAAGAAGGTGGAGGCCGAGTTGAAGGCCGCCGGCTTCCGGGTGGAAGTGGATGGCCGCAACGAGAAGATGAACTCCAAGATCCGCGACTTTGCCAATCAGAAGACCCCGTACATTCTGGTCTTCGGCGACAAGGAATCGGAAGCCGGCGCGGTCAGTGTGCGCGTCCGTGGCCAGGGCGACCGGGGCGCAATGCCGTTGACCGAATTCATCGCCAAAGCCAAGGAACTGGTGGCCACGCAGTCGATGGAGCTGTAGAAGCAGGGAACAGGGATCAGGTTTCAGGGGTCAGGGATCCTTGACTGGACCTGTTCCCCAAACCAAGAACCGGGTGCCCCACCCTCGCCGCGCTGTTTTTCGGCTAGGGTGGGGTTCCTGCTTTCTGGAAGCTTTGTCTTGGCCAGCTCTGTAATTCGGAGGATAATGATCGCATGGCAACGCAGCCCGCCTTCGACACATCCGTCTCCGTTGAGCAGTACCTCTCGACGGTCTTCGAGCACGACTGCGAGTACGTGGACGGAGTCATCGAGGAGCGCGCCGTGGGAGAATTCGAGCATTCCTGGTTGCAGTTGTTTCTGGGCAGCATCTTCGTCAATCATCGGGCGGAATGGGGAATCGAAGCCGTCAGCGAACAGCGCATTCAGATCAAACCCACGCGATTCCTCATCCCCGATCTGGCTGTTTTGCGTTCTGGATCGCCACGGGAGCGCATCCTGACCAGCCCGCCCTTGCTGGTCATCGAGATTCAGTCCCCAGAAGACTCACTCCGCCGCACCGCAGCCAAGGCGGCTGAATATCTTGAATTCGGTATCGAACACGTCTGGGTCATCGACCCCTATGCGCGGGTCGGCTATCGCGGCACTGGCGAAGGACTGGAACTGGTCCGCTCGGGCGAACTGACCATCCCCACCAGCCCCATCCGCATCGCCCTCGGCGAACTATTCGCGGAACTGGACCGGGTGTAAGTCCTTCTGAATAATCCCTTCCCAGACTTTGCTTAAGAGAGAAAGTAATTACGTCGGTTCATGCCGCCGTCAGTGTGCAACACCCCTTAATGCTTTCAATATTTCAGGAGAGAGTTCGGATGATTTTTCGGGCCTTCGGAACTTTTTTTCAAGGTCGTCTGCGGCTGCATCCGTCCAGTCGGGATGCGTCTTGGGATCCTGCCAAGTCTGGCTCTCGCGGCCGAATGGAGAACCTTGATAGATCCTCAGCTCGTAAATGCGAACCCAGCAATTTGGAACTACTTCACCTTCCTCTATGATTGACCATCCTGTTTCTGTTAAATAATAGAATCGAGAATATTTATCACAAGACATCATTCGTCCCCCCTCTCTACGATGATAATGGAGAGAGAAGGAATACCGTCCTTTATTCCGACTCACTCATTTTTGGTCCTTCGCTGCGCGTCAACAACGCCCGGGGCTGATATTATTGCTGGCGAACGAAGAACCTGTTGGCCATTCATGATGACTTATTGTAATTTCTGCGGAACTGTGTTGCCAGTCAGTGCAAAGTTCTGCTCCAAATGCGGCTCAACGATTTCATTGCCCGTCAGTTCGTCGCCCAGCGCAGCTCAAAATCCGCGCCAGAGTAGTTCGCCATTTTCCATCTCTTCGTGGCTTGGGCCAATTATTCACCTCGATACAAGCAATTCTGGGCCGACTTCTAGGGAAGCATATATTCCGCTCACCCCAGCTGTTCTTAAACGGTCTGTGACCATGGTTCTCACATCTATTTTGGCCGGAGCATTTCTGGTATGGATTGTTAGATTTGAGTTTGTGTTGTGGATTGTAGCCTTTATCATGGAACTTTCAATCCTTGCTCTCGGTCTCTTCGTAGGACAAAAGGTTTACAAGTCAATTCGTATGCCTACCCCCAAAGGGGTTCGCGTGGCCGTTGCGATTATCGTTGGCATAACAGTCACACTCACGGCCTTAGAACTGACGCAATCTCATAAGCTGATACGCATAACAGAAAAAATGTGGTCCAGTGCAGACGAAGAGTAGTTGTGTCATTTTTTGCATCTCTTCCATCTGGGAAATCAGTATTGGTTCTTTTCCACTGAAATGCGAAGCGACTTGAGATCCCTACGCGTTGATGGCCATGCCGTTGACTGCGCCGTAGGCGTCGAGGAGGGACTCGGCCAGGGTGGGGTGGGCGTGGATGGAGTACATCAGCTCGTCCACCGTGCCTTCGAGTTCGAGGACGGCGACGGCTTCGGCGATCAGTTCGGTGGCCTGTGGGCCGAGAATGTGAACGCCCAGAATCTCGCCGAATTCGGCGTCGCTGATGACCTTCACAAAACCGTCGTGGTTGCCCAGAATCGTCGCTTTGGAGTTGCCGGCGAAGGGGAATTTTCCCACCTTGACGGTGTAACCCTTTTCCTTAGCTTCCTTTTCGGTCAGGCCCACAGAGCCGACTTGCGGCTCGGTGTAGGTGCAGCCGGGGATGCGGTCCTTGCGGATGGGGCGGAAGGATTTTCCGGCAATCTTGGCGGCGGCGATCATGCCGCTCATTGCGCCCACATGGGCCAGTTGCGGCAGTCCAGCGGCGATGTCCCCGATGGCGAAGACGCCCGGCTCGGCGGTCTCACCGGCTTCGTTGACGGGGATAAAGCCGCGGCCGAGCTGGATGCGGGTCTTCTCGATACCGACGTTGGCGGTGCGCGGGGCGCGGCCCACGGCGACGAGGACCTTTTCAGCTTCCTTCTGCTGGGGCTTGCCGTTCTGGTCGGTCCAACGGACGCGGACGCCGGTTTCGGTGCGCTCGATGGTTTCGACCTTTGCGCCAGTATTGATGTCGATGCCGCGCTTCTTGAAGAGGCGGGTCAGTTCCTTGGAGATCTCCTCGTCCTCAACCGGGACGACGCGGGGCAGGTATTCCACCACCGTGACCTCCGCCCCGAAGGTGCGGAAGATGGAGCCGAACTCCATACCCACCGCGCCCGCGCCAATCACAATCAGCGACTTGGGCGGCTCGGCGACGGAGAGCATCTCGATGTTGGTCAGGATGCGGTCGTCAGGCTGGAGGCCGAAGAGGGTGCGGGCGTCGGAGCCGGTGGCCAGAATCACGTTTTTGGCGCGGATCTCGGAGTTGACGCCGTCCTTTTCGACGGAGACGGTGTGCACGCCGGCCACGGCCGAGCCCGTCAGAGCGCCCGCGCCCGGAACCACGACGATCTTGTGCTTCTTCATCAGGAATTCGAGGCCCTTGGCGTGCTTGGTAATGATGCCATCCTTGCGCTTGAGGACGGCGGCCCAATTGAGCGTGGGCGCGCCAAGGCCTTCAATGCCGAAGTCGGCGGCGTGCTTCAGGTGGTCCCAGATCTCGGCGTTGAAGAGCAGCGCCTTGGTGGGGATGCAGCCGACGTGCAGGCAGGTTCCGCCCAGCTTGGGAGTCTTCTCGATCAGCGCGACCTTGAGGCCAAACTGCGCGGCGCGAATCGCCGCCGTGTAGCCGGCCGGGCCGCCACCGATGATCGCTACGTCGTAAACCACTGCATTGCTCTCTGCCAAGGGGGAACTCCGATCCGGGGCGCTCCCTCTGCCGGAAGGACGCCGCCATACAACGGATAGTTTAAATGGCGAGGGGTGCGGCGGTGCGATGGGACTCCACCAGGGCGATGGCCGAGCGCAGCACCTCGGGGCGATCGCCGAAATCTTCGATCCAGTGGACATTGGGCTCGCGGCGGAACCAGGTGAGCTGGCGCTTGGCGTAGTTGCGATGGCCCTGCTGGGCGGCCTGGATCGCGTCGGGCAGGCTGAGTTCGCCACGAAGGACTTGCAGCGCCTGCCGATAGCCGAGGGAGTCGAGGGCTTTGACGGGGCCAAAGCGCTCCAGCAGGCCACGCGTCTCCTCGACCAGCCCGGCGGTGAACATGGCCGCGCAGCGCTGGTTGAGGCGGTCGTAGAGGGCGGCGCGGGGAGGGTTCAGGCCGATGCGCAGCAGGCGGAAGCCGGTGAGCGGGTCGCGTGCCTTTGCTTTGTCGTCGAGGACCGAGGAGAGCGTCTGGCGATGGGCC